>Ga0209713_10000597_pt1 | contig 20538 bp, 19 predicted proteins | sample ArcOceMetagenome_3_FD_187444 | JGI IMG/M metagenome (GOLD analysis project Ga0209713, IMG submission 187444) | Marine eukaryotic phytoplankton communities from Arctic Ocean - Arctic Ocean- Svalbard ARC20M Metagenome (SPAdes) (version 2) | ecosystem: Environmental > Aquatic > Marine > Oceanic... | reverse complement strand
CTCTTCCTGGCTTTTATTCATTCTACCTTTAAACTGAATAAACATGTCGCCTTCTGAGCTAAATGCAGCAGCGTTTATTTTAACGGAATTCAAGGTGTTGCTGTCTGTGTCAGGAACGATGTTTAATCTTCTAGCCGCAGTAGCACTAATGTTTAGATCTACAGGTTTCGTAGTGGCTAAACCTATAATACCCGTTGCTTCAAGGTCTTGAGGCATAATACCTAAGTTAAATTCCTCCGCCAAAAACGATCTAGTGCCTTCGTCTGTATAAGGATTCCCTACAGCTTCAGACATAACTGATTCAGCGGTAACACTAGAGCCAGACCCTGAAGCTGCTGCCGCTTTACTTTTTCGCGCCATCTCCATATATTGCTCTTTATATTCTTCCGTTGCTGCGACTCTAGCTTCCGCAGAGGTTACGGAGGTGTCTGATAACTCCTCGTATGTTATGTCGTTATTTTGAGCATAGACGGCTAAAGCAGTCAGGTAGTGTTTTTTGTCTCGTGATGTTGGAAGATTCATGACATTAGGACTTAACTTCTCGTCTAACCAAGTACTTAACACGGACATGTCTTTTTTCTTTCCAGGCATATAAGTCTTCTCAAACGCCGTGGCTATTCCAGGCCAGAGGTTTGGTTTAGGGTTTGACGCCCAAGCAGTTATCATGTTGTTATACTCAGATGACGCCCAATCTCTAATAGGCACTGAGCCTTCGGAGTTTTTTACCATCACATTCGTTCCCTCTAACTCAAAGGAAAACTTATTTCCATTATTGAAGTCCTCCCATCTTTGATCGTATTCTTCCTGGGTAGTTCCTTCTATATCATCTCCGCCAAGATCGCCCCCAATATTTTGTGCTAAGAGAGTAGACTGTTTAAAGCTAGGATTGAAGCCTGACGAGATATCCTTGACGCTAGAGCTAAAAGTTTCAATTATCGCGTAAGTCCCATCTACTCCATGCTCTTCAATAATCTCTGAAATATTCTCCCTAAGATAGTTTGCAAATTTCACCATCGGAGCGGCGTGGGAGTTCCACATCTTTCCAGAAACGATTGGGACATCCTTCAATAAGTTAGACTCTTCTTTTTTTGCAGCTGCTTTTTGTTTTTCAACAGATTTTAAATAATCCTGCTCTGCTTTAAGCCGTGCTTTATACTGAGCGTCACCTGTTTTCTGACCCGCTGCCGCAAGCTTTTGCTCTCCTTGTAGTAAAGAATTCTCTTGATCTCTTCTCTCGTTTTGAGAGGTTACAAAATCTTCATTAACCTGAGCAGCTACGGTGTCTACATAAGGGTTTGAAAACGCTCCCGACATAGGTGATTGTTGATCTGCCATTACTTTCTGTTTTTCGCCTCTTTTTCAAATCTTTTAGCCAACTGCAAGAACCACTTAGAAGTAGGACTCTTAGGGTTTTTCTTAGCTAAAGCAATTCCTTTCTTCGCGTCACTCGCGTTCACTATCATCTCAGCGCTCTCTACAGTCCCTAGAGGCTGTCCATTTGATCGGTCAGTCATCAGGATGTCTACGCCGTCGTGATCGTAGCCATCAGGCGTTACTACAGCACCACCATCCTCAAGCTCTACAGGGTTAAATTCGTTTTCGAACCCTAGCTGATCTAAAAGACTTGGTTGGCTTTGGTTTGAATCAACCATAAGAGGAGGTAACCCCTGCTCAGCACGATCCGACTGTAAATCAACAAAATCATTGAACGGCTGATCTTCTTGAGCTTTATCCGCTGGACCCTCAGCCGTGTTTAGCATGTCGAGCAAGTCATTCACATCACCACCACCCTCTGTGCTTTTGTTTTTAGGAAATAAACTAGAGATGTCTGAAGCCATATTGAACAGCTCCCCTGCTCCTTTACCTCTTAAACGTCTTCGCTGATCTCCTAAGTAGTCTAATTGTCTTTCTTTTTGAAGATCGTACAGCTTTTCTTTATCAGAGAGCCCTCTGTTGTAGTCCATAACACCTTCTTCGTTAGCGCCAGCTTGTTGAAGCAACGAAGCTCTATTCCTAGCTTCCGCCTGAGAGAGCTTTTGTTGATTGGTGCTAGACGCGCCTAACAGTTTCGCTAACTGCCTCTGCCCTCCCTTGGTGCTCCCCGATACATCAAGCGCATCAGCAAGACCTCTAGCTTCTTCACCTCTAGCAAAAGCTGAATTGTCTCGATTAGCCATGTTAGATAAATCCTGCTGAGAAGCAGAAAGGTTTTTCCGCTGAAACTCAGGGAACATCTCCTCTCTTTGGTTCTTTATCTGTTCTTTTAGACGTCTCTGACCAGTAAAGTAGTTAGCCGCTTCAGGCCCGTACTTTAAGCCAATGTCTAGGATATCTTTCAAAGTGCTCATTCTACAAATATAGTTATTCCTGTCCTAAGACATGATGCGTCTTAGACTTAGATATGTGAGTGTTAATACAGTATAGCTCTTTAGGACCAACGGCGTTGTTAGTTAATCGGATCTTAGCCCATCGGCCTCTAACAGGATCTCCGTTTGCTTCTGCGTTTAAAACCAAGTAAAGAGGTTTGCCGTTGCCGCTCTCAACAAAAGCATTGGCAGGCCACGCACTAGAGTTGCTTATCGTGATCGTGTTAGCGTCTAGGTCGTAGCTAGACATCGTGGCAGCGGGAATAGTTGGACTGGCAGCATTCCCAAAAGCTAACAACTCATCAGGACCGTATATAGTTTCGCTTGATTGGTATACAAAAGACACTAAAGGCGTCCCAGAAGGCATAGGAATTCTGGATAGCCTATTGTCAAGTGTAACAATATGCCCAGTGCCTGAAACCTCGTAACTAGAAACTCTTCCTAGTAATAAATATTGGCTCGTACCACCATTACTAGATCCATTAACGGGAATTGTCGTGCCTCCAACTACTCTAGGCATTGAAGCGTAGTAAGCGCCTTCCTTTTCTTTAAAAGAAGATATAAGGCCAGACTCTTGATGTAAGTCGGTTAATACAGGGTCATCTACAGTCCAGTCAGCGCTATTGCCTTCATAAGACAAAGCATTAAATACTTTAACTTCAGATGGAGAGATTTTAGAAACTACCTGAACTTCAGAAGGGTATCCGTTGCCGTAAAAATTGTTTCTTGACGATCCTGCGCTATGTTTATGAAACAGATAATTAATAAGGGGGTCCCCCATAGATTTTCTAAAGCCAGAAATCATAGAGTTGTCTATACTTGCGTAGTTAGAAGGAGTAAAGCTGTATCGGCTAATCCATTTCTTTCTAGGAAGAGAATACCCCGTCGTACCAACTCCTTCAAAGGTTACGTAGTACATTTTTTCTTGAGGGTCAAACCCGCTGACAATCCTGCCTCCGTTAGCAATGCTTGCTAGGCTGTCCATCTGCGCCTCAAAGAACGAAGACATATCTAGATCTGAAATAACCTTCATTTCAGTCCCCCCAGAAGCGATAATCTTTTGACGAGATCTGTCAACAAAGAAAACGATACCGTCTCTAATTAAAGCTGAGGAAGGGTCGCTTCCAATTCCAAAGTCTCCATTAGCTTCTTGATGAGTACCTAAAACCTCTTTGCTAGCTGTGACGTTAGAAGTAGAGTCGGCATATTCGATGACGTTTCTATTTACAGGCACAAGAGACAGCTTATTCTCTTGAAGAGAAACAAGGTTTTGATTTACGTTACCGATATAGTTTATAGCCCCGTACCGCTTAGGCATGTTCTTATAAGAAAAAGACCCTGGATTAAAACTAGAGAAAGTGATGTCTCCGATATCATCTCCGTATTCTTCGCTATAAGTAATTCTATTGTAGTAATCTACCGTAGCGGCTTTATCATACTTTACATGAGCTCGCCCTTTACTCCAACACCTTGAAGGCACGAAGTCTGAAGCGTCCATAGACTCAATATTCCTAACCCCAAATACAAAAAGCTCTATATTTGTAAAGGTCCAATAGGTGTTAGCAGTTCCATTTGCAGCATTGAGAATGGGCGGAAGCACAACTGATCTAGAGCCATAATATACGCTGCCCTCGGTTAAAGAAATTGGATCTCCGTCGTTATGGGTATTGTTCGAAGGATCCGACAACTCCTTTGAACCTAATATCTTTCTTGATTCTCCAATTTCATAAAACACTTCTTCTGGAGGTGTCTTTCTTGGGGTAAGGATTTCTACTAAAACTTCGTGATTCCAAAAATCTCCAGATGTGCCTGGATCAAAGTTAGCAACGTCCTGACCTCCTACAGGAGACAAAACTAAAAACTTACCTACGTGATTTGTGTGTATTTCCGTTGGGGCATTGGTGTCAGGATCTAGGTCAGTAACTACTGTTTCATATCCTATTACGTCAAATTCAAGGTTGTTCCCGTAACTTAAAGCAGACGTTGTTCCATCTTTATAGCTTATAATCCTAAGCTTATCTCCAGGAGTGTAAGCGTAGTCCTTTAAAGCGCCTTTGCCCGATTGAAACTCAGCTAAAGTATTGAAACTAACGTAGATTTTTTTAGTGTCGGTATAATATTCGTTTGGAGTATTTGCTGTGTCTTCTAAAACACTTTTAAACCAAGCTCCACCTACAGTAAAAGATTCAAACTTCTCCCATGTTTGCATGTCTGAGTAGACAATCTGATATGTAGAAGCCCAGGTCGGAGGCGACGAAAGCATATCTACTGAAATTGTACAGGGACCTTCATGGGATGTGCTTACGCCGCCAACATCGAAAGTCCTAGCCGAATCGCCAAAAGGTTTTACTTCAACACTTCCTAAGTCGTTAACATATCCTGGCCTTCCGTGTCTATCGAAGTAGACAATACCAAACTTATGAGAACACCCAGATTTAAATGTTCTTCTAGAAAAAGCCTGTAGAGACGAAAGAGAGGGTATGCGAGCTCCATTCTCTTGATTGGTTATTGTAGTGCCATCGTAAGAATAATCATAGTCATCCCACTCATCATCTATAAAACCCATAGGAATACCGTTGAGTTCTCTTGGAGCGTTTGAAGCCGAAGTAAAAGAAGAATACTGCGCTAACCCGTTAAAAACGCCACTTAAGTATGTGTTACTGGCCACCCCATTGGAGACGGTTCTAATTCTTGTTTTCTCTGTTGACGAGTTAAGATTTCCATCATCAGCAAGGTTGCCGCTTGGGATAAAGTAGTTTCCAGCAACAGGCTTTAGTGTCATATTCCCAGAAGCGCTTACAACGTCAAACCTTATGTCGAAGTCTAGCCTTTGGGTTTCGAGCTCGTAAGCTAAAGCGCCTGCACCATCTCTAAGTTGCCAAGCAATAGTATCTGTTGTCGAAGCGGATAAGGAAGAGTCAAATGAGTAACTTAAAAGTTGATCTCTCACAAGTCCTGACATTTTCACCATAAAATTGTCCTTCGTCATCTCCTCTTCAGTGACAAAGACAACGTCTAAAGTTTGCCAAGACATATTGCTTTCCTGCTGAGAAGAATCTATGCCAAAGTCAATAGCCCCTCTTGAGTCTCCTGGATTAGCAAAAGTACCTTGTCCACCGTAGCTCGTTATGCTCTGACTGTCTTCAGCCTGTCCTACGGTAGTTGTCACGGCAGACTCTCCTTCTTCTTGCCAATCTACGTTTAAAATAGGATTATCTCCTGTGGTTCCAGATGGCGCATAATACCCCCATTGATTAAAAGAAGTAGGTAAGTACTCAAAGCTAAAGCTTACTTGTAAGCCCGCAGTTATCGTTGTAGCGCCGTTTGGAAATAACCCGTTAAAATCAAACCTTAAAAAGCCATCAGGAGAATTAGCTGTGATATTTTGCTCATGTGTAAGGAAGTTCGAGGAACTAAGCGCGTCGATTAAATTGACACTAGGCTCTTGAGCGTATGCTACCGTTAAATTAGCCCTTACATTTACGTTCGGATAACCAGCCTTAACGTTAGAGTACATAAGTCTGTTGCCCGCGATCGTTTGACCTACGGCAGTTTGAGGGACGTCATCGTAAACCTTGTCCGTTACGTTGGGTTGTTCGTACAAGTAAAGCCCATCGTTATAAAACTTATAAACCCCGCTAGAAGTACTATACAGCGTTGTGCCGTTCCTGACTACATCTATGTTAGGGTCGAACTCGTCAACGATAAAAAATGGGTTTGAATTTAATGTTCGCCCCAATATTCTAATTTTAGAAACCTCCTTTCGGAATTCGTCAAGAGTAGGAGGTAAACTCCTCCATTTTGTGTTCACAAACGCTACATTCTCAGCGTTAACGTCATCGGCATCTATGGCAGAATTAACGACACCCTGAAGGGACATGTATCTAGGGTATACAACTTTAGAGTGAGGAGATAAAGCAGAGGACTCTCCATCCTTATACACGTACTGTACAGCAAACTGATAGACAGAGCCGTATAGGTTGTTCCTTTTTATGCTAGTATCTGTAGCCAAAGAAACTGTAGGGGGGAAGAGCGAAGGGCTTTTTATGACAGATAAAAACTCTTCAAGCTCCCTGTTAGAATAATTACCTAACGCAGTAGCAAAAGCTCTATCTACATTGATCTTACGAGGAGGCTTTACCCCGTCCGTAAAATAAACGATAGTTTGTGATACCTCGTCTTTCTGAAATTCCCCGTTTATCAAATCTGCTTTAACAAAACCATATTCACTAAAGCCCAAAACAGAAGACTTTAAAACAACTTTATAAGTTCCTAGAGCAGCGTCGTACTGATATATGCCGTGATTACTTGTTGTCGCAGACCAAACAAAAAAGTAAACCTTTCCGTTAGCATCGTCAGATATGCTACCTACAACCCTACAATTTTCATTTGGAAGCTGATCCGAAGAAGTCGCGGCTGTACCCTTCAGAGTGGACTTAACATTTTTGACTAAGTCGCCAGAAGATTCGCCGTCGGCGTCTACGCTAATATTCAAAGCGTCAAGCATATCGCCTTCCTGGAAAAGCCTCACATCTTTATCCTTAGCGAGGTGTCTAAGCTTTATCTTGTCAATCGCCATTAGAACTTAGGTGACTGTTTGAAATTCTTTCTAATTGTCTTAAGAGCCTCTTCTTTAGTGAAGGACTTCATTCGGGCGTTCCCCTTGCGTAGCTCGTTATAGTATTCCGTTCTAGCTCGTGCCTTTTCGTTTGCAGGGACAGACGATTTTCTCTCGATAATCCTGTAATACATATAAGCCATCAAAGCTTCCTCTAAGTATACATGGATTGACGGGTTCTTAGATCGAGCTTCGTCCGCTACATATTCAATAACAACCTCCCCTACACCGCTCATAGGACTGATCTCAATCCTGTTCTGATCAAGGTTAACCCTGAACTCACCTCTATATCGACCCCCTCCAGCCCCGTAGACAGCATTTTGAGCCCCGTAGTAGTAATCCCTGAAGATAGTTGAGTTAAACCCTGACTGTATGCCTACACCTTCGTTAGAGGTCTTGTCGTCAAGTCGGTCGTACACACCGTCGTTGTCGCTGTCATTAGCCGTCGCAGAAGTAGGCGCTTTAACTCCCGCTCCAGTATCGTATGCTTGGGAGTAATTAATGTTCTTGTTCTCGCCTAAAACGTAAACTAAACCATCGGCACCTACAACCCCTATCTTGCTCCAATCTACATAATCGTCTGGAAGCTCAACAGTGTTATTGGCTGAGTTGATGGCTAGTTTTAAAGATCTAATCTTTTTCGAAACATCGAACCCCATATCCCTTACCCCTCGAAGAGCGTAAGTTCTAATTTGATTGTCGCTAGCATTTGCTGCGAAATCATCTTCGGCAAAAGAAAGAATGAAGTCGTTTATAACCTGATTTAGCGGTACTGTATTTCTAGCCATTAGTATGTTTCTGCTTGGTTATTTAACTGCGCTTCGTTAGTGCCGTAAGTCTGGATGTCTCTATCCCTTAGGTTCAATCCCATCATTCGGGCCATCTCTTCAATCAGATCTGTAACGTAGTGTTCTGGGAGTTCAAAATCAACGACACTGGACCCTGTCTCATATTTAGGGGGTGAAGATACTCTTGAACCCGTTGATGCACTTCTGCCTTGAGGTTGCTTGTAATACCTGATTTCAATCTTATTGACACTGGTAGGAAACACATAAATATCCTCAGACACTAAAGCGATAGGAAACTCCTCTGTAGGGGAGCTAAGATTGCTAACTAGGATACGCTCAATCTTCTCTTCATCATAACAGATCTCGATAGGCTTCTTAGTAGATTGGTCTAAAAGTATACTTCCAGCGGTAGCCATGCTGATTATCCTAGCTAAAGGCTTTGCTGTTGTCTCCGTAGAGACATTAAACACTCCGTTAACCTTAGTCAGCGTAGCTTTAGCGGAAAAAGCCGCCAGGTCTTCTTGGATACGCTTAAATCTAGCTTTGTCTCTAGAAGGTTCAAAGCCCGCTTTACTTAGCCTACGAGAATCTTTTAACTCGTTAAATAAATTGTTGAATACGTTAAGCTGCGCGTAGTTAGCAAACCTGTTGAACTCAACGTCAGACAAGAACCCATGATTGTCCTTGTTTGCGAGGTCCCGAAGAGTTTGGTAGACCGTTATTACACTAGCGCCGAATGTCTTTGCCATGAAGCAAATATACAAAAAAGAAAAGCCCCCTAAATAGGAGGCTTCTCATAGTGGATGTAAGGCTGTCTTAGCCTAGCTGACGTTCGATCTCTCCAACGACTGGGGCTCCTGCCTCGGTCATGCAGTAACGAACAAAAACATCAACAGGATCTTGTCCCACAGGGACGGAGATAATATGCTTATTGGTGTCGAACCACTTAATCGCATCGCTGTCAGCTTTAATAATTTGATATGATACAGCCTGCTTAACCTTAGACTTCATGGCTACCACAGGATTGTCGAATGACTCGATAAATACCTTCGGGGACGATTTAGCCTTTAAAAGCAAGTCATGCTTTACCTCAGCAATAGGTCGGTTGATATCCATGCCGAACGCTAAAGATACAGCAAGAAGCTCATCAAGCTCTTTAGACCGAAGCAAAGAGACAGCATCATTAACAAGGAATTCCTTATCGATGTCCACCTCTACCTTCTTTAGATTGTCTACCAGTTCAAAAAGAGAACCTCCGTTAGATTTATTCTGAGGGTGGATCTCAAGGAAGTTCTTGAGGTTAGGCTGTTTTTCGTTTACGAATATTCTACCCATACGGAAGATGACTGGAGTCTTTACAGACCGATCAGCTTGTTCATCTTTCCAGATAGAGTTTTCATTCTCGCAATAGCGAATCTCTCGTACCATACCCAATTCCTCGTCAAAAACCGTGATGCCGCTCTGCATAAGCATCATTACAGCTCCGCCATCGTTGACTTTGTATTCTTGAGTAGCAGATATCTTCTCTTGACGTCGAATAGGCTTCTTCTTAGTCTGTCGCTCCATTACTGGGGCATCTTCTGTCTTTTTAGGCCGTCCAGGAGGGCGCTTAGTTGATTGATTCATAATAAGATTAAATTAAAGTTTCAAAAAAGGATAAAAAGGCAAGGGCCGAAGCCCCTGCCTAATTACCTGCGTTATCCTTACTTAATAACAACGTGCTGGTTAGCAGCGCGAGTTACCAAGTTGCATTCAGAACGGTAGTTAAACTTAACCGTATCCTTTCCGCTAGTTACGTGTCCAAGAACGCCACCACCTTCTACCCAGTGCTCCATCTCACGAGAGTAGTTGCCAGCAGATTTATAGTTCATCTGCAAAGCTGGAGCTTTAGCACCAGACTTAGCATCAGCAACTTGAGACAAAGGAATCATAGCGCCCTTGTTAAGGCCAATTCCACCCAATGTAGGATCGTTCAACAACTTCCAGTCATGCTTGTGAAAAGTGTAACCTCCACGAGTAAACGACTTAAAGCCAAGCTTAACAGCCATATCAGCTGAGTTGTTAAACGCACCAAACTGTCCTGCCAAACCAGCAGTCGTTGCAGTAGCGACACCGTTAGCGAGCATATCGTCAATATCCAAAGATGCTTTTCTGTTCAAGTACATAGCGTACTCAGCAGGAGCTCCTTCTTTATCGAGTTCAAGGATGATTGCGTCCATATCAGCCATAGTATTGAAAGTGCCTTGTGATCCACCAGTAACAGCAGCGACAATACCTCTTCGCTCAACAGCCTGGAAGTAGCCTTCAGAACCTGGGATAGATCCAGAAGCGTCTCCAGCAGCAGCTGCTTCAATACCACCAAGTGCAATAGTGCCATCAGCCGCAGCAGCAGCGGAGGTCAAGTCAAGCTGAGAGTACAGCAACATCGCCTCTCTCTGATTCATAAATCGCTTACGAGCATCCATTTCGTTCTTCAAGTACCACATGTACTGTCCGTTTACGTTCAACCATCCGATGTTGGTAGCTTGTGAGCCATTAACCTCGTACATCTCTTTAGTGATGATGTATGGATTTCTCATTCTGGTTAGACCAGTAGTGAAAAATTCAGAAGGCTGCTCTGTTCCTTGAGCGTAAGTGTTACCGATAATCGCAGCAGTTCCTGTCAAGTCGGCAGCGAGAGCTTCACCGTCAAGGCGTTGTACATCGAGGGTGGTATTAGCGGTTTTGATTACAACAACTCTCTCTCCTGTAGCAAGAAGCAAAACATCATTTGCGCGACACGGAATACCTGTAACGGTAAGTGTAGCATTGCTTGTATCAGTAACAGCAGCGGCTGAACCAGTGTATACAACCGTCTTGTGCAAACGACCTTCTTCATACCACTCGGCCTCGTCTGAAGTGCCTGCGTTTTTCTTAGCGCCAGTAAGCTCTAAGAATCCAGTGATCCCTTGATCACCAAAAGTAGAGACGTACAGGTCTTGTACGTCTGGTTTGGTTGGGTCTAGCAAATTAGCCAGAGATGTGTAGTTCTCTGGGGTAGCTTTAAGACCTCCGTTTGTTGGGCTGGCGTTAGTTGTTGCTCTATCGCCTTGTCCTGAAATAGCCATAATTTTTTATTTTTTAATAGTTTAGATAAATCCGAACCCTCCGCCACCTTGCCCAAGCGCTTGTTTTAATTGTTGGGTAAGAGCGTCAGGCCCTTGTGGTGTACTGCCTTGATTCGGAGACTGAGCGGTTACGTTAGCTGCACGATCGACTAAACCTCTTTGACCATCGGACATACCCTGCTTATAAACAGATTTTACGATACTTTCCATATTGTCAATGACGGCTCGGTGAACATTCAACGATTCGTAATCCCAGCTTCCATCCTCACGTACATAAGGATCAAAGTACTCGTCAAGGCGAGCGTTTTTATCCGCAAGTTGATTCCTGTAATTGTCATCCATTCCGAAAGTAAAGCTCTTTCCATTTCCAAGGTCAAATTCAACCCCTTCCATAGAACTCACTTCGCTTCTCATAGAGGCAATCCAATTATCATCAATTGGAGATGTCGATGTTTCTTCTTGGCGTTCAGGGGCCTGGTACTGCGAACGCAGACCTTCTATCCCACTTCGAGCGCTAGCCGAGTCCATCTTCATTTGCAGTTGCGAGAGCTTCACCTCCTCCTCTGAGTGTAGATCGGGATTAAGCTTATACTTGCTAGAGATCAATAAGCGAACTTCTTCTTGAGATAGGTTCGGGTAATCAGATGCCATCTGTACCTGAATAGCAGTCATGTCATCCATTTCGGAAGGGTTCATGGACTGGTAAACAAACCAATCTCTAGGGTCACGGCCAGTCTTTTCGACAAAATCCGCGATCACAGAAATTCTTTCATCGAGCTCTCTCTGCTCCTGCTGTTGCGCCTGTAAGTCGTCAAAAGAACGGACATCTCTCCCAAGCCTTTCGCTAAGGAACTCGAATACCGCGCCTTCAATTTCTTCAGGTGCATATTGTTGTTGGGCTTCGGGCTGGTCGCCAATCTGCTCAACAGGTGTTTCTTGTGTTTGTTCAACCTGCGGAGGAGCTTCCTGAGTAGGCTGTTCCGTTTGCTGGGGTTGGTTAATTTGAGCCACCTCTTCGTCGCTTACAAAGCTAAACGATGACGTAGACTCTTCTGGTGCAGAAACGGGAGCCTGCTGCTCCATCGCCTCTACGGGTTGTGTATTTTCTTCCATTAGAATTTAATTTAAGTGCAAATATATAACTTATTTGTTACCCGTGATTTACGAGCTTGAACTTAGCTTCCTTGATAGCGTTAGGATGCGGGGCGTAATCACCCTTCATCAAGAAGTATCTTCCTCTCTCCTCCATCCAGTGAAACCCAGACGGTGCAGGGACAGCTTTTGTGTCCTGCGTAATCTTTAGCTTACCGCCTTTATTAAGCTTAACAGCTTTCATTGTACTTGGTTCTTAGCGAGCAGAATCTTGATCTCCTGGATATCTTTCATCATCTGACGTACATCCTCTTTGAATTCTGTGTTGTCCGTCTCAAGGACGGCTACACGAGCAGACAGCTTGTTGTAATCTGCCTGGAACTTAATCCAACCACCTATAAGCGATCCCGCTACGATTAGAAATTCGAAATGACTAATATGCTCTACCATTTTACCACTTTACTTTGTCGGCCCAATAAGCTGCGCTCATCTTGCCCTTTGCAATATTTCTAGCGTGTCTAGCTTTAAAACTAGCTCGCTTCTTCTTCATCTTGTCGCTTTCGCCCTCTTTAGCGGCGCCCGCTGTGCTAGCTCCTTGCTCGCCAAAACGGATTAAACGAATCTTATCCCCTACCTTAGCCAAGACTACATGAGACTTTTTAGCATGAGACGGAGTACGCTTAGGCTTATTAACCCCGCTTAAACCGTTCTTCTTTAGAAGTCTCTTTACTCTAGGGCTTCCCATAATGCAAATATAGGAAATAAAAAAAGCCCCATTTCTGAGGCTTCTTAAACTATAAGGTACTGTATATCAATAATATCAATCCCGCTCCAGAAAACACCTGTGTCGTTAAACTAAAATAGGATAGGGGGTTTTCAAGGCATCAACGATGTTATGGTCAATAAATCATTTTTCGTTAAAGCCCCGTCACTGTCATGTGATAATTGCATTGCGACGAACACTGCATCACAATATTCCACTCCCAAAACGTGCAGAATAAAACACATTTCGCTGGTTGCGTCTACTGCTGCATCAATTTGTTTTTTTGAATAAGGCATTATCCGAAATTTTGCTTGGTGGTCGTATCTGGATTTACTTCAAAGACTCCCAGCTGTGTAAAGGTACTTCCGTCATTACTTGTTTCTAAAGCCAGATGAGTAGCGAAATGACCATTTGCGTAAATACCAACTCTGAAACTTTTAATCGTTGGCGGAGTTGAAAACTGTGTGTCGTCATATTTAAACTGCACCCAATTATTTGCAGCTGATGTTCCCAAAGCCCAATACATATGGAAGATTGAAGAACTGGAATCAAAGGCTCTCCATTCAGGATAAGCTGTGCTGTAATCGTGTCCTGCGTCAGCTGTGTAATACGTATTTCCGCTGCTGTCTGTTGTCGCACTTACCAAATTTGTCGGGTGGCTTGTTCCGCTTTGACCTGCGCTTTCAAAAAACCGCAAATCATAAATGGCGAGTCGATTAGTCGATTGCGCTCCAGATGCTGTAACGCCGCGAAGACGTATGTATCTGGCAGTCATACCGACAATATCGTAAGTCGCCGTTGCCACTGCGCTTTGAATATTACCGCCGAATTCTTGCGCTCTAACGGATACAGTTCGCGTCCCCGTGGAGGCGTTTTGATCAGTAAAAGTCATGACGGAACTCACGGAGTCACTTCCAGTATCTAAGCTGTGGTCTACGGCTGAGTCAGCAATTGTAGTTGTTGCTCCCACCGCTGCCGAACATTGATAATTTGGATTTGTGAATGAACTGTGGTTCGTAACCGTGACCGTGGTGAAACCGAACAAACCTTCGGCCACCGAAATTGTCGGCGTGGTTGAAGCTGTTCCGCCCCCACTAGACGCTTTTACTACCCCACTTATTTTAGCGATATCTGCCATGTCTATTCCGCTATATGCTGTGATGTCTGCCATATCATTACGCTATCTCTATATATTCTTGAGAAGGGTTGAGGTAGAACACGGTTGTGGTTACCGAATGGCCCATAATCCTCTGAAACCCGCTCGTTGGCGTGGTAGTTGAGGGACCTCCGTTTGTAAGTCCATAAAGTGGCTTTCCAGCGGTTAAGCTCGCTCCATACACCATTCCCCTCAGCACAAACCCACTAGCCATAGTTCCCCCAATTGCATACCCAATAAGAGACTCTTGAGGAGCTTCGGTTGCAGAAGTGTAAGCTACCCATGTGGATCCGCTGTAGTAATAAAACCTTCCTGCATTAGTGCCAGTACTGGAGGAACCAAGAAAAGTAATGTCAGCTCCAGGTCCATAGTCCCCCGCAGAAGAAATTCCAGAGATGCTATTATCTACACCATCCGTAATGGTAGCAACGCCTTCGAGGGTAACAGCGGCTGAGGAGACATTACCCACAACAACCTCATTACTCGTGTTGATACCTATAAGGGGGCGGGACGCACCGCCAGTTAGCTTACCCTCTATAAACTTATTATTAGTGGCTATCTTAATTTCCCCGCTTGTGATACTTAAATCTGTAGAGTAAGTAAGGTTAGATTCTCCGTTTAGAGTGTTGGCGCTGCCAGAAGCTGTTACGAGATAATTATCGACGTTGCTATTGATCGTGACGCTACCTCCACCAGAAGGTGTGTCAATCCAAGAAAGTTCGCCAGTAGCGTTAGACTCAAGGATCTTGTTTGCGGCGCCTGGCACTGCATTAGGAAGCGTAATAGTGTAGCTAGCAACAGTTTCAGACTTAGGCTTTATGTTTACGTGCTCGCCGTTATTTCCATCGCTTAACCTAATTCCGTTAGCCAATCTAGCATCAAAGACCCCATTAGCATTATCAAATTGATAGTTTACTGCGTTTGAAGAGTTTGAAAACTTTACGACACCGTTCTTAAACAAAAGATTAGTTTCATTCCCATTAAGATCATAAGTCCTAGGGGAAGCGGCTTGAAGCAGATTAGCAGTAGCTAAGTTGTCAGCTACCGCATCACCGTCTACTAATATTTTTTTCCAGCTAGCCATATGTAAATTTAAGCTTTTTCAAGCTTTACAGAATCTTTTTCAGATAGTTTTTGTAACCGATCGAACTCCTTTGCTAGCTTGTCTAAAGTACCAGCAACAACAGCCGCGTCAGTGGCTTTAATAGTAGCGGTCTTTGCAACTTCGCTTAAAAAAAACACCTCGTTAATTTCTAATTTCATTTTAATTCAATTTATTTTATTTCGCCTTCAGTTGATTCTGAAGTTTGATCACTACGTCTGCCAACAAAAGTACGTCTTTTCCCTCGAAACTACAATCATGTAGCATCTTTAAAATAAACGTAAGCTCTTGCTGGGTCAAGGTGTCAGTGGTAATTCCGCCGACATCCTTGCCCCTACTAAGAATACTCATTATTATGAGTAGATGTAAATATCCTGGTTAGCGGAATTGATGTACATGTTTCCAATCTGAGCCAAATCTGCTGTAGCGCTTCCAGAATCGCCAGATGCTGTGTGTGCTGTAGAAACCCAAGCGTCAGGAGAGAATCCGCCACCAGCAACAGCGGCGTTACCTCCTGCGTAGTCAACACCAAAACGTCCACTTTCTTGAGAGTGATCCCATCCAAACACTTTATTGGCAGCACCACCGAACACAATACCTGTATCTGCGTCTGCTGTAGCGTTGTCGTTCAAAGAGATGAACGTATCGTCAACCAGTAGGTTAGTAGACTCTATTGTAGTAGTACCCCCCTGTACCGTTAGAGTACCACCAACCACTACGTTGTTGTCGAATGTAGCGACGCCAGTTACGTCAAGCGTTCCGCCAACGTCTACGTTTGTAGCAAGGGCAACCTCAAACGAGGTACCCTCACCAGCATTCCCAGTCACGGCAATGTTAGCTCCCGCTGTAACAGCAGAGGCGTAGTTTCCTGAAGTTCCCGATCCAAGAGAAACGTCATCTACAGCGATAACACCGTCGGTTGCGGTCAAACCAGCACCAGCAAAAAGTGTAGCTACGCCGTTGACGCTGCCTTTTGACTCGGCTCCAGAGGTGCCGCCATCCAAGAAGATTAAGAAATCACCTGCCGCGACAGTTGCTGCCGCAGCTTCCGTTAAGTCAACGCTGACTGTATCAGCCGCAACATCAATTAAAGAACCTGCACCAACAGCTAAACCAGCATCACCTGATGTAGCCCCGCCAGTTAAACCATCACCAGCGACCACAGAGGTTATATCGCCGTCACTTGCTTCTGCGGCAATCTGAGCGACAGTTATAGACTTGTGAGCACTTCCGTCCCACACCAAAATTTTCTCGGTTCCAGCTGGAGTTGAAATTGCAGCAGCGGCAGCGGTGTTTAATTCTACAGTTGCGGCTATGTTTCTAAGACCAGTAGTCGCCGCAGCGCCAGCAAGCATACCAGTAAACACTGCTACAGTGGTTTTTTTGGATGCGGAAGTGCCGTTATCGTAAAAAGGAATGAGGTCAGTAGCCTCAGCAATATCAGCAGAGCCTAAACCGTTAACGTTCATGGCTAAATTTACAGTGGCGGTTCCGAGTAGCCCGTCAACATCAGCCACGGCGCCATTAAGAGTAATACCTCCGCCAGTGCCAATACCTAATTGTCCAGTATTACCCGTTAAGTCTGTTGTGTCTGTTAAGTCCTGACCTGAAACCAGGACTTTTTTCCATGATGCCATGATTAAGTTTTTTCGTGTTTATAACGCAAATATACGTAAAATCTAATCACTTACTCCAAAGTACAGGTTGTCAGCATTGTCCGCATACATGCCCCCAGGAAAAGCTGTCGGAGGAGTGGCTGTGTGATCAAATTGCTTAAACTCTACAAGACCGTCCAGATTAATCTTTCCAGTTCCTGTTGGGGTGAACTGAATATCAGAACCGCTATTGGAGTTTACTATGGATCTTGTTGTCCCGTCGTAAAAGACATCAAGGTTTCCGCCAAGCTGAGGAGACGTATCGTCATGCACGTTTGAGCCTGAACCTATTTCCGTCCAGTTGCTAGCGGTTGACCACCCGCCACCGTTGTATACGTATGGGGTGCTACCAACTATAGCCAAGTATCCAGTCACCTGAAGTCCAGCAGCTAGACTGTTCCTGTCCGAAATAGAAGAGAAGAAACCAAATCCCACGACCTGATTGCCCGTTGCATTTACAATGGGTGCGTTAGGGTTATTATGGGATACTGGTCCTGGAAAAATTGGCATTAGAAGTCTACTTTTAATGTCTGACCAACAGCAAAAGCATCATCGTAGGTGCTTCTGTAGAATCGGTAAGACGTTGTTACACCATAGTCGTTTGTTAAATTATAATTTACTGGTGATTCAAAGTCACTAAGAACATCTGTAACTCCCTGAAGGAGTATTTGGTTTGGAGCCCCCCAAGCGTTCGGGTATGCAATCCAAGTATATTTTCCTTGAGTGTCCATACCTGCGTCGCCACTTGTTTGAAAGTCTCCTTGAGAAACCAGGCCATCAAAGGGAGCTGTAAGTTGAGCCCATAGAGCAGCGGCCTCATTGTCCGAAGCTATGGCAGTAGACGTACTTGATCCTATCCTGACCCTAAAGTACCACCTAAAGCTCATGCTTCCGCTGGTGATCGTGTTGTTAGATCCGCTTCCGTCATCAATAGCGGTAACCTTATAAGACCTCGTGGATTGAGATGTTAAATCTCTAGTTATTGTTGTCGCTAGTGTTTTGGCTGCGTTATCATCAGAGAATCCGCTTTCAAGAACGCTGTTATTCTCATAAAAGACAACAGAAGTATCAGCAGTTTGCGTATTGTCTCCGATGTTGTAATCAAAGCCCTGTATCTTAATGCCTTGACCAACCTCAACGGTTTCTCCGTTCGTGTCATTAACAAATGAAGCGTATGAGCCGTCAGTATTTTGAAGAGCTCTGCTTACATTCTGAAGGGATATACTTGTTATGTTGTATTTCTCTAGAATATCTCTAACCACAGTTTCAAGAGATGTGCCAGAAGCTATGGGGCTGCTCATGTGAGCAAACGCAGCGTCGTTATTAGTAATGGTTATAGCGGAAGTCAGGACAGGATTTCCTCCGTCTACACCATCGGTGCCATCGACTCCATTAGTACCATTAGTGCCGTCAGTACCATTAGTACCATTAGTGCCATCAGTACCATTTGTTCCAGCAGGACCTTGAGCGCCAGCGGGCCCCGTATCACCCTGAGCACCAGCAGGCCCTTGAGCGCCCGTAGGTCCAGCGGCCCCAGTAGCTCCAGCAGGTCCAGCACCAATAGCTCCAGCTACCGTTACATTATTTGCTGCCGTCTGATTTATTCTTACTATTTTGGTCTCCGTTGTGTTTACAATAGAAACCTTTATCAGCCCTCCAGTAGAGCTAGATACAATTATTTTAGAAGGTTGGTCTACGCTTAGTGGCATGGCTAATGATTAGTTTATAGAAACATCTTCATTAACCTTGAATGTGCCATAAATTAAAGTTACCACAACGCCAGTGGCTGTTTTTTGCTCGATATCATAAACGTACAATCCCGAAGGGACAGCTTTCATAACTTCTGCACTAACAGTAAAATCTATATGAGTGGTAACCGCAGGGTTTACACCTGTAACTGGAGCTACGTCAATAACGGTTGCTGTGTCATTAGTGTCTGCATCACGCACTTGCAGAAGAAACGAATCCGTCGTCAAAAACGACCCTAACGAAGGGTCCGTCGCGTCGGTCAATGTAAGTCTAAGAGAAAAGGTATCCCCCCTTCTACAGGTAATGTCCACTCGCTGAGACGTGTCTAAGTTTATTTGTGTAGCCATGTTATAGTCCTCCTAATAGTTGTGAATCCATACCTGTAGGTTGTGAGTCCGTATCTGTAAGCTCGCCTCTTTTTTCTTGTCTCTGAGAAAGCAACTTACTCTGCTCAACCGCCTGCTTTTTTACTCGATCATCCTTACGATCTTCTTTTAACACCTCAAGCTTCTCTTTAAACTCTTTGTCGTCAGTTTTAATACCCAGAACAGCTGACGCTTTTATCATCTCAATTTCTTTCTTGAACTGATGCTTAACCTCCTCTAATTGCGACTCTAACTTCATGTTAAGTTGCATCTCCTGAGCTTTAAGTTGAGCCTGCATCTGAAGCTCTTGCATCCTGGCTTGAGAAGTCGCCTGAGCAGACTGCTGTTGAATCTGAGCTTGCTGTTGCGAATTCTGCATAGCCATCTGCTGGTTTGATGCCATTCTCTTCTTTCTCCTGATAACCAACAGTCTTTCAGCTTGATTAACGTCTTTAAGTTGACGGATAGCGATAGCGTCCTCTAAATCAAGTTCTTTCTGAGATAAAGAAATCTGAATGTTCTGCTCTAAATATTGCTTATCCACTTCTTCCATCTCCTTAACTACTCTAACTCCAAAGTTGTACATCGACAAGTCTTTAAAGGAAGACAGCACATTCATGTTTTCTTTACCGATTGCATTCGCATACATCCTGTATAGAACTGAGTCAGGGTGAATGACCTGCAAACACTTTACGATGTCTTGGCAAACCTTCTTATAAAGAACCATAGACGAGTTCGTGATGTCGTAGATAGCGTTGTTAGCAGCAGCTAAAGCTTGTTGCTGGACGCCTACAAGGGCGTCCGACTTAGGAGATGAAGCATCCATAGCCTCGTTGATTCCTGTAGCATCTCGAATCATATTCAAGTAATGATTATAGAGCCCGATAAGCTCGTTTACATTCCTTATACTGTTGCCAATCTCACGGATAGGTGGGTTTTGAAAACCTCCCTCTGGGTTCTTGCTTCTGTAATAGAACACACCCGTCTGCTCGTAGATATCATGCAACTCCAAGGGCTGAAGTTCGCCGCCTTTACCTAGCTGAACATTCTCCAATCCTTCAATATCAATAATAATGCCGTCAGGCTTTGCTTTCGCTATAGACTGCTGAAGCTTAAGGTGAGTTATTTGTAACTGATCAGCAAACCCGATACAGCTATCCACCATAGACTTAGGCATCATTTTCATGAGATTCGTAGCGCACGAAGAGTATGAAAGAGTAGCCCTAGAAATATCATGAACGTTCTTAGGTATGTTTTTCTGACGACCATAATTAAATAGATAGTCCGTGCCTAAGACATACGTTCCTTCGTAAACAACTGAATTTTCAAGCTTCTCTACAGACCTTTGATAAATGGAATTAGCAGGAGTTTTGTAATTGTCTCCCTTCATATAAAACCCCTTATTACCGTGCTTGCTTTCTTTATCTTCAAAGTAGATGCAATCTACTCCGATAAACTCAAAGTCAAGAACTTCAACCATGTACTCATCATAGCCATAGCTAGAGGTATTAGTGTAAGCGTTATAAGAAGACTGACTCAGCTTTGAAGCATCAAGGCCGTTCTTTTTTTGCGCCTTTTTAGCGATATCCTTATATTCTTCTTCTGTAAACTGGTCAGAAGCAATACGTTTTAACTCTTGGATAGGAATAGCTTTTACGTGGCCCGCGTAAACCAAATCAGAAAAAGCAGGGTCTTCTGTGTGGCTGTGTATAAAGTTAACAGGATCCACATAATCCGTTTTAATTCCTTGAGATGGATCGTTAGATCGCTTAATAAC
>Ga0209713_10000596_pt1 | contig 20590 bp, 13 predicted proteins | sample ArcOceMetagenome_3_FD_187444 | JGI IMG/M metagenome (GOLD analysis project Ga0209713, IMG submission 187444) | Marine eukaryotic phytoplankton communities from Arctic Ocean - Arctic Ocean- Svalbard ARC20M Metagenome (SPAdes) (version 2) | ecosystem: Environmental > Aquatic > Marine > Oceanic... | reverse complement strand
ATCAAATACTTTTAAATAAGTATTTAAGATACATTTCGTTGCGAAAAACGTTTAAACTCAATCGTTTAATTAAATCTTTTAGTTAGTTGCTTGCTTACCTGTTGAAATCGCATCAGCTAACGTAGAAATGATTAATTGAATTGAACGTACGGCATCATCATTAGCCGGAATTGGAATATCAACGTCATTTGGATCACAATTAGTATCTAAGATCGAAATAATTGTAATTCCTAATTTTTTACATTCTGCTATTGCTGTACTTTCACGCTTCGGGTCGACAACAATTGCAATATCTGGAACTTGTGTCATTTTTGTAAGACCACCCAGATTGTGATTTAGCTTATCATACTCGCGTCTTAATAATGCTGCTTCTTTTTTTGGTAACTGGGCTAAGACACCTGACTCTTCCTTTTGAGTCAGTTCTTTTAGATAGTCTACACGGCCTTGAACAGTTGACCAGTTTGTTAATGTTCCGCCAAGCCAACGATTATTTACATAATGTGAATTACATCGTTTAGCTTGCTCAGCAATAATTTCTGATGCTTGGCGTTTTGTACCAATAAACAAAAAACTTTTACCTTCTTTCGCAGCTTTCTGCACGTAATTAGAAGCGTGCGTTAATAATCGTGCTGTTTGAACAAGATCAATTACATGAATCCCGTTTTGTTCCGTATAAATATACGGGAACATTTTTGGGTTCCAGCGACTTGATTGGTGACCAAAATGCACCCCTGCGTCCAATAATTCTCCTAGTGTAACTTGTGTCATAGATCTTTCGTCTAACTAAATAACTTAAATTTCTTTCTTTATTAAATCTTACGAGAATAGAACTCAATAACGAACAGTTCATTTAATCGTAACGCAATCCATTCACGATCAATAATACCTAAAACATTCGCCGTTAAAGTTTTCTTGTCTAAGTCTAAATTTTGTGGGATGTTTGATAACGCAGGTGATTCTAAATTCTTTGTAATTAACTGTTTTGAGGCTGTCGAATCTTTTATTGAGATAACATCGCCTGGTTGACATTGGTAACTTGGAATTGAAACACAACCTTTATTAACTGTGATATGTTTATGAGTAACAATTTGTCGTGCCGCCGCGATTGTCGGTGCCATGCCTAACCTAAAGATAACATTATCTAAACGCATTTCTAATAACTGTAACAGGATGTTACCAGTTGCACCCTTAATTCGTTTGGCTTGACGAATATAGTTCATTAATTGCTTCTCGCTTAACCCGTAATTGAAACGTAGTTTTTGCTTTTCTTCCAGACGGATAGCATATTGAGTCAGTTTCTTTTGGTTAGCACCGTGCTGCCCAGGTCGCTGAGTACGTTTTCCTTTTTTACTAGTTAAGCCAGGTAAATCACCTAACCTTCTTGTAATTCGTAATTTTGCTCCTCTGTATCGAGCCATAAAATTTCCTCATGTTAAATAAATTTATTTAAATTTCTTACACTTCTAAAATACTATATTCTGAAGAAAATTTCAAAAATCTAAATAGTTAGCGTAAGAATAAACTTTAATTTTCACTCTATGATGCTTTTAAGCGCGAGTTCAATACAAAAGATTTTAATTTATCGTCGTTTAATGGGTTGATTAGTAGATTCATTGATGTATCTTTACCCACTTTTTTTAAATTTTCGAAACAATTAAATCCAGTACCAGCGGGTATTAAGCGCCCAATAATTACATTTTCTTTTAACCCATTTAACCAATCCTTTTTCCCTTCAATCGCTGCTTCTGTTAAAACACGTGTAGTTTCTTGGAAACTTGCAGCAGAAATAAAACTTTCACTATTTAATGAGGCTTTTGTCAAACCTAATAATAAAGGTCTATAAAGTGGTGGTTCCTCAGAAGCTGAGATAGCTGCTTTTGTAACCATTTCTGCTTGGTTAATATCCAAAACTTCACCTGGTAATAATGTAGTATCTCCACTAAATGAAACTCTTACTTTAGAAGTCATCTGTTTCACAATAATTTCGATATGCTTGTCCGCAATTTGCACACCTTGAGAAAGGTAAGTTCGTTGAACTTCATTCACTAAAAATAACTGCAAATGCTTAAAACTTTTCTTACAAGCCTCATGTACGGAATAATGCGGTTGGTAGTAATTAAATAAAATGTCCAATTTATCGTGTGGGCTTATTGGCCCATCGGTTAAGGGATCCAGAAAATTAACATATTGCCCATTACTAAAATTTACTTTTGTCTTGGAATCAATGTTAACGGTAACTTTATCCCCCGGAGATTTTACAATTTCAATTTTTGTATTCTTTAAATAAGCTTTTCCTTCCGTGGGGGCAAGCAAACAACCATTTTTAATCTTTCTAGCTTCTAAAATTTCTTCAACTTTTGGTAAACCTTGAACAATATCTACCGTTTTTAGCTTGTCATAAACAAGAGTAGCTAACATATCTGAGCGGTCAACTAATGATTTATTAACTGCTCGTAAAACTGTTCCTGAGGAAATAAGATAAGGTCGACCTAATCGAATGAAGATCTGGCCCGATTCAATTTTCCATATTTGACCAGAATAAGGCGAACGTAAAGTTTCGGTTAAATAAGTACCAACTCGAACTAAATCTCCTTTTTTAACAATAAGTGTCTCTTTTGTTGAATCATAAGAAGTCTTTTTTATATCTGTGTCCTTTAGAATCAACATTTCCGTATTATTAGTCTGATTAACCGCAACTAATTTCCCAATCGTTGAAGGTAACATTTCAAGCTTGGCAATTACTGTATTTGCTGCAACGTATTGGTTCGTTTTTGTAAGACACTTTAAATAAACACGTGCTCTAGCTTGTGAGTCTGTTAAATTCGTTTTGATTCGTTCACATAAAGTTATTTTCAACTCAAAGTTTCTGGTCAAATGTATGGATTCTTTAAAGTTTTCCGAGTTAATGGACTCAATTAAATTTGGAACATACTCAACCCTTGCTTGCAGACCTAAATATTTTTCGTTTATATCTGAAACTAAAAAGGTCTGTAATAAATCTACTCCACCTTTACTAGACTTAACACGCTCACCATCTTTGTAAAAAATTCGTTTTACTGTTCTAAAGGTAATACTTCTATTCTTAAGGTTGGGGAAAAATTGATAGTTAAGGTTAAAGCCCTTTTCTTGGGGAACTTTATAAACTTCGACAGGTCGAATTAACACATACTCAAGGCCATGGAAATTATGAAATTCTAAATAAGAAAGTTTTTGTACGGTTAAATTTGAAAACAGTGTTTCCCCTGGGTGAAGAAATCTATTTTCTCGTTTCGTGTTGGATAATGGTAAGCCAGTAATTTGATACAATTCCCCGGGTTTAATAACCAATTCCGAATTGTATTCATCAACATGTATGAAGCCACTAATATTTGCTAGGACATTAGGAAAAATTTCTGTACCTTTCGTGACATATGTTCCATCAACAATTTGAATATCGTATAATTCTGTGTCCACCCCATTAAGATTATGAGTTTCCTCAACTATCCAGTATAAAGAACCTGTGAAGATACGTTTTGCACTTCGTTTTCTTTTACTAGTAACCGGGTTCGTCGAATAATATACTATTCCACCCGTTGAGGTTTTATAAGTATCCTCATTTAAACAGGCGATAGTCTGGCCATGCGTTACTTGTTCATTATTTTTAACATGTAAGTTAAAAATTAATGTAGACTCCGCTGTTTCAATTTTTAAGGTATCTGTTTGAGGACAAACAGTACCATTTTGCAGCACCATTGAAGAATTGATGATTTCAATTTCATTCTTATTGGTAAAGTTACGTAAATTAACAATGCCGGGGTATTTATTAGTAATTTTTTTACTAGCTATTGTGTCATTTGCTTTTATTAGTTGCCCAATTTTAACATCTAACGTCGAGAAACCTTGAAGGATCGATTTCGTACCATACAGAACCCAAATTAAGCCTGTATTTTTACTAATTTTTTTTGTAGCGCCTTCACCATCAATACTTTCTTCTAACTTTATATTTTGAAGAAAAACTTCACCAGCAACTTCGGTATAAATATCTTTACGATCTTCTTCTAGGATAAGATTTGCGTCTTTTTTAATTTCTGCAACAACCTGATTGCAATATACTTTTTGGTTATTATTTGCTAAAAGCATTGCGCCTTTTGGAATATCAAGCGAACAAATTGTTCCGGTTTGATTTTCAATTTGCAATTTTACAGCCTCATTTAGTGAGAAACCTTTCTCGCCGTGAATTGTCCTAACTAACGAGGTTTTTGTCGTTAGTTGATAATTTAACGTCCCCGAAAAAGGGGCACGAATCTGTTTTGTTAAATCTCCAGAAAACACACCCCCTGTGTGGAATGTCCGCATTGTTAATTGTGTTCCGGGTTCACCAATAGATTGAGCTGCTAGAATACCAACCGCTTCACCAAGATCGATTAATCTTGAATAAGATAAATGCCAACCATAACAGTGGCGACAAACTGAACGTAACGCATCACAAGTTAGCGGCGAACGAACTTCCACGTCAGTAAGGCTGTATTTTTTAATTGTATTAATTAATGCATTATCAATTTCTGTATTAACTGGGAAAACTTTATTTTCAGGACCTACCGTTAAGGGTTTAGCTAATAATCGACCAATAAGACGGTTTTCTAGTGATAATTCTGTTTTATATTTATTAAATAAATCATCTAAAGATAAACTTAAGTAAGTTATACAGTCCTCCTCGCGGACAATAATATCTTGGGCTACGTCCACAAGGCGTCGAGTTAGATATCCAGAATCCGCTGTACGAAGAGCTGTATCAACAAGTCCTTTTCTAGCCCCATACGAAGAAATAATATATTCTGTAACATTTAAGCCTTCACGAAAATTACTTTTAATGGGTAAATCAATAATTTGTCCTTGTGGGTCAGCCATAAGACCTCGCATACCCACTAATTGGCGCACTTGCGAAATATTTCCTCTTGCCCCGGAAAAAGCCATGATGTAAAGAGGGTTTAAAGGATCACTCTCACGGAAATAGGTTAATACTTCATCTTTTAAGGTATTGTTGGCATTATTCCAAATATCAATAACTTTCTGAAAACGTTCAACTGTAGTAATACTTCCACTACTATAATTTTGTTCGGCAGCATCTACTTCATTATTCGTTAGGCCTATTAATGACCTTTTTCGAAACGGGACACGGAGATCCTCGACACTTAAAGAAATACCGGACATCGTTGCATAGTGAAAAGTCAAATTTTTGACTTTATCAGCAATAATTGAAGATCGGATAACACCATAGTTGTGGAAAGTTAAATACATTAACCTTTGCAACTTTTTCTTATTAATTACCTCATTAGCAAAAGCAAGCTTAGTGTTTACTTCGTTAACCATGTGTAAATTTATTAATTATTTAATTATGTTCAAAGGATTGATTTAACAAAATACGTCCTGGTGTCGTCTTTACGTAAATCTGAAGTAAATTACCATCCAAATCTTTTTTTATTTGATAATCCGAATTTGTATAAATAAGACGATCATTTAATTTTGTCTCAATAAATTCCGAATTTGTTTGGAGAGAATTTACATCAAAATCGACTGGATTAGAACGGACCCAAACAAAAGTATGTAAACTTAAAACGGATTGCTTGTATGCAACAATCACGTCATCAAAACTATAAAAATATTGAGCTGTTTCTGTTTGTTGCGTTGGGTTATTCGCAGTTAAATAATAACAACCCAGAACCATATCTTGGCTCGGGGTAAGAATTGGATCTCCAGTGGCTGGTGAGAGGAAATTATTTGGAGCAAGCATTAACATTCTTGCTTCGGCTTGCGCTTCTAAACATAAAGGTATATGTACAGCCATTTGATCACCATCAAAATCAGCATTAAAAGCAGGACAAACTAAGGGGTGAAGTTTTATTGCTCGGCCTTCTACAAGTATTGGTTCAAAGGATTGAATACCTAAGCGGTGCAACGTCGGGGCACGGTTCAATAAAATAGGGTGTCCAGACATGACTTGCTCTAGAATTTCCCAAGCTAAAGTTTCATTATTTTGAATAATATTTTTAGCAGCTTTAATATTGTTAACTAGACCTTCATAGATTAAGCGGTGGATGACAAACGGTTGGAATAATTCAATTGCCATCTCACGGGGTAAGCCACATTGATTTAACTTTAATTCAGGACCAACAATAATAACAGAACGTCCAGAATAATCTACACGTTTCCCTAATAAATTTTGGCGGAAGCGTCCTTGTTTTCCTTCAATAATATCTGATAAAGATTTCAAAGGACGATTATTCAAACCAAAAACTGCACGACCACGTTTTCCATTATCTATTAAAGCGTCAACTGCTTCCTGCAGCATGCGTTTCTCATTTCGAATAATTAATTCCGGTGCCATGATCTCCTGTAAACGAGCTAAACGATTATTACGATTAATTACGCGTCTATATAAATCGTTAAGATCCGAAGTAGCGAAACGACCCCCGTCTAATTGTACCATTGGCCTTAAATCTGGTGGTAACACTGGAATAATATCTAAAACCATCCATGAAGGGTCCGAACCTGAGGCTATAAATTGACCAATTACACGTAAACGTTTTATTAGTTTTTCACGCTCTGGATCTTTAGCGACAGGTATTAGAGCACGCAATTCGCGGGCTTCCGTTTCTAAATCAATGTTTAGAAGAAGTCGTTTAATTGCCTCGGCACCAATACCAATTTCAATGTCACTCGTATCTGTTTGCGTTGCATCAAAAACTTGCCAATCAGTTTCAACTAATAATTGCTTATATGAAAGATCACCACTTTTACCGGGATCAAGTACTACGTATGAATTAAAATAAACAATTTGTTCTAACTCTTTTAATGAGATGTTTAAAATTAATGCAATTTTACTTGGTCGACCTTTAACATACCAAACATGTGTAACCGAAGAAGCAAGTTCAATAAATCCAATTCGGTGGCGACGTACATTAGACTCAATAACCTCAACACCACAGCGTTCACAAATAATACCTTTGTACCGTACACGTTTATATTTACCACAGTGGCACTCCCAGTCATTTACAGGACCAAAAATCCTTTCACAAAATAACCCACCCATCTCAGGTTTAAGAGTTCTGTAATTAATCGTTTCTGGTTTAGTAACTTCACCCACCCTTTCTCCACTTGGTAATACTCGTTCACTCCAACTTCGAATCCGAGCAGGGGAGGCTAAATTAATTTTTACGTAATCAAATGATCTTTCTGTTTGGAACATGAATTAATTGCTATTTTAATTAAATTGTCTTTCAAAGTTATCTGGAGAATCACCCATTAAATTAATTTCGTAGTCTTTTAAACCTTTGTTTTGGTAAACATCTAATTTATATGTAGCAACGTCAAGACATAAAGCTTGTAATTCTCTCATTAAAACCTTAAAAGATTCCGGTATTCCTGGTCGTGGAATTGGTAAACCTTTTACGATTGCATTTAAAGTTTCATTACGCCCTTGCATATCATCCGACTTAATTGTTAATAATTCTTGCAGCGTATAAGCTGCACCAAATGCTTCAAGTGCCCAAACTTCCATTTCCCCTAATCGTTGACCTCCTTGTTGAGCCCTACCACCGAGAGGTTGCTGGGTAACTAAAGAATAAGGTCCAGTTGAACGAGCATGAATTTTATCATCTACTAAGTGGACTAATTTCAACATGTAAGCACAACCGACTGTAATAGGGTTTTCAAAATTTTGACCTGTTCGACCATCCCGCAAAACCATTTTCCCTGGGTGTTGAGAAGAGAAAATCCAATCCTTAGTTAACGAAGCTTCTTTTAGTTTTTTATTTACTAATGCGCGCGAGGCTTCTGACCCGTGCATCTCATCAAATGGAACAACTTTAAATCGAACATTTAAATTATCAGCTGCCAAACCAAGGAGACATTCAAACAATTGACCTACATTCATTCGAGATGGTACTCCTAATGGATTTAATAAGATATCGACTGGCGTACCATCAGGTAGATAAGGCATATCTTGGCGCGGTAATATTTTTGAAATAATACCTTTGTTACCATGACGCCCCGCCATTTTATCACCTATTTGAATTCGACGCGTTTGCGCAATGTAAACCTTTAATACCTCATCTGTTCCTGGGGGTAAATCATCGCGGTTACTACGAGAGAAAATCTTTACATCTAAAACACGACCACAAGTACCATGCGGTAACTTTAAAGAAGTATTTCTCACGTCTCGAGATTTTTCGCCAAAGATTGCTCTTAATAATTTTCCTTCGGGAGGATAATCTGATTCTCCTTTGGGAGTCAATTTACCCACTAAGATGTCACCAGAATCAACCCATGTACCAATCTTAACAACACCATTTTTATCTAAATTTCTAATAGAATGTTCGCTAACATTAGGTAGGTCTCGCGTAATTTCTTCCATCCCTAATTTAGTTTGACGAACTTCAATTTCAAATTTTTCAATATGCAACGATGTATACAAATCATCGTAGAGTAGCCGTTCACTAATAACGAAGGCATCTTCGTAGTTGTAACCCTCCCAAGGCATATAGGCAATCAGAATATTTTGACCAACCGATAATTCACCACCTTCTGTCGAAGCTCCATCAGCGATAATTTGACCGATTGTGACCTTTTCATTAACAGAAACTAGGGGGCGTTGATTAATACATGTATCTTGGTTTGAACGTTGATATTTAATTAAATTGTAAGTAAAACTAGTCTGGTTCTTATCCTTAACAATAACTTTGTTGTCCTTAATTTGCGTTACTTTACCACAGCAAATACTTAACACAGTCATGCCTGAGTCACGAGCGGTTTGGCCTTCAAGGCCTGTACCAACTAAAGGAGCTTGAGGATATAATAATGGCACTGATTGGCGCTGCATATTCGACCCCATTAATGCTCGGTTCGCATCATCGTGCTCCAAAAACGGAATTAGAGCAGTTGCTAAAGAAACTACCTGAATTGGTGAAACAGCAATGTAATCTACTTCTGTTGAGGGAACTTGTACAAGCTCCTGACGGTAGCGTACAGGCACACTTTGGCTTTGAATTAATCCATTTTCGCCAATTTCTAAATCACCCGCGGCTAAACGATACTTATCCTCAGTCGTCGCGTCTAAATAAATTGGAAATGAATCTTGTAAAACTTTCCCATCTTTGACTTTATAGAACGGTGTTTCAATGAAACCATAAGAATTTACACGCCCATATGTCGAAAGCGAGCCGATTAAACCAGCGTTAGGACCCTCAGGTGTTTCGATTGGACAGATTCGACCATATTGGCTTGGGTGAATATCACGTACTGCAAACCCCGCTCTATCTCTAGTGATTCCTCCGGGACCCAGTACTGATAACCGACGTTTATGAGTAAGTTCCGCTAATGGATTTGTTTGATCCATGAATTGCGAAAGTGGGTTTGAGCCAAAAAATTCACGAATCGATGAGACTAGTGGTTTTGGATTCACCAAAACATTAACGCGCAAATATTTTTGTTCACAAATAGTCATTCGTTCTTGAGCAATACGCTCTAAACGGTTTAAACCTATGCGTATTTGGTTCTGGAGAAGTTCACCAACAGAACGAATTCTTCTATTACCTAAATGATCAATATCATCTTCGGCAGTTGGAGACAATCTAAAGTTGATTAATTCATCGATAATAAATAGAACATCTTTAGACGTTAGAATATGAATATTATTTTCAATGTCTAAATTTAAGCGTTTATTAATCTTATATCGACCAACCCGCCCTAAATCATAACGCTTGGGGTCAAAAAATCGTGAATATAAAATTTGTTGCCCAGCTTTAAAAGTTGCAGGTTCACCCGGGCGAAGTTTATTATGGACTTCTAAAAAAGTATCCTCTAGGGATATTGATTCGTACTCTTTAAAAGTTTTTTGGAAATATTCTGGGTGTTTTAAAGTCTGGAAAATTTCTTGATCGGTAAGACCAACGGCTTTTAAAAAGATATAAGCAGAGATTTTTTTTGCCTTATCAATTTTAACGTGAATGAAATCATCTTTATCAATTTCAAATTTAACCCATGTACCACGATTTGAAATAAGACTTGCAGTATAAAAACGAAAATTTTGTTTATCTGTATCCGTTTTATAATAAATCCCTGGACTTCTTACAATCTGGTTAATAATAATACGCTCGATTCCATTTACTAAAAATGTTCCTTCATTCGTCATTAATGGAATATCACACAGAAGAACTTCATTTTCAGTTGTTTGCGTTAAATTATTTAAATAAACCAGTTGGGCAAGGGTATAAATGCGAACGCTATAGGTTGTATCGCGACGTTTTGATTCCGCTAAGCTATATTTAGGGTGTCGAATTTTATAAAATTTCGCGGATAAATTTAATTCCAATTCATCCATATAGTCACGTATAGCCGAAAAATTTTCCAGCTCTTGAATAAAACCTAATTCGAGAAACCAACAAAAACTTATCCGTTGAGTTTCTAATAAGTTCGGTAATAGATATTTATAAACATTTTTCTGTACGCTAAACATTTTATGTATATTTACTTCAGGGTTTAACAAATAGAATATTTTTATTGCCTACTAATTTACATAATGCGCCGGAATCAGTAAAAGTAGATTACTTAACCGTAAATTAGGGTCATCAAAGCTAAAATAGTAAATTTAGTTACCCCTATATAAAAAGTAACAATCAAAAATACTTTTGAAACATATAACCAACCCCACGAATTGTTAAAATTAAATCTGGGGCGGACGGGTTACTTTCTAACTTTGATCTAAGTCTGAATACATGCACATCAACTATCCGAGTATCTACATTCCGTTGGGGGGTATAGCCCCAGATATTGTCCAGAATAGTTTTACGTGAAAGTTCGTTGCCAGCGTTGTGTATTAATAAAGATAGAAGCTTAAATTCAATTGGTGTTAATTTAATTGGTGCAGAATCCTTTAGGACTCTTTTTTTAATTAGGTTAATGGATATATTACCAAAATTTAAAGTTTTTGGTTTTAATGTTGGGTGATTTTGAGAGGTAATAAACGGCCTTTTTAAAAGGCAGCGAATTCTGGCCTCTAATTCTTGTGGTGAAAAAGGTTTTACTATATAATCATCGGCACCTGCATCAAGTCCCATTATGCGGGCAGAAATATCTTTTAAAGGAGTTAAGATAATTATAGGCGTTTGATTTTCTTGCCGAAGTTTTCTACATAATTCGTAGCCATCGATTTTAGGTAGTAAGATATCTAAAATTATTAAATCAGGATGCTCCTTTGAAACAAGAACTAAAGCTTTTTTAACCGTTGATTCCAAGAAGACAACGTAACCAAGGGAGGAAAGGCGTCGACCTAATAATTCTCTTGTTGTTTCCTCAGAATCAACAACTAATATTTTTTCATTATATTTTGTCACTTTACTAGCTTAATATGGAACCTAATAGACGATTTTACGTTTCAAAAAAGTTCAACGAAATATTAATTTAAAAAAAATAAAAACTATCCCGATATAAGTCTAACAAAAATACTGGTAGTTATGGTATTATTATAAGTACTTATATGCAAATAGGCGAGCGTAGCCAAGTGGTTAAGGCACTGGGTTGTGGTTCCAGCATTCGCGGGTTCGATTCCCGTCGTTCGCCCTTTAGATTTACTCTGTTTCTAAAAACACATTTAGATATTTTGCTATCGTAATTGCTTCATCTTCAATTTTGTTTAAAGCTCGAGGCTGTTCAATACCAGTTAGAGGTATCTCGCGACTATCTGTTAAACAAAGTAGGAGTTGACGTTTTGGATTTATCCCTTCTTTGATTCGCATTTTTATAGATTTTACTTCATCAAAGGGAAAAGTGAAGACTAACTCACGGTTTTTTCCGGGAAAACCTTTTCGATAAAGTTTTACTTGCTGACGCTCACGGTTATACTCGTTATAACCGGAACCAACATCCCACCAAACGGTTAAAGCTAAAAAAATGCCTAATATAGAACCTACTGTCCCATAGAACACTAATACGATTCCTTGGGGGAGGAAAGAAATTCCAGTGGAATCGGAAAAAAATAATAAATTTGTTTTAAAGAAACTTGAAAGGCCGGTGAGGAAAAACCCAAAACCGCCTAAACTTACGGCAATAGACCAAAAAATATTACTAAGACTTCGTGATCCGTCAAAGTAAGAAGTAAGTGATGAATTTTTTTCTATGTAATTCATGATACCTATTAATTTATAATAAAAAAGTTATAGACTTAGTAAGAAAAAGGCACCAAAAATTGAAGACTGATTCATAGTTTTTACCCTCCTATCCTTCCGTCCTCTAAAGCGAACCCTAAACTTTTAAAAAATAGGGTTCGTTGGTTATTTAGAGGATATCGAAACTAAATAAAAGGGGTTAAAATACAATGTGACTAGATAAGTCTGATTGTTTTTAAACCATAGTAAATCCCTGCAGCTAAACTAAACATTAGTGTCATTAATAGGATGTAACCGATAAGAGTACTCATAGCGATGTTACTGTTAAATTCTACAAGATGAAAATTTTTATATAGTACTAGAATACCATAACGTAATAAAAATTTTATCTCTTCCTTTCTTATATACCTAAAAAAAATAAAACCTATCTTTATTTTTTTAAGCCTTCAATAATACCGCGCCAAACAAGACCAATTACTTGTCCTACAACGGTTGTTAACGTAAAACGAGCACTCTTACTCAAAACAAAAACTGCTTCATCAAATCGACTTATAATAAAATCACTAACCTCAACGATGATAATAGTCAATAAAGACAAATTTTTAAGAGAGAATAATTCTTCAGCACGATTAGCGTAAATAATACGACAATAAATACCGGTTGTTTTAAAAATATAAATTTCGTGACGGTTATTATAAAGATTAATAGGTCGCTGAATGTAGCTTTTGATATACAATTGCCAATTTAAGTTGTTTTTAAAACGCTCTAAGTTACGCAACGAAAGGAATTTTGATCGATATAAAATCTGTCTAAAGGCATACACTGACGAAAAATTAACTAAGCTGAAATAAACAACACAGTTACTTATTTCCAGTGCTAAATTATCAATTAAAGCTTCAATAAAACTTTCTGATGCCGAATTGTATATAGGGTAATAAATAGAACGGAAATAGGGTGAATTTGGATCCATTAACGAAAAAAATGGAACCTTAAATAGAATATCAGTGTCCTTTAAAAGATTTTTAACATATAGGGAATTTTTTAAACTGGTAAGATTTATTCTTACTTTGTAACCATACTTTTTCGTTAAGAAATCTTCACAAACATTTTTTATGCACTCTAGAAAAAGTAATTTACCTTTTCTTCGCAGAACATTTTCATATTTTGGGTTAGATAATAACTTCTCATAAAGTTCTTCTAGCTGGGAAACAGCAATGAGGAGTAATTCCTTCCGTACATCTTCTTTTAAGATATCGATTCCAAGCAGAACTGGGTTCCCTTTTTTATTACTAAAATTAGTCTTGTATAAAGTTTTAGAAAAAACTTTTGTCGTAAAAATATTCTTATTATTTATTTCTATTGTTGTATTCACTTTCGTCCGCCTCAGTAATAATATAAAAATTCTTAACAAAAAGTAGAACCCTAGATAAAACGTCTTATTAAAATAGATATTTTATCTAGGGTTTACCTTTACCAAGTTTGATGCATTAATTTTAAGTAAAACTTAGTACATCGCTAAGGAAAGTGTATCCGGCGCGTAACGCTGAATTTCAATAATAAAAGCGGCTGTAAAACTCATCCAAGCTGTTATTAAAACAGGCGCTGTCGATAGGTATGTCAGAAGATTCTTATCCATGGGTTTTGCTTATTAAAATAAAAATTAGATAATTTAACGTGGCGATACTGTTACTTCATCACTAGGAACTAAAAGATCTCCAGAAACTAATTCTTTCCAAGCGGCAAATGGCCACATAAAGCTTGCCGACATCATACCAATTGCAACTGGCACATTGATAATAATTTCGTTTTCGTTTGGCTTATCTGTTTTTTTAGAAAACTGCATGTAACTACGACCGGACCAACCGATCCAACCAGCGATGTATAAGAAACCAATACCGGGGATAACGAATTCACCAGCATGACTTGGTCTTCCATCTGCAATCAGGTGAGGTAAACCATCTGCACCACATAGTAGACCTTGTTTTCCATACTTATCGAATCGAGCTTTAGTCCCATCTATTTGAGCCTGAAGGGCTAAGTAAGCAGGAGTACCTTCTTCATAATTTTCAAGGCGTGTAGATAATTTTTTAACACTACCATCAAGTCTACGCTTAAATACAGCAGAATCTTTACATGGTACTAAACCACTAACATCAGCAGAGGCTATGTTTGGTGTGCTAGCAAAAATTGAAACTGTAAGAAAATATAATAACCAGCGCTTCATAAAAAAAAATAAAAATTTATTATTATTAACAAACTACATACTAACATTATAGTATTTCATTTTCTTCTTCTTTGCTTTAGGACCTGATATTAATTGATCTTTTTAAAATTTGTCGAAATTCTTGTTGGAAAAACAAGACAGCACGGTTAGATTTACCACCCAGAACAACACTGTTGTTAGCCTCTACGAACCAAATTTGAGAGTATGTAAAGAAACTTACATAAATACTTACCATTAACAATAAGAAAGAGAGATAAACAATATTTATACCAGGGTCCGATTTTATCTGAAGCCCAGTACTCGTTATATAATCAGCAAATTTTACCTTTGTATTTCCTTGTGTTACGAACGATTCACCAAGCTGTAATTCTTGTAAGAATTCTCCTTGCGAATTGTACAATGCGATTTTACCTTTAAGATCATTAATAACGACTGTTAAATTTGTATTTGCCATACTTTGGGCAGATGCAAAATTTAATGAACCAAACCAGAATCGATTCCCTCCTTTTGTTATTCGTTTTAAAGGGATTTGAAAATTTTGTTCATTTTCCAATTTTAGTTTTATACCAACGATATCCCAATCTGTTTGATAAAGAACAATATCTTTATAAATTAATGGTTCGTTTACAAAAACAATTTTTCTTTTTATTTCTTTACCATCCTCATTCAACAATGATAAGTCTGAATAAAATTGATCAGTTTTTAATTCTTTTGTGTAGGTAATCCAAAAATTGTTTATACGACATGAAAGATCTTGTGGAACATAAGTACTATTTCCAAATTTTGTTAAATTTTGAACGTGGAAAATTTCCCCAACAGGGACAATTTCTTGTGCTGTATAACCACCTAAAGACCCAATACTCGAACCAAGAAGTAACACAATTATACTAGCATGTACAACAACAGGAGCAATACGCCCTAAGAGACCCGAATAACCATAACCTTTTTTCTTTTGGCGGAAAAAATGGTATCGGTTATCATTACAGTTATAAGCAACCGTATTGGAAAAACCGAATTTTATATTATCGTTTACACTTAGAGTCTTATATTGCGCAGGCTTATTAATGAATTTCCATAATTTAAAAGTTTTGATTGAAGGTAATTGAGTTGTAAAAGTACAAGCTAAAAGAGAACTACCAAATAAAAATAGTAATAGTAAAAACCACCAAGCCGTGTAAATTTTATCTAAAGATAAGAAAGTTATAACTTTCCATGTTAAAAATCCAAAGAGTGGCTTAAGTTCAGAATAATTCTCCTTATAAAATGTTAAACTTTGATCTTGCTCAATAATTGTTCCGACAGCAATGACAACCCCAATAACTAATAACAAAGCAATTGCAAGCTGTAGATTAGCTAAATTTTTTAGTAATAGGTTTTTATTCCTACTAAGATTTACCATGTAAAGTTATTTTTGATTTATTATTTGACAAAAAACCTTCGTTTACTTTATTATAAGTGTTACATGCCGGGATAGCTCAGTTGGTAGAGCAGTGGATTGAAAATCCTCGTGTCTCCAGTTCAAATCTGGATCCTGGCACTATTAGGTTACTTTCAGAACTTTATATTAACATATTTCGAAGATCTTATTCAAGATTAGAGAAAACTAACATGTTAAGACATTTAAAATTAAAGGTATAAAAAAATTTAATTTTTAAATACCTTTTTTTTACTGATATCAAGTTATCCATAGACTCCTAATTTAGGACATATCGGCAGTAAAAAAAATTAATGTTTGAACGACTATTTCCTTCTCTGATAAATACATTAATATTACTTATCTATCATATAAACAAAGTTTGTGTTTTATTCGGAGAGGTTTGTGATATTTTATTATGTAAGATAAAAGAATAAAGACTATTTTATTTTGCTTTTTATACTTCAACCTCTAAAATTTTAGTTTTTGGAGTATATAATCCAGCAATTTTATACCATAACTTTAAACCAGGAGGTTTTCATGTCACAAGCTGTAGAATCACGTACTCGTATTAAAAGTGAACGTTACGAATCAGGTGTAATCCCTTACGCTAAAATGGGTTACTGGGATCCTGATTACACAATTAAGGAAACTGATATCCTTGCTCTATTCCGTTGTACTCCACAACCAGGTGTAGACCCAGTAGAAGCAGCAGCAGCACTAGCTGGTGAGTCTTCAACTGCAACATGGACAGTTGTATGGACTGACCTACTAACTGCATGTGATCTTTACCGTGCTAAGGCATACCGTGTAGACCCTGTACCAAGTGCAGCTGACACTTACTTCTGTTACGTAGCTTACGATATCGACCTTTTCGAGGAAGGATCTCTAGCTAACCTAACTGCATCTATTATTGGTAACATCTTCGGATTCAAGGCTGTTAAAGCTCTTCGTCTAGAAGATATGCGTTTCCCTTACGCACTTCTTAAGACTTACCAAGGTCCAGGTACTGGTCTAGTTGTAGAGCGTGAGCGTATGGATAAGTTCGGTCGTCCACTTCTTGGTGCTACAGTTAAGCCTAAGCTAGGTCTTTCTGGTAAGAACTACGGTCGTGTAGTATTCGAAGGTCTTAAAGGTGGTCTAGACTTCCTTAAGGATGATGAGAACATTAACTCACAGCCATTCATGCGTTACAGAGAGCGTTTCCTTTACTCAATGGAAGGTGTTAACCACGCATCTGCAATGACTGGTGAAGTTAAGGGTCACTACCTAAACACAACTGGTGCGACTATGGAAGATATGTACGAGCGTGCTGATTTCGCTTGTTCACTAGGTTCTATCGTTGTAATGATTGACCTTGTAATCGGTTACACAGCTATTCAATCAATGGCTTACTGGGCTCGTAAGAACGATGTTCTTCTTCACCTTCACCGTGCAGGTAACTCAACTTACTCACGTCAGAAGAACCACGGTATGAACTTCCGTGTAATCTGTAAGTGGATGCGTATGTCAGGTGTTGACCACATTCACGCAGGTACTGTAGTAGGTAAGCTTGAAGGTGATCCTCTAATGATTAAAGGTTTCTACAACACTCTTCTAGATACTAAGTCAGAGGTTTCTCTACCTGAAGGTCTATTCTTCGCACAAGATTGGGCTTCTCTACGTAAGTGTGTACCAGTAGCTTCTGGTGGTATCCACTGTGGTCAAATGCACCAACTAATTAACTACCTAGGTGATGACGTAGTTCTTCAGTTCGGTGGTGGTACAATTGGTCACCCAGATGGTATCCAAGCGGGTGCTACTGCTAACCGTGTAGCTCTTGAGTGTATGGTTCTAGCACGTAACGAAGGTCGTGATTACATCGCTGAAGGTCCTCAGATCCTAAGAGATGCAGCTAAGACTTGTGGTCCTCTACAGACTGCGCTAGATCTTTGGAAGGATATTACTTTCAACTACGCGTCTACAGATACTGCAGATTTCGCTGAGACTGCAACAGCTAACAGATAATTTTAATACTCTTTTTAAGAGTTTAAAATTCACGCATTTTCGATTTAGAACCCGTACTAGTTTATGGGTTCTATACTAACTACAATCATTAATTTTCATTTAAGGAGTACACAATGAAACTAACTCAAGGATGTTTTTCTTTTCTTCCTGACCTAACTGACGAGCAAATCACTAAGCAGATCCAATACTGTATCGATAAGTCTTGGGCTATCTCTATCGAGTACACTGATGATCCGCACCCTCGTAACAACTACTGGGAAATGTGGGGTCTTCCTCTTTTCGATATTAAGGATTCAGCTGCAATCCTTTTCGAGATCAACATGTGTCGTAAGGCTAAGCCTAACTTCTACGTTAAGGTAGCTGCTTTCGATAACGCACGTGGTACTGAGTCATGTGTTTCTTCATTCATCGTTCAGCGTCCTGCTTACGAGCCTGGTTTCAGACTTGTACGTCAAGAAGTTGAAGGTCGTAAGCTTGTTTACACAGTAGAAGCATACGCACCAGTAGCTAAGCCTGAAGGTGAGCGTTACTAATTAATCAAAGATTAATTAATAAAAGAAGAGCTTTGCAAAATTTGCAAAGCTCTTTTTTTTGTATCTCGAATCGTGCTTGAATTCACGCCAAATTAATTATTTAAAAAAGTGATTAATATAATTTTATTAAATAATTAATATAAAGTACCGTTAAACAATAAATACATTGTTTAACGGTACTTTTAAAGATTAAATAATTAAACCATGCGCCCACCAGATCCTCGCATTTGCAAGTCATTGGTGGGCGAAAACTTATCAAAAACAAACGTAACTATGAAAGTAAAATTATCAAAGTGGACAAAGACTAGAACGATAAGTGCCGAAGGTGTCGACGCAGGAAAAAAGATTACTAAATATCAATCAGAATATTTTATTAACGTTTTCGAGATGATTAGACATAATCTTCAGTCAAATGTAAATAGTGCCCTAACCTTAAACGGTATACCTGCTTGGGCATTTGATACCAGCAATGGGCTTGAGCTTTTTAAAAATAAGCTTTCGGTGGAGTTCATAGATTGGAAAAAAATTTCACACATTGTCTGGAGAACAAACATTGTTGATGTCGAAATGAATGAATTTACTTCTCTTATGTTTGAAATAGACTCTGTAGACATTCTTGTCATAGACCGTTCTCTTATTTCTAACGTTGGTACTAGAAAAAATACTAGAAAACAAAAAATCAAATCTATACTTGAAGAAGATTTTGATATTCCAGTCAATCGAATCGCGCAACACAACACGTCGGAAGTGAAGGTTAGGGTTTTTAATAAGACAGTATCGACAAATAATTTCTATAGAATCGATTTTGATTTAACCAAATCAAACCCCTTCCCGTTCTACCGAGACAAGGCGAGTATCCCCGATTTTGAATGTGAGAAATTAAATTCTGAGCTTAAGAATAAAATCAATGAAATGTCTATAGAGGATGACAAATTTTTTTATGTGCTTCGTGTCGACGTTATATTTTCGAAACAAGAGAATTCCGAGGATGAGTATGTTATACTAAATTTTAAGTAACGCTAGCCATCTGTTTACCTAATCGGATTTGGCAAATACTCTAAACTTGTTCTTCAAAGTCATCCTGGGGGTTAATCGGCTTTGAAGCCCGCGTTGAAGCAAGTTCTCCCCCACCCCAGCCGGATTGGAAATCAATACGGGTTGTATCTCGTTCGCTAAAAATGGCTTCCAGTTCACCGAATAGTCGTTGGATATCGGTGACGGTTTCTCCTACAGTTGATGTGTCTATGTCAATTAATTTTACAGCATCTCCGCCTTCACTAAAATCTAGTCGGAATTGGGTTCCATCCGTATTACATTGTCCAGACATAGTTTTCCCGATTACGCCCAAAAACCTATTTGACATTAAACTAAGACGATCTTTCAAATCAGATCTGATACTAGACGTATCTTCTGGGTCAAAGCCAAGCGCTCGTTTTTTGAGAAGCCGATCAGTACTTTCGATGCAAATTCGGCGAGCTTCTTGGATTTCCTGAGCAAACTTAATCATTGCTTTATTACGTTCTAGGAAACAATCAGTTTTCTCTTTACTATCATGCATCTGCAACTCCTTTTTAAACTTATCTAAACCAGCTTTTAATTTGATCTTTAACAAGTCTATTTGGGCAACTTCTATTAAAGCGGGAACGACCGAGCTTTCAACAAGACGCGTCCAAATTAAACCAAGAGAAGCTAAATCTTCAAGAATGTTTGTCTTTTTTTCTGAGCCTATAACTGTAGATCCGATTTGCAGTTCGAGCTCATCAACTTCATCTATAGCTAATTGAGTTCGAAATTTGATTTCAATAGGATAAGATGTTTTAACCGATTTAATATAACCTTCTCGTTGTGATGATGAAATCTTTGCGACAAGTATAAGATATTTAGAATAGGCACTATCTAAGATCTGCTGCCGCATCTTAGGTTGTAAGTTATCTAGTTTTTCGGATATAAGCTCTTTGCGGATGGGTTTTCGACTATATACTTGGTATTCATCTGGAGATAGCTCTATTTTATTAATTAATTCTTGAAAAACAATCTCAACAAACTCTTCATCGTAGAAGTTGTCTGAGTCAAAATAAGATAGCGTTGTTATATCGCCAACCCCACCCCCGTAAAGATTTCGAACTAATCTGATAAAGGTAAGAGCAGAGAAGAGACAACAACACGTTTCGATGGATGGTTGTATACCATCAATCAGGTAACGAACGGTATAGTCGACGTGTTGTGACATCTTATTTTTGTGAAAAGATAATAGTGAATCTTGTATAAGGGA
>Ga0209713_10000594_pt1 | contig 20609 bp, 13 predicted proteins | sample ArcOceMetagenome_3_FD_187444 | JGI IMG/M metagenome (GOLD analysis project Ga0209713, IMG submission 187444) | Marine eukaryotic phytoplankton communities from Arctic Ocean - Arctic Ocean- Svalbard ARC20M Metagenome (SPAdes) (version 2) | ecosystem: Environmental > Aquatic > Marine > Oceanic... | reverse complement strand
CTCCGCCCTCGCCTCCGCCTCCGCCCTCGCTCTCGCCCTCGCCCTCGCCCTCGCCTCCGCCCTCGCCCTCGCCCTTGGGCGGCGCGCTGCCTCCGTGTGCGAGTGCGAGCAGCTGCCACGCCATGTTGAGGTAGCTCGAGAGGGAGCGCATGTAGCCCTTGAGCGCGGGGCGCGACGTGAAGTAGCCGCTCCAGACAGCGTTGGGCACGTCGCGGTAAGGGAAGAGGTCGGTCCCATTCGTCAGAGGCCACTCGACGGCGCCGCTGGCGGTCTCGGCTCGCTTCTCCGCCACATACTCTGCGGGCGTCGAGTACCGCGCGCGGACGCGGCCGTCGGCGTTGACGGCAGCGATGATCTTGTCCATGTTGGCGAACACCGGCTCGGCGTTGAGGTAGTTGAAGTCGCATCCCATCGTGAACATGACGTGCCGGCCGCGCGTTATCGCGCCCTGGCTCGTCGCCGCCGCCACAAAGTCGTCGACGCGGCTCTGCTTGTTGTACGTCTCGAGCTCCTCGTTGAGCTCGACTGGCTCAGCGTTGCCGCCGTCGCCGCTCTCGGCCCAGTTTAAGCCGCTGGGCCAGCAGTACGAGCCGCCAAACGAGCCCGTCAGGCCGGTGAAGACCTGAGCGTCCGCGCCGAGCGACGGCGACGCACGCCACACCCACTCGGCGGCCTTGCGCGCCCGCCGCTCGGCGAGGTCCTGGTAGTCGACGCGCCCAAAGAAGAGAGAGTCCATGCCGGCCTCGGCCGAGAGGAGCGCGGCCTGCGTCGCCGAGTGGCCAAACGGATCGAGCTGCCACGCCACTGTCGGCACGCCCAGCTCGCCAAACTCCTGCTTGAGCAGCCGGTGGCCCAGCGTCGTCTGGTCGACCATGCCCACGTAGTGCGTCGCCGCCTCGTCGTGCATGCACCAGCCGCCGTTGGCAAACGCCAGCTGGCCTCGCTCGACCAGCCCGCGGGTGAGCGCCTTCGCGCCGTCGTCAAGCTCGCGCCACCAGCGCTGAAGAAGGCCTGCTCGATGTACACGAACTTGCGTGCCGGGTTGCGCGTCAGAGCGCGCACGACGCTGTGGAGGATGCCTCTCACGTTGGCGTACTGGATCGAGTTGTTGCTACCAGAGAAGTACTGGTCGATGGTCTTGAGCCAGCCGACGTCGTCGTGCGTGTGAGGGACCAGGTGCACCGTGAGCGGCGGCTCGGTGGGGCTCGACGCGAAGCCGTGGGCGGCGGTGAGGAGGGCTGCGATGACCATTGAGCACTTTTACGTCGCGAAGAGCGCTGGTGACGTCGCGAAGAGCACTGTTGACGTCGCGAAGAGCACTGTTGACGTCGCGAAGAGCACTGTTGACGCAAAGAGCACTGGAAACGTCGCAAAGAGCACGAGCACAGCGTAGTTGCACACACGCAATTCAGCGATGCAAAACATAGGCATCTTCGGAAAAAGTTCGCCTTACTCGTAAACATAGGATTCTTCGGCCGGGACTCTGACGACAATTACTGCGAATACTGGGAACCATGGCGCCGAAGCGCGCCCGCCAAGCCGCGCCTGCCGCGAAGCTGTCGAGCAAGCAAGCTGCTCTCTCCAAAAAGCTGCAGACGATGGCTGAGAGGGCCACTGCACACGCCGGCCTCGCCACCGGTCCGAAAGTCATGAGCATCCACGGGAGCGGGCGATTCTTCGATGGTGTGGACGAGGTCGAGCCCGAGCTTTGCGTGACAGTCACGCGTGCCAACGACTATGTCCGGCGTGAGCAGTTCGTGCAGTGGGTCTGGCTCGCCGTTCTGGAGCGCGACGCAAGACGCAGGGCCATGGAGGCTGAGGCTCTTGCCAAGTGGGAGAAGAAAGTCGCCAAGCACCCAGCACGCATCGCGGACAAGAAGTGGAAGGAGGCGTGTGCGGCGTACGGCGCGGGTGACGGCCCGGATCCCGGGCCTATGCCCGAGCGCGAGGAGAAGGACCTCGGCGCTCTGTTTCACTTTTGCGACCCCGACTTCAAAGCCGCGATGGAAGTGGAGCCCCTTGGCTCAGTCTCCGACGGCTGCGCCTGGGCTGTGCGTGAACTGGCCGCCGGCAAGCCATGTCACGAGGACAGGCCCACGCGTGACGGGAAGCGTGCGTCTTGGGACGAGATCCTGGCGGCATGGGCACCTCTGGATGCCGAGGGCATCGTGGCTGTGGCGGAGGAGTGGGGAAGGCGCCTGACGTGGAAACAAGCACAGCAGGCTGGCGGCGCAGAACACTTCCCGTACGGCGCGGACATCACGCTGTGGCTGCTCACTCGTGGCATCGGCCGCTTCAAGGGACTGGAGGTCCGCCTAGAGCCCGCTCAGCACGCGCTCGCCTGCCCTTGGGTCACTGACTCAGCCTCGTACCGATGTATCCCAGGTGGTGATCTCTCGCGAGGGCAAAGCTCCCGTCGGCCACATGCTATGGACGCGTGAATCGCCCGACGCCGCTTCCAATCTGGCGGCGATCGTTTCTGGCACCGGCGCCGGGGCCACTGCCGGTAGCAGCAGCAACGCGGGCGGCAGCGCCTCGGGTGGCGCCACCGAGGCGCAGCTGCAGGAGATTGGCCTGGCGCTCTGGCAGCTGGCGCACACGCGCGCTTGGCGGGCGATTCTGCAGGTGGCGGTACGTCAGCTGCTCACGCCGAATCACCCGGTGCACGCTGAGATGAACGTGGGCACGCACGGGACGTTTCTCCTCGAGTGCCCCGCCTTTACTGGGCCAGCCGAGTTCGCTGCGCTCGAGGCGATCGCGCCGTTTGGCGCCACGGCCGCCTCCATCATACGCCTCCAGCAGGACAGCGACATGTCGGTGTTCTCGTCACGTCTGTGCGGCATTCTCTGCGAGCACACCGGCTTCTCGGGGCATCAGAAGTCTGGCAACCTGCTCAACATGAATCTTGGCACCGGTGCTCTGTTCCCGGAGCCCGAACCGCAGATCCTTCTGAAGCTCGCCGCCGAGCGGCCGCGATGGAGCGAAGGGCTGCCGCTCAAGAAGCTTCACGCGGAGGTGCGCGCCGGGCACCTGCTCGTCGATGGGCTGGCGGCGCTGGCTGGCCACGCCATCGATATGCACGCGCCGGACACCAAGTTAGACCGCTGGGAGACGATGCTCGGCAAGGTGAAGTACAACAAGCCCAACGTGCACGGGGACGCGTTCCAGCTGCTCCGCTGGCCAATCTGCGGGGCCCTGGTACACGGCATTGGCGGAGTCGACCGCTTTCACGTGACGCTGCCCAGCAAGGGCCTGCGCGAGGACCGCTACCTCCGCTCTATCCGCGACCACGATCTCCACCGCATCCTGATGGACAAGGACTCGTCCAGGTACGACAGCGTGCGGGAGGAGCCTCTCATCGCACCCGGCAAGCGTGACGGCAACGGCGACATCGTCGGCGGCGGTGTTCAGAAGCTCGGCGCCCAGCTGGACGAGCACATGCAGCTGACGCTGCCGGCAGCGGGGCAGCTGGTCGTGAACGAGTGCGCACTTGCTCTTCATGCGCTGCGCGTCACACCACCGAAGGTGGCGACCGCTCTCAATGTGAGCCGGGCTCTTGTGGAGCTCGCACTGCCCCGCACCGACGTCGAGGCGTTCAGCCGCCTCGACGACCCCTCCGGCACCGGCCTGCGCGCGCACTTCTGGCAGCACCGCCGCCCCTTCTTCCTCGTGCGCCAACGCTGCCCTGATTCGGTGCTCGCGCGGCTGCCGTTGGATCTCTTCGAACTCATGCTGAAGGAGTGCATCGGCACGGGCTTCGCTGCCGCGCTCTACGCGTGGTAGGTGTAGGGACGCGGGCTCTGGCATCTAGGTTAGTCGTGTCCTTGAGTTTGAGTCCTTCTGGCCACATAACATCACGCCACATTTTCCCCCGATTCGGATGTGGGGTGCACACCACCGCAAGTGTGGCGGAGCTTATGCAAGGATCGGTTCGCTGGCTGGCTGGCGACCCGCTGGGATTAGCTGGCACTGGCTCAACGCGACATGTCCGGGCCCAAGCACTCCCGCGTGTCGCCCGAGGTCGCCAGCCCTGCAAAGCGCCGCACCAGCGCAGCTTTCTCGCCCAGGAAGGGCTCGACGACGACTGGAGGCGCTGTGCTGAGTCGCAGCAAGACTTCCACAGCGCTCAAGGGAGCTCATTCGCTGGCTGACAAGGTGGAAGGCGTTCTGGAGCTGGAGTTCGACGAGATAGTTGAATCCACCGTCGGCATCCAGCAGTTCATGGGCTCCAACCAGATGGTCACGGGGACCCGCAACGAGAAGACGCAGAAGATACGGGCGTGCCACACCTTCAAGGGCTGGTGGCTGAGCACGTGGATCGGTCAGATCACTGCCATCCTGATCTGCACGGCCTCGCTCATCTTGGGCATGGCCGGCTCGTGGATGCTCATCGACAAGTGCGAGGACTGCGACTACGACGACAGCTTCAGCCAGGCGACCTGGCTCGCGTGGGGCATCTTCTTCGACCCCGGTACGCAGACGGGCATCCCGGCGAACACGAACGCGCTCGTGGCGCACAAGGCGGTGGCCGCGCTCTTCAGCGTGCTGGGCTTCGTCTTCAACCTCGTGCTGCTCGGCGTCATCGTCGAGCGGATCCGGATGCGCATCGCGCGCTTCAGGAAGCACCACCTCGCGATGGTGTGCAACGACCACGTCGTCGTGCTCGGCTGGACGGACAAGACGCTCTTCCTGCTCGAGGAGCTGGCGCAGATGCTGGCGGACGGCGTCAACCGCGGCGGCACGATCATCTGCCTCGCGCAGATGGAGCCGGAGGAGATGCGCTCCGAGGTGCGCATCACGTACCCGGACTGGTCGCGCCGGTGGCCCAAGGTCAAGCTGCGCTTCATGCAGGGCAAGCCGCACGAGATCGACGACCTCATGCGCGTCTCGGCCTTCTCGGCGAGCATCGTCGTGGTGCTCGGCGTCTCGCGCAACCCGCGCGAGGCGGACAGCCAGGTGATCACGATGATCTGCGCGCTGCGCTGCCTCCCGATTGGGCTCTCGCCCGACGTGCTCATCGTGGCGGAGCTGCGCCAGGCGCAGACAAAGAGCGTCGCGCGGCAGATGGGCGGCACCGGCGGCCGCAACGGCGCGCACAGCGTGCTGCCCGTCGCGGCGGGGCAGGCGATCGACGCGCTGCTCGTGCTGTGCGCGATGGCGCCCACCGCGGGCGAGGCGCTGATGGACCTGCTCTCCTTCAGCGGCAACCAGTGTGAGGTCGTCGAGGCCGAGGGGTCGCCGCTGGTGGGGCGCACCTTCGGCGAGGCGCGGCTGTGCTTTGGGCAGGGCGTCCTCGTCGGCGTCATCAAAGGCGGAGGCAGCGGCGGTGCAGCAGCTGGCACACGAGCCGCCCGCCGCGGTGGCCACCCACGGCTGCCCTCCGCCACGCCTCACCCACACACTCTCTCTCGGCGCCTCGCCACGCGTTGCGAGCGCCCCACTCGCCCCGTTGTTTGCTCTCTTTTTTGTGCGTCGCAGTTGTTGCCGGCAAATCGTATGCCGTACCGCTACGCGGCTCGATGGGCGACCAGGAGGGCGAGGCACCTCAGTACGAGGCGGGTGGCCCGGTGCAGCAGGACGAGGTCGACGGCGTCCACGCGGCCGACTCGGTCTATCGCGACCTCGACCGTGTCCAGCTCGCGCCGCCCGACGGGTATCGCATCAAGATGACCGACCAGCTCGTCGTCGTCGCCGCCGATCGCTTCGCGGCGGACGCGGGCATGCGCGGCATCGTCGCCTCGCGCGCCGAGGGCAGCGGCAGCGCCGACGTTGCCGAGTCGCCTCGGCTGCCCGACGAGGACGAGCCAAAGGAGCGTCGCCACGTGGCCGCGTCGCGCATCCAGGCGTCGTCGCGCGGCAAGCTCGTGCGCAATAAGACGCAGAAGATGCGGAAGGAGCTGTCTTCGATGAATCGCGCCGCGCCGGCGACTCGTGCCGCCGTCCTCGCGCCGCTTTCGGCCAAGTCGAGCAGGCAGCTTACAAGCGAGAAGTCGAGCAGGGCGATGGGCCCGCAGTCGTGTTCGGCCGCGACGCCCAAGGTGGTGCTGCTGGTCGGCTGGTCGCAGTCGCTCGGCCAGCTGCTGCGCGCGTTCGACGCGCGGCTGCCCGACGGCTCGGAGATGTACATTCTGGCGGATCGCGAGATGTCGGCGCGGCAGAGCGACATGGAGGCGGACGGCATCGCGCTCGACGGATCTGCGAGGGAGTCGCGCGGGCAGGAGCACGAGTGCGAGGTGACGATGGACGACGAGGCGTCGGGCATCGAGTCGTGCGGGCTGCGCCACATCCGCATCCGCCACGTCGTCGGCTTCGTCACCGACTACCTCGCGCTGCGGCGGCTGCCGGTGCGGCGCGCCGACATCGCCGTGATCGTCGTGCAGAGCAAGGTGGTGACCCGCCCCCGCGTCGCAGCCGCCGTTGGCACCACGCACGAGGGCGCCCACGAGCCAGGGGCCACGCCGGCTCCCTGTCCCTCTGTCCCTCTCCTGTCTCTCTCCTGTCTCTCTCTGTCTCTCTCTGTCCCTCTCTCTCCTCTGCCCATCCGCCTCTGAGCCTCGCGTGCATGTGGGCATGTGGGCCTGTGGCGCAGGACGTGAGCGACGTGGGCGGTGGGTCGGGAGTCGACCGGATGGCGAGCTCTCAGCTGGCAGACTCGGAGGCGATGACGGCGACGATGCTGCTGCGCCGCATCCGCGACGAGTGCGCGGGCGCCACCCCGCCGCCACCGTTGCAGCTGGTGACGCAGCTGGCCGATGTGCTGACGCGCCGGCTGCTGGACACGCAGCCGGAGCTGCTCAACACGTCGCTCAACCCCGGGGCCGAGTCCAACTGCTGCGACACGCTGATCATGCACCGCAACTACATGGAGACGACGACGCTCTCGGTGGCGGCGGCCAACCAGTCGGCGTGGTCGGCGCTGCGCACGCTCATCTACCCGGGCGGCGGCGCCGACATCAACACGCTCTTCGCCGCGTCGATCATCCCGCCGGTCGAGATGGCCTCCAACGTCGCCGACGGCGGCACGAAATTCTCGTTTTGGCAGCTGTCGGAGCGCGTGCGCAAGAAGGGCTACGGCGTGCTGGTGGGGTGGCGGCGCGTGCCCCGCGCAGAGTCCAAGGCCAAGAAGGGGCGGATGGAGCAGGCCAAGGAGGCCTTATTTTCGGCCAAGGAGATGGCCAAGGCGGCGGCCGAGACGGCCCAGTCGATTGTCAAGGACGCGGGCGGCGGCTCGAGGCCGGGCGGCAGCAAGGCGTCGCTGCTACAGAAGGAGAAGGAGAAGACGGTTGCCAAAGAGGGCGGCGAGCGCGGCATCCTCGAGCTCAACCCGATGGACAAGGACAGGCTGCTCACTTGGAGGGCCGCCGACCTCCTCGTCGTCATCGCACCCGACGGCAAGATCGCGACGGCGAACGACGACTTGGTAGATGTGCAGGCCGACGCGGGCAAGAGGCAGACGGCCGCCAATGTGATGCGATCTCAAACGCCGGCGAAGGGCGACTTGAATGCGGTGCTCGCGGGAGGCCATAAGCCGCGCCTCTCTCCCATCTCTCCATCTCGCAACGTTTAACGCAGCGCTGCGAGAAAGCGATCTCTCTGCGTGTCTGAATCTCCGATGAGGAGTGAAGCCGCTGCCGTGGCAAGGTTGGCAGCCACATGACGGGAGGGGGCGCCCACGTTGCACCGCTGCCGCCTTGCACCCACAGCCTCACACCGTGTGCTACTTTTCGTGCATCCAGGCATTGCGTGACGCGAGCCCACTGCCGGCCACGGAGCAGGCTTCTAAGATAGGATTCACCATTACCGCGGAATGAGGCCCGGCCTCTGGCCATCGCTCGCGCTCCATTTTTCATCTCATCATCTTATATTATCAATTTTATATAGTCAATTGATACGGTACCGACCAGTACCGTAAACTGTACTCTTCACTCGACTGGTACATCTCGCAACAGCACCGCAGCACGAGATGCAGACGGCACGTCGTAACACCGTTGCATCAGGTCGAAGGCAGCACTGGCGCCAGCTGTGCAGCTATCAATGCTCGTACTCGGCGCGCACCAGAGCAAGCGGCATCACGACGCCTCGCCACACGTCCATGATGGCCTGAGCTTGGTTGCCGACCGAGAGCGCTGAAAATGACGCCGACACTTCCTCGGCAGCGGCTCCGATCGTGTTGGCCAGCTGCGCGCCAAGCCACAGCAGCTGCTCTGCGCGCGCCCTCGCCGGGTCAGGCCACGTGCGATGCGTCGTCGCGCTCCAGGGTTGCGCCGCCTGCACCACGAGCTGCGCCGCCTCGAACCCCACGCTGTGCCCCACGCCGCCGCTCCCGCCACCACCACCGTGTGCCGCGTCGTCCTTGCACAGCAGCTGCTCCGCGCGCTGCAACGGCGTCACTCTGCCGGCAATGCTCGCCGCGTCGAGCGGCGCGCCGGCGCGCAGCAGCACCAGCGCCTTCCTCGCGTCGAGTAGCTCGAGGTGGTGGAGCGGCGTGCACCAGTCGCGCGAGTGGCACAGCCATTCCTCCACGTCGGAGTGGCCACGCAGACCCGCCACCTCCTCGGCCGACGCCGGGAAGCGAGGCGGGCATCGCTGCGCGCCGTACAGAGAGAGGAGCTTCACGATGTCGAGGTGGCCAAAGTCGCACGCCACGATCATGGCTGTCGTGTGCGAGCCATCGGAGAGCGGCATGTCCTTGAGTGCACCTGTCTGCAGGAGGAGCCGCGCGCAGCCGACGTGGCCAGCCTCGCACGCCAGGAAGAGTGCAGTCGCACCCGCCTCGCAGCGCTCATTGACGGTTGCGCCGTTCGCGAGCAGAAGGCGCGCGCAGCGCTCCTGCCCATTGGAGCACGCCTCCATCAGCGGTGTGACGCCGAGCAAATCGGTGAGACCTGCCCTAGTTCTTGGGAGGTTCCAGATCTCCCCGCTGTACGGTGCACCGCCGCCACCAGGCTTGGCCCGAAGAAGCAGCGCCAAGCACTCGTGCTGGCCACCTGCAGCAGCGAGGTGCACCGCGGTGCGGCCACGGCTGTCGACGGAGTGGCCGCCCTCAATCAGGCTGCGCAGAGCCATGTTGCAACCGACCGACGCCAGCAGCTCCTCGTCGGCTGTGCTTGCCTTGGCTCTGCTGGCTGGCTCCTCGGTGTGCTGGAGGCGCCATTCGGCCGCCTCGCGCACAAGCGTCTCCACGTTGGGCTCGTTGGAGCGTGTCGCAGCGGGCGAAGTTGTCGACTGGGCGCGTGAAGAGCGGGAGATGTGGTAGAGCATAGCTGAGGGGTCACGAACCTGTGTAGATCGCCTCGTACAAAACCTTGGCGCATCGCCAAGACAGCGCACGTGCCGTGGTGTTGCGCGTGCCGCGGTCAAACGTCGGCTAACGGATAGGAGATAGATAGATAGATAGCGGCTCGAGGGAAAGTGTAAGAGAACCAGATGACCGTAAGAAGACGTATACTACTTTACACCGGGTACTTTGGCGTCTCAGCGCGCGTGGCGCGGCCGCGCTTGCGCCGGCGTGGCCACAGCGCCAGGAGCATCGCCATGCCGAAGGCGCCGAGCACCGCCACGAGCAGCAGCAGCTCGCCGTGCGGCTGCTGGGCGTCGGCGGCGCCGCTCGCCACGCCGCGTGGTACCGGCTGGGCGGCGGCGCCACCCCGCACGTCCACCACCGGCTGGTTGGCTTGCGCTGCCGCCGCGTGCGGGCCGCCGTCCTCGACCGGCGCTGCACCGGCGCCCGCCGACCACGCGGGGATGGGCACGATGGGCAACCGGCAGCCGTCGCCGTCGGCGGTGCATCCGGCGAGCTGACCGTAGAGCCGCGACTGCGCGCGCAGCGCGGCGCCCTGCGCGGCGCTGACGTTGCCCTCGCCGGGGCGTGCGGCCGGGTCGACGTACGGCATCCGCTGGAGCGTCGCGGACGAGAGGAGCGCGGGGCGCGCGCCGCGGTCGATGCGCGCGGCGGCGACGGGCCTCTCGGGGTGGAGGAGCGACGTGAGCAGCTGAGTGAGCGCGGCGACGCACGGCCGCTTGGCCGGCCACATGTGGTGCGGCACCGAGTCGTCGAGGCAGCTCGAGTCTCCCATCGCCAGCAGCCACCCCGCCTGCGGCGACGGCGGCTGGTACAGCCCCAGCACGGCGGCGCGCGAGCTGTTGGAGCCGCGCGGCAAGCGCAGCTGCGTGACGCGCGCGAGCGGCGCAAAGTGCAGCAGCGAGCCGGCGGGGAAGGAGGCGATGGCCGAGCCGCTCAGGTGGTCGACGGTGCGCCCGCCGAGCCTGTACGAGCCGTGCAGCGCCGCCGCGCGGAAGGAGGCGCCGAGCGGCTGCAGCAGACGGTTGAGCGCGGGCACGTTGGCGCCGCCCGCGCCGCAGACGTGGTCGACCAGGGTGTGCTCGTCGGTGTACCGCAGCTGGCGCATCAGCGAAGGGTCGTGCCAGTCGGCGGCCACGACGAGGCCGAGGCCGCGCCGCAACACGTCGTCGACGAGCTTGCGGCTCTCCTGCGGCAGAAACGGCTCCTCGGCGTCGATGAGCAGCAGCGCGCCATACTTGGCGGCGTCGAAGGAGCCAAAGTCGCCGCTGAGCACCTCGAGGTGGAAGCCCGCGCCGCGCAGAGCCCCGAAGAGCGTCAGGAAGTTGGTGTGCGGGTGGTCGCCGTTCCAGTCCATCAGCTCGGCGTTGCTCTGCGTCAGATCGTCGTTGGCGAAGAAGCCGTGAGGGTAGTTGGACGAGTGGCCCACGTCAAACAGCAGGCGGCGGTGGCGCGGCGGCACCGCCACCACGCTCACGCGCACCGGCACCCGCACCACGCCCTCGCCGCCAGCCTCACCGTCGGCCTCGCCGTCGGCCTCACCGTCGGCCGTGCCGTCGGCGTGAGCGCCAATGTCGCCGCCATGTCGCTCCATCGCCGCCTCCGCCTGCCGCAGCAACTCGGCCGCTCGGCCTCCCGCCGCCTCGGCGGCCGCCCTGGACGCGGCGGCGGCGGCAGCGGCGGCGGCGGCGGCGGCGGCGCGTCGAATGTGCGGCGGCGTCCCGTCGCGCAGCACAATCTCGATCTCGCCGCTCACGTCGCCCGCCCACGCCTCCGCCGCTTGCGTCGCAGCGATGCGCACGCCGAGCCATCCGCTCCACGGGAAGACCTGCTCCGGATACGAGAAGGAGACCTCGACCATCCTTGCCGCGCCCGCCTCGGAACCGCGCGGCAGCCAGCGCGGCGGCCGCGCAAAGTGCGACGTGACGGCGCGAGAGTTGAGGAGCGTCAGATTGAGCACGAGCGGCTGTGCGCCGCTGAAGAGCGGCTGGGCGCACATCGGCCAGTGGAAGCTGCAACCGCTGGTGAGGTCGACCGTCGGAGGCAGTGCAGAGACGTGCGGCGCAAAGTCTCGCATCAGCCGCGCGGTCGCGTGCGGCCGGAGGAGGCCCATGCCCTGCTCCATGTACGAGTGGCCACTCATCCGCTCGGCGCCCTCGACGAGCACCTGCTTGAGCGCCGCCGGGTTGAGCAGCTGCCGCCGACGCGACGGCGCAAACTCCGACAGAAGCAGCGTCAGCACGCCCACCACCACCGGGCACGCCACCGACGTCCCCCACTGGTGCTGGCAGCCTCCACGCGGCGCCTTGCCCCAGAACTCGCCGTGCGTCACCAGGTCGATGCCGCCGCGCCCGTAGCCGTGAGGGATCTCCCACAGCGTCATCCCACGCGACGACCAGCGCGCGAGATGGCCGCTCTCGTTGAGCCCTCCGACGCCCACCACCGCCGCGTCGTCCGCCGGGTTGAGCAGCGTGCCCCACCCCGGCCCCGAGTTGCCGCCGCCGCTGATGATCGTGATCCCGGCCGCCGACAGCTCGCGCACTTTGGCGACGAACGGCGCGTCGCGAAAGTCGGGCCCGCCCACGCTGAGGCTGATGATGTCGACCTTCTGCCGCAGCGCGTAGTTGAAGCCGGCGAGGAACCACGCGGTCGTGCTCGCCTGCGTCGAGTCGAAGACGCGCACAAAGTAGAGCTGCGCGTCCGGCGCGAAGCCGCGGCAGTCCTCGCGCGACGCGATCACGCCAGCCATGAACGACGAGTGGCCGACGTGGTCCTCGGTCGTCTTCTCCTTGCAAAAGTTGACGGCCTCCGCGACGTTCCGCACCCAGTCGTGCACCGGCGGCAGGCCCGTGTCGAAGATGGCGATGCGCATGCCAGTGCCCTTGACGCCACGTCGCCACCAGTCCGATGCGTTGAGCGCCGTCGTGACGAAGTCGTGCGGCAGGCTAGAGCCTGGCTCCGACGCGCTGGACAGTGGCCTTCGCGCAGGCTCACCGGTGGCAGCAGGCCGTTGGTACGAGCGCTGTGGAGAGACGTCGCGCACGAGTGGTTCGCGTAGCAATGCGAGCCGTGCCGTCGATGCGTGCTCCGCATCGACGTGCAGCACCACGAAATCCGTCTCGTGCGCAGCCGCCTCGTCTCCGGCTGGCTCGCCAATTCGCCAGCAGCCGTGTGGCAGCAGCTCGTCCAGCACGCGCTGCACCACTTCACGCTGCGAGGCGTGGTCGGCGTAGGCGGTGAATGTTATGATGTGAGGCTGCGACATGAGCCTGGCGGCGTCCGCGACGCGAGTAAACACGCGAGAGACGCGCGCCGCAAGTTCGGAGCGCCTCGGGGGGTTGAACCACGTACAGTACTCGCGGAAGAGCGAGCCTAGGCGCGCCGCTCAACCGGCGATGACCGTCCCTACAAGCGCGGCGTGCACAAACACTGGCGTTTCAAGCGTTTCAAGCTGTTAGCTTCCCTCAACTACACACTTCGGACCCCAAGCCAGAATTGGACCCCAACTGCTCATAGCCGGACCCGGTCTGTGACCCGGGCGCCGTCTCGTATCTCAACGTGTAATGCAGAAAATGCGAAACTTCCGCGTCCCGCCCGCCGGTGTGCGTGAGCATGCTCTGGCCGTCCCTGGCGCTCTCCGTCCTGGCAGAGCTCGCCCCGCCGCGTCGCCTCGACAGTGGCTGCGGCATCTCGCTCGACGCGAGCGGGTCGAGTGCGTGGGCCATTGACCCAAACAGCAAGACACCGAGCGACTGGTTCTGCCTGAACAACAAGTGCTTCACGTACCGCGTCAATGTGCGCAATTGGGTGGCTGGCATGAAGTTCACGCTCACATGGCCCGAGCCGATCCAGATGGAGAATCTGTTTGGCAGCGTGAGCCGCGCCGCCGCCGCCGACAGTGGCGCGCCAAGCTCCGATCGCTCGCTCACGTTTGAGCTGCAGTTCAAGCAAGGCGCCATGAGCTCCTTCACGCTGCAGGGTGGCGGTTCCATCAGCCTCGCGCCCGTCATCACGTGCGATGCTGGCAGCCTCTCGCCTCCACCGCCGCCACGCAAGCGTGAGTGCTTTCTGGGCGCCACTTACATGGTCAAAAACCGTTGGGACAATGGCATGCTCGCCGAGGTGCGGATGAGAGGCTGGGAGCAGGGCCGGCTGGTCTCTATAGTCTTCGAGGACGAGGACGACATCGGCATATTCGACGCCGAGAACGCCGTCGTCCAGGTCTCCAGCGCAATCTCTGGCCACGGCTCGACACTCGAAGTGGCACTGGGCGTGGCTCGCCCACCTCCAAAGTGCACGCCTTCGGGGCTCGACGAGTGGGGCGGCCGGTTGCCGGACACCTGCCACCCGGTCCCGGCCCACTCCTTTCAGTTTCGCCTGGCACCGCCGCCGAAAAAGGAGCCGACCATCATTTGCGAGGCGGACTCGCCGCCTACACCTCCACCCTCGCCGCCACCCTCGCCTACCCCTCCGCCACCACCGCCACCGCCCATCGTTCGTGCAAAGCCTCCGCAGCCACCATCGCCGCCGCCGCCACCTCCGCCTCCGCGGCCACCTCCACCGCCACCATGGCAAGCGCTCTCGCTCAAACCGTTGGCCGTCGACGCGCAGCAGGCTACGCTCGACGCGCCAACGCCTCAGCATGGGCGCAGATCCGCAGGCACAGCTCTGCTCGCCGCGTTGCTGCTTGCGCTTGTCGCGGCGATGCTCCATCGGCACAAGACAGCGCTCGAGCAATGGCTAGAAGGCTCGAGCTTCGGCAGGCGCGTGCGATTGGCGAGCCGCTTGCTCGGCTCGACGGCGGCGACGCGAGACCTCGTCGCGGCCGACGAGAAGGTCGACGATCTGCCTGTCATGCCGATGCGCACGTCGAAGCGTCGCACGGTCGACGTGCTCGTGGAGCTCGATGGCGAGGCTGCGGAGGTCATCCTGCCCGACGCGGAGGCCCTGGAGAGCTTGGTGGACCTCAAGTCAGCTATCTGTGCGGTATTGGTCGAGGCCAATCTCGAGGCGGCGGACGTGCCAACTGAGTGGCTCGGTGGCGACCTGCAGAGCATGGTGGTCCGGTGCAGAGATCAAGACGGGGATGCGGTGGTGCTCGAAGACGACGACAGCTTCACCGCGATGCGTGGAGAGCTCCATGGTGTGCACGTGTCGCATCGGCCGGCGAGGATGCAAAGGAGCAGGGGCCTTCGCGGCGCCGCGCCGCCACGGGCCGCCAGACTCGAGATGGACGGCGACAGTAGGAGCGCGTCGGCAAGGAGAGACTTGGTCGCCTCGATGGACTAGAGTAGAGAGCCTGGAGTAGAGATACGCCACGGCTAGTCGTGATTCTGAACCGGTTCAGTAGACACCACTTGAGACATGCACGTGCGCTAGGCTAGAATGCATCGAAAGTACACTCTTGAGCTTTGACTACACCTCACTAAGGCTAAATACCACGCGATAAAATAACTACCTCGCAAAGTGTGCGCCGCCGTCCCTGGGGCGACACGAGCGTCAGCACCTCCGGGTTCCGGCGCCATATAAATCCATGTCGCATGAGAGGACCTCGTCGGTCTATGACATGGGCGCTGGTGTGCCGCGCATCCGCTACGCCTCCACGCGTGGCGAGCATTGGAGGACGTAGCCGGACTTTGCGAGCTTGAGCAGCCACGCGTCCGCAGCGGCCTGCGCCGCCGCCTCCTCCGGCCCGTCCTGCCGCCGCCTCTTGTTCCCGCACTTCGGCAGGAGCACGTGCTTCTCCCTGCCCGCCGTGGGCGGCAGCTCCACGTGCGGCTCTGGCGCGGCGAACCACCTGAGATGGACGTAAACGCGAGGCGTGAGCAGACGTCGAGCAGGTGGGCAGGCACTGAGGTGGTGAGAGTTCGACTGCTGCACGCGGCGGCGCACGTGAAGGCAGCATTGAGCCAGTGAGTCACGCCGGTCTCGCTGTCGTGCGCGCCGTGCGCGTCGTCGACGACAAGCGGCAGTGACGGCACTGCGCCTTCGAGACAGGCGGTGTTGGTGGACGACGCCATCGAGCTCTCGCTTCGGCATGGCGAGCCCGGCGCTTGCAACGGAATCTCATCGAAGAAGTCGTCCTCGAGCACGTCGAACACGTTGACAGTCATGTCATCTGCTTGGCAGTTTGACTGCATGGTCGCGACCTCCGGCAGCCGTGCGAGCGCCTCAACCTGCTCCTTGAGCTGGAGCTCGCGCAGCAACAGATACTGAGCCATGGCCTCGTCCGAAGACTGGCGAGTGGGCGTGAGGGTCTGCATAACTGCGTCGGGTTTGTGCGCTGTGAGGGCGACGACGTCGGCGAAGGGCGAGACGATGACCAAACGGGGGCGAAGCCTGTGAGTTGCGTCAATGAAGACCAATCCCAAACCAAGTATCGAGATCGTTGTGATATAATGAATTTTGCTAATCACGCCTTTCGCGTGCGGCAAGCTGGTCACTCGTCTCTTCTCCTCTCCTTATCGCTTCCGAGGGAGGAGCGTGCTCAGAAAGGCGCGGAAAATACGACGCGCTTCCTCAGGGGCAGAAAATCCTCAGGAGGGAAAATAAGAAGTTCACCCACGTTTTTAGAGGCCATTTTAAGCAAACATCACGGGAGAACAGTACCGCACACTGCGCCAAACTTGGGAGGCTTGCGCACGTGTGAGCGAATTGTGAGCCGCCCGCACACGCGCGTCCGCGCCATCCAGAGCGCCCCCACCCACGGCTGAGGCGCTCCCACCGCGCCGCGCAGGCATCATGAAGCGCAACCTCTTCCTCCTGCTCGTGCTCTTCTTCGCCGGCCTCTTCTTCGCGCAGGCGGCCGCCGCGCCGGCGGGCAGCCCTGACGAGGAGCCGCCCGCGGAGGACGATCCCGAGGGCGAGGACGGCGACGAGGAGGACGAGATCGCCGAGGCACGCGAGGAGTTCGAGAGCATCGACAAGGACGGCGACGGCTTCCTGACGCGCGATGAGATCATGGCCATGGAGGAGGTGCCCGAGGCGGAGGAGATTGAGGAGTTCTTCGAGACGTACGACCTCGACAAGGACGACAAGGTGACGTTCGAGGAGATCCTCAAGGCCGACGAGGCGCTCCGCAAGGAGGAGGAGGCGCAGGAGCTCGAGGACGAGGATTCGGAGGAGCCGCCGGAGGCCGAAGTTGAGTAGGGCCGCTCCGCGGAAGGCCGCTCAACTTTTTGTAGTGCCGGGAGAGTTTCAGTTGCACTACTCGCAAAGATTTGATTCCAGTAACCACACTTAGACACCCACATCTTCACGAGGTGATGCCCCACCCACGCAGCGCGTCGACCATCTGTGCGTTGATGCTCGCCGTCTTGGCCTCCGAGACGCCGGCGCCGCAGTGGCCGCAGCCGTCGCACGTGAGCAGCATGAAGGGCTGCTCGAGGCTGAGCGGCCACTCGGCGCGCTGCACCGCGCGGTCGGTCGTGGCCATCTTCCACGGATCGTCCGAGTAGTCGACCTCGAAGATGTTGGCGGTGCCGGCCAGGGTGCCGCCGCCGACACGCGCGTTGAAGGCGGCCGCCTTGGCGTCGGTCAGTAGCGGCGCGCCGTCGCCAAAGATGTAGGCACACTGGTCGAGCAGCTTCTGCGTCGTGAGCGCCTTGGGCCGCGTCGTCAGCCCCGCCTGCGGTGCCGACTGCAGGTACCCGAGCTGCATGCACTTGATCCAGTACCACGAGCGCGCGCCCTGTGCGACGGCGCCGCGCGTCGAGGTGCGCATGCACGTCGAGTTGTAGAAGCAGCCCGAGAAGAAGTCGGCTCCCCACGCGTGGTACGTGTAGTTGGCGAAGATCTGCGCGTATTGCCAGTCGGTGACGGCGCCCTGCTTGTGCGTCGTAGTAGTGCTGTAGAGCGGCGCGAGGTGAGAGCAGAGCAGCTCCTTGTCGCCGTACTGCACTGCCGAGGCCGTCGAGTCGCCGAGGCCGTACATGAAGTCGACGTCGCCCATCGGCGCCGTCTCGTCGTACGTCGCGTTGAAGAGCGCCATCAGCGCCGGCCGCTGCGACGACGAGGCGAGGAGCCGCTCGAGGGCGGCGGTGACGCGCGCCATCTGCTGGGCGCAGCGCGAGTCGGGCGACGAGAGCGCCACCAGGTTGGACGTGTCGTACTCGGTGAAGCCGACGATCGCGGTGACAGGCGGGCTCTGCGCGATCGCCGCGGCGAAGACGTCGGGATACATGTGGCGTACCCACGCCGACGAGGCGCCGGCGTACGAGCCGCCCACCGCGACCGTCTGCTTGGCGCCGTACTCGCTCATCAGGTAGGAGGCGAGCGTCGCCTGGTCCGCGAGCAGTCCTGCTCGACCGTGAGGAGGCTCAGCGCCGCGGTCGACGAGTCGTTGTTGGGCACCGAGTCGCCAAACCAGCGGTGCTGTGCGCACACGGCGAGCGCGTGGAGCTCCTTAGCCACGTAGCCAGCGGAGCAGCCGCCGGTGGCGCCCTCCGAGGGCATCGTCAGCACGATCGGGCCGCCCGGCGTGTGGTGACGAGCGTCAACGAAGTACTTTTGCTGCCATGTGCGCGTGTCCTCGCTCGAGAAGTGGTCGAGCGGCATCGTGAGGTAGTGCGGCGTCGACTCCAGCCGGTCACCGTGGAAGGGCGAGGAAGAGAACTTGGTGCGCTGCGCAACCGCACCGTGCGTGTAGCGCTCCGGGAGGGCGTGGCCGAGGGTGAGAGCGGTGAAGGCGAGCGACATGTGGGCCATATCACGGTGGCGGTGGTGGTGAACGTGGTGTGGTCGGAGTTACCGATGTCGAAGTTGCGCAGAACTCACGCGGCTGCCTGCAGACAGCGCCGACCACGACCACGCCAGCGCCGCTTCGCCGCCGCTTCGCCGCCAGCCACATCACGACGCCATGGGCCTGACCGAGGAGGCACTAACGGCGCTGCGCGACGAGGCGCTTGCCGACGACCTCGCAATCGACATGGCCAAGATGGCCGACTGGACGGAGGCCGAGGCGCGTGTTTACTTTGAGAGCGGCGGCTCTGAGGAGCCCGCCCCGAGGGGGGCTGCACCCGAGGCGGCAGCGGGGCCCAAGGCCATTCCCGGCGCGACCAAGGTCATCCACCGCGGCCCGGAGGACGCGGTCGACCCGTCGGCCGTGCGCATGCGGCTGCTGTGCGTGCCGCAGGCGGGCACGGGCAGCTTCATTTACCACGGTTGGCAGAAGCTGCTGCCGCCGTGGCTCGAGGTGGCGCCCGTCGAGATCCCGGGGCGCTTCTCGCGCCGCACCGAGCCCGTGCCGCGCACGTGGAAGGACATGGTCGCCGAGCTGTGCGACGAGCTCGAGGCGAGCGGCGTCCTCGACAAGCCATACGTCCTCTTCGGCCACAGCTTCGGCGCGTGGCAGGTCTTCGAGATTGTGTGTGAGCTGGTGCGCCGTGGCGCGCCGGCGCCGCACGTGCTCGTGGTGGGAGGCGCGCGGCCGCCGCACCTGGCGGCGCTCGAGCACGACCCGGACAAGACGACGCCCGCGATCGCGCACTTCCCGTCGAAGGCGTTCTGGAAGCACTTTGAGCGGCGCTACGGGCGCAACCCGGACCTCGCCGATGCGACGATCCGCAAGATGATCGAGGCTCCGGTGCGCAACGACTTTGCGCTCATCGAGAGCTACAAGCCGACGCGCGAGAGTGGCGCGCTGCCGTGCCGCGTCGTCGCCATCGCCGCCGAGGGCGACAACCGCGTCGACGCCGATCAGCTCAAACTTTGGGACCGCTTCGCGCCGCCGGATCGCTTCACGGAGAAGTGGTTCAAGACGGCGGTCGAGCCGTGGTCGAATGCGCACCGCTTCGTGATAGAGGACCCGCGCGAGCTGCAGCAGTTCCTCGTCGAGCTTGCGCACGCGGAGCTCCGCATGATCGACGGCGATTCGGCACCGCCGCCCGCGCCCGCGCCCGCGCCTGCACCCGCGCCCACGCCTGCACCCGCGCCCGCGCCCGCGCCAACGCCCGCGCCGGCACCTGCAGCCACGTCCGCGCCGGCAACTGCGCCGCCACCCGCGGCGGCGCCCGCGGCGGGTCGCAAGCTGCGCATCCTCTGCCTGCACTCGTTCCGCGCCAACGCCAAGATCATGCAGAAGCAGCTGCAGATCGCGGGGCAGCTCGGACTGCTGCAGGATGTGGCGCAGCTCTCCTTCCTCGATGCGCCGCACGTGCCCTCGGCCGCCGACGACGGCGACGCTTCCCTCGACGCCTCCGACCCGCTGGTGGTGATGCGCAAACGCGACGACGCGACGCGCGAGAAGTTCTTCCCGACGAAGATGTACGGGGAGGTTCGCGTCTGGTTCACCGCCGCGCTCTCGGGCACCGCCATCGAGGACGGCCCTGAGTTTGTGCCGTGCGAACATTGGTCGGAGGCGATCGCGTCCGTCGAGGCCGCGTTGGCCGACGCCGAGCCGCCGTACGATGGCCTGATGGGATTCAGCCAGGGCGGCGCCGTCGCCGCCGCCGTCGTGGCGCGGCAGGAGCAGCGGCTGCCCGACTCGTGGTACCCGCGGCTGCAGTTTGTGTGGCTGCAGTCGTCTCGCTGCCCGCGCGACCCCTCATGCGCAGGGCTGCTCGACGCCCCGATGCGCATCCCCGCGCTCGTCTCGTTCGCCGTCGACGACCCGAGCACCAAGGCGGCCGAGACGCGCAAGCTCGCCTCGAAGCTCTCCAACGCCACCGTCCTCTCGCGGGCCAAGGGCGGCCACGCCGTCATGGCGGTCACCAAGGCCGAGCACCAGGGCGACGCCGCCGTGCTGAGGGCGTGGATGCTCGCGCGCCAGGCCGAGGCCAACGCAGGCGCGGGGGCGTGACCGTGGTGACGCCCCGCTACTCGTATATCCCACAGCTGGCCGCCGCTTGACAGCTGGCCGCCGCTCGCACAGCCCCGCTATCTCCCCAGGCGCCGAGGGTCGTGGTCTCGTTTGGGTTTCATATTGTTGGCAATTTAGACTTGGTATCCAGCTTGGGTGGTTTGCGAATCTATTGCCAAATCCGGCGATTGCGTGATTGAGCTGCGCCTCGTCGTCCCGCCCATAGGTGTATCATATAGGTCCTATGGGGTCATCGGCGCAATGGCCGGCGTCCTCAGTGGCGGTGCGGGTGGCTCGTGGCTGCTCCGTCGCGAACGTGGCCGCCGCCCGCGCCGTGACGAACAAGGCCAAGGCCAAGAAGAGCGTCATGGCCGCCACGCCAACGGTGGCACCACCACCACCGACAGATCATGATCCCCGGACGTCAAAGGGATACCCGGCGGCACGACAGAGCGTGCGGATCAGCGGTCGCATCAGCTCATTGGTGCGCACCTCTCTCAGTGTGAGCGC
>Ga0209713_10000592_pt1 | contig 20623 bp, 12 predicted proteins | sample ArcOceMetagenome_3_FD_187444 | JGI IMG/M metagenome (GOLD analysis project Ga0209713, IMG submission 187444) | Marine eukaryotic phytoplankton communities from Arctic Ocean - Arctic Ocean- Svalbard ARC20M Metagenome (SPAdes) (version 2) | ecosystem: Environmental > Aquatic > Marine > Oceanic... | reverse complement strand
CGCCAGCTCCACCCGACGTCAACCCGCGCGACCAGACAGACAGACACGCACACCACCATTTTTTTGCCTTATTTTTTTATGGTCACTGTGGATCTCATTTAGGCAAGCAGTGAGCTGCCCGGCCCATGTCGGCCTTTCTCAGCCTCCTTGCCGTCGCTGCGAGTGTGGTCGACGCACAGCCTCTGCTGCCAGGAAACGTGAGCGTGGGGCCATGCCAGCCTTGTCGCGGTCTGAAATGCCCAGGGTTCTACACCGTGCATGAGGACGCCGAGAGGTGCCAATGCGAGTGCAAGCCCGCCAAGGACCAAATAGCAGCCTTGAGGAGCATGAAGCCGAGCGCCTGGGTCGGAACTGATGCGAACCGTATTGATTACTACCGCATCCCCAAGAGGCACCACCGCCCTGGGGCCGCCCCTGAAACAGTGCAAGGCTATCCGCTACCACAACCACGTTGACGGCTGTAAAGAGAGCCCCGATTCGTGCGACGCGAGTCTGCTCCCAAAGCCCACGAGCGAAGACCTGATGTGCTACTCAGCACGCTACACCGACCTCGGTGACGCGTTTGGCAACGACACGGACGCTCTGCTTCGTCACTGGGAACGGTCCGGAAAGTCAGAGCGCCGAAATGTCTACTGCAAGCCGGAGCATTCGTTTGTTGTTTTGCGACGTCCGAGCGATCGCTTCAAGTCGCAGTTTGATCACATGCACTCGAACGCTCCCGGAACGGGGGCCGTGCAGTCATGGGCGCAAGCGTACGCTCCGACACAGGACAAGCTTCTTTCCTTCCTCGAGTCGGTGTTTCAGGGCTGCACGGACGATCACTGCCGAGTTGCTCGCATCCAGGCGAATTTCAGCGAGTTTGGACCACGCGACGAAATCAACCGCGTGATCTTGTACCCTGCGTCCTACTTTTTCCGGGAGTCAACGAGCTTCATCTGTTACGACAGCGAACTGCTGAGCGAGCGCTACACAGAATTCATGCATCAGCACGTCCCTGGATGTTCCGCAGAGCCACTCGAACGCGTGAATGAGGACCACAGCGAGTACAGAGACCAGCCCGCTGCGACCACCGATAGGCGTCTCTCGAAGGTCTACCCGAACGACGTCTCGTATTGGAGGAAAAGCTGCTCCAGCCTGCTCGCTCTCGCCGATGCCAGCCGGGGCATACCCGCCCCGGAGCCCTCTGCCGACGTCTGGGACTAGCTTGCTGAAAAAAAGTATTACGTCGAAAAGGTTGCTTCTGCTTTTGTTTGTGGGGGGAGGGTGGGGGGGGTGTAGATCTCTTGCGTGCGGTGCTGTACCCAATGATCACGCCTGGCTATATTTGGCAGCTTCGTTCTTGGCTGCTCCTCGCTGCTGCCCAACGCCATGCCCGCTCTCCTCTTCGCTATCACCTCGCTCGGCGTCGAGCGGTCGCTCCAGCCGGTCGACCACGCCAAACCGGCCGGCCACGGCGTTGAGCTGCTCACGCCGTCGATCGGCGCGATCCGGCTCACGCAGCGCGAGCGGTCGCTCCAGCCGGCCGGCCACGCTGGCGGCGGCTCGTGCCAGTCAGACACCAAGCCGGTCGGCGTGCTGTACAACCACATCAGCAAGACGGGAGGCACTATGATGAAGCAGGTGCTGCAGATGGTGCTCGGCGGCAAGCTGAGCGGGCAGTCGCGCATCCTCACCAAGGACCACTCGCTCCCGAGCGCGGCCCAGCTGGCCTACTTCCCGCAGAATGGCGCCTTCATCGTGCAGGACGACGTGGAGCACGGCCTGCAGGTCACCGCCGAGGATGCCCAGCATTACTTCATCATCGGCCTCGTGAGGCGGCCGTGCGACTTTGCGCTCTCCAACTGGGCGTACGAGTCGGACAAGCACGTCCAGCACAAGTGGCCGAGGGACGGCCTCAAGGCTCCCTACGACACGCCCGAGGACCTCGTCAAGTTCCAGGGCTACGTGGCGTACGAGGCGACGCGCGAGGAGCAGAAGCAGAGCATGACCGCCAAGCTGGCCTCGCGCATCCCCGACCCGTCGCTCGTGCACTGCTGGGCGCGCACGCACAGCCTGGTGCAGGATGTAAAGGGCTGCATGAGCAAGTTTGTCGGCTGCGGCGGCAACGTCACCTTCAGCGACTGGGCGTCGTTCGGGGAGCACCACGCCCAAATGACCTCCGACCACGCGCCGTGCGACCACTACTTCAACGCGACCCAGATGGCGACGATGAAGCGGGACGAGGGCGAGCTGATGCGCAAATACAAGCTCGGCCAGTGCTGCTCCTCGTAGATGGTGTGTCGTTGTTTCAACGACGCCGTGCTTGAGTGGTGTGACCTCCGGCGCGGCGAAACTTAGACTTGAGGCGTCGGCGACACCGTCATGGACACCGTGCTCGATACTCGGCGTGCTTGCCTGCTTGCTAGCCTGCCTGGTTGCTTGCTTGCGTGCGTGCTTGCTTGCTACTCGCGTCAGCCATGTTAGCCACTCCGCTGCACTCGGTCTTCGAAGGCCGCCTGAACGCCAGCAGCGCGCACCCGCTGCCCTTCGCCGTGTGGTGCTGGGTGCTCGTCAGTGGGCCGTCAGCCTCTCGTCATCCGGCGATGAACGTCTCCATGTTTTACGACGGCGATGGCACGTTCGCATTCCGGGTTGCGCCCGACGCGGTTGGCACGTGGCACTGGAAGTCCGAATGCCCGGTCGACACGGGGCTCGACGGTCAGACGGGCACCATCGAGTCCACGCCGTCGCACCTGAGCGGAGGCATTGTCGCCAACGGCCCGGCCCTCTTCCGCGAGTCTGGTGCGCCGGTCGTGACGGTCGGCCTCGAGCTCGACTGGCTCTTCGCCGTCGCCCTCGCACGTGGCGCCGATGCCGCCCGCTCGCTGATCGATTCGCTGGCGGCCGCGGGCATCAACCATCTGCTCGTCCAGAGCTTCTCCAACACCACGACCTGGGACACCCTGCCCGCGCGCCAGTTCCCGCGGCTCTCGCCGACGCTGGTGACGCCGTGGGCCTCCGACGACCAGCAGACGCTCGACCTGCGCTGGGCGCGCGCGTGGGACCTGCTGCTCGGCCTGCTCGAGGAGCGCGGCGTCACCGCACACATGATGCTATACGTCGGCAACAAGGGCGTCGTCTGGCCCGAGCGCACCTCTGCCGCGGACGACCTCTACTGGCGGCACTGCCTCGCGCGCTGGGGCGCCTCGAGCGCCATACTGTGGGACGTGTCCAAGGAGGCGGGCTCGTATGGCGTCGGCACCAGCTACGCGTTGGACCGCCTCGCGCTCATCGCTCGGCTCAACCCGCACGGGCGGCTCGTGACGGCGCACTCGGGCATGCACTGGTCCAACTCGTGCGAGCCATCGCCGCAGCTCTGCAGCGTGGTGAGCGCGCAGATCCACTTCCCGGGCGAGTCGCCGAGCGTTGCGTCGCAGGAGGGCAAGTACTACGCCAGGGTGCGGCAGCTGGTGGAAGCGACCCCGGCGACGCCGGTCCTAAACGTCGAGTTCTTCTACCAAGCCGGCCCGACCTCTGGTTGTAATGGCAGTTGCTGCGGCGGTTGCGCCACGTCAAGGACCGAGCTCTCGCAGATGCGCCGCGTGATGTGGGACAGCTACATGGCGGGCAGCGTAGGTGCCGCCTGGTACCACTGTGACCTCTCCTGGGACGTCGTCGACCCAGCGGCCGTGGGCGACCTCCCTCGCTCGCTGGCGGTCCTGCGAGCCTTCTGGGAGGCTCGCGCCAACGCCACGATCGGCGGCGGCGGAGGCTACGTCCCGGCCGCATCGACGAGCTGCGCGACGGCGACGTCGCCCTCCAACGCGACCGTCCACTGCATGCTCGGACACGAGGCACCACCGCCGCCACGTGGCCAAGAGGCGCCACCGCCACACGGCCGAGACGGCGTGCGCTCCATGACGGCGAGCTCGAGCGCCATACTGCACGTGCGCTCCCCAGGTGCCTCGTTCGTTCTCGCCGTACCGGCGGCGGTCCACGGCTTCTGGCTCGATCCGACCGACGGTGTGCGGCAGCCGTTTGAGGGCACATCGGTATCGGAGAGCATCAGCCAGCCTTCCACGTTCAAGGAGGACGCCATCCTTGTGGTCTTCTGGTAGCGAGGCAGTCACGTATAGCTGCTTTTTGCGTATTATTAAAGTATAACTGATACATATGTACCTGGTCACATTGGCGAGGCACCCTCTGCGACGGGGCGCCCGGCACGCCTCCCGGCGCGCGGACCTGCGGTGGGCGGCCTCAGGGCACTCTGCTGTTGCTGCTGCTGGCCACCGGTCGCGTCGTCGGCAGGTGGGCGCGCCACGAGCACGTGCAGCTTCCTCTCGTCCGCGACGTAGCCGGCGACGTAGACGCGGCGCGCATCGACGCACAGGCCGCAGAGCAGGTGTGGGCCGCTCGCCGCGCCGCCGCCCCCGGCGTGGCCGCTGCCGGGTAGCTCGGCCTCCTGCAGCACGGCCTGCGGCTCGAGCGAGAGGATCTTGAGCCGGCCGTCCATCTGCGCGACGAAGAGTCGCCCGTGCGCCACGGCCACTGCGTACGGCTGCCGGATCGGCCCAATGCTGCGCACGTGCCGCCCGCCGAGCGTGAAGACCTGCACCCGATGGTTCTCGGTGTCTGCCACGAAAAGCTCCGAGCCTGCTGTGGCCAGGCCGCGCGGGTAGCACAGCGCGCCGTCTCCCTCGCCGAAGCCGCCGATGCTCATGAGCGGCTGCAGCGAGCGCGCGTCAAAGCACTGCACTCTGTGGTTGCCCCAGTCGGCGCAGAAAAGCGTGTCCCCGGCGACTGCGAGGCTGTGCGGGCACGACAGACCACCCGCGGACGCCAGTATCCGCCCCGTCGACAGCTGCAGCCGGTGGACGACGTCGGTGAGCCCGTCGGCAACAAAGAGCACGTCGCCGTGGCTGGCGACGCCCATCGCGAAGCCGATGCCGTCACCGTCACCCGTGATGGTTCTTCTGAACTCGCCCTGGAGGGTCAGCACGTGCAGGGTGTGCGTCCGATCGTCGGTCACGACGAGCTCGCCGCCAGGCAGGCTGTGCACGAAGGTCGGGTAGAGCGAGCCTGTAGCGTCGCTCGCGCTGGAGGTTGCGGCGTCCATGTATGAATGTAGAGGTCGGATGAGGAGCGACGAGGGGCGTATCCGTGCCACCCAGAGTCATGCGTAATCCACCGTTACTATTTCGCTGAAGTTGTGCATAAAAGAATGCAGCGAGAGCGTCGTGGAGCGTGGGTGTGTGAGCGTCACCACACCGATGCATCGCACACAGCACGCGGTCTGTCTGACGGGCCTGGAGCGCAGCTTCACTGAGGTCGGCAACAACGTGCGCGAGGGGCTGCTCACGCTGCTGGGCTCTCCGAACTTCACCATCTTTGGCGTGCGTCCGGCACAAGACCCCTGGGGCCTGATCCATCGGCTGCTGCCCGTCGACATCGTTGAGCTGCAGCGAAAGCCAAGCTGCTGGTCGAAGGCGGATTTCAATCTGACGACGCGTTGGATGCATTGCGACATGAAGTCGCGCAGCACGGATTGCCGTGCAGGCTTTCTGACGATGCTTTGTGACCTCTCTCATTGCGAGCAGATGATCCAGGCGCATGAGCAGGCGTCGGGCTGGCGCTTCCGGACAGTGGTGCGGCTGCGGCCCGATGCGTTCTGGGAGTCGCGAACCCGAATGCCGGATCAATTGGCACCCAACACCATTTACATGCCCGAGGCGGATTCGCAGGGCGGCGTTAACGACCACTTTGCGTTTGGCGATCGCTCCTCGATGGCGCGCTACCTCCAGCGCACCAGCCTCGTCGGCCGAGCGGAGGAGCTGTCGGCTCGTTTCCAGGAAGAGCAGAGGTCCAAGCGGCAACTGAAAGGGAGCAATTCGGAGGTGTTCTTGCAGCTGGCGTTGCATTGGGAGGGGCTGCGAGCCGAACGGCTGGGCGACTGGATCTACTGCCTTCACACACGGCCGCAGCTGCAGAAGTTCTTTGGAGTCCGTGGCTGCATTGGCAGGGTGCGGTGCCGCACGCGGTGCGCTAGCCTCGTGTGCGGCACGTCTGGACAAAAGTCGGGCGACTGTGCGTGCTTCAACGCGACGTGCGCCGACGTGCGCCTCTCGGCATCCCGCAAGACCGACACAGCCGTACCTTACATTCCATACGACGGCAAGACCGGCCAAGCCAGGTACACCATGTTCTCCACAACGAACCGACAGAGCCCGGCCGGCGTTTGCGTCGACGTTGGATCGACGCAGCTCATGCACGCGTGCCCGAGGCAGCCTGGATCGAGTCCTCAAAGCGGTTGCGGGGACGCGTGCGCTTGGCCACGTGACCAGGACGGCACCGCTCTGACATTCGCCGAGAATGCTGACCTGCCCGATTGCATGTTCGTCGATCGTCAAGCCCCGTTTCGGGATGCCGCCACGCGTGGACGGTGCTACGTCACACGCCAAACTATGTTTCGCAATGGCAGCGGGCTGTGGCCGGGTGGCGGGGATCGATTCGACGGCGTGTATTGGGAAAGCTGACGATTCGCTGAGACTGTAGCGCTGCGATGCGCTTAGGAGCTCTCTAACTCGCCATCATGACGACGGACGTCCTCGAGCACGTGCCGCCGTCCCTCGTGGGGGCCGTCGTGCGAGAGTTTACGCGCGTCGCGACGCGGCGGCTCTTCTGCGCCGTGGCGACGAAGCCGGAGAGCGGCCGCGTGGCCGCGCCGCTCCTCCGGCTGCACAATGTCTCCGCGCTGCACGAGACGCTGCACAACGGCGCGTGGTGGAAGTCTCAGTTTGTGGCGGCCGGCGAGTGGGCGTGCGACGTCCCTCGCACACGCGCGGCGAGCAGCATCGACTATTATTCTTTACCTTCCACCGCTCGAAAACGGTCTGTAGATAAGACGGGAAACCCTATGGCTGCACACGCCCAAACCACAGACACAACACCGAGAGTGACTCAAAGTGACATGACCCCCGCCCGTACCACTCCCCCCCATGGCGCCATCCGAGCTACGCTTCAGGGTGCATCCCATTGTAAAAGTAAAACGCCTCGAAGTTACGAGTACGGGCGAGTCCGTCAGCTCGTCAACACATAGTCAAGCGCCATATTATTAGAGCTCGCGTCAACACATAGCCACATTATGCTCGGAAGCGACGAGTGCATCCCATGCAGCGCCGGCGAGCAGGTGAGGCGTCAGGACTCGTCCGCCAACGATGAGCCGATGTGCCGCATCTGCTTCGAGACGGGCTCCGACGGCGAGTACGGCCCGCTCTTTAGGCCGTGCTCGTGCCGTGGCACCTCGGCGTGGGTCCACATGGAGTGTCTCGATCACTGGCGCAAGTCGTCGGTCAACCCGCGCTCGTTCTACCGCTGCGACCAGTGCCATTTCGAGTACCGCTTCGGCCGCGTCTTCCCGGCAGGGACCGACAAGTTCATGCTTGCGAGGGTGCTCTCCTCTCGTCTGGCGGTGCACTTGCTGTCGTTGTTTGTGCTTCTGTCGATCGTCTTCTGCGGCGGCTTTGTGGCCAAGAGCTTCAACGGCGAGCTCACCTGGTGCGACGTGCTGCGCTGCTTCAACATCGAGCACATGATCTCCGGCTCGGTCGTCACCGGCATGGGATCGCTCCTCGGATGGGTCGTCTCGCTCCTCGGCGGCGGCGGCGGCAGGTGGCTGGGCGATGCGATCGGGTACGGCGGCCGGGGGCTCGGCGGCGGCGGCGGCGGAGGCGGAGGAAACGACAAGGCTGGGAAGATCGTCGTCATCATCGTCGTCGTCATCGGGCTGTGCATCGCCTTCAAGTGGATCTACGACCGCATCGAGGACTACGCGCGACGGACGACGCGCATGGCGACCCACGTCGTCCTCGACGCGCATCACGGCCGAGCGCCGCCCGCAGTGCCCGCGGCCGCACCTGCCGCAGCCGAAGCGGCGCCGCGTCGTCGTGTTTCGCCCGCCAGGCCGCGTCCGCGAGCCCCGATTGCCGTGGACTGATGACGCTGGTCGCCTGCATGGTGTGAGTCGCTAGTTTAGGCGATGTGGAAATAAGCGTTTCAAGCAAAAACTTCATGCATGCAAAAGTAGGCAAAACTTCTCTGAGTCGCGATGTCCGCTTGTTGGCGCACTCGGCTAGGCGCCTGCAACGGCACGCGCCCGTCGCGTCCGGCTCTCGCGAAGTGCGCCTTCGACCCTGCGCTCGCATCAGCTGCGACGGAGCTGACGCGCTGTGCTGGCTGCGGCCTGCCTCAGCGGCACGAGGCCTGCCACGCTAGCGCCAGCAGCGAGCTGAAGCGGAGGGCGCCGGCAGCGACATTTGAGCAGGTGGTCTCAGATCTGCACAGGCGCGGCGCTGCTCATGGCTGCAGGCCGCAGTGCGCCGCGTCTGTCGATGCGGAGCCACTCACGAGGCTGCTGCTAGGCCTCGCTGCATTTGCGCCGAGCGCCCAAACGACCGCTGCAGCCGTGCGCGCGGCACGACCGGGCGCGGAGCTTCCCGTGCTGTGGGACCGGCACGACGAGCTGCTCAAGGAGTGGTCGGCGCTCGTGCGGCAGCGGCTCGAGGAGGGCTGGCGGCGCGCGACGGCGTGCCGAGCGGTCACGCGGCGCGCTGAGCGGCACGATCGGTACGTGGCTCTGATGGGCGTCGGCGAGCAGATGCACAAGGCCAAGTTTGTGGTGAGCGACGCGCTGTACATTGCACGCGCGCTTGGCCGCGTCCTCGTCGAACCACGCGTCGAGCACTCGCGCCTCGTCGGAGTGCCCAACGTGAGCGCCGGCGCGCAGCCGGCGCGGCTCGCGCTGCACCACTACTTTGACCTGCAGCCGCTGTGTTCGCAGCACCGGATGGTGGCGGCGCGTGCGTTCGAGCGCGACCGGCAGCTGCGCGCGATGTGGGACGGCGCGGTCGTCGTGCAGCCGCGGCGCGGCCGCGCCTTCCCGGGCGGCTGGCGGCTGCACACCGAGGAGGCGGTGCGCGCCGAGTTTGCGCACGCGCGCGGCGCGAGGCTGCTGGTGCTGCGCGGCATGTGGCGCTCGGTCACCAACGACGAGATCGCCGACGAGCAGCGCGCGCTGCCGCACGCCGGGCTGGCGCAGCCGATGCGGCCGGCCGACTGGGAGCCCAACCCAGGCTACGCGGCGATCGCGCGGCAGCTGCTCGCGGCGTTTGCTGGCGGCGGTGGCGGTGGCGGTGGGCACGGAGGCGGCGTGCTTGCGATCCAGTGGCGCTCCGAGGACTGGGAGAAGAACGTCCCCGGGCGCGAGGTCGGCGGCAAGGACAACGCGTCGGCGCCGGCGGGCACGCTGCTGCGCTGCGCGCTCTGGGCGGCGCGGCGCGCGAAAAGCGCCATCGAGGCGGAGGCGGCGCGCGGCGGCAGCGGCGGCAGCGGCGGCGGCGGCGGCATCGGCCTTGTCTTCGTCGCGACCGACCTGCGCAGCAGCGCCTCGGGCACGTACCTCGGCCCGCGGCGCGGCGCGGCGCTCGCGGCGCTGCGCCGTCTCGAGCGCGCGCTGCCCGCGGCGCGCAGCCCGCGGCTGCGCGCCTTCATCGACGCCATCCCCGACGCGGGCGTGCGCGCGGGCGTCGAGGCCGCCGTGTGCGTCGAGGCGAAGCTGCTGCTCTCGACGACCGACGCGTGCGACGACTGCGCCAAGGCGCGCCGCTGCTCGAAGATGAGCTCCGCCTTTGGCCGGCACATCATCGACCGCAGGCGCGCCTACGGCCGTGCGTCGATGGCGCTCTTCTAAAGTTCCCGTACTAAAGTGTGCACTCTGACCATTACGTGTGATAATATTCGCTCCAGATCTTGCTATCAAGACAACTCATGCATGCGGCCACACGGCACATGCATCGCCCGACAACCAGCTCCGCGCTTCCGACGACGCGCACACACCTGCCCCTGCCTGCGTCTCTCTCAGTCCTCGTCGTCGTCCGCCAGCAGCCCGCCCTCCTTGTCGTCGTACGTGGCCTGCGTCCCCTTCATCTCCGCTGGCGCGACGGCGCGCGTCTCGCTCGGCCAGAAGGCGTGCGTGAGCAGCGCGAGGTACGAGTTGGTGAGCGTGAGGAAGGGCAGCTGCAGCTGCATCCAGCTGCCGCGCCGGCCGTGCACGGCGCGGTAGAGGTGGCCGCACAGCCACAGGATGACGAAGACGATCGTGATGCCGACGAACGACTTCTCGCGCTCGGTGTAGATGTACTCGACCTTCTTCCACCCCAGCCGGTAGACGGCGCGGCTCACGAGGAAGCTCAGCCACAGGCCGACGCCGACGAGCGAGCCGGTGAGGCCGGCGATGAGGCCGAGCTGCCTCGGGTCCTTGATGTCGTGCGCCTCCGCCACGTTGATCCTGTCGGGCACGCGGCCGTGCACGAGGAAGAGCGTGGCGGACACGCCGACGTACACCAGCACGAGCATCAGCTTGGGCAGGTAGAAGGAGCAGAACGGCCGCTCGGCGCGCGCCTGCATGCCGTCGCCGTAGACGAGCCAAAACATGAAGAGCCCGCCCGAGAAGAGGATCTGCCCCATCACCGAGACGCTGTACAGCATCTGGTTGCCGCCCATGACGATGCGCGCGATGTACAGCGGGTCGTTGAGCGCGACGAGCAGCACGAGCAGCATGCTCATCCACAGCTGGCCGTGCTCGCGCGTCTTGGACATCGAGATCATCGCCGCGGCGTACGCGACCAGCATGCAGCACGAGGTGAAGGTGAAGAAGGCGCGCACGCAGACCTGCGTGTACGTGAAGCGCGTCGGCACGTACGTCACGCGGTACTCCATCGCCGGCAGCGGCGCCTCGCGCATCGGAGGCGGCCTGCCGGCCTCGCTGCTTTTGGAGCGGTCGGGCGCCACGCTTCGGATGAGGACCTCGTACTCGGCCATGCCGACGAAGCTCTGCAGCACCTGCAGCACGTGCGTCTCGCTCGCGTCCTTGACCAGCGGCTTCTCCGGCCGCGTCGACTGCATCGCTAGCTCCTTCTTCGCGCCCGTCACCGGAGCCTTGCCGGTGACCGTGGCGTCAAAGTAGAGCGGCGTGGTCGTGCCGGGCGCGTAGCACGCGACCACGAAGAACTGGGTCATCTCGTCCTTGGGGATGAGATTGAACCTGGCGACGGCGCCCTGCACATTCATCTGCATGAACGGCAGGTTGGCTCCGTAGCTCGCGCCGTTGGAGTCGAGCACGACCGTCTTGAGCGGCGGTCCGGCCACGAAGAGGTTGACGAGCGAGATGACAAAGAGCGGGAGGACGAGCAGCGCCGGGCCGACGTAGGTGTAGTTGCACGTGCACATTAGCCTGGTGGGGCAGCGGCGCCGCGCCCCGATCGGAAGTTGGAAGCCGCGACGCGGGCGCTTCTCTTCTCGCGCGAAGTTTGGCGCATTATATGGCGGCCGCCACGATAACGACGAGCGGCGGCTCGAGCAGTGGCAGCGGCAGCCTCCGAACGTGCGCCGTGTGCGCGCTGCCGGTGGACACGGCTCTCACGCGGTGCGCGCTCTGTGGCTGCGAGCTCGACTCCGTCGTCACGTCTCCCTCCAAGCGGCCGGCATCCCCAGCGGCCTCTCCCTCGAAGCGGCAGCGATCCATCCAGAGCTTCTTTACCGCCTCGCCGTCCAGTGCTTCGCCAGCACCCACCGAGCAGCCGCTGGCACCACCCACTGCACTCCCACCACCACCCGCACCTGCTCTGCAGGCTCCGCCTCCGCCTGCACTGCCGCAACCGCCACCACCACCACCATGCGCCCCCACGCCGCTGCCTGCCCAGCCGATCCGCGTCTCCGCCTCGCGGGTCGCGGCCGTGTGCGGCTACCACCCGTGGGCCGACCTGCACGAGCTCTTCCTGGACCACCTCTACCAGGACCGGCGGCTCCGCGCGCTCGACGCCGCCGCGGTCGGGCTCCGCCTCGTGAGGCGCGACGAGGAGGTCGAGCAGCTCCTGTCGGAGGCGCACCGGCGTGGCGGCTCGGACGCGCGGGCGGCCGCCGCGCTGAGCGCGGTGCTGCAGAGTGGCGCGAGCACCCAGACGGTCGCGGGCGTCGCCCGTCTCGGCGAGGCGGCCTCCGGGCTGATCGCGGGGATGACGGGCGTCGGCGCGTCGGCGCGGACGGTGCTCGAGCGCGGCGTGCGCTCGGCGCTCAACACCGACTTTGGGACGCGGCACGAGGCGGAGGCGCTCGGGCTGTACGAGCGCTCGAGCGGCGGCAGCGTGCGCGGCTCCAACGACGCGCTGTACTCGTGGCGCTTCCCGCCGCAGCTCGGCGCGCCGCCGCAGCCCGTGACGATCCTGCCGCCGCGCCGCCGACGCCCGCGGCCGCTGGCGCGCGGCGGGTCGCCCTGTGGCCGCGCGTCCGGAGGGTGCTGTGGCTGCGGCCGGCTGCGCGCCATCGACCGCGCCAGGGCGGCGGCCGCCGTCGCGAGGGGCGAGGTGCGATGGCACCTGCGCATGCTGCGCGCGCTCGACGGGAGGGCCGCGCCGAGCGACTACCTGCACGACGGCGTGTGGGACGCTGCCGGCCTGATGAGCGACCTGCGCATCAGCCGCGGCCGCCGGCTGCTGCGGCTGCTGCAGATGGAGGCGCGCAGGGGCCGCCGCGCCGACGGCGACGGCGACGGCGACGGCCGAGACGCCGAGGGGATCGACGCCGCCCAGTACTGCCACGGCGGCGACCGGTGGGACCTCGACGCCCTCGCCGACGACCTGCGCATCGAGAGGCGGCGGCGAAGGCAGCGCGAGGCCGAGGCGGCCGCGGCCGCCGCTGCCGCCGCCGCAGCGGCAGTGGCCGTGGGCTCGTCGGGGGGTGGTGTCGAGGGCGAGGGCGAGAGCGGGGCCAAGGGCGTGGGCGTGGGTGAGGGCGAGGACGAGCCGTGCCTGTTCTACGTGTGCGGGGCGGTCGACGGGCTGACGGACGCCGTCGTGCCCGGCGCCGACCCTGACGAGTGGAGCGTGCGGCCGGTGGTGGTGGAGGTCAAGCACCGCATACGCGGCTTCATGCTGCCGCCGCCGCTCTACGACCAGATCCAGCTCGTCGTGTACTGCCTCATGCTCGAGGCGCACGCGGGCGACCTGGTGCAGTGCGTGCGCTCGGCGGCCGGCGCCGCCATCCACGTCAGCCGCATCGACCTGCACGCGCCGCCGATGAACCACGCCCACGCGTGGAGCGCGCACCTGCTGCCCAAGCTCTACGCGTTCGCCGCCATGATCGGCCGCTTCCGCGACGACAGCGCGCTGCGCATGGCCTACCTGTGTGCCGACGAGCCGCGGCGCACGCGGATGCTGCTGGCGGACTGCCCGTTCCTCGCGTCGATCGCGAGCTAGTTGGCGATATAATAAAGTACGAGATGTGTAAAGCTGTACGCGGGCATGAAACAGTTATTCGAATGACACAAGCCATCCAACATGCAACAACGAAAATTGTCTCCAGTCTTCCAGCGACGGTGCCATGGACGGTGCCCTGCGCGCGACGTCCGCGCATCGCAAGTCGCAACGCTCCCACCGCTGCATCCACCGGGCGGAAATATGCCTGGGCTAGCCTTGTGCGCGTGGCGCGAGGCGAAAGCCGCCCCAGTCAACTTCTCAGCGCCGCATCTGGCTGGCCATCTGCGCGCGGGCGAATGCGGCGAGCTCGGCGCCCGACTCGGCGGTGAGCGTGCTCGGCGCGGAGAACGATTGCGGCGTGCGGAGCGACTTGACGCGCTGCGGGCTCGGCCGCGGCAGCGTCGGGTAGGGCACGTCCGCCATGCTCGCAAACCCGGACGACGACGACGAGAGCTGCACCTGCGCTTTGATCGGCGACCCCCTCGGCGACTGGCGCGGCGTGATGCCAGTCGACTGCGGCCGAAACGCCTCCATGGCGGCGTCGGCGGCGCCGTCGAGGGCGAGCGACGCGCCCGCCTGCTGCCCCTTCTGCAGGAACGTGAGCAGGTCCATGCTCCGCACGTCGAAGCCCGGCGCGGAGGCCGCGGTCACCGCGACAGCCGCGACGCCGTCGAAGGCGACGGGCTGGCGCATCCGCACCGGCGTGACCTGCGCCTCCTCGCCGGCGAGGTAGATGGCGACGGGCTTGGCGGGCACGTTGTCGTAGAAGGTGAGGCCGCCGCCGAAGCTGTGCGCCGTCTTGAGGAAGTACGCCCACCCCTCGTAGAAGCGCTTGGCGCGGGGCCCGCCGACGTCTCGGCACAGCTCCGAGCGGCCGCCGTTGGCCGTCAGCTTGAAGCGAGGCACGGGCTTCTTCGGCTCAAAGTAGGCGAGCGCGCCCTCCGGCTCGGCGCCCTCGTACCACTGCAGGCTGAAGGTGCCCGAGTTGATCGGCTCGAAGACGAGGCAGCAGCGCGGCGCTGCTCCTTTGCGTGCCGGCGGCGCCGGCGGCGCAAACGCTCGCGAGCTCGGCGCGTCGGGCTGCTGCACGCTGATGCCGCTCGGCTCCTCCGCGCTATCGGCAGCCGCCCGCAGCGCCGCCACCTCGGTGCTCAGCCTCTGCTGCTGCTTCTCGACCGCCTTGAGCCGCGCGACCTCACGGCCGAGCTGCTCGACCGACTGGTCGATCCGCGCGCCGAGCTTCAGCTGCTTTGCCTCGGCGGTCGCGACGCGCTTGAGCAGCTCGTCCCTGGGCAGCCCGCTGTAGTCGACCTCGCCCTCCTCCTCGTCCATGCGCTTGAACTTTGCTGGCCGGGGCTCGTCCGGCTCGCTCCCACGGCAGGATCCGGTGCAGCCGACGATCAGGCACAGGAGCGCAAGCACCGCCGCCATGATGGCCGCCTCCTCGGTGAACGCGCCGAAGGGCACGTAGAGCAGCCCGCGCACGGCCGGGCCGAGCGAGATCTCCGTGATCGCCGTGACGTTGGGCAGCTGCAGGTCCATCGGGTCTTGTTGCGCGGGTACCTCGCGAGAGTAGGTTGGCGCTGCGCAGGCCGACGATTCACAGTGCCATGGCACTGTGAATTGAATAGAAAGCCCTACGCCTGTGCTCACCGCGTTTTGGGCAACGTCCCGACCCCCTCCGTGCCGAAGACGATCGGCCGGAGCTGGTGGCACTGACAAAACGAGCGATCGCAGTGCTCGAACGCCTCGGGCTCGCCACGCGCCACCAGAGCGACGATCTCCGCCCACACCGCGACCACCTCGGCCTCGGTGGCGTCCAGCTCCTCCTTGTACGCCGCCTCGTCCTCGGGCGGCGGCAGCGCCTCCTCGATCGACGTGGCGCCGCCGTCGGCGCCGTCGGCGAGGTACAGCAGCCGGAGCTTGCGCGCGAGCCGCGGGCCACTCTCGGCGGGCGCACCGCCCGCGTCCAGCCCGCCCCTCGCGAGCAGCAGCGCGTAGCATCGCAGCTGGAAGAAGTTCTTCCGGCGGATCCGCCAGTTGGTCAGCGCCGAGTACTTCTGCTCGGGCGCGCGGCCGGTCTTGTAGTCGACGATGACGAGCCCTTGGTCGCCATCGGCAGAGGAGCAGTCGAGGCGGTCGACCTTGCCGACCATGGCGAGCGGCGGCAGGCGCTGCGAGCCGGGCGCGTGGCTCTCCGTGTCCAGGGTCGCCGACAGCCACGCCTCGTGCGCCAGTGGCTCGCCCAGCGGAAGCGCGGCGGGGTCCTCGGCCGCCAGGTAGTTGTCGAGGAGCGCGAGGCATTCCTGGCCCCATTTGCGCTCCTCCTCGCGGGTGGCAAAGAGCAGGTCCACCAGCGGCGTGTCGTCCTCGCGGCCGCGTGGCGGCTTGCTCCGCTGCGCGCGCCACTCGTCGCGTAGCACGTCGTGCAGCCTGGCCTTTCGCTCCGCCGGCGGCAGCTCGAAGACCTTCTCGAGAGCCGAGTGCACCAGGATGCCCTTGGTCAGGACCGGACTGGGAGGCTCGGGCAGCTTCCACAGGTTGCGGAACAGAAAGAGCTGCGGGCACTCCTTGAACGCAGAGACGGCCGTCGGCGACAGTCGCGGCGGCAGCGCCAGCGGCTGCGCTCGCTTGGCCTTGGCGGCGGCGGCGACCAGCTCGACGTCTCGCGGTGTGAGCGACATGGAGAGCGCGCGCGACGACCGTGTCAGCAGTTGGTGGGCGCACGGGCGCCGCAGGGAGACGGCGAGCATGGCGACCACGGTGATGATCATATACAAGACGGTGATACAAGACGGTGTGAGTGTTGCGCAGTGGAAGGCGCGCCCTGCTGGCGGCGACCACGTACCGAATGGGTGGCGTGACGTGGCCTCTTGGAGGGAGGGGGAGCGAGCGAGGGAGCGAGGGAGCTCGAGGGAGGGAGGGAGGCGAGGACTGGGGCATGGGAGAGCTCGACCCGGGCGGGCGAGGTTCCCATCTTTTTTGCGATGTCGTGTGTTGGGCAGCCCAAGTGGCGCCACGTGGGCGATCGGTACGCGGGCGGGCGGGGGGTCATGTCACGTTTTCGTCTGCAGGTTTTGCGTGTATAGGGCCTAGGAAGCGTTCGCCGCCTTATTCGGGAATTTGAAGTGGTTATCTGCCTCTCCCCGGACGTGGGACAAACAGGACGCCTAATGACAGGGTTAACCACTAAACACAATAACACATGAGCAAAATGCGACTCACATCCAAGTCAAACGGCTGCCACGATCTCGTCCAGGTAACGGAGGCGAAACGCCGGATACTGTTCATCCATGGCTGCGTACACGCTGCTGGCACCCGATCGCCACGAGAAGACCTCGACGTCCCAATCTCTCGTCAGAGCATGCTCAAGGCATGAAGGGAAGGTGGTGCGACCCTCGTTTGCGTTTCCGTCGCCCGTCAAGAGCACGAGCACACGACGCTCAGGGAAGTTCCTGCTCACGTCGTCCATCATTGCTGCGTGCAGCGCCTCGTCAACAAAGCGCTCCGGTCCGGCACGCTCGTCTAGGGCAACAGTGTACCCACATCGCTCCCAAGCAGCCTTGTGATCATCAGTCATCTGTGAGCCGGCCACGAAGCCCTTCTTGGCCTCACGATCGCCCTCAACAGACCTAATCATCTGCTCGACATCAAGCTGCCTGCCTGTGCGCCTCGCACCGATGCTGACATTGGAGTGATCGACAAAGACATGAATGCCGACGCGTTGCGGAACCGCAGCTGGTACAGGCGCGGCAACGACCTGCGTCCACTCTCCGACCTTGCCCTCGCACCAGGCGCGAATGTCGCGCTGCAGCCCGCCATTGATAATGATCGAGCGCTGGCTCGGCGGCATCGGTTCATTTGTGATAGGGTCGCGATCATTGCCTCTGGCAAACCATTCGGTGATTCCATCGTACTCATAGCTGTGGTTCGACGTGCCATTGAGCGCCAGCATAGCGGGATTGCGCATGATCTCTTGGCTGATATGACAGATGAAGTTGGGGTTCTCTTCTCTGGCAGCATCGTCAAGCTGCTCCGACCACTCCCGTATCTCGAGCCACCATGCTGGCTCGTTGGTGGGCTCGGCTGGGGCTGCAGGCAGCGCCAGATCGTCTCCATGACCCCGGCCATGGCCCCGTCCACCCCGGCCAGCCCGGCCAGCCCGGCCCGCCCGGCCACGGCCGCCACCTCGACCCCCCCTCCCTCGTCCTGCTGGTCGAGGCGGAGCATCAACATCTTCAGGGATGCCCGCGAGGTAGGCAATGACTGCGTCTTTCTTCAGGAACAACAACAGCACCAGGCCACCGAGAATTGCAGCAGCGAAGACTCCCACGGCACTTGCAGCTTTCGCTCCCACAGTGGTGGGCAGGGGACTGTCGGCTGATGCACCGCGGGAACCCGCAGATCCAACGTCGTAGGGACCTCCGGCAAGGAGCCGAGCTGCGGCGGTGTGGCAGCGCCGGCCGTCACCACTGCTTTTCATGTACTCTGCTATGTGCCAGGCGGTGGTCATGCGACCAGCGGAGGGACTTCCCGCTGGCGCTGGAGCCTGGAGTGCTGGGTCTGCGCCAGCCTTGAGGAGCTTCTTGACAATTTCGAGGTCGTGGCAGGAGCCCACAGCTATCATCAGTGGTGACCTCCCTTCGTCATCCTGATAGTTTGGGTTGGCTCCTGCATCGAGCAATGCGACCACAACATCGTGCATGCCGTACATGCAGGCAAGAATCAGAGGATTCTCTCCACTGGAGATTGCGATGTCGTGGTCCGCACCGTGGGCAAGGAGAGCCAGTGCAAGATTAGTCTGGTTGGTCGAGCAAGCCAGCTGCAATGCGGTTGCATTGTCAAAACGCATGGCATTGATGTTTGCGCCCGCTCTGAGCAACTGCTTCACGATCTCGGCTGGGGCAGCGCTGGTGACAGCAGCCATCAATGCAGTCTCTCCGTTGTCATCTCGCGCATCAACAGAGGCTCCGGCTGCAAGAAGCTTCGTGAGCATGCGTCTGTCACCTTTCCTGCTGGCGATCATCAAGGCGGTCACATCCTCCTTCGTTGGCATATCCAGCAGTGCGCCTTTGCGAAGCAGAAAGTCAAGAATCTGATCATGACCGGAGGTAACTGCCAGGTGAATGGGCGCATTGTCGCCATCTAGATCCTTGTCGTTGACGGTGGCGCCAGTTCGCAGTAGCTGTTTGACCTCAAGGAGGTCGCCCTTTACGACAGCTTTGTGTATTGGCTGCTGTGCGTGGTACGACTTGGTCTGTGCGTATGATGTACCTCTCTCTGGTATGCTTCGGTGAGCTGCCCATTCAGATTCTTCTTCAGGCGGAGCTTGCCACTCAATGAACGGACCCCGGTAGTCCTTGAACTTGGCCAGATGCCCCTCGCCGACCAGTGCCCACGTGCGCTCGAACGGCCGTCCCGGAGCTCCTTCGGAAAGGCAGTCCAGAGCAAAGTAGCGGCTGCTAGAGCGAGCTGCCTGTCGCAGCACAAATGCGGCCTGCTGTGCCGCGTCCATCTTTGGGTCCGCCGAAGGTCCAGAGCCTGGATCGAACTGATAAATGAACCCTGCGACATCCTCGACGAAGCTCTCCAAGGCATTTTCGTCACTGAGCTTGATTACATACCTGGCTGGGCACTGCACTTCCGGAGTTGCGACAGGATCGAGTAGCTCGGCTACGCGTCGCTTCTTTGCCGACCTCGCTTGGCACTCTTCAAGGCTGTCGGTGCTCGGGCAGTTGCCCATTGCCCAGCTCCAAGCCGTGTGGCCTTCTGCGTCTTTGCGCGATCGGTCTGCGCCCGCATCGAGCAACATCTGTGCAATCCTCAGCTCTCCCATCACTGCCGCTGCAATGAGAGGCGTCTGTCCCTCATCTCCAATGCCTGGCCTATGCCCGCCGGGGCTGGCAATAGGCTGATTGACGTCAGCGCCTGCAGCGATCATAGCCTCCACATGATCGACACAGCCCATCGACACGGCGGCGATCAGTGGAGTGTCACCTGCATGCGTGCGCAAATTCAAGCTTGCGCCTGCTGCCAGGAGCAGTTTGATCACCTGATCATGGCCTTTGCGGCGAGCTGATGTCTCATCATAGCAGGCGCTGCCTTGACCGATCGCCAGGAGGAGAGCCGTTCCACCACCCGGCTCTGAGCGTGCATCGACACTTGCACCAGCTGCAAGTAGGAGACGCACTACTGCTGCGTGGCCTTCGTAAGCGGATCTCGTGAGTGGTGTGTCCAAATCATCACCGTCTCCCATGTTCCCTCCACGTCGGTCGATGGCCGCGCCTGCTTCGAGTAGAAGACTGACGATCTTGGCGTGTCCGCGTGCCGCCGCAATGAACAGTGCAGTGTTGTCTTCCCGGCTGCGCACGTCGAGCATGGCGTTGGCCGTCACAAGCAGCCGTACGATCTCCACGTGGCCGTTCTGAGCCGCCAGGATCAGGGCCGAGGCACCTTCCGACGACGAGGCTCCGACCGGCTCCGATCCACGGCGCGCGAGGAGGTTGACGTCGGCCCCGGTATTGATGAGGTGGCGCACCCTGTCAGTGTAGCCGATCATCACTGCCTGATGAAGCTTGCTGAAGCCCGTAGCTGCGTCAATATCGTTAATGTCGCCGTCAAGCCAGATTCGGTAGCCACCCCAGACCTTGACCTCTTCATAAGCCGACGTCTCATTGGGCACTTTGCCAGCCGCTGCCACGCACAGGTTAGCTAGCAGCACCACGACCACCATCAGCCCGCACCGTGCTAGTGTGTGTGATCGGTCAGCCGTGCTCATGGACGCGATGCACGGCGACGCTCCAAACGCGTGAAGCAGAGGTGCTCGCGCGCGCGCTCCGACAGCTAGTCGAGCGCACACGATGATTGGCTGAAAACTCGTGCATGCTCGCATGCAACGGGGGTAGCGAACCAGCGCACTTCGACAAATCGTCAAAGATAGCGTCTCAAAGTTAGCGGCCTGGTATTGTGTCGTGCGCAGTGGAAGTAAGGGCGGTAGAGAGGTGGAAGGCGCGCCCTGCTGGCGGCGGCCACGTGCGGTGCAAAACACAGCACAGCTTCGCATATTGTTGTATTTGTTAGCAGCTTGGCGGGCTAGCCTCTATCTATCTATCTATCTATCTAGCCTCTTCGAAATCGCTTCCCACGGCCCGGAGGGGGTAAAACAGCGAACTCCCGATTTGGACAGAAAGTTGAGGCTCTTCCTTGCGCCAACCAGCTCCTCAGCCGCTGCTCCGCTGGCGCCGCGATGAACGACTACGTCTCCCACAAGAGCGTGATCATCCTCGAGCGGCGGCTCGGGCTGCTCCACCTCTCCATCTTCTCGCTCATCCTCGCCT
>Ga0209713_10000591_pt1 | contig 20632 bp, 2 predicted proteins | sample ArcOceMetagenome_3_FD_187444 | JGI IMG/M metagenome (GOLD analysis project Ga0209713, IMG submission 187444) | Marine eukaryotic phytoplankton communities from Arctic Ocean - Arctic Ocean- Svalbard ARC20M Metagenome (SPAdes) (version 2) | ecosystem: Environmental > Aquatic > Marine > Oceanic... | reverse complement strand
GCTCGATCCCAACGGGAATCATGAGCGGTACTACGGTCACCGTGACGGTAGCCTGAGGGTCTGACGGGACTCGGAGAGAGAGAGAGAGAGACTCGGAGAGAGAGAGAGAGAGAGAGAGAGAGAGAGGAGTTTATTCGTATTCATCGGATATATTGTGGAATGACCGGAGCAAGGTGCGGATGTTTCACTGGGTTGTAGGGTTTGTGGGAGAGAGGAGGGAGGGAAGGCGCCGCTGCCGCCCAGACTATGAACAGGTGACCGAGGACTTGGACAAATCCTCCATAATCACCCGAGGTCCCAGCCGGGCCATCATGTTGTATGGGCCCACCCGCAAACCGCCCAACGGGCGTCCTCCGGCCCTGCACCGCTGCCGGGGACTATCCGAGACGGCGACCTCTTGCTAGCCCGGTGTTCGCTGAGTGTGGCTCAGCGGAACACCCACACTGTGGCCCCTTGCAACCTAAACCTCAGAGAGAGAGTGTTGTTTATTGGTACTCCTTCAGTAACCCTCGCACTAGGTGCATTCACTGCGACAACTGTCTTGTGATAAAGAAGAAATGTACGCTCTCATACAGCCTTAGATCCTTGCGAATCTATCCTCCAGGGTGTTAGCACCGTTCGGTGCCTTCCACCTTCATTCCTCTACCCTTCCAGCCTATCCGGGCTGGATCAGGGGACATGTACTAACTAAGGCTCTTATCCTCAGTTCTCTGTACATGTCCCTTAGCCACTTCTCATTCCTGACGACGTTCCTCTTTCCCCGGCACTTCTGGTCCATCCCTTGTCGCCCCCCTCATTCTTCACGTCTTCCCTCTGCTCGCTCTGTCTCGACGTCCCTGTAGAACAAGCTGAAATATGTGTGTTATTAATTCTAAGCCTCTAACCTTCTCTTTACTTATTTACAGACTACTTAATCATCTAGCGACCTATACTACACTTTGGCCATTTCCTGTTCTCCTGACGGGTCATATATCATGTCAGTTGCCCTTGGTTGCCATCCCGTTCCCTATGCCCTCCAGCGTCCCCGAGTGTTGACCGGCCCCCATGTAACACCCTCGTACGCACACACATCGTAGCCAACCATTTGTTTCCTCATTGTTCTGATGTGCGCCCTGTTTCCTGCTCCTGTCCTTGAGTGCTTGCAAGCCCTAGCTGTCCCGTTCCTTGCCACTTCCTTCGGCGACTGCCTCGCTCTTCCAAGTGTCAGTCCCTTCCATCTCTTCAGCACCCTTCTTGTATCTTACGCCCTCCAGCGTTCCTCAGTGTCAATTGGCCCCATTCAACCCTGAATCACGCGTACACATCTCGGCCGATATGCTCCCTTCCCTTCTGCCTCATTGTGTGTCCCGTTTGCTCTTCCCGATTCGGCTCCCGATCGTACTTCTGCGCAAAGTACGATCTCAGAATTTTGTCCTGCTCCTCTAGGAGTCTTCTCGCCATTTTCCTCCGTATCATTTCCCACTTGCTTTCTAATACTTCTAGTACCTTCAGATTTTCATTGTACGAGTCCTGCCCAACCGACCCGCACGCTCCCCCGACAAACACCAGTTGCTGAATCTGCCACCCCTTGCGGCGTCCAATTGCTTGGAGGCCTTCAAGAAGGCTCTTGTATTGCTCACCTGCCCTATTTCTCGCCTGCTCTTCGTAGGTGTGCCGGTAGTCCTGTGTCCTCTTAAACTCGATGGGAAAGCACTTTTTATTGCTTACGTCCAATGCAATTCCATCCAGCTTGCGTCTCCAAAATCTTGCCTCAAAGTCATCTTCAGAGGCCACCATTCCCTGAGCTAGGTCATGAAAGGGGATCGTCATCTCAGTGGCCCTCGACTCCTCCCACAGTTCTTCTTTGGTACATATCTCACTGCAACCCTCTTGTTCCCAGAGTTTACCAATGGTCCGCTCTGACTCTGTTGTCACCATTACCAGCTTACTACCTTTTCTCTGGTGCATCTGGATGTCTCCAAGGAGGTCTCGGATGCACTTGTTGTGAGCTGCAGTGACTACATCGCTTTGCCCGAGGCATCCGGCGCTCTGGATGTGCCCTATGCTTTCTCGTGGCAATGAATCACCAGTACACTCTCCTTGTCTCTCTTTGGCTTTCTTGCACAATTCACACCCTGGGCTGGGTCTCCTGCCTATCTTGTGCAGCCAGCCTCCGCAAGGAAAGGTGTTCGTGATCACTTGGATTAGCCTTCTCCGTCGTTTCCATGGTACTGATTTATTCCGTAACCAATGTCCCACTTCGTCTCTGCCAACCCTTTCTCGGATGAGAAAGTCTGTGCACCACGTGCTGGTGGCCGGTCGATTCATGTTCTTTTGTTCCAGAGCTGCAAAACACTCCTTGCCCCATGATTCCTCGTCCTTAAACTTGCCATCCCTGGCCGCTGCCCGTCCTTCTCCTGTGGCTCGCATCCATCTTTGATTGTGATGATACCACACCCTGTCAGCCCAGTTCCTTGCGGCCGTTGCATATGCCTCTCGCAACTTCGCCTGGCATGCCTGCTTTCTGAACGCATTTCTGACGCTGTCAGTCCACGCCGACTGTTTCGACGTGTCCCCTTGTTTCACTTCAAACGTCATGCGGTCAGTGCGTTGATCCCACCTCTTCTCTTCTTCCGGTCTCTCTCTGCCCATCTCTGCGAGGGTGTCAGCCCTCTCATTCAAGGCTTCTCCCCTGTGCGATTTGACTTTGAAAAAAAAGGTGGCTCTGCCTGCGTTGATCCTGGCCCTTAATAGTTCCAAGATTTCCCTCAAGATGTCAGCATCCGGTGCTTTGGCTAGGGAGGCTCGCCCACCCTGCCCTACCCATTTCCTGATTACCTTCAAGACCGATTCATTGTCGCATAGAATGAGTACGTCTTCATCAAGCTCTGCCTGTCTTAGCGCCAGCACAACTCCTCCCAGTTCTGGTCTATTTGAACTGGAGCCTTCCTCTTCTCTGCCAACTCTCGTTGTTTGATCAGCTGCCGGCGCTCCTAGCCTACAGCACCCTGCACCCATCTGCCCATTATGGTTCGACCCGTCAATCCCAAATACTGCCCCTTGAAACTCGTAGCCACCCATTCTGCCCACTTCAGATCCAATCCAATAGTTTCTCTCCAGCCCTTCCAGCCTCACCTCACACTCATCCTTCTCGTCTGCACAGTTCCATGCTTGCTCCAGGCGCTCTAGAGACTCCTGCGCTACTGTTGCGAATTCTGGGTGTACCCACGCTGTCATACCGGCTGAGTTTTTACACGTCTCAATCGCTCCTCTTTCCCACCACCCTCGTTGTTTGCACGCTCTGCCGCCTGCTTTCTCCCGATCGCTGCGCGGCTCGTCGGTGTCATCCTCGGAGAGCTCATCCGCGTCTGTGGGTTGTCCGTCGTCCTTGCCCTTTCGCACTTTGCCTTCAAAGAGAGCCTTTCCCCTGGGCATGCGCCCTCTCGTTTGAAGCTTGTTGCGGCTCGGCCTTGTGCGACTCCACACAATCCAGTCCTGCCTCGTGTCCATCACTTGCTCACACTCTCGTCGGCCGTTTGCATCGAGAGATTCCCACAAGAAGACTGTCGGCCCTTGACTGTTTCCCCAAAAAGTAGTGTCCCCTCTCCCTGCACTTTCGAAAAAGGGGGCGGCCGTTACTGCGGTCTCTCCTTGCAGCCTTGTCGCCCCATGCACGCTTTTTAAGGCACGCAGTATGCGCCACGATGGCGACCTATATCCTTCAGCTTCTATCTGACTTTGGTAGTGCGCCTCTTGATGCACGAAGGAGCGCAATTCTTGCTCCGAGCGCTGGGCACATTTCCTCAGGTGGTGCCACACGCTCCCTGTAATAGTCCATGTCTCTCCAGGCTCCATGCATGACGTTAGTCCTTGATAAGTGAACAGTTCAGCGAATTCAGACTCACGCCAAACGATCGACGTCTCTGTTACTGCTACGTATCCACTTCCATTCCCACTCCTCGGAATCCGCTCATCTAGGAAGAAATCTTGACCTAGTCGCACGGGCACGCCCTCATCTGGCAACACATGCGGATCATTTGCGAGTTGGGAGCGTGATGCGGGCTCCCAAGACCGTTGATGTCTGAGTATCGTTGCGGCCAGGTGACCTCTGATGTCATCGCCACTTTCAGGCATCGAATCCATTCTGCCTTCATCTTGCTCTCCGGTGGCCTCTTCTTCGTCCCATGCTCCCCATATCTGGTCAAGCTCCCATGCTTCTGTCAGTAAGTTCCTTCTCTCGAGGTCATCAACGCTGAAGGCCGTCTCGTCCAGTCCTCGGATGTACGAAGAGATCATTGGTGCCAGTATTCGTGCAGTGGACTTCCCCTCGATGACATCTTGAGTGTTCCACACCTCATTGGACTCACGGGTAAGCGACCACCCCATTTGTCGTGAGGTGAGCCACATCCACGTGCTGTCCGTGTGATTGATCAGCAGGTCCCTGATTTCTGCTATCGTGTAAGTGACCTCTCCCCCGCTTTTGTCACTTCCTCGTCCCACATACCTGGGGTTGGCAGGTATTAGGGCGATGCATACACATTCCTCATACCCGGCTACCTCATCTTCTCGTACGTCCCCATCCGACCCTGATTCACTGCGATCGCGCAAGTTAGAGCGCCCACTTTTCCTGGTTCTTCTTGGTCGGCTCTGTTGCTGGGCTGTGCCCTCTCTTCCCTCATCCACAGTGTCGCGATCTGCAGGTGGCTCTAGAGTGACTCGATCCGGCGCACACTTTCTTGTGTTCCGAGCTGAGCTTCCCTTGTCCCTGCGGATTCGTTTGCTCGTTCCAGAAGGAGCATACCCCGCGCATTGCTTGCATGTCGCTGGCTGTCGCCGGCTCCATACTACACTGTCAAATTCCGGTTGTCGTTTCCGTTGGGAGCACCGTACGCATCTTCTGCATCGTGCTGCTTCCTTGACACAGTACCACCATCCCCTGTCGTCATCCTCAGGTGTCTCTTGAGGAAAGTGTTCACGTGGGATGAGGAAGATGTCTCGCCCTGCTCCTTGCTCCAGGGCGACTCTTAGCCCGATATCATTCAAAGTCAGTAGTTTTTCACACCTTGCGAGAGTGGCTCCATCCTGCCACCCTCCGATCTGTGCGAAGAACTGCAGTCCACCGCCAGGATCCTCCCCATCCCATAGATCTGCTGGGGTCCTCCGCACGTCGGTCACTTCCCTCACAAACCGTTCGCCTAGTTTGTGTGTGTTGACCGTTTGTGTACTCTCTTGCACTCGCCTCTTCACTCGTCGTTCAGGTTTGGGTGCTTTCTCTGCACTTGGCATTGTCTGCCGAAGAGTGTTCTCTGAGTGAACTGCTTCATCACAGACTTCACATGCCTGATCTGGCGCCCCACATCGTTTGCACCACATCATTGTGCACTTGCCGCATCGTGCTGTGAGCCTAGTTTGGCACCGATGGCATTCGTTCTCCCTTGATCGCATAAATTCTGTGATGTTCACCCAGACTTCCTCGATTGGACTGGCTATCATCCGACTCACTCGTTCTTCCCAGTGCGCTCCCCATCCGGGCGGGAGCGCCGAGCCTATGGCTTCCGTCAGCCGGCGTACTTCTTGTGGCTTCAGGTCTTGGGTTCTGAGAAGTCGGAGGAGGCTTCTGATGGCTGTCTTCGGGTGTAGACCCGGATTGATCATCTGAACTGCATCAGTCACTGTCTGAGCACCTTCGTTTCCTTCTTCCCAATCCCCTTGCTCGCACTTGATTGAGTTTGAAAGAATCATTGCGCTCTGTCCCACTGTCAGCGCCTGAGCTTTACCCGCTCCAGACTGGGGGCGTTTCTCTTGCTCCTCAGCCCATTTGCAAGCCGGGTGGTCCTTTCGAACCCCTTGTCCCTTTTCCAGAAGCCATTTGACACTTTCTTGTCTCCATCTTGAATTTGCAGGAATCTCGGCGGCTCTCCAATCGACCATGTCCAGCCATCTTTGTATGGTGCCTCGTGCTCTTTCCGAGATGCCTGCTACATCGCGTGTGAAGAGTATGCGCAATGTCTGAGTGCCTTCCTCTGCATTGACTCGAGCCAGACGAGGGACTTTGTGGACTGCGTTTTCCTCCAACCATCGACTTTGCGCCATCTTTTCCACGGTGGTGTAGCCCGCTGTCAGTATCTTCGGAATGGCAGCCCAGAAGGTGTCTTCTCCTTCCCAGACCAGTTTCCACTGTTCCTTATCCATATGCCATACACCTTCCTCCCATGACTGGTAGCTGCCCCCCATGGCTTCCACTCGACGCCGAAGTCTTCGCAGTTCTCTTGTGGCCTCCGCCCAACTCGTGCCTGCCATGTCTTCTCCATCTGCGCGTGCTGGTTCCCAGTTATATTTCATGTCCAGCAGCTGCATGCACTTAGCTGCTCTTGCCCACTTGGTCCCTAGCGTTTGATTCCATTCCCATAGGCCCATCTCCTGTCGCAGATCACTGATCGACGTACACGCCCACTGAGTCAGTGTGCGGTCCAGGTCATGCCGGGCGATCTGCTTTGCTACATCGTCGTGGATGATGCACCGCTGAAGATGACGACACAATTCTTGCGCCATAACCCCCAGCGGTCGGGGGTATCCCAGCCCACACGGTAGTGTGAAGATGTCGGAGGCTGTGGACAGGGGTAGAAACCAAGCTCTCTTGTATGCTTGCACCCATATTCCCTCCAGCTCCCTTATTTCCACTTCTGTCCAAGACACCAGGGCTGCAGCATACCGGAACGCACCCACTCCTACACTCACGAACAGTTCTACCGCTTGTTCCGGGGTAAGGGGGTGATGTTCAAGCATGTCCCGAGCCTCCCGTGTTTTTTGGAAGATCCTCTCCTTCGTCTCCGTCATGTCTCCATTAGCCGTGCCCCAGAGTCCCAGATATCTGCAGGCTACTGTTGGCGACAGGGTTCTTATGGGTCGCCCTTGGTACACAAGGCCTGCGTCTCTGTAGGCCTTCTTGGTGTCTTGTCCGATTATCATGACGCACGTCTTCTTGTGGTTGACTCTCAGCCCACTCCATGATTCAAATTCTTGAATCGTATCCAACAACGCTTGTGCCCCCCCTCGCGACTGGGCAAACAGTGACAGATCATCGACAAAACCTATCGAGTTAAACTGACCAACGTCCTCGACTGCATTACTCCTCTTGGTCCAATTCTTTCCTCTCTTCTCTTTTCCGCTCTCTAGACCATGAGAGATGTGCAGCTGCTGTCCTCTCGCCGTCAAGAGGCCTAAGAGAGCGTTCATGAAGATGAGAAAGAGTAGTGGTGATAGTGCGCTGCCTTGTGCCACCCCGGTGTCGAATGTGATTGTAGCCCCTTCCTCGTCGTTCGGTGCTACCCTCACAGTAGAGTTTGCGTAGAGGCCTATCAGAAGATCCACATCCGGGATCCCGTAGGCTCGCATGATTTCCCACAATGCGGCCTGGCTCATTGCATTGAAGGCATTTGCAAAGTCAACATCAACTCGGTACACTTTCTTGCCCTGGGCTAGTGTTTCACGGGTGACCCATTCCAGTTTAGCCAGATTTACGTCAGTGCTTCTACCCTGCCGTCCACCAGCCTGTCCCGGTTCAAGGATGCCCGCACGTTCAACGATTTCCCTTAGCCTCGCATTCAGTACATGCATGACTAATTGGTTCGTACAGTTCAGGAGGACAACCGGTCGCCAGTCTCTCGGTCGGTCATCCGTGTCGCCACCTTTGTGAAGTAGACTGATTGTGCCATTCATTTCTTCAATCGTCATACATCGTGCCCCGTCATGCGCTAAGATCTCGTTAGCCCACTGTCTCAGGATGTCGAGTTCTTCCCTGGACATCGTTTTTATGCATTCATTGGGGATGCCATCTGGGCCCGGAGCTTTGTTGTTTTTCAAATAGTTGTCAACAAATTTCTGGAACTCATCCTCAGTGATGCATCCTCGGAGTCGTGCTTTCGGGTCGATGTTGCGTGCGTTTTTGAAGATGTTGTTAGCCTTCATGAACTCAATGTCGGACACTTCGTCTCTTCCTTCACGCAAACCGACATGCTTCCAGCAGCTGGAGCAGAATCCTCCCAGTTGCCTTCGTCTCTCTGTGGTACTGGACGCTGCCATCTTCCTTCCTGTGCAGGCCTCAGTTCCCTCAGTTCTCTTTTTTCCGGTCCCCGTCACTATGACCTGGGGTTGCGTCCGTGTGCAGCCGTCAGTGCCACACCACGCATGCGGTGCCAGACCTTGACTCTGGAAGTAGAGTTCCCAGGCAATCGTCATGTTCTCCCCCTTCCATGGGCCGTCCTCAAAGAGTAGTTGGCGGTCAATCAGCGACGTCGTCTCCCATCCCTGGCTTATCCGAAGAACCTCGCTTACCAGTGTTAGTTGCGGCACCGTCACTGTCATGATCACTAAGTCTTCACATGTATCTGCACGCCGGTTTCGGAGTTGATCATTGAGTATCCGCACTGCGCCTATGTGCGTGTTCTCGGCCGGTGCTTGGGGGCTCGGTGCTGACTCAGGGGCCCTAGGACCGTCCGCTGGAGCCTCGCCACCATGTGCTTTCTGCCACCTGCCCTCAGCATTCACCGTAGTGGAGCGTCCGGATTCAACATGTGTGATAACCAGACCCTCTCGTCTCCATGTCAGACGGAAGGGGGCTGGTGCGGGTTCGCTCACCATCAGGTGATTGATCCATAGATCCATAAACTCCCTTGCCCTTGGTCCTCGTGAACACCATCGAAATGTGTCCTGACCCCGAAGGCCTTCCCGTCCGACTGCCATGCTGTCCCTGTCTCGCACGACCTTTCTTGCTACCTTGTTTGTAACGTCCTCTGCTAGCATTTCCAAGTCGATATGTGAGTCAGCTCTAAGTTGCCGCTGCTGGACAACATCACGAACTTCCTCCGCGAAAGCCTCTCGCTCCTGCCCCGCTACACGTCTGTTCCACGATTCACGCGCTACTGAGATCCTCCGCATTGCCAGCTCCATCTCTCCCTCCCGTACTTGGACCTCCGCCACGCACGCTTCTCCTGACTCAAACTGTACTACAGCTTCTGGGCATCGGCTACGGAGTTCCTGTGCCTTCTGTTCCCATTCCATTTGCACTCCTAGGCCACCGCGGCCTACCCATTGAAAGCCTACAGGGACTGCCCACCGCAGCAGTTCTGGTTGGTGCGAGTTAGCTCTTTTCCCGGCAAACCTACTCGGTCCTTTGTGTGCTCTTTCAAACTCTCGCCGCGCTCGGCGATCCATTTCTTGCCGGCTGGCACGTATTTGTGCCTGTGTGAGAGCTTGTAGGGCCACCTTGCTCACCCGAATGCGCTCTTCAAGTAACTTCGTCCAATGCTCCGAGCGGAGAATGGTCAGTATGTCTTGTGGCCCAAGCACCCCATCCTGTGCAAGTTCGACATCTCGTAGGCATAGTCGTTGGGCCGTGGTGACGCGTTTGTCTTGCGGCCCATCTCTAAGTGCTGCCTCTGCTCTTGCGATGTCTCGCTGAAGACGGATTTGCTCCCGGTCTCGATGTTCCCTCCTGCGTTGTTGGTGCTGACGTGACCTGGTGGTCGGCGCAAGGAGGCTTTGTGCCAATTGGTTCCGTTCCTGTAAGGTCGCTGACACCGCCGCTCCCACATCAGTGTGCTCCCCGAGGATCGCTGTTCTGCGTGCCTTTACTTGCTCGCACAGAGCCGCATTGAGTTCTGGGGTAATCCTTTTCCAGTCATCAAGGTCGATTCTGCGCGGTCTAGTTTTGGGGCCCTTCACTTTGTTGCGTTCAAAAAGGAGCACGTCGGTGGCCACTGATACACTGATCCTGGCATGGTCATGTGCTTGATTTCCAACCCAATCGGCTCTGCCATACACAACCGGTTGGTAAAACTCGTTTCCCACTTGGACCACACTTTGCGCGCTGACATCTTGGATGCCCAGTGTTTCCCAGTCCTCCAGCGGAATGGATGTTGCTCGAGTTAGACAGTGTTGTAGTGCGTCGTGCTGCAGTAGTCGCGATCCCTCCGGGGCCTTCGCTCCTACAGCTTTCCACTCCAGACCCATCTGTCCTGCACTCCCATGTAGAGGCATATTCCAGCATACCACATGGTCAAGTCTCGCCCCTTTCCTCCCGCCTTCACCCGATTTCCAAGAAAGAGTGGCCGGTGACACCAAGCGCCCTCCAGTTTCTTGGACGAAGTCCGTTAGAAGTTTGTCCACTTGTCGCAGATGTTGCTTGTTCGACTCAGCATATCCCTGCCTGTCTCCACCTGCATTCGCATTCAGGTCCCCCCCTAACAGGATCATCTGGTTCCTTGAATCAACGATGCTCTTGCGGAGGATGTCTAGAACGCGCCGTTGGAGGTCGAGGTCACTCGATGTTGCCTGGTGTATGTTGATTGTGCGTACTTTCTTACCCCCATGTGTGACCGCGTCAACCCATAGCACCCGTCCCCGAGTCATGTGTCGCAATCTCCTGGTTTTCCCTTCTGTGTCCCATTCTAATCGTTGCACTGATTTGAAGACACTTGAATGAAAGAAGGAAGCGACTGCAAAGTGCTTGCGCGAGCACCAAGGGCTGGCCCCCTTATTGGTTGCGGCATCCCAGACATCGTCCGTCAGAGCCTCCCTTCCCACTTCCAGGATACAGTGGTAGTCGGGGTGAAGGTCGTTCAATTCCTGTTTGACTCTCCGTTGCGCTCCCATAGGGAAGCACACCTCTTGGACCATCACCACCGCTCGGTTGCAGTTCAGAGCTTCGCGTAGTTGCTCCTTGGATGCCGCATACCCAAGGGGTCCCAGGTTCCATACGCTGACATTAGCTTGGATATGAGGTCGCTCCATCTGCACTTCCCAGTCAAGCCATCTTCTCCATGCCCTTACTCTATCTCGTACTCCTCTAGAGTCCAGGGCTGGGCTATGTCTTGAAACGTCTGCCTCGATTTGTAGGCCCTCATGTGCCAGCCCCACATGGCCCCGTTCCTGTAGTTCATGCATGTATTTGCTGAAGGTGCCGCCCTGAATGGCATCCATTAGCTGCAAGTGGGCCATACACCGAGCTTGCTCCCGTGCTAGCCCATTCAGCAATTTCCAATCCCCAGTGACTGCTCGCGCAGCTGCTTTGTCCCCATTCATGCAGAACCATGTTCGTTTCATCCCGCGGCATGTTGTTCCTGTCTGAGTCCCCTGCCCTTGTGTCTCACCACAGAGGCTGTGTTCCCAATCATCGGCCCACCTCTCTAGCATCCACGACCATCTTGCCACTGTGTCAGCTTTTCTTGCGTCGTCCGTGACACTCGCAGCAACAACTGCTGGAAGCGCTGGCACTTCTTCCCGAGGTTGCTTCTCTGACGACGCTGGATTACTTCTCGACGCCTGAGCTAGGGTGGTCTGCCTTCTGCTCCACGGGGTCGTTCTGAGCCTCGCGAGGAGCGCCTCCTTGGCGTTCCCTCGCCCTCGAACCAAGGCTAGGATACGTCTAACCGTACCCTCCTTCGAGTCTCGGATCCGCCACGTGCGCTCCCCCGCCCTTTGCGTCCCCATTCTGAGCTGCCTGCGGGTACATCCCCCCCAAGAATGGGCCGCCGTCATGTTCCGGATGCCACACACAGTCTCTCCAAGCCTTCCTGAGATAGGGCACCATTTGTATTTGCGCGTGGTTAAATTCTGGACCTCGTTCCCAACATGGAACCCCAAGACAGCACCCACTAGGATGTCATCGTCCAAGAGCTCTGGGTCACGTTTCTGAATCGTGATCATTCCCTCACGGGACCCCTGTCTGTTCGTGAAGGCCGCGTAGCCCACATCCGCGTCCGTAAACGCCTTGTTGCAGATGCCACACGCCGTTTGAATGTTGTTCAGTAAGTTGACCAGTTCTCTCCGAATTTCTACTCGTGACGCCTGCACCTGCCCTCGCGATTCACACATTCTAACCTGTTGGAATTTGATGCACACCGCGCTGGCGGCTTCCCACTCGCTGCCCGGTGTTGCCGGCTCCCAAGCAGCCTCCAGTTTCCCGAGTCGTACCCAATTTGGTGCCTCCTGCATCACCGTATCTCCCTCTTGCGAGGCCCAGATACTGCGTTGCGTTGGTTGCTCCGGTGCTGGGAGGCCCAGCTGAATCCGTTCCCGGCGTGGGTCCCGTTTAGCCCCTCGTGGCAGATGCTGGTCTTGCTGTACATCTCTGGTCACAAAGGACTCTCGTCCCCCAATTGCATGCAAGTTTCCTAGGTGGTGCGCATTTCGATGCTCGCAAGCTATGCGCGACCCCTTAAGACGGATTTGCCCCTGCGCTGACCCCCACCCTTCCCAGGCGTCCCTGAGGTTGCGTGGAGCGCCGGGTGACCAAATGTGCAGCTCATCGATCTGCCAGTCTGGTAGAGTCAGCTCCGTTGACCAGATGACTAAATCCCGCACCTCCAGTTCCGTCAGACCCAGCCATTTCCATATGCGTGTCCACTGTCGTAACAGGTCACTAGCGTATGCGTGGGCCGGGAGGAGGACCGCTTTGCAGGCCTCTTCGTCTTCGTCATCTTGTCCGTGCTCCTCGCACTCGCATATAACTTCGACACCGCCCACTCTGGTCTGACCACACCACACGTCTCTCAGAGCATCGTCCACCCGGGCTACAGCTTTTAGCATCGTGGTGCCTCTGGCCGTGGATCGCTTCGTACGAGTACTGAAAGCGGCTTTGCAGGTTTCGTCCCTTTCCAAGTGAACTCCTGCTGCGGCAAGTAGACTGGCGGCCTGCATCTCATTCTCTGCCGGGATGCCAAGTATTCTGATACGAATCATCTCGTGCCGTTCGTACTTTCCCAGTAATCGGCGGATCCTGGTCGCTCGAGCAGTTTGCAGGAAAGGCCGCAGCCTCCAACGAGCCCAGCGCCGATCATGTTGGAGATCGATGGCTGCTGAGGCTGCTGTCCTCGGGCCCACCAGCTGCTGTAGCATCATTCTGAGCTCCTGTTCCTCCATTTCCAGTTTGTGCTTGAGGTTGGCTGCCGCCTCTTCGCAACTTGCCTCTTGTCGATTGTCCAGACACTGAGAGTTGGCGAGTAGTTGGACGATCGCATCCCGATGCATCCCCTGCTTGTCTTCCACGACATCATCGCCATCAGAGGTGGTCTCGTCTGAGGCATGGTGGGATTGGCTATTACGAAATCGCCTGATCTGTGCCTCTTTCAAAACATCCTCCAGGGGGGTACTGAATCCGTCTCGCCGCGCTGGTGTGCTCCTCGGGACCCCATCCCATCGACCATTGCATTGTTCCCGATGTATGTGCCAGTCCTGATCTTTACACTGTGCACTGCAATAAGCAACGAGATTGCAGCTTGGGCACCAGCTCTTTTGATCCTGGCTCCCGCAGTTTACGCACCATGCTCCTGCTCGACATACAGACTTATGCTTGTCTCTATGCACTCCCTCGCAGGCCTCTGTGCAGTACCAGACTTGCCAGCATCTCTCACACGGGCGACATGCCCCCCCTTCACCACATTGTTCACAGGACGTGTTGGGGGTGGGTGGGGGGGGTCTGCTTCGGTCTGTGTCATCAGCCGGTAGGCGAGCCGGTTCCTTCGCTTGCTTGCCATCCTTCCGTGTCATGAACTTTGGCCACCAGGACTGTAGGCACTTCCTGTTGCACACAAAGGACCCGGAGGTTGCGTCGGCTTGGAGCGGCGCCCCCCACAGGCCACACTCTGCACACTTCACTCCTGCCTCTCGTATTCCAGAGCTCCTCTCCCTGATTTGGAAGACCTCTTTGTGCACCGGCCCCGGATGTGCTGCCCTGAGCGATCCCACTTCCTCCAGTTGTGCACTCGTCGCTTCCCCCATCAGCTGGTCCGTCTCTTTGATCTCCGCCTTACGAGAGTGGGCTGCTGCAATCGAAGGTTGTGAGGGTCGACCTTCGTGTATCTCCCCTAATTTGCCGTCGCCCTGGCACTCTCTCGCCGGTGGCAATCTCCTCCCCAGTTTGGATCCTTGCCCATTAGGTGATCGGTTTGTCTGCTTGCTCATAGCTTCCAGACGCTCCCGTTTTAGCCGGTTTGTCTGCTTGCTCGTAGCTTCCCGACGCTCCCGTTTTAGCCGGTTTGTCTGCTTGCTCATAGCTTCCAGACGCTCCCGTGTTAGCCCCGCGGGGCTAACGCCCGCGGGCGTTACCGCTGCCGCACCCCCTTGCTGGTCCTTGTTGACTTGCCTGCCGGGAGGGTGCTCGGTCTCTGTCGTTGGCTCTGTGTGTCCCCGCTCTTCCGTCTGCGCTTGCTTTTCCAGCCTTCTTCGACATGCCTCAAGTTCCGTTCCCCCACATTTCGGGTGAGGATGCCCCACTGAAGCCACTGTCGGGTCGACAGGCCGCTCAATTTCCGCCCCACACACACAACACGTCCAGGAGCGCACCCATTTGCCCTCGCGGAAGAGGATCCTCAAAATCCATTCCCTCGCCTGTTGCGGGTTTAGGCTTGCCAGAGCCGCTAGATCCCATCCTCTGTTCTTGAAGACGATGAACAGGAAGGTGAAGATAGCACAATCACTGTGGCGCGGTTGCTGCGGCACATTAGCAGTGGTGTGTGAGCTCCATTGCCAGTGTCCTGCCCTGCTCTGCCCACCCCACCGTATCACAACGTTGAGGTTGGTTAGCTTCTGCAAATTGGCATTCCCCAGGATAGTTTGAGTTCCTGCTAGGGACCCTTTCCCACTTGTCCGTAGCTGTGCGATTTGCCTGCAAGCCTCTGCTGTAAATCCTGGCAGACGCCTGAGGGTCTGTAAGTCCACCACACTCGCATCAATTGACCATACTGGGTCCTCGATGTCTGCTCCTTGCATCACCCGTATTCGTCGAACTGACGCAACGAACCACACCCACATGAGTCCATGGATGTCGCTCCACCACCCCTTGCCAACCCCCCGTGAGCAGTCAAGCAGATGCATTTCTCGGTTGCGAATATCCATCCATGCAAGGAGCCAGTGCGTTCGCGCTAGGTTGATCGGAATGTAGATATTATCATGCAGGTCAGGATCCAGCTGCAACCACAAAGGATTCTTGCAAGTACCCTTCCTGGAGAGAGACAGCTCTTTCGGGGTTGGTTGGCTCAGGCCTTGGAGAAGTGCTGCCATCGGCTCCGGTTGAGACCTTACCTGCTCCCATGCTTCTTGCATCTTCTTGAACGTGTACGTTCCTAGTACCCAGTCCCGATGGACGCGCTGGGGCAGTCCTTCATGCGCTGAATCCCCATACAGGGCCCATCGACACAATGCAGTCAGGACTGAGTCCTCGAGAAAGTCACTCTGATTCTCCGCACTTTCCTGATATACCACCCGCTGAAGTGCTGTAGCCTCAATTCTGAGGTCTTCCCATACCAGTCGGTCGCCCACCACTGTGCACTTGGTAACATTTCCATCCATCGACACGACACGTTTGCTCCCTGCATACGTTCCACGGATCTGTACTCTGCTGCCCTCCCGTAGTGTGACGTTCCCCACCATCCTGCCCTGCTCAGTGTTTACCCGTACTCTGGTACCAACTTCCGGGCTCACTCCGTGGCGCCACAGTACCCCCGCCTCCAGGTCCAGGGGGAGTCCTCCACGCATCGCCTGCAGCAGGTCACTAGGTCCGGTCATTCCTCGTTGGGCGCACGCCCCTCGACACTGGCAGCAAGTGCACTTGAAGTTTCTGGTCCACTTTTGGAAGTCATCCCCTTCTGGTGAGTAATGCACCAGAACTCTGTCTCCCGGGAGGATGCGTTTAGTAGCCACCACGATTACTACCGCCATCTTCCTGTCCTCCGACTTCCATCTGACTGCCAGCTCTGCATTCCGGTGATTCGTGCAGCAAGAGTGGTTCACTAGGTGACCTATGCCGATGGGTCCTCGTTTCGCCAACGCTGACTTGAGCTGGGCGCTCAGTGGCTCCCGCACCAGGCATTGGATGTCCGGAGGTGGAATTACCCATGCCCGCACCGGAGCTGTGCCTGCGCCCCCCAAGCTCCCCCTGAAAGTATACTGGCAGCTGGTTCCTCCCCGTTCTGTTAAGGTGTTCATTACCCTGACCAGTTCAGGCCCATTGCAATTGTCCAGAACGGTGGCTGAACTCCCAAAACACGTGATGATTTCACCCGCCTCAATCTGTTCGATCGCTATTACACCAGTTGCCGTTTCCTGCAACCCTTCCCCTCGAACAGCCCGTGCTTTCAGTGCTTTTCTGGACTGCGCACCTTCTGCCTGCAGTCCTTGCTCCATTGGAAGTGAGTTCTCGCATTGGCAGCCGCCTGGGCAGAGGATCTGCTCCATGCTCCGTAGTTGGCATTCATCCACGGTATCTGCTGCCGAATTCACTCGTTTCCTTGCGCGACCGCTCCTCCTTGCGGCCGCTGCGTTTGACCGCTCTCCCAAGCAAGAATCGCCCGTCGTTCGGTGTTGACATTGGATGCATCTCCTCGCCTCATCCCTGGACCATGCATCTGCCTTGATCCACTGGTCGTGCTCAAAGTCCGCGCGACCTTTCCGTAAGTTACATCCCCCACATAGTTGTTCACCGTCTACTTGCGGGCTAGCGTCATCTATGTTGTTCTGCGCGTTCTGCTCCACTCGGGTTGCCGGCGTCCAAGCACGTGCTGCCCCCCCCTCAGGCAGGCTCGCCGCATTCTGATTATGTAGTCCGTTTAAGTTAGATATAGAATTTACACACATATCCTGCCCCCCCACATCCGCCCCAGCATCCATGTCTGCTGGCCGTCTCTTGTCTCTGACATTGCTAGGCCCTCCGCCCTCGTCTCCCCTCAGTGCCTCCGTCACATCCGGTTCCTCGCCCATCTTCACATCAGTCTTTGCCCCCGCCTTCGCAGTGGCTGTGGCAAACACGTCATCCTGAAGACACTCCCAAAACCCAGATGTGGTGTTTTTTCCGCATCCCCTCCGCTCGCAACACCTCCCTGCCCATTCTTGCCCTAGGTGTTGCTCTTGCGCTCTCTTGCTCATTGATCAGAGCTTTTTGCGCTCTTCTGCGCAAATTCCTGTTCCTCCTCTCGCGACGCTCCCTCCTTGAGAGATGCGGCAGGGTCCATCTCAGTAGCTTCTGACGCTGTATGAGAGCGCTTCTTGGCGGCACTGCTAGCGCTCGGCATTGCAGTGTCACCGGACGTCGGTGCCGGCAGTTGTAGCAGTTTCGAAAAAGCTGCATCGCCCTCGGGTGTCCATTGTTTGAAGCGCGCATCATCATCCGCCCACGTCGTGAGTGGATGAGTCGAAGAGTGGGGAAAGACGAGAAGGTCATTACCACGAGGCCCCACCGCTATCATTCTGACGAATGGCTTGACGTCGGCCAATGCGCTCTGAACAACTCCTAGGAACCTCTCATCATCCATGGCCGGGTGAAGGACTTGGAGTTGCAAATTGAGGTCGGAGTAGTGTGGTACGTCGGTCGCCAACTGGAGGTTGACGCGCCCCCGAGCGGTGTCGGCAGTCACGCCCGGCAGAAGCACTGGGCTTGTTTCATCTCGCAGGACTGCGGTTACCATATCGATGACTGCATAGTGAGAGAGTTCCTTCAGCTTCCATTGCACCAAGGCACTGACCTTATCGTCACCCGTGCGCCGCCGAATATGCTTTCCAATGTCGCTTTTGAGAACTTCCGCCTCCACATTGAATTGTTGCTTCCAGGACACGGCAGGGCCCATGTGGCCTTGACCATCTATACCAGCCTCAGGTAGAACGATGAGGAATTCGTCCGACTCCTCAATCACAATTATCCGTCCTTTGTCTGCAAGGAATTGAAGGATGCGAGCAAGAGCAGTGCCGTACGCAAGGGCGGGCATGGTCTCTTTCAGAGCCTCCACGAGAGCTACTGTCCCCTCTGCTGTTTGCCCAACGCTCGCAGCTGGCGGCCATTCGGCGCGTACTAGTGGCAGCTCTACGTTTTCGGCTATCGCCATTGGGCCCTTGGCTGACAGACTCAGCAGCCCTGGACCCTTTGGGTCCATCCGAAAGTGCCACTCGTCCCCTGTCGGGGACTCGCCCCTGATGACGGTGAGGGGTGCGAGCCTCTGATTCAAATCTGATTCCAGATTGCGAATCTCTTCTCTAGTCAAAAGAAGGGGCGTTGCCGGTCCTTTCTCGTGCTGCGCCGCCAGGATGTCGAAAGTCTTTTTGGCATCGTGAATGACCCACTGCTTGGATTCGCTCGCCTTGGTCTCCAGGAACTTCCAATTACGTCCCCTCTCTTGAGCTGCCCGCTGCATGGTTTCCATAAGCTTTTCGATCGTGCCCGAGATCCCTGACATGGAGATAGGTAATTCTGGCAGGGAAAAACCAGGCTTGGCCATGTTATCTTTGAGCTGTGACATGGATATCGTCTCGCTGAAGAGGAGAAGGGCGGTGTCGTCTGCTCCCTTGAGTACAGTGAGTGAGTTGTCCGCCTCAAGGATCGCCTGCACCTGAATACCTAGCATCTTGGGGTCTTGGAGACGTTCTGCCATCACCACTAGTGCGCTTGTCTGCTGCTTGTCCAGCCAACGTGAGCCCTCTCGCTGGGTTGGCTTGTTTGGGGGAGGAGGGGTCATGACGGTGCCGTCCGTTCTCAGCTGCGCCGCTGCCTCTCCTTCGAGCCAAATCCCACCTGCTGCTCTGTCGCGAATCAATTGGTGGAGGATCTCCCGTGCAGTGCCAAGGATGGCCTCACGCACGCTCGCCCCAATTGCGACAAATTTAGCCCACCAATTCGGCCCATCTCTCGCCACTGACGGATGGATTTCGATTTCCCGAGCAAGGGGGCTGGCGACGTAGATGAGCCAGTTCTCGTTGTACTTCACCGGAAGAATCTCACCAGCGCTTTGGAGTTCACCTATGACTTCCAACGCTCCCGCACAATCCTGTGCGTCTGCCCCTTCCACCCAGCTTGGGATGTTCTTGATGTAGTGGAGGAATTCCGGGTGGTTAGCTAGCTCAGATAGCTGTGTCGCGCGTAGTTCACCTTCCGGCTTCACTATTACCAATTCACCTGCCGACTGCCTCACAGGCACCCACACCCCGTCTCCCTCACGTACCATCTCCTTCAGGCGCCGTTGCATGGCTCGGCGGCTGTCAGGCAACCCTATCCCCCCGTTATCAGTTGCCAGTATCTTGACAGGCATGAGCGTCGTGGCGATGGGTTGCTTGTTCTGCTGGGTTTGAATCTGGATCGATGGGAGGCGCTGAATGTTCGCGCCACTCTGCAGGAGGGTAGCTTGTTCCCACCCTGGTGGCGCTCCCGCCACCATGGACCCTGACGCTTCCTGGAAGAGGGGGTCTCCGCTGACAAGTTGATCCGCTGATTGTAGGGCAAACACAATCCCAGCTGCCAGGTCAAGCGTATGCTTCTCCGATCCGATGGGTTCCAGCTGGAGGAAGGAGAAGGTGTCCGATTTCCGAAAGAAGGATTCAAGAGTTAGCACCTGCTCTGGGGCCAGTCCCCCGAGCAGTTGCCGCAAAGCCCTTTTTTCCTCAAATCCGTCTGCCCAGATGACTTTCGGATCCGGAAAGGGTTTGCCGACTACAAGGAACGGAGGGCCCACCTTTCGGCGTCTGTCTTCGATTTCCTTCTGCATTCTTACTGTCAAGTCAGCAAGGGCTTGCCATTTGTCCCGATTCCCTGGGTGCTGGGCGATGTGCATCAGTTCCTGTGTGATGACCGGAAGAACGAACGCAGCTGTCTGGTCGAAGGTGGCTGCAGCGTTGTGCCCAGCAAGGACCTCCGAGTTGAGCCGCTGGAGTCGCTGCCGCGCCTCCTTAGAATGCTTTGCACTGCCGGCATCAGCCTGTGCTAGCTGTTCTATCTCAAACTTGGCTGCTTCTGCCACCAGCTGTAGGATCTTGGGCCCGCTTCCCAGAACTTCTTGCACCTTCTTCAGCAGACGGGATTTGGCCGGGCCAAGGCCTGCTGCTACTTGACTCTGCTCAACCCGCTTGAAATTGGTGTCAATCTTGAGCAGGTGGTAATCCTCAGTCTCGTCCTGCCCGAACCAAAGCAATACCGGGAGGCCCTGCGCCTTCTCGCGCGCCTCGCGGGTGCTGAACAAAACCAGCACCTCAGGCCCGCTCGGGGGCATGTGCCCCAGATCATTGGCAATGAAGCGAGTCCTTTGGTCTTTGGGTCCCACCAGGCGCTGGATGACAACTGCCATGACTCGGTCTTCCAGGCCTGCTTCCTTCTTCGCTAAGGCTCTTTTGACCTGCTCGGTCAGAATCATTTCGAACTCATCCTGGCACATGCCAGCTACCTCACAGAGCTTCCACATCGCGACAAGCTGCCGCCTATCATCAAGTGATAGAGAGAGGAGGGCCGAGATCGAGGATTCAAAGCCCCACGCGCACTTAAACCCCTTGATATCGACAAAGCGTTCTTCCATGTTGGCAAGGAGAGTCTGTGATAGGCCTTGCGCCGGCGGGAGGGTCACTTCAAACACCGATGGCACTTTTCCCCCTTGGGCTCCTTTTTGCCTGTTGAGGGTGAGGCCTGCGAGCGTGTCCAGGCATCCCTTCGAGAGATCCTGGGCTTGGAGGAACTCTGATACCAGGTGCTTGGGCAACTGCCCCGTCGCTTCCAGCTCCGTCACCATGAGGCGCACATGCACCTTTGGCCCTTGCTTCGTGGTTGAAGCGAGCGCGTCAGCGAGCGCTTCAGCGGCCTGAAAAGGGCCAACAGTGACCACTCTTTCTTGTGCCTGAACAGAGATTA
>Ga0209713_10000590_pt1 | contig 20646 bp, 16 predicted proteins | sample ArcOceMetagenome_3_FD_187444 | JGI IMG/M metagenome (GOLD analysis project Ga0209713, IMG submission 187444) | Marine eukaryotic phytoplankton communities from Arctic Ocean - Arctic Ocean- Svalbard ARC20M Metagenome (SPAdes) (version 2) | ecosystem: Environmental > Aquatic > Marine > Oceanic... | reverse complement strand
AGAAATAGGATCTTGTCCAGCAAAGGGTTCGTCATATAAAATCAACTCAGGATCTAGAGCAATAGCCCTTGCTAAAGCAACTCTTCGCGCCATACCACCAGAAAGTTCACAAGGTTGCAAATACTTTGCTCCGCGAAGACCTACCGCTTCAAGCTTCATCAGTACTACTTTTTCAATAATCGCTTCACTTAAACTGGTATGCTCACGAATAGGGAATGCTATATTATCGAATACATTCATATCAGTAAATAAAGCGCCACTTTGAAATAACATACTCATTTTTTGTCGAGCTGAATATAACTTAGTGCGAGATAACGATGGGATATTTTGACCATCAAATAACACACTTCCACTGTCTGGTTTAATCTGACCTCCAATGAGCCGTAATAAAGTAGTTTTACCAATTCCACTTGGCCCCATAATAGCGGTTACTTTTCCTCGTGGAATAGATAAGTTGATATCATCGTAAATGATACGGGAGCCACGTTTGAAGGTTAACCCCTTTATCTCAACTAAATTTTCTAAGGCTAGACTAGTCATTATTCAACATCGTTGTCTTTTAAAAGCACTAAGGATTCTTTGATTAAGCAATTTTACATTAGGAACAAAAATTGATCATTAAGAATTCATCGCTAAATTGCCAATAAGTATCAGTAATATGAATAAATTTGTAAGAAATCATGAGTATTTGCCAAAAAGTAAATAAAAAATCTATTATTTTCTATTTGATGACATTATTTACTTTGTTTTTAGTTCACAACCAGCGACAATTTACTTCCTTATTTCGGAGACTATAATGCTTATACAAATTGTTATATTACTAACTGCCCTTATTGCCTTAGTTTGGAGTGCCGACAAATTTGTGTATGGAGCCTCCTCAATGGCTAGAAATTTAGGCATTTCGCCTATGATTATTGGCTTAACAATTGTCGCGATGGGCTCTTCAGCACCAGAAATGATGGCTGCGGCAACAGCTGCGTTCCAAGGAAAACCTGATACAGCCATAGGTAATGCAATAGGCTCTAATATAACCAATATTGCCTTAGTTTTAGGGCTTACGGTTCTTTTGAAACCACTAACTGTATCATCACAAACAATCAAACGAGAAATACCTTTAATTCTTTTGGTAACGGCGATTGGTTATTGGTTGCTTAGTGATAACCACTTCAGCTTCATCGAAGGTGTAGTACTTATGCTAGGTTTTGTCACTTACATTATTACCTTACTAGTTATTACGTTAAAAAAGACTCATCAAAAACCTAGTGATGATCCACTCATTATTGAAGCAGAAAAAGAGGTGGCACAAGCTTGTAGTGTAAAGCTTTCTTTGTTTTGGTTAGTATTAGGTATTATAATTTTACCCTTGAGCGCCCATTTTTTAGTGAGCTCTTCTGTGTTCATCGCCAAAGCTTTCGGCCTTAGTGATTTAATTATCGGATTAACTATAATTGCAATAGGTACTAGCCTGCCAGAACTTGCCGCAAGTATTATGAGTATAATCAAAAAAGAAGATGATTTAGCGCTAGGTAATATTATTGGCTCAAATATTTTTAATATTTTAGCAGTGTTACCGATAGCAAGTTTAATTGCACCAGGAAATATCGATCCATTAATAGCCAGTAGGTATGCTCCTTATATGCTTGGTGTTACCTTAATTTTACTGATTTTATGTTTTAGTCGACAACCAGGTGCTTTTAGGATCACCCGTATCAAAGGGCTGCTATTACTTTTTAGCTTTATTGTCTATCAAGTAATGCTTTTTAGCCAAGACGCTTAACATCAAACTACAAAACGTAAAGTTATGGATTAATGATGAATAAAAACTTTAAACAACTCGCCAAAAATGTCATCGACATAGAACACAAGGCTATTGCTGAGCTGTTACAATTTATAGATGATAGCTTTGAACTCGCCTGCGAGTTTATGTTTGCTTGTAAAGGTCGTGTTATTGTCATCGGTATGGGAAAATCTGGGCATATAGCAGGTAAAATAGCCGCAACTTTGGCAAGTACAGGAACACCTGCTTTTTTCGTTCATCCCGGTGAGGCGAGTCATGGTGATCTTGGTATGATTACAGCGAATGATGTAGTCTTGACCATATCAAACTCTGGTGAAACCACTGAAGTATTGGCAATAACCCCTGTAATTAAGCGTATTGGTGCAAAGCTGATATCAATGACAGGTAATAAAAATTCAACCTTAGCACGATTAGCTGATACTCATATATGCATCAAAATAACGACAGAAGCTTGTCCACTAGGTTTAGCGCCAACCTCTAGTACTACAGCAGCTTTAGTTATGGGTGACGCTTTAGCCGTAGCTCTGTTGAATGCTCGTGACTTTACCGCTGATGATTTTGCTTTATCTCATCCTGGGGGCAATTTAGGTAAACGTTTATTACTTCGTATAGATGATATAATGCACAAAGACGATAGAATTCCTGTGGTATATGAGCAAGCATTAATTAAAGAAGCTTTAGTTGAAATGTCACTTAAAGGTTTAGGGATGACGGCAGTTGTTAATAACCATAATAAACTCACAGGTCTATTTACTGATGGTGATCTTCGTCGAGTCTTAGATAACCGTATTGATATACATACAGATAAAATTATTACTGTCATGACTAATAACCCCTGCATAGCAAAGAGTGATATGCTCGCGGCGCAAGCACTTAAAATAATGGAAGACAAAAAAATTAACGGTCTTATTATTGTTAATAACAATCTTAACCCTGTTGGCGCAATTAATATGCATAATTTGTTAACTTCAGGAGTACTGTAATGAATACCTTATACGGTGATGTCGCTAATCAGGTTCTTAAACAAGCGGAAGTGGTAAAATTATTAGTTTGTGACGTAGATGGTGTTTTTTCAGACGGAAGAATATACTTAGGTAATGAGGGAGAAGAGCTCAAAGCATTTCATACTAAAGATGGCTTTGGTATTAAAGCGTTAATTGCTAGCGGTGTTGATGTCGCCATCATTACGGGAAGAAACTCTGTCATTGTCAACTCTCGTATGAAAGCATTAAATATCACCCACATAATTCAAGGGCAAGAAGATAAACTTCCAGCCTTAGTTTCTTTAACTAAGCAATTAAACTTAACGCTTAAGCAAGTCGCTTATGTGGGTGACGATGTTCCTGATTTACCTTGTATTATTAATGTAGGATTTGGTATTGCGGTTCAAGATAGTCACCCCTTAGTACTCAAAGAAGCTGATTATAAAACCTTTACACCAGGCGGCTTTGGCGCTGTGCGAGAAATTTGTGACTTAATTATGCAAAACCAAGGTACTTTGTCGACAGCTAAAGGTGCCAGTGTATGAATAGATTAAATAGCTTAGCGCTATTTATATTACTGTTAAGTGCCTTAGTTTATGGCATCATTGAATGGCGTAGTGAATCTGTCAAACAAGACACTGTCGATATCGATAGGCAACGCCCTGATTTTATTGCAGAAAAATTACAAAGTAAAGTTTATAGTGACTTAGGTATTCTCTCTCATAAAATTAATGCCAATCGTATGGAACATTATGCAGATAGCAAAGTAAGCTATTTTGAAGCGCCAAATTATATCTTATACCCTGCAAATAAAAGCATGCCATGGAAAATAAGCGCTTCTGAAGCTACTTTATACAAGGATAGCTTTGTAGAGCTAAAATATAACGTTGTTATTGAAGCCACTGAAAATAATAGCTTAATAAAAGAAATAATCTGTAAAGAGATTACATTAGATTTAACTACTAACATTATAAGTTCTGAGCAAGCAGTTATTGTAAAAGGTAAAAATTTTACTATGATCGGCTCTCAACTCATTATTAATTTAAACACTAAAGAAATGATCCTAAACCAGCATGAACGCACTATATATAAAAAAAATAATGATACTTAATTTAAATCTAATAACTAAAATATTTGTTTTAATATTCCCTATAATATTTCTAACCAGTGCCAATGCCACTAAAGACGATATAGCACAACAAATTACTATTAAGTCAAAAAGCCAGTCTGCAGATCTCAAAAATAAAATTGCTAGTTACTTAGATAATGTCAATATTACACAAGGCTCTATTACTATTACTGCTGATTTAGTTCAAGTATTTAGTCAAAACAATATAGCGTCAGATAAACCAGAAGATACCTACTTTGCTAAAGGAAAACCGGCTACATTTGAGCAGCAATTAGAAGACGGTACTTTGATCATTTTACAAGCTGACGAAATTACTTATAAACCAGCTTCATTTACCATTACCGTATCAGGAAATGCTCTAGTTAAACAAGCCGGTAGTGAGGTTAGTGGTAATGAAATAATTTACAATATACTCAACGAAAAACTCGAAGCACAAAGCGCTGAAAACCAATCAGTTACCACTATATTACAGCCGGGTGCTCTAAAAAAACAGAAAGCAGCTTACCAACAATCTAAAGAAAGCAAAGTACAGAAAATCAAAACAGGTGATATAGGTGACAAATAATCTAAAAAGCGGAAGTGAAGGCGAAGATCACATTAATACACTGATTGCGACAAACCTTTCTAAGTCTTATAAGAATAGACAAGTTGTCAAAAATGTGAGCTTACAAGTGAATGCTGGTGAGATTGTAGGCTTATTAGGGCCAAACGGTGCAGGAAAAACTACTTCGTTTTATATGATTGTTGGCTTGGTTCCAAATGAAAATGGCTCAATCAAGCTCAACGGAGAAGATTTGACGCTTGCCCCTATGCATGAAAGAGCACGTAGCGGTATTGGCTATTTACCGCAAGAGGCCTCTATTTTTAGAAAACTAACTGTTACTGATAATATAATGGCTATATTACAAACCCGTAAAGAATTAAACAGCGAACAGCGTACAGAAAAATTAGAAAGCTTATTAGAGGAGTTTCATATTTGTCATATCAGAGAAAATACTGGTATGAGCTTATCTGGAGGAGAACGGCGTAGGGTTGAAATAGCCAGGGCATTAGCGGCTGATCCTCAGTTTATTTTACTTGATGAGCCCTTCGCAGGTGTTGATCCTATTTCTGTTGGCGATATTAAAAAAATTATTATTCACTTAAAACAGCGTGGAATAGGAATATTAATTACTGATCATAATGTAAGAGAAACACTTGATGTCTGTGAGCATGCCTACATTGTTAGTCACGGTGAAATAATCGCTAAAGGTAATGCCAAACAGATCCTAGCTAACCAAAAAGTAAGAGATGTATACTTAGGCGAACAATTCACGCTATAGTAAACTAAAGCCAGTAAAATTAATTATTGTTGCTGTAAAGGCAACAACCAATATAACCAGTAATAAATTTTAAAGTCTATTAAATAGGAAATTTCATAACCTCGATGCGACCTTCATTACAACTCCGTATTGGACAACAGTTAACGATGACACCTCAGTTGCAACAAGCGATTAAGCTATTGCAACTCTCTACGTTGGAATTACAACAAGAAATTCAAGAAATTTTAGAAAGTAACCCTTTACTAGATATTGATGAAAAGCCGCAAAGTGACGGTAAATCCGAGCAAAATAATTTAGAGGATGCATTTTCAACCTCACTTCCTGAAGTATCGAAAGAGCTTTCTACCGCCGATGGTAGTGAAGAACAAAAAGCGAGTATAGATGAATTAAATACCTCTGACGCCTTGGAAAAAAACGACATTCCAGAGGAGCTTAATATAGATACTACTTGGGAAGAAAGTTACAGTGCGGGGGTATCTAATACTGGTGCAGTAAATAGCCCTGCAGATGACTTTACTTACCAAGGTGAAACTTCTGATTCGATTCAAGATCACCTTTTTTGGCAAATGGAATTAACCCCATTTTCAGATACCGACAAGGCTGTAGCAACAGCAATTATTGAAGCGGTCGATGATGCGGGTTACTTAACAGTTACACCAGAGGATATTCTACAAAGCGCAGGTATTGAAAACCTGGAGCTTGATGAAGTACAGGCTGTTTTAAAAAGAATCAATATGTTTGATCCTATTGGCGTAGCAGCTTGTTCAATAGCAGACTGCTTGCTTATTCAATTAAATCAGTTCAGCGAGGACACTCCTTTTTTAAAAGAAAGTAAACTCATTATTAATGAGCATATTGATTTACTTGGTAATCGTGATTATCGACAATTAATGAGAAAAACTAAATTAAAAGAAGAACAATTACGAGAAGTAATGCGTTTAATACAAAGCTTAAACCCTAGACCCGGTGATGCTGTTATTAAAGGTAACGATCAATATGTCATCCCAGATGTCTCAGTAGAGAAAAAAAATGGTCGCTGGATTGTTGAATTAAATTCAGACACCGCACCAAAATTAGCAATTAATCAACAATATGCCGCAATGTCTAAAACAATGAAATCATCAACAGATGATGGTCAATTTATTCGTGCTAACTTGCAAGAAGCAAAGTGGTTTATAAAAAGTTTAGACTCGCGCAACGATACCTTATTAAAGGTATCGAATTGTATTGTACAACGCCAACAAGGTTTTTTAGAGCATGGCGCCGAAGCAATGCGACCTATGGTATTAAATGATATTGCTGAAGCGGTAGATATGCATGAGTCAACTATTTCACGCGTAACAACTCAAAAGTATATGCACACCCCAAGAGGAATTTTTGAATTAAAATACTTTTTTTCTAGTCATGTCAGTACTGAAAATGGCGGTGAGTGCTCGTCAACCGCAATAAGGTCCTTAATCAAGAAGTTTATCTTAGCAGAAACGCCTGCTAAACCTCTCAGTGACAGTAAAATGGCAGATTTATTGGCTGAGCAAGGCATTAAAGTGGCTCGACGAACCATTGCCAAGTATAGAGAATCACTCTCTATACCACCCTCCAATCAACGGAAGAGTTTATTGTGATATATAGATTCTAAAGGTAGGCTATAAAAATAATCAAGTATGCCTATTCATTCTGAGAATGATTATACTTAGCTACTAGTCAGTTTAATAATGAAAAGTTAAACTAACTTTACAGTGGTAATATGTCATCTTAACCTTAGATAAGAAGAAAGTTCTTAAGTAAACCTGAAGACCACTCACTCGATATAGGATTGTGTATTAAGGTAAACAAAATTTAGGCTGAAAAAGAGATTATAATATTGATTAAAGCCTAAAATTATTGAGTTGCTGTAAATTTTTTAGCATTAAATTAACCTAAAGCACAAAAAATGTTATGGTCTGTAAAATTAGATTGCATTAAATGAAGCATTCGAACAAATATTGACACTTAATACCCGAAATAATTATGCACTTATCAAACATCTTAACCCTAGACTCTACTTGTTGTGGCCTCAAGGTCAACAGTAAAAAACGAATTTTGGAAAATATTTGCCAATTGGCGTCAAGTCAGGTTGGCGATATTGAAACGGATCAACTTCTCGCTAGCTTGATTGCTCGAGAAAAAATGGGGAGTACTGGTATTGGTAATGGTATTGCCATACCTCACGGGAGATTACCAAATGCGAGTAAGGCCGTTGCAGTATTAGTTACTACCGAAAGGCCTATTGATTTTGATGCGATTGATAATAGAGAAGTTGATATATTTATTGCCTTATTTGTGCCAGAAAATAGCTGCCAAGAGCATTTAGATACATTACAAAGTATCGCTAAGCTCTTTAGTAATAAATCAATGAGTAAACAGGTAAGAAAATGCAGTGACTCTAAAGTACTTTTTAGCCTAATCCAAGAAGCTAAGTAAGCTAATTTATAACAAGAAAAGTCTGGAAACATCATGAAATTAATTATTGTCAGTGGTCGCTCTGGATCAGGTAAATCAGTGGCTCTGCGTGTTTTAGAAGATCTGGGCTATTATTGTGTTGATAATATTCCAATAAACTTATTGCCCGCATTAACACATACCGTCATTAATGACTACGATACCGTAGCAGTTAGTTTAGATGTTCGCAATTTACCAGAAGATCCCCAAGATATTCCTGAGATTATTGCCTATCTCCCTAAGGCCGTCGATGTTAATACACTTTTTTTAGACGCTGATGATAATGACTTAATAAGACGCTTCAGTGAAACAAGACGTTTACATCCCCTTATTCGTCAAAATATGGCTCTTGATCAAGCGATTGCTTTAGAGAAGACATTATTAGAGCCTATTTCGACTAACGCTGATCTATATATTAATACCAGTCAACTGACCCCTCACCAACTTGCTGATTTAGTCAGAGAACGTATTCTGGGTAAAAAAACAGGTACTATGGTATTAGTTTTTGAGTCTTTTGGCTTTAAGCACGGAATTCCTGTCGATGCTGACTATGTTTTTGATGCGCGTTTCTTACCTAATCCTTTTTGGGAAAAATCTTTGAAAGGTAAGACTGGTATTGACATAGAAGTTAAAGATTTTTTAGCCAGCCAGGCAATCGTCACTAAGTTTATTTGGCAAATAAATAGTTTTATGATGACCTGGTTACCTCACTTAGAGAGAAATAACCGAAGCTATGTAACTATTGCTATTGGCTGTACAGGCGGCAAGCATCGTTCCGTTTATATTGCAGAAATGCTTGCTAAAAACTTTATGAAAGTCCGCGATGATATCCAAACCCATCATCGCGATATCAACGTTAAATCTACCTAATAAGCTTGGCCCGTTATGTCTATTGTTTCTAAACAAGTTACTATATGTAACAAACTTGGCTTACATGCTCGTGCAGCGACTAAACTAGCACAATTAAGTCAAAAATTTACGGCAACCATAACACTGGAATTAGCAGAAAAAAAAGCTGATGCTAGCAGTATTATGGCGCTTATGCTTTTAGCAGGTGGACAAGGTAAAGTTGTTAACATTACAGCACAAGGTGATGATGCTGGTTTAGCTTTAACAGAAATCTGTCAACTGATTTCTGATAAATTTGATGAAGTAGAGTAATGTATTAATGTCAAATTGTTATAAAAAAGCTGATAAAACCACTAACTTACGATAAACTTTGCTACACCGGCATTCATAGTTAACGCCACACTTTAAAAATAAACAAGCCTTATTGTTTAACCTAATTAGGGTTTCAATTTTAAGGAGCCTTTGCACGATAAACTATACAAGCAGAGCCGCGATGCCAGATACTTCTGATCAAGAATACAACCAGAATAGACTACAACTAGTCAATGAAGCTCTCGGTAGTGGTATGTTTGTTTATGTACGTAAACTACTGCAACATTTACCCGCATATGATCTTGCTCTCATACTAGAGTCATCAACGGCTAAAAGCCGACCAATACTATGGCAACTGATAGATCCTGAATTTCATGGTGAAGTGCTTGAAGAGCTCAACGAAGAAGTACGTGTAGGTATTCTCAAAAGTATGCGGCCAGAAAAATTAGCGGCTGTTGCAGAAGGTATGGACGTTGATGACTTAGCAGAAGTATTACGAACCTTACCCGATAGTATTTTCAATGAAGTACTCAATTCGATGGATTCACAAGATCGAAGCCGAGTTGAAACGGCCTTGTCTTACGAGGAAGATACCGCAGGTGGTATCATGAATACCGATACTATTACCTTGCGGCCTGATGTAAGTGTTGATGTCGTATTTAGATATCTACGTTTAAAAGGTGAACTGCCTGATGCAACGGATTCATTTTATGTAGTCAATCGCGATAATAAATTTATTGGCGCAGTATCACTTGCTGCGATAATTACTGCCAAAACAGAAATTATCGTTTCTAGTTTAATTAACGACCATGTTGAAGCTGTGCAAGCAAATATGCAAGAGCAAGCGGTTGCCCAACTATTTGAAAGACACGATTGGGTGTCTGCGCCAGTTATTGATGAAGAAGGCCATTTACTTGGACGAATTACCATCGATGACGTAATTGATATCATTCGTGAAGATGCTGAACATTCTATGATGAGTATGGCTGGTCTAGATGATGAAGCTGATACATTTGCTCCTGTAATTAAAAGTACTAAACAACGTTCTTTATGGTTAGGTGTTAACCTTATCACCGCTTTAATGGCTGTAGCCGTAACAAGTATGTTTGAAGGTATTTTTCAGCAACTTGCTATTTTAGCGGTACTAAACTCTTTAGTACCTAGTATGGGTGGGGTTGCAGGAAATCAAACCTTAACTCTGGTTATTCGTGGTATGGCATTAGGTCATGTTGGTGATAGTAACGCCAGAGCTTTACTTTCAAAAGAAGTGGCTATTGGCTTTTTAAATGGCATCATATGGGCCACACTAATCGCCGGTGTTGTGGCCTTGTGGAAGCAAGATATTATGCTAGGAGGGGTAATTGCCTTTGCTATGTTGATGAATATGACTGCTGCAGGTTTAGCAGGTGTAGGGATTCCTTTATTACTCAAAAGAATGAATATAGACCCTGCTCTTGCTGGTAGCGTGATTATTACCACAGTTACCGATGTAGTAGGAATTTTCGCTTTCTTAGGCACTGCTACGCTATTACTTACCTAGCTAGCAACATCTAAATCAAATATTTTGCCGATGGTTTAAACAGTCAGTCATGGTCTGCTGTGCATTTAAGTGTTATGCCACTGTCATTAAGCATAGTCAAAGTATACTAGCTACCAAAATAAATATTTCGGTTATACGGTTTATGCCATTAACTCAGTGTCTGACTAATAAGCCCTTAAGGAATATGTCAAACACCATCTGTTTTTAGAAACTATTCACTTTATTAGTAATTTTAATTCTCGCAACTGCATTAATTTGATTTTTTACTCATAAGATAAAATCGACTAACAAAACATAAAACTTAATGACCCGCAACTTGCATTTCATCAATCAAAATAGAACCCGTTTGTATACTACCTCGTAAATCAATATCAGAGCCAACCGCGACAATACCTTGAAACATATCACGCAGATTACCAGCAATAGTTATTTCACTGACAGGATAAGCAATAACTCCATTTTCTACCCAAAAACCTGCAGCGCCTCGAGAATAATCACCATTAACGATATTCACTCCCTGCCCCATTAATTCAGTCACAAGTAAACCAGTACCCAGTGTTTTCAACATAGCTTCGAAATTACCATCATGTCCTTGCGCATTAACTAACCAATTATGAATACCGCCAGCATGACCTGTAGTGGTAAGATTTAATTTTCTTGCTGAATAACTAGTTAATAAATAGGTTTGCAAAATACCCTGAGTAATAATTTCTCTATTTTGAGTTAGCACTCCTTCACTATCAAAAGCACTACTTGCTAATGCTTTTGCAATATGGGGTCTTTCACTAATAGTTAAAAAATCTGGAAATATTGAGTTACCAATACTATCAAGCAAAAAAGAAGACTTACGGTATAAATTACCTCCGCTTATTGCAGCGATTAAGTGTCCCCAGATAGAATTAGCAATATCAGCTCTAAATAGCACAGGCACTTTACCAGTGGGTAGCGTTTGAGGATTTAAGCGGGATAATACTTCCGATGAAGCTTCTAAACCGATTTTTTTAGGACTATTTAACAAAGTAAACTCGCGACTAACACTATAAGCATAGTCACGCTCCATTTGTTCATTTTCACTAGCAATCATCACGCAACTTAAGCTATGACGTGTACTTGGATAACCGACTAATTGGCCATGGCTATTTCCATAGACTTTAAAGCCAGAGAAAGTATCAAAACTCGCACCATCAGAATTTGTAATACGCGAGTCTACTGTTAATGCACTTTCTTCGCATTCTTTGGCAAGTTCAATCGCTTGTTCAGTTGTTATTTCATGAGGGTGATATAAGTCTAAATCTTTAGGCTGCATCGCTAATAAGTGTTTATCAGCTAAACCAGAACAATTATCAACGGAGGTATAATTAGCAATATTTACCGCCGCGGTTACTGCTTTAGTTAATGCTTGTTCTGATAAATCAGCCGTTGAAGCACTGCCTTTTCGTCCTTCACGGTAAACGGTAATACCTAAGGCGCCGTCATTAGTAAATTCAACATTCTCTACTTCTCCCATACGAGTGCCAACACTTAGACCTTTTTGACGGCTCATAGCAACCTCAGCGCCATCTGCTCCTAAAGATTTTGCAAGCTCAAGCACGGTAGCAACACGTGTTTTAACTTCATTAAGCTGAGTGGTTATTGAGTCATTCGATGATGAAGCTGAGGTCATAGTTTTATCTACTTTATCTTTTCTAAATTAATGGTTATGGAAATAAAGCCAGTATAAAAAGATGAGGCTTCAACGTAGTATTCTATTTTGCCGTATTTTTATCGATATTTATATAAGTGATAGTCGTTAAACGCTATTTTATATAACACTAATATAATTTCATGGTTTGAATTAGCGCCATCATGATTTAAAGACCTATTGAACGACAATAGCAATTACAATGAAAATGTCAGCCGCGTTGATTAATTTAATGATATAATGAAGATAATAAACAAATTTAATCTTAATACGCCTTAACTATACTTATGTCTCAAGCAAACAACCAAATTGATGAATCATTAGAAGAAGAATTAAAAAGTAAAAGCGAAGTTAAACGTGAAATGCATCAACTACAAGACTTCGCAGAACGTTTAATTGGCATGTCTAAACATCAACGAAGCCGTTTACCATTAAGTGACGATCTAAAAGATGCAATGGTACTTGCAGATAAAATTACCAATAAACATGAAGCGCTTCGCCGTCATATTCGTCATACAGCAAAGATATTATTAGAGACTGACCTTCAGCCTATTCATCAGGCAATAGAAGTAATGGCTAATAAACATCAACAGGAAACGGCGAAATTCGTCCGTTTAGAAGCACTGCGAGATGATTTGATTACACAAGGAAACAACGCTGTTGAAGCATTGATCGGTGAATTCCCCAACATTGAAAGACAAAAACTAAAACAATTAATTCGTAATGCGGCAAAAGAGAAAAAAACAGAAAAATTGGGTAAACATTATAAAAATTTGTTTACTTACCTTAAAGAAAACGCCTAATAATTAGTTATATAAAATAAATTAAATAATGTCTTACGACTGACTTATGCTCATATTGGCATAGTTTGGTAGCATGCCAGATAACACTTATAACAGTAATGTTACAAGTGTTATTTAAGACTAATACTGTGGCTATTGCAACAACATTATTGAGTTCCACCAATCGTCATTTCATCAACTTTTAACGTTGGTTGGCCTACACCAACAGGAACGCTTTGACCGTCTTTTCCACAAACACCAACGCCAGCATCTAATTTAAGATCATTGCCTACCATGCTAATTTTTTTCATTGCCTCTGGACCATTTCCGATTAAGGTTGCACCCTTAACTGGTGAGGTTATTTCACCATTCTCGATAAGATAGGCTTCAGAACTGGTAAACACAAATTTACCCGAGGTAATATCAACCTGGCCACCAGCAAAGTTTGGCGCATAAATACCTTTTTTCACTGATTTAATAATATCTTCAGGGCTTGATTCTCCAGCTAGCATATAGGTATTAGTCATTCTGGGCATAGGTAAATGAGCATAAGACTCGCGTCTACCGTTACCCGTTGGCTTAACACCCATCAATCCAGCATTGTGTTTATCTTGCATATAACCTTTTAAAATCCCTTGTTCGATTAAGACATTGTATTGTCCAGGAACACCCTCATCATCAATAGAGATAGAGCCTCGACGATTAGCTAGCGTTCCGTCATCAACAATTGTACAAAGTTCAGAGGTCACTTGTTGGCCAACCTTTCCTGAAAAAGCTGATGAACCTTTTCTATTAAAATCTCCTTCTAAACCATGTCCTACCGCTTCATGCAATAATACACCCGGCCAACCAGCACCTAAGACTACCGGATAACTTCCCGCAGGGGCTTCAATAGCAACTAAATTAACTAAGGCTTGTCTTACAGATTCTTCAGCATAAGCAAGGTATCGAGCTTTATTATCCCCTTGTTCAACGTCAAAGAAATAACTGTAATCGGTACGCGCACCGCCGCCAGCACTTGCACGTTCTCGTTTACCATTTTCTTCGACTAACACTGAGCAGTTTAAACGCACTAAAGGTCTTTCATCAGTACCGTAAGTACCATCACTGGCACTCACCAAAATAGTTTCATAAACACCTGATAAACTTACTATAACTTGTTTAACTCGGGTATCTACTTGGCGGGCATGCGCTTCAACTTGGTGAAGTAAATCAATTTTCTGCGCTTGCGTTAAACTACCTAATGGTTCAACAGACTGATATATCTTAATAGGTGATTGTCTATTAAATGCCTTAACAATCGCACCTTGACCAGAATCAGCGATGCCTTTAGCAGCATCAGCCGCTTGCTGTAATGCCGCAGGGTTAATATCATCGGAGTACGCAAAACCAGTTTTTTCACCTGAAATAGCGCGAACACCTACACCTCTTTCAATATTATATGAACCCTCCTTTACAATACCATCTTCAAGTACCCAAGATTCATTTTGACTGGCTTGAAAATATAAATCTGCATAATCAACTTTTCTCCCCATCATACTCGTTAAGGTTTTTGATAATATGTCTTCGTCAATATGGCTATCACTCAATAACGATTTTTCAACACTATTCATTAGCTCTACTTCTATATTTGTAATTAACTTGCTACCATTATTGGTTAAGAGGTGATTTTAAAGGCATACATTGCCGTATTTGTGTTAATTTGGTCGCTTGGTAGTCAACACTAATATACCCCATGCCTGTTTCAATACACTGTTCAATTTCACCCCATGGATTAATGATCATAGAATGTCCCCAAGTTTCTCTACCATTTTCATGCCGACCTTCTTGTCCTGCAGCGATAATATATACTTGATTTTCAATGGCTCGGGCTTGTAATAATGTTTGCCAATGAGCCTTTCCTGTAGCCTTTGTAAAAGCACTTGGTACAGTAATAATATCAGCTCCAGCCTGAGCAAGCTGTTGGAATAAATTAGGGAAACGCAAATCAAAACATATAGTTAATCCAATATTTGCAAAGTCAGTCTTAACAAGACAAATATTCCTACCTGCTTGAGTAAATCGTGATTCCCAATAGTTATGAGTACTATCGTTCACCTTAACATCAAATAAATGTATTTTGTCATAACGGCCTATTAGCTCTCCATCTGGGCAAAATACACAGCTAGTATTGGTAAACTTTGTACCATTCGACGTTATAATAGGTATAGAACCTGCCACTAAGTATACGTTAAATTTTAAAGCAAGTTTGGCAAGTGCTCCACGTAAATCATCATTAGCCTCTGATTTTTTAGCGAGTGCTAATTGCTCATTATCTTTACTTCCAAAATACAAGCAACATTCTGGTAGCACTACCAGATGTTTAATTTTCTCGTTAGGGAAGCAATCCTGCTGTTTTTGAATCGGCGTTAAATCGGTCGTTATTTGTGCTAAATATTTAGCAATTACTTCCAGATTAGCCGCTACATTTGTAGATGAGTGTAATTGTATTAAACTAAGTTTAACCATTAATTACCTCATTCTTTGGCGTAATAGAATACTTTTCCCCAGAGACTTGATCTTGGTTAATGACTTTTGGCGACGTAGGACTGTCAATAGTAATTTTTTTACTTTTTCGTTCAACTTCTTCAAATATCGGGTTAGCGATCGTACCACTAAGCTCAAATAAAAACTCAGAGACAACCTGTGATTTAATAACTTGATCAATAGCAACACCCGCTGCAAAAAAAACAGGGTTTGCCGACGATGCTATCCACGCTAACACTGGCAAGCTTGAGGTTAAATTAGGTTTATAAGACAAATCATAATGTAAATCACCTGATATTAAGTTTGTGTGACCTTTCATAAATAAGTCACCTGCTGTACCTTTCATTTCAGTATTGTTAGTAGTCACTACTCCTTTTTGTAATTGGTAATCGCCCTGAATACTACTATAAAACATACCATCACTAAATATATCACGAAAGTCTAAAGTAAGTTTACGGACTAATGATTGCAGACTAAGTACTGAAAAAACACGGGCTTTATCATTAATGTCAGCAAGGTAACCATCATCTAAACGTCCACTGACATTGCCATTAAGTTGCTCAATATCAAAATTATGAAAGCCACCCTGCCAATTAAGATCTAAATTGATGTTGGCACCGCTGTCTTTAATAATAGAATCATAATCTAGCGCCTGGAATTCAGTTTCAATATCTTCGATTAACAAATCAGCTATTAAAGAAGACTCTGATTCTTGCTGGTTGTGTCGCCATTGCCCTGATAATGTCAATGATGACTTACCTCTTTTAGCTAAAAAATCATTAAGTACAATAGTTTCTTGATCCAGCCGTTTTATTTTGGCATCAACTTCACCTAAGTTTAAATTGTCGATAATACAAGAATCACAATGGAAGGTGATTGGTGGTATATTGGCAAAAATATTATCTTTGTAAGCTTTAGTTTCGATGATAGTTTCTTTATGAGTTAACGTGTCATTCTCAGCCATGTTGGTCAGCTCTTGTTTACGTTGAACCATGCTATTAACTGCGTTAATAGCAAATAACGATTCAGCTGCTTGCTCTGCCGTATTTTCTTTTTTATTTGCTAATTGGATATTTAAAAACTCAGCATTAATATCCATTCCCTGCGTGAGCCAATCTGGATAAATTTTTATTTGACCTCGGGTTTCTTTCGCATTAACTTCTAATCGCCACCAATCTTGCTTGTCCAACAAATTAAAAGAAAGGTTATGTAAACTTTGTTCTCCTATAGTTAATTTGTCAACTGAACCACGAATTCGCTTTGGCTTTGGAAATAAACGGTGTTGGGGAACCAAATTAGGGTTTTTAAACGTATCAATCTTAGGTTCATTAACTGAAGCCATAATATCACTAATTAAAGGCTGCCAAGTGGCAAAATCAGCATTAGCTAACTTAGTTGTAATATGAAAACCATCACTAGGTAAGGCCATTTTTCCTCGACCAAGCATTAAGTTAGCACGAGTAAAAACAGTATTATCATGATCTAATACCCCTGTAAATTGCATTTCATCAGCCAAACTAACCCGCACATTCGATTGTGCCATTTGCCCATCTACTTTAATAACCAACCGATTAACTTGACCAATATTTTTTGTGTACGGCGTGGGTAAATTAAATTGTGTTGAACTTAAGTCAGAATTTAATTCGGCTTGGTAAGAAAATCCTCCTTGATGGTGTTGGTAAAGTGATAGTTCACCTTGCCAATCAAGATTACCCTGAATATAGGCTTGTAAATTCTCAGGCAAATGACTTAACCAATTTTTTTCTTGCCATTGACTTTTGAGCTTAATATTAGTGTCATAATAATTTTTTTTATCAGCACCTTGTATACTCAATTGAACAGGTAACTCTTGCCATATTAATTGTAAATTTTGAGTCGTTATTTTATCATTTTTAAAATTCAAATGCCCAAAGATGTCATTAAAGTGCATCTGTGGTGTTTGCAATCTAGCTTGATTCCCCGCAAATTTAATATTACCCGACGCCAACGCTTTAGCATTATCATTAAGTGGTAGGGTTAACTGAAAATCACCACTTACCTCACCACTTAGGTTTAATTGTTCTAATACACTGCCTACGCTAGATTGTAATGAGCTTTGATTCATTAACGCAGCAATATAATCAGTTTTTGTTGAATTAATTTCAGCGTCTACAGTGAGTATTGATTCATTACCTAAATCTGCTATTGCTGCTTTAACGCCGGTAATATCTAACCCTGTTAATGAACCACTGCGCCCCGTAATCAGCATACTATTATTAGTGAAATTTAAGTTAGCACAAAACTCAGTAATAACAGGCCAATCCTCGGCAAATTTAAACTCAGCCTCACTTAACTCAGCATCTACAGTAAAAATCCCACTACCGTCAGTAAATGGAAAATGATTTATCGGACCATTAATTAAGACTTGGGCATCGTCAATATGTCCAGAAATAAAAGCTTTATTCAAGTAACTAATTAAGCTGTCACTCATTAATGGCAAAGGTAAATAACGGCCAACTAGACTCGCATCGGCATTAGATATATTAGCTAATAGTGATAAGTGTGTTTCTTCCTCTTTAGGAAGGGTAACCTCAAGATCTGCCGAGATATTAATCACCTCTGAACTAAGTACCAAATCGTTGACAGCCAAAGACCTGTGATTATCGTTGAAATTAGCACTTACCTCCGCGGATATTTTTTGATAGGGAAATGCCGCAACAAACAACTCATTAAAATCTAATTCACCTTGCTCAGCTGAAAAATCTAAGGCTAAATATTGATTAATATAACTTAATTTACCACTGACATTTTCTACACCAGGTATACCACTACTGTAACGACTATTTAGCTGCGAAAAATGACTGAGTACCTGTAGCTCACCTTGTTGTTTACGAATAAAAATATCTTTGACATTACCTGTGAGTTGCATGTCTACTAATTTTTTTCGTACAGATTTTTTAACAATAAATAAGGGTGACAATGAAGATAACATAGCTAAATCAATGTTAGATACGTGTATGTTGTAGTCATTACCTTGTTTGCTAAATTGCGAAGTAAAATCTATCGGTTGTTGATCATTAAGTTGCCATTTGAGTGGCGTAGTAAACAGACTAGAAGCATGTGTTAACTCATCTTTTACTAATAATAGTTGGCCAGATTGTAGACTTAATTTCTGTGGTTTATTGGCTAATAACCAATGAAAACTACTAGGTGCAAGATTAACTTGTACACGTTCGGTATCACTATTTTTTAAAGTTAACCATGCAGAAAAATTAATATCTGTCGCCGTATCATTATTGTTAGCAACGAGTATATTTCCCAACCAAGGTGTTATATCAATATGATTAGCTTGTAAGAAAACCTCTCCCGTCAGGCTTGTTAATGAATCACCAAACAAATCAACATTTACTTGCAAGTTGTTTGCACTAACACCATTAAAAACAACACTACCTTGTGCTTGATGGCGCTGCCCAGTATTTAACCACTGCATATGACTTATACTAACACTACTTACCGCCAATTCTTTTTTTATCGTAATAAGGCTATCACGAATGGAAAAATGTTTAATTTGATTTAAAAACAAATCACTTATGGCATTAATGTCAGCATCAATATTGGCATCACTATATTGATTATTATTTACTGCTTTACTGTCGTCAACTAAATGACTACTCCAAAGCGCCTCAGATAAATCAATCTCTAGCCCAGATAAAATAAGGTCTTTAGAAATAAGTTTTTGTTGGCTCAGTGTCTCCCAAAAATCAAGCTGCAGCTCTAACTGCTCAATCGACACAGCAGCATTTTCGCTATCCAGAACGTCAATCTTGTCAATAAAAATAACAGGCCCTGATTGCTGCCATTTCATTGTTAACGTACCAATAGTAATATTGGCTTGGGATGTTTGATTTATGTAGTCTTGAACATGTAATTTATAATGATGTACGTGGGGTAAAAACAAACGCAATGCACTAATTATTACAGCTAATAATACTAATAAAATAGCAGCTGTTTTATAAAGGCGACTTAGCCATAGGTTTAGAGTGCTTACAATATTCATTACGGTTAATGGATGCTCTAGCTTAATAATATACTGTTTTACTGGAATTAGTTTACATCATAACAACGTCAAATTGCTCTTGATTGTACATAGGCTCGGCTTGAACATTAATGACTTTACCAATAAACACTTCAACCTCTGCTAAGTTGTGGCATTCATCATTTAATAAAAACTCACTAACAGCCGATGACGCATACACCCTAAATTTATCTGCATCGTGAGCACGATTTACCCGTACAATTTCCCTGAGAATTTCAAAACAAACGGTTTCAACTGTTTTTAAGTAACCGCGCCCAGAACAAAGAGAACACTCTCCACACAATACATGCTCTAAACTTTCTCGAGTGCGTTGTCGCGTCATTTCGACCAAGCCTAATGCAGAAAAACCATGCAAACTATATTTTACTTTATCTTTACTCATCGCCATATCAAGACTATGTAACACCCGGTGTTTATGGTCTTCATTGTGCATGTCAATAAAATCAACAATAATAATACCACCTAAGTTTCTTAGCCTAAGTTGTCTGGCAATAACCTGTGTTGCTTCAATATTAGTACTAAAAATAGTATCGGCTAAATTGCGATGACCGACAAAAGCCCCGGTATTAATATCTATGGTGGTCATTGCTTCTGTTTGATCTATGATCAAATAGCCACCTGATTTAAGTTCTATTTTACGGTGTATAGCACGTTGGATTTCGTGTTCAACAGAAAATAAATCAAAAATGGGTCGTTCACCAGGATAATACTCCAACAATGGTGTTAATTCTGGCACAAATTCTTTGGTAAAAGACGTTAACTCATCAAACGTTAACTTTGAGTCGACACGAATCCTTTCTATGGCTATGCCGACGGCATCTCTTAATATGCGAGAAGACAGGGATAAATCTTGATACAAAGGGAGTTTAGTTTGTTTACGTTGCTTACGCACAAGGACTTTTTGCCAAACTCGTCTTAAAAATTCTGCATCATGTTGAAGCTCTAATTCACCCGCACCTTCGCCTGCAGTTCGTACAATAAAACCTTGGTTTTCATCACAATAAGGGCTAACGATATGCTTAAGTCGCTCACGTTCTTTGCTGTCTTCAATACGTAATGAAATACCAGCATGTTGAGAGTTGGGCATCAACACTAGATGACGAGACGCTACTGTAATATCAGTGGTTAATCGAGCTCCTTTGGTACCTAAGGAGTCTTTAACCACCTGCAC
>Ga0209713_10000588_pt1 | contig 20652 bp, 12 predicted proteins | sample ArcOceMetagenome_3_FD_187444 | JGI IMG/M metagenome (GOLD analysis project Ga0209713, IMG submission 187444) | Marine eukaryotic phytoplankton communities from Arctic Ocean - Arctic Ocean- Svalbard ARC20M Metagenome (SPAdes) (version 2) | ecosystem: Environmental > Aquatic > Marine > Oceanic... | reverse complement strand
CTAAACGGTACTAGAGACGGTTGCTAGGCGGTGCTAGACGGTTGCTAGGCGGTGCTAGACGGTTGCTAGACGGCACTAGATGGTTGCTAGACGGTGCTAGACGGTTACTAGAGAGTTGACCTTACTGCTTTATTGAGATGCGATTACTCACGCCCTCAGGATGTCGCACACGTCCAGCAGGCGGTCTCGTCCTCGGCGGCACCGGCCACAGCGTGTGCACGGTGCCCGTCCCGGCTCCCGAGCCGTGCCAGCCAGATGCGCTGCATGCCGCCCGCCACCGCCACGCGCTGCTCCGCCGCGGGGCGAGGTGCAGTATCTCACGCGCCGCGGTGGCCGAGGGGGGGGGAGAGACCGAAACCTTGAAATCCGGGCTGCTTGGCCAAGCGAAGGTGGTGAATTACCGAATTACACATGCTTTGACAAGCTCCCTGTTAGCGCGTTCACCCGTCGGTTTCCTACACCGCGTCACGCCGACCCCACCAGCTCGGTGAGCGCTTCGGGCCGTGCCGTGTCGCCGGGCGCGCCCAGCTGATGTGGGCGATGCCCGTCGGACTCGGCCAAGCCCTGATCTGCAAGCACATCCAGCAGGAGGGCGTACAGCTCGTCGTCGACCATGGCCGCGAACGCCGGGTTGTCCTTGAGGTAGCTTGACAGGAACGTGGCCTCGTCAAGGGCCTGCCCTTCTTCGACCGTGGCTGTGCCGAGGCGCCGGCGCGAGTCGTCGCACGAGATCTCACATGTGCTAGTAATTGGGTCCTCCACCGTGCCCGGACCGCACGAGATTGCAGGACACGTGGGAACGGCGGGGGGTGGCGGCGTGCACGGCGGCGGCGGTGTCGAAGGCGGCGTCGACGGCGGTGGCGGCGAGGGCGGCGGTGGCGAGGGCGGGACTGGCGGGGGGGCGGGGGGCGAGGGTGCCGACGGCGGCGCCGATGGTGGAATGCCGTACACTGCCGCGCAGCTGATGCCCGCGCCGTGCGCCGTCGACAGCATCGAGACGGTGCCGTCGCCATCCCAGAACGGCCGGACGCAGTCGCACTTGTACGAGCCCGCCGTGTTGGTGCACGTTGCGGCAACCTCGTTGTACATGGGATGGACCGTCGCGTCGCACTGCGCGCTGCCCTCGGCACACTCGTCGATCTCGGCACACGCCTATTGTATGCATGTCGAGACAGCATCATATGTGGGTACTGGCTGCATCACACGGGGGAGGCTGAAGCTAAAATAGGCCGCATATGGTTACAGCCTCCACGCCACCGTCTCGTTGTGATAGCCCGATACGCCGTAGTAGGCGCGGTAGCCGCTCGCGCACGCGCAATCAAAGGCACCGTCGAGGTTGATGCAGCGCGCAGTTGGGTGGCAGCCGTGCGGGCTGGCCGTGGGCAGGGCCGCCTCGAGCGTGCACTCGTCGACATCGCCACAGAAGAAGCCATCGCCCCAGTAGCCTGTGGTGTTGCACGTGCACATGTAGCCGAGCGGCGCCGCCGGCGAGGGCGGTGCGTTGGCGCACGTCGCGTGAGCCGAGCACAGCGCTGTGCCCGCAGTGCACTCGTCCAGGTCCACGCAGCTCACGCCGTCACCCGTGTAGCCTTTGGGGCACGTGCATGAGAAGGAACCGGCGAGGTCGGTGCAGTGGGCGGCGCCACCAAAGCAGTCGTGCGTGCCGGTGGCGCACTCGTCGACCTGCGTGCACGCGTCAGAGGTGGCCTCGTACCCCGCCATGCACGCGCACGCGCCACCCTCGAGGTGCGGTGTCGCGGGCGCGCAACTCGTGCACCCGTTGGTGCCCGGGCCACTGCAAGTGACGCAGCTGTCGTCGCACGCGCCGCACGCGGAGCCAGACTCGGCGTAGTGCGTGGACGGGCACGCGCTGAGGCACGCGCCGCCGAGGAGGAAGGGCGCAAAAGTGGGGCACGCGGTACAACTGCTCGTAGAGGAGCCATCGCACTCGGCGCACGACCCGTCGCACGTGGCGCACTCGGAGTTGCCGCCCGCGTAGGAGCCAGTCGGGCATGCGGCGAGGCACGTGCTGCCGTGTTTATAGGGCGTCGCGCTGTCGCACGCGATGCAATCTGTGGCTGTGCCGCCCAAGCAAGTGGCGCACGAGGCGTCGCACGCCTGGCAGCGTGAGCTGCTGTCGGCATGCGTGCCGTCAGGGCACACGCTGATGCACGCGTCGCTGTGGTAGACGGGGAAGGTCGAGCCCGTGTCGCACGATGTACAGCTGCCGGCCGCGATGCAGGTTCGACACGTGGAATCGCAATTGGCACACCTGAGGCCATCACTGTGCAAGAACTGGCCAATAGGGCAAGAGTAGGTACACGTCCCTGCGATGCTGTCAAAGGCTCCCCCTGTCAGGCAGTTCGTGCAGCCCGTGGCGGTGCCATCGCTGCACTCAGAGCACAGAGAGTCGCAAACAACGCAGGCGTTGTTCGCGCTGGCGTACTTCCCACTTGGACACACGGACACGCACGTGCCAGCGTCAAAGAACGGCGTGCCCGCAGCAGGGCAGCTGACGCAATCCGTGCTGCCTGGCCCACCGCACGCCTTGCACGTGGAGTCACAAGCGAGGCAAGCCGCCACCAATCCAATGGCGCCCGAATAGGTGCCAGTGCTCGGGCACTCCGCGACGCACGTGCCAGCATCGAGGAACGGGGTGCTTGCCGAGGTACAGCTCACGCAGTCCGAGCTGGTTGCACCAGAGCACGTGCCACAGGCGCCGTCGCAGGGCTTGCAGACGTTGCTGCTGTCGGCGTACTTGGCGATGGGAAGGCAGGAGGCGAGGCACGTGCCGGGAGCGCTGAAGAAGGGGTGTGAGGAGGCGCATGCCACGCACTCCTCCTCTGATGGGCCTGAGCACGTGGCGCATGACGCGTGGCACGTGACACACGTGTCGCTGGAGTTGGCGCTGCCTCCCGAGCAGGTGAAGCCGTCCTCAATGGCACAGTTGGCGTTACACCCGTCCAGGCTCACGCGGTTGCCATCGTCGCAACTCTCCGCACCGACGCGGAGCCCATCGCCGCAGACTGAGGCGCACGTGTCCATCGCAGTCATGCTGCCGCCGCTGCACGCGTACCCGGCTTCGATGAGGCAGCCGGCGCTGCAGCCGTCGCCGCTCATCGTGTTGTTGTCGTCGCACTCGTCCAAAGCGCTCCACGGGACATTCTTGCCGTCACCACAGGTGGGAGAGCACGTGTCGAAGCCGCCGATGCCAGAGCCGCCGGCCACCTCCGTCGTAGAGGTGCAGTGGAAGCCCGCCTCGATCTTGCAGAGGGCGCTGCAGCCATCGCCGCCGGCGGTGTTGTTGTCGTCGCAGCCCTCGGCGGTCGAGCGGATGCCGTTGCCGCAGATATGAGCCACAGGGGTAAAAGCCACGGCGTCGGCGTTGTTGGTCTCGTTCGATGAGATTGGGTTGTCAACCACAACTTGCGCCTGGGCCGCCTCGTCCGATGCGTCTGCTGGGTCGAATGGAGTTTCACCCGCGACGGTTGTCACAACCCCGACCGATATTCCCAGGTCAGCCAACGAGAGCTTTCTGCGGCCCACTCCCTGTGATGCCAAGGAGAGACCCGAGGCATCGAGCTGAAGCGTTGGCTGTGGCCCAATGTGCGGCGGGTCGCCTTCGCTGTAGAAACGGACGGTCCATTTGATCCCTGCAAAGTCACCGGCGCCATCAATCAGCTCCTCGCGGAAGACCTCAACCTCGCCGATAAGATCAAGCTCCTGCAGCGCTTCGCGCACGACTGTCGCAGATGCATTTGGCGAAAAAGGTGCTGTCGTGCTGTTGTCAAACGTGAGAGTCATCTCACCAATGAGGGCGGCGAAGTTGTCCGCGGAGATCCCGAGTGAGATGGCCTGCTCGGGGAAGGTCATGTTCGGCGGCGCTTGGCCCTTTTGGAGGGCTGAGACAGTGGCAGCTTGAACGCCTGCGACAGCGCTCGTGTCAAGAGAGATGAGCGGCAGGCTGCCCAGATTGAGAGGCGAGAAGACCAGCTCGTGCGGGTGGAAGCCAATGTCCACGACCAGGATGACTGTGGAGTCCGACGCGTTGAGGGACGCTTTCAACGTGATGTCGAGTGACGGCTCCTCGGTTACGCTCGAGGCGGTGGTGCTGAGCTGCTCGAGCGCCTCCACAAAGAGTTGGGCAGCGGCGGCGGAGTCGGTCTTGTTAGTTGCGTCCGTGTAGCCGAGTGCAAGTTGCGCCGCAGCCGCCAGATTGACCCCTTCTTTGGTGGTCTCGCCATTGAAGGTAAGCAGCAGCGTGCCCGCAAGAGGCGTGTTGGGTGATGGTGGAGGGTAGGGCAGGTCCGGTGGCGGTGCGCCTGGCGGAGGCGGGGACGGTTCGCCTGGAGGTGAAGTCGGCACACTCGGTGGCGACGGTAGTGGAGGTGGCCCAGGAGCTGGTGGCGCGTTACCCACAATGACTATGCGCTGCATCTCGTGTATCAGCGGAGCGCTCGTCCCGTTCCCAGCTAGCTGTCTGGTCGGAACTGTGGGCATCTGCATACCCATCGACGTGATTGAGAAGCCCGTGTCGAACGCTCCTGCCTGCGCCATGTTCTTTGTTGCATTGGCTAGCGCAAAGAGCTGATTGGTTGTATCTGCCGATGTCAATTGCTGCCTGCCTGATGACGCGCCGCACCTGCCCCCGCGCAGTACGAGAGCCGTCGAGCACTCTGAGCACGCGCCCGTGCCGCTGCAACGCGTGCATCCGTCCTCGCATGCTACACATCGGCCACCAAAACCGTACTCACCGGTGGGACAGCGCGCGCTGCATGCGCCAAGAATGACACCCCGCGGTAGGAAGAGAGGCACGCCCACAGCGCATGCAGTGCATGCGGAGGCGTCAGCAGGCGCGGCACACGTAGCGCACGTCGGGTCGCAGGGACGGCAGACGCTGCCAACCTTCTGTGTCGCTGCTGTGCCCGGCACACAGGACGCTAGGCAGCGGCCACCGTGAAAGCTGGGCAACAAACCGTTCTCGTCGCACTGTGTGCACGCAAGCTTGCCAGGGCCGTCGCAGCTGGCGCATGTGGCATCGCAGGCAGTGCAAGTACCGCTCGACGAGAGGAACTCGCCGCCTTTGCAACTCCCATGGCACTTGCCGTCCGCCTTGAGCACGGGATGGATCCACGCCGAATTCGAGACTGACTGCTTACACGAATGGCAAACAGCAGGGTCGCTCGTGGAGCACGTCTCACAGTCAAAGTTGGCACACGCTGCACATTCACCGCCTGACAGCCGGTACTGCCCTGTTGGGCAATCCAGTACACACTCAGTGCCCCTGCGACTCGCACCAAAGCCGCAATCGGCGCTTGTAAACGGAGTTCTCGGGGTGGGATCGAGGCATTGCCGTGTAAGAGGTCCTGAGCACCAGTGACAAGCCAAGTTGCACTTTCGGCAGATGCTGCTCGAATCCACGTACTGGCCGTGTGGGCAGTTAGCGACGCACTGACCCGTGGGCAATGTTTGATCAAGAGCCCGGATAATCTTTTTGTTCCTCACCAGCACTGATGCATCAACCATCCAGGATTGTGGTGGGTGGGCTGGCGATACGGGATGGCTGACGGCGCATCCGACAATCATTTGTGCGTGTGATATTGGCTCCCTTGTAAACCCGCCTTCAATGCAATCATTCTTACTATCCTCTGCGTCCATAGCTGGCTGCATGCATCCCGGGCAGCGGGCACGCGTCACTGGCAAGTACAATATGGCAAGTGCATCACCCTTGAAGATCAGTTCGGTGCCATCGGCTAGATGCGCGGTAGATGAGCCAAGAGTGAGCACGTCGAGCGCGGGAAAAACCATCTCCGGGCAGCGCCCACGCTGTGAGCACGCGTTTGCTACACAACTGATGCAGTCAACAGGTCGGGGACCGCTGCATGTTTTGCAACGAGAAGAGCATGGGCGACACACGCGCGACTCATCTGCATAATATCGCTCCTCCGGGCATCGATACACGCACTGGCCGTCGTGGAGAAAGGCGTTGACACCCACGGTGTCACAAGCAGTGCACTGGTTTGCCTTCGGCCCCAGGCACGTAGTTGCCGATATGGCGTGCGAGCCTAAGTAAGTGCCACTCCTGCCACAAGTCTCGTGGCACGACTTGCAGCTGCTGCTGTTCGCCGTCGTGACGGCGACATGATTCGTCGGACAGGACTCAATGCATGCACTCTCGAATAGGAACGGTCGCTCGTCGGCGCACCCAATACACGTGCCGTTTGCATGGCACCTGTCGCAGCCGGCAGGGCAGTCTACTTCCAATCCCAACTGCCGTGAGCAGAGGCAGTCACCCTCTGTGCAATCAATCGGCGACTCCCAACCATCGTCGCATAGACACTCTCCGTCCTCACACGCGCCGTTGGGCCCGCAGGTCTCAACTTGTGCGCACAGATCCTCTGCTTCCACATCGATATCGACATCCACAACGGAAGCACCGCTCTGCAGCCGTCGACGAGTGCTACCGGCAACAATTTTGGGGACGCGCATGCGGCCCGCTGGGATGCCAAAGAGCGATGCAAGGTTGCGCACGAGATAGTGCGGGTCGAAGAAATCCTCCTCTGGAAGCGCTATGCCAAGAGAGATCACAATCTTGGCCACTGTCTTGATTTCGATGCCGGGTACGCCGCCACACAGAAGGACATAGATTTTGTTCTCCCAGGCAGCAAAAGCATTGCTGCCGCACGGGTCATCGATCGTCGGCTTGCGCATGGAGAAGTTGTACGAGTTGGAACTTTTCATGTGATGCTCGAGGGGGAGCACGAACCGTTGGTTCCAGTAGACTTTGAGGTTCCGAGGGCTAGAGTAGAAGATCGAGACGAGTAGGCGAGAGCGTTCCATGTCAGCCACGTTCTCTGCAGTTCTACCAATGGGTGCCTCGCCAGTGCCAAACGGTAGCATGAGCCGCGTGTGTTCTGGGTTGGTGGCGGTAAAGGCGAGATCATAGCTGCGATTGGCGGCAACGGTGGCCCAGAAGGTTGTTAGACGCTTGAGGCAGCCGTAGCCGCCGCACTCTTTTGGACTCTGATGGTCCCACCCACCGTTCAGTAACTGAACGTAGCCGCCACTTGCGAGAGCTACTGGCACCAGCGTACGACTAGTGTGGTCCTCGTCCATGCTCTCGATGACCATCCGCATAGGCGTCATCACCGACCTGGGGCAGACATACGCGTTCCAGTCCGAGCTAAGCGTGCACGTGCTCCCGGGCTCACCTCGATACACACCGTAGCCGCTGTATGCGACTTGGGCGTGCGTCTTGCGAGGGACGCGACAACTAGGGTCGTAGAAGGCCGACGTTGTCTCGCACCCGGTGCCATCCCCGGCAAAAAGGGCAGACTCGTCACCTAAGTAGGTAGTAGTAAGCATATAAGCATGCGAGATACCTGTTTACTTAAGTACTTACCAAACTCACTACTCGACTCATTACCTGTGTAGAAAACCATCTTATTCTTCCATTCTGAAACGAGATCGGGGGCCTCGGACAGCCGCCGGCTGGTGGCGAGATCGCGCGTAGTGTTTGCGTCCGGGTGCGTTTTCTTCATGCGGCCAATCGCGTCGTTGACAGCTGGGGTAGCCATGACGTCGACAGCGTCACCGGACAAGTTGCCCATCGCTCGCGATGTCTGCTCGAGGCGGCGGTCATACGAGAAGAGGCCCCCGTTTCCACCCATCAGCGCCTGAAGATGGCTTACGTCCCATCCTAGATGGCTCGGATCGTTGTAGGGCGCGGGATCGTAGAGCATCTTTGTCGGGATATTGTACCAAGTGTCCTTGCCGTTTAGCCGGACCGTGTTCATAAAGTCAGAGCGCGCGAGGATACTCGAGCCAGCGGCCATCCCTGTAAAAGAACCATCCAGGTCGTGAATCATCACCTGCTTTGGCCCGTCGCAGTCCATCACCCCGCACTTGGTGGGGACGATCCACGCCTTCTTTGGGTTCTTCAAATTGGCGAGGTTGCTGCGCGAGCCAGCATCGATCGTGGTGCGCTGAATGAAGAGCGGAGGTACTCCGTCAGACGAATCCTGACTTCCTCCCTGGAAGGTTTCAAACACCGTTGCACTGCCGCAGCTGTCGGAAAAGTACCGCATGAATGTGGAATCTGTTACGCGCGTCTCGGCTAGCAGCGTTGGATACGAGCCAATGTTGCGATCCACACCCCACACACCCTTGATGAGTGGACCACCAAGACTGCCGCAGACGCCCGGCGAAATACTGGGCCCCCTTGAGGTCGAGACGGGCAGCAGGACAGCTCGCACTGTGCCGCACTGGGCATTGGTATACGAGCGGCCAATGAAGGTTGCGTGGGAGACGGTGGCTCGCTGCCTTTCAAGCGTGTGGAGTTCGGGGTCTGGGCCCACATTGGACCACACGAGACCAATCTTCGCATCGGCCACGATGATTCCGCCTCCAAAGACCGGGTCATTTGAGATGGTGTACAGCCAGACACCAATGTCCTGGATACGCCAGAGCACAAAGCCAGTGCCGATGACGCCTCGCTGATCGCTTCGTTGCTGATCGTTTTTTCCGAGTTCATGAAGCCGTTGTCCACGACGCACTGCTCTTCCAACCGACTCCTTGATGGCAATACCCGTGCCTGCACTGTGGATAGTATTATTGGCAATCGAGTCCCGATGCAAGCAGTATCCGGAGAATGCTTTTAGTCCATAACCCGCTCCAGCGATGGCGTTTCCGAAGATCTTTGCCTCGTACTGACGGTTCAAGGAGTCAGTTGTGTAGCCACATCCTGCGAATTCTATTGCTCCAGCGTCGTTGCCTATGCCACTGATGAACGCCGAGTTGAGCAGACGAGTTGTCGAGCTTACTTCAACGCCTCGGAAATACTGAAAGAACACAACGTTCTCAACGATAGTGTGGGACCTTGCCTTGTCACTTCCCATTTCTGCATCAATGCCGTCTCCTTTCTGTGGGATGAACAGGCTGTTACGAATGTTGCAGCTGCCTAAGCATGCAATTCCAGCGCGAGCGCGGCCCCGTGCCCCACCACTCTTGCCAATGCCGGTAGCCATCACACCACTGAGCACCATGGACGCGTTCATCGCGACTGTGAGTATCAATCCATATTCTGGAGCCGCCCTGAACCGAAACTTCGGAGAGCCGGTGTACGTGTCGACTCCAGCAATTTGGATGAAAGAAGAACGCCGAATTGGCACACCATTGAGGTCAACCAGATCCATTATGGCTGGCGCAGGCACGGTTGGTCCCCGAAAGATGAGTGCGACCTCAGCGCGCATTTCGAGGGTCTTTGTGCCGTGCGTCTCTCTCACGGCAATGTGCTTGTGCATGAGCCCCGCATTCAAGGTTATCCTCGTGTCGACGCCACCAGTCTGGGTGGGCACATAGTCAACTGATGCCACAGTAGCATACTCGGTCTCGGTGTTACGATCACCCGTGCCAGCAATGGCAAGGCGGTCGTCGACTTGGAAGTCGAGCCGGCCTATAAGCTTGAGTTGGCTCTCACCCATCTCCACGGTGTGCCGAAGGCGGCTCCACATGCTTCCTAATGGTTTCTGGCCGTACAGCTTCATGGTCGCATTAGTCGAGACATCCCATCGCATCCCCTTCCTCCCACCACAATGAGCGCTCTCAGTGAGCATGTCCCCAGCAAGGAGAAACTCGAGCACCCCCGAGTATGGCTGGTCCAACTCGCCAGCGAGCAGCTTGCCGCCGGGTTTGATGTTGATGCAGAGGGCGCGGATGGAGACGGTACTACTGGGGCCCCGGTCTTGGATGCGCAGGGTGCCCCACACGACGACCGAGATGAACTGCAAGGATACGTCAATATCTAGCACCACAGTACGGCACTTCTTGATCGTTACGTTCGACCTGAAGCTTGGCCATACGTACAGCGCGTTGTCCGTGCTCGCTCCGAGGTTGATGCCTTGCCCATGCCACGTGTACATGTTCGACCAGTACGACGCAAAGCAGCCATCAGGGCAATCGTTTAAGTCGCAGCCGTCAGTGTACGGTCTCGACCACGTACCCGTTGGCGGGATGGAAGGCATCCCCGGTGGTAGCTCAGGTGGAGTGGGCGGGGGCGGGGGGGGATCGGGCAGTGGAGGGAGCGTCGGTGGAGGCAACGGCGGGTGGGCCACGTTGACCAACAGTGTGAGTGTCGAGCTTGACAAGCCTAGATCGCCTGTAATGGTAAGTATTGAGTTAGTAGACAGAGATATCACACACACACGTACGATTCCGCGATATTCACCTGCCAACTGACTTACTTACTTATTTACTTACTCACTTACTTACTTACTCAATAATAGTACTCACTCACAGCTTACTCACTTGCTCACCTGCAATGGCAGTAGAGAGCGAGGCAGTCGACGAGACCAGATCGTTCTCATCTGCACCGAGTGCAAGGAGCACACTGGTCACGCCAACAGTGATCACTTCTTGCGTGCCTGTGAGATTGGCTGCCATTGAACGCGGCAGCGAGCCAATCGTGGCAACACCCAGGGAAGCGAGGATTGCCGTCGCACGCACAGACAAAAGCTCTGGCGAATAGGGCTCTGAGAGCTGTCTTCCGGCCACAACAACGACTGGCGCTGTGAGGGCGCGTGTGATCGTAAGGCTGATGCTGCTTATGGTTGACGTAGATGCTGCTATGCGGCCTACAACGACAGTGCAAGCATTGCTGTCACCCTTGCAGACTGCCAGTGTGACCGAGCTGAGCACGCCTTCCTGAATGGCACTGTCCGTGACGTCACCAAAAATCATGAACCCCACGCTGGCCGAGAGGAACAGCTCCGTGGCAAAAGATGCTGAGGATCGTTCCACCATGCTGAGTTGGGCACGGGTGTGCGTCTCAAGAGATGAGATCAGAACTCCCTCTGTAAGGTTGCCGAGTGATGTGTGAGGGATGGTCACAGACAGCTCTGCCGAAAATGCACGGGGCGTTTGAGGTGGTGGCGGTGCTGGTGGCGGTCTGGGCGGTGGTGGCGGCGGTGGCGGTGGAAGCGGCGGCGATGGGGGAGGCGGACTGGGCGGTGGAGCCCACTCAACAAACACACTGCCTCCATTGCCGCCGCATGGGTCCCAGGGACGGGCTTTGAAGCAGTTTGGGGGACCCTCAATTCGAATGATCACCGTCTTCCTTTCGTCGTTCCACGTAATTGTGCCGACAGAGAGCCGACGGTGGCCGCTGAGCTGGCGCCGACCGGCAAAGGTCTGAGTCTGATTCTCCACGATGGTATACCCATTTGTACCGTCAAAGCCGCTGAGATAGATTTTCTTTGGTTCGCTGCCGTAACTCCGAATCGAACTGTCGTGTCCTAATAGGTAGTGGGGAAAGGAGGTGCTCTCGAGCTCAATCCACTCACCAGGTAGCAAGCTGTTGCCAAGCGCCACTCCCATGTCTTCAAGATGCGTGCCGTGGCCAACGTCAAAGGTATACCTCCGGTTCGCAACGAGCAGCTGATGGTCCACTCCAAGTCCTCTGCGCACACCAGGCAGTACAACGAATCGCGTCAGCTAGGCAAACAGGTCTCAGCAGGAAGGGTAGGCAAGAAAAGTGGGAAGGGTAGGCAGTCACAGGGACCATCAATGGATCAGCAGTATTAGGTATGGCTTGCAGCTGCCGTGAACAGGTGGCGCGCCGGCTGGTGGTGGTAAGTGAAGTAAGCTGCGGCAAGTATATAGCTCGCAGCTGCCATGGGCGAGCAGCACCGCCTGGTGGTCATAGTAAGGCATGCAGGCAGCTTGAGTTCGAGAGCAGTAGTTGTCACGCACAGCAAGTTGCCTTGAATCTGGAAAGAGCCCCGTTCGCGACCAATCTCTGCACCTGCCTGGTTAGGGTAGCGAATCCCGCTACCAGCGCACATGTGTGGTAGGGGCTCACAACGATACCAGACCACGTCTGTGAAGAGCTGGGGCGTCTGAGAGCCGTTGACGGCTCTAGACTGGGCCATGAGGTCAATCGCCTGCAACCGCAGTCCATACGATATGTTGTCAAGTTTGGACGATGCAAACAACAAGGCAGCTGCTGCGCGGCGTTTTCTGATCTCTGCTTCACTGATTCGCATCGTCGCTGTATTGTCCTGAAACGAAAGCATAGTGCCGTCCTCTGAGATGACCGCCTCGTAGTTCAACGCGCACTTGTCTCGTTTATCAAATTGGTCCTGGTACGTGAAGTTGAACCTCAGGCGGCGCCTCGACATCCATTCACCTCGAGCCGTGTGCCAACTGCCCCAGAAATGTTCGTCGTGCTCGCCTACGATCGTCAGATACGGCTTGTCCGACGAGATGTCGAAGCGGACGAGGCTGAACTTGCCCTCAGGTCGCCATTTATGCTTCAGGTACCGTGCATCATCCGCGTGCACGTAGATTCCCTCCTCATTGCGGTATGAGATGCGGATGGGCGGGTTCTCGCATGGCCCGCAAGGTGGCTTTGCTGTGAAGCCTGCCGCCACAAAGTGGTATTTGGGCTTGCACACCGAGCCGTCGTAACGCGTGTCAATGTAGCAGTCAGGGAATGCGTCTGAGCTGGCTAGCAGGTCGCTCTTGAGCACATGGCAGCCAGCGCAGAACGACTGGTCGGAAAAGGTGCCGTCGACATCAGTGATCAACACCTCGCTTTGCCAACGCCAACGCGCACGGTACTGGCTCTGCACCCACCTGGTGCCGCTGAACTTTGTCTCGAAGCCTCCATTTCCAACGAAGTTGTAACCAGCACCTGGAGGGACAGCCTTGGAGAAGCCTCCAACAGCAGCCATCCCATCACGATCATAATTGATGAAAGTGGCATTCTCGACGGTCAGACCCCACGCAGCAGGCGTGCATATGCCTAGCCGCATCGCGCCTCCGTATCCAACGGGCCCTCCAGAAGCCGGATAGACAGGCACCTCCGAGTGGTTGCACGCAGGGCAGCCGTCCTGTGCGTGGCCGATGAAGATTGGGCGCACAATCACGTTTGAGCCCCAAGGCCCGCGCAGCTGTGTCATTGTATCTGACAAGCTGTTTGCAATGCCGTCAGCTCCGGTGCCCTCAATGCCCCGCATCAAGTTGTCCGCAACAACGGCGTCGACAATACGTAGGGCGGCGACCGATCCAAAGGTGATTCCATTGTGACCGTTGCGCCACGAAAAGAAGTTGGAGAACTCAGAGGGTTCAAACGGGTTGGACTCGCTCACGGGCGCACACGGGTTCATCTTGCGAGGATAGAAGCCAGGTAAGCCCTCACCATTGTGGTTCTTGCCAGTGAAGATGCGAAGCCCATACTTGCCATTGTTGTGCGCCTCATTGTTGCCTATGAACGTGATTGGCGTGCCTTGGGGGCACACCTGCTGGGCACCAACCTCAAACTCGGAGGCACCACGCACCTTGGACTCTGGGAAAAACCAGAAACCATCTGTTTGCACAAGGGGTGAGGCACAGGAGCATTGGATGAGAGTCGTGGCCACCAAGCTATTGAGTTGACTACTAGGAGATAGAACGTTGTGAAAGCTGGGAACGGCGAGGTGGATCAGAGAGCGTGGCTAGCAAAGCGGCGCACAGTGCGATGAGCCGGCTGCAATATTGTTTGCAACGTAGTTGTCGCCGTTGACGAGCCAGTACGAGGACGGGGTTGCGTCGGTCGAGAGACCAACAAAGAGCTCGCGTGTGACGGCGGCGAGATTGCCCGTGATAATGTTCTTCGTCTCAAGGCCATCCTCCACAAAGTATGTGTGCCCGAGCGTCTCGTAAGCGACTGTACAGGGGTGGGAGGAGAAGGATTTCGCCTTCACACGTAGGAGAAAGCAGGACAAGCACACGTGCTATTGAATGGGAGGGGTTGAGTGGCTCACCGTTGTTCTGCACACGTAGATAATGCACGCCGTGGATGGCAATAGCGCGGTTGTACGTGTGATGGATCGAATTGTAGCGGACGTAAGAGTTGCGCACGGCGCCAATCATGTGAAAGTGAATCGAGTACCGGCCGATTCGGCCCATCTGCCCCGCACGCCTTACCTCAATATTCTCGATGCGTGCAGTGAGTGACTCACCCTGTGAGCGATCAACAATCGAAGGTTTACCCCGTGAGTGTAGCATGATGTGGACGCCATGCCGGTCGAGCTCTGATATCTGGTCGCCCTGAACAACGACGTTCCGGCTCAGCAGCGCCACGTTGCACCGAAAGTCAACGGAGTAGCCCTCCGCAAAGTGGCGCGTCTCGCCAAGGTGGTCATACACCAAAGCCGTTGACACCTGGATACGGTAGCCGTCGTCTGTCACACTGACAATCTCCAAGTTGTCCACCTCTTCCATGCTACCGCTCGCCGCAGAGCTCGTGACAATGATCTTTCCACCAGCGTCCCAGTCCACTGGCTCAGTCAGCCACAACTCAGTGGCGCCCGTAATCGCCGTCTGCGCGAGCTTTGTGTGCGTCCGCCCGTCAAGCAGCGGGCGGCCGTGCAGCTCAAGTGTGCAGAAGCGGCACGAAAGAGACTTGGCGCCGTAGACCTAGATGGTCAGAGGCCGTGGAATCAGCAAATTTGGCACACAGGCTGACAGCCACTGTGCCAGAGCGGCGTAGGTGCTCCTCTAGAGTGCGTAGAGCAGCCCACAACCGAAGCCCAGCACTGCAGGCGGCCAAGGCAGCACGCTCTGGAGCCACCAAGGCAGCACACTCTGGAGCCACCAAGGAAGCATTTTGACCACGCTGGCTAGACAGGGATCTCCTGCGAGATCGGGGAGCCAAACAATGTGATGATCGCCTGTTGCAAGAAGGGCTCCTCTTCGGTGCCAACAATGAAAGAACCGCCCATGACAAAGATGTAGTTGGCGTCCAGTCGAATATCCTTGCGGTCAAACTCGAGGACGCCCTGCACAATGAGCATGTACACCTTGATGTCACAGTCGAGCAAAATTCGCTGGCCTGTCTGGATCCAGATTGAATCTCCAGATGTCTCGAACCCAGGGATTGTGTTGCGCACGCGCTGACCTTGCCAGTTGACAACGTATTCGCCACCCCAGGTCGTGTACCGTGTCCACAGGTCAATGTACTCGTACGTGGCGTTACCCGTTGAGGCGGCCGTGCCGATGGCAAGCAGCGTGAGGCGTACTGGCCCATTGCCCGGGTTGGCCGCTGAGGTCTTGCCGTAGGAGGACGTCAGACAGGAGACCGCAGTGCCACTGACAGCCTGGACGACGCATGACAGTCCCACCACCGTCACTGTCACGTCAGAGGCTCCCGTGCTAGATGGCAAGCCCTCAACCTGGAGTGTGATTAAGGTGCCGCCTGCCGTCGAGCCGCGTTTTGGTGCGATCGACGTGACGGTCGGTGTGCGCGCAACTTCATAGGCCAATTGGGTTTCAAGCATGACTGCCAGCTCAGACCTGGTGCAAGACTGGATGTTCAGCTCTCGCAAGGCAAACACTGGCGCCGTGCCATTTGTAGGATCGGCCATGTACACTCGCAAGCGTCTTGCGAGGACGCCAATTGCCGCGTTTGCGCCACCATTGCTGAGGGTTAGGAATGACCTTGGCGAGCGAGGCGGGTTTGCATACAGTGCCTCAAGCTCATTCAGCGTTCCACCAATGCTCCAGTTGTCTCCAAATGATGCTGCTGAGTAGAGAATGAGGACTGAGTACGCGGGCGATTCCCAGTCAAATGTGATATTTGTCAACTGGCGTTTTGCGCCCAGGTCGATAGTGAGTATGGCATCCCGTGTGCCGCTCGATAGCCAGTATGTAGAGGCGTCGCCATCTGTTGCCAGAGCTGCGCCATACACGTCGCCAGTATTTGTGGCGAGGGCAGTTGCGCACGTCGCATCGAGCACATCAACATCAGCAGCTTGAAAGGTGGCAATACCCCCTGCGCTGACATCGCTCCTGCCAGTCTGTGCCCGTGAGCTCGAGGAGGTGAGAGCCCCCACAGCTGCCACGTGTGACTCCGAGCCAAAACCACCAAAAAAGGACTCGGGGCCAAGTGCAGAGAGTTCTGACAGCTGCATAGCAGTATTGCACTTGGTAATCACTGTCGCGATGGCGGGTGTTTGGTCGCAGGTGAGACAGACAGGGTCTGGATTGTCGCAGCATGCTGTGCGCACCTCGGCGAGAGGCGAGCTCGCGCCTTTGGTCCCAACAAGGGCATAGGCATCGTCAGTGTGTGTAGGAGAGTTGAGGGCTCCGAGGGTGGCTAGCGCTGAGCCCAGTTGGGCGCGATTGTACCGCCACGCAAGGCGAGAGCATGAGACAACCATGGCTGTCGCGCCCTTCTGCAGGTTGTCAATCCATGAGGCGAGTTCCTCCATGCCGACGCCTTGCGTCTGGGTGTCAAAGCAGGCGGCTCGTGGCTGGCTATAGAAGCCGGTCATAGCCGCATCGAGCTGCACCACGCAGACGCCATCACGACCAACAACGAGATTGTTGAGATTGCAGTCTGCGAAGAGGTCGACGCCATTGACTACCATTGCACAACTCTCGAGTGTTGTGGCGGCAGTGGCAGTCAGCTGCATATAGGCACAGTCTTGAGTGCCATGAGTCAAGAGGTTTGATGCAGCGTTGACAGGCTCACAAAGTTCGTCGGTGGAGATCGGTACGGGGACAGACACCGTCACGTTGCACAAACGGTCAGGAGACCATGCAAGCTGAGCGGCTGACGTGGGTGCGTCATAGATTAGCTCAAGCTGCGGCCGTTTTCCCACGCTGTTCGCGTGCGGTGCGTAGAAGTGGCGCTCACCGTCACCCCCCGTCCTTTGAATTGTGATAACAACGGCGCATTTCGCCAGCTGGGCGGGATCACGGCTGGAGATTGGCTCGGCTAGGAGGGTGGCAAAGTCGGGCGTCAAGTCTTCCTGGAAGCCAAGGTCGTACGGCTGCACGTCCCACTCGACAACCGCGTTTGTTGAGCCCAAAAGCCCACCACCACAGTCGAGCATAGCGCGAAGGGCGGTGACGACCGCACCGTTGCGGCCTGAGTGCGGCGAGACCTTCAAAATGGTTAGGGTTGGGATCAGGGTCAGGGTTTGGGTTAAGGTTGGAGAGATAAGGTTAGGGTGTGGAGTGCGGCGTGACCTTCAGGATGGCGGATCGGAGCCTGGAGCCGCGAGGCAGGTTGCTAGCCGTGAGATGCGTGAAGGTGAGCTGAAGCACCTTGCGGCGAATGCTGAGAGCCTGCGTAACATCCGGTGCGTTTGGTGGCGGCGCTGGTGGCGCCGGGGGCGGTAGTGGGCTAGGCATATCCGCGTCGACGATAACTTCCATGAGGTGGAGCAGCCGGTTGCTGCCCACAAGTACAACCGTGACATAGCTACCCGCCATGCCACCACAGCTGGCGACTAAAGGGGGTGAGTACCAATCTGACGGCGCTGTCTGGTCCGCACACAAGAGTGCTGGTTCTGCATACTGCCCCGAGGTGCTGCCGATCCAGATCTGGTGGTGGCCAAGTTTGTAGGCGTTGTTGCCAGCCCTGTTGAAGATTGTGACCGTGTTGACGGACATGGTTGCAGCCAGTTGAACGGATAACCACGGGTTAATCATGGGAGCGGAGCCAGTACACGTGTGGCACATGGTGTTTGTCTTACCATCAATGCAGTTCGATGCTGGCGAACCCCAGCACGAGGAGGACAGCTCCGCAGAAGTGACGACTGGTGGTGGCGACGGGGGTGACGGTAGCGCTGGCGGTGGAGGCGGCGGCGGTGGAGAGGGAACCGCAGCAACATAGACCTCTGATAGGGCAAGCACGCGGTTGGAGCCCGGTAGTAGGACAGTTACGTGGCTGCCTCGCATGCCATCACAGTCAGAGGCGAATGGGCCATTTTTAGCTGGGGCCGTGGCTTCAGCGCACAGCTGTGCTGGCGCGTCATATTGACCCGACGAACTGCCCACCCATATTTGATAGTTGGCGAGCCGCTCCCTATCATACCGACGGCGGTTGTGGATTGTGACCACACCCACACTTGTTTCGCTGCGAAGCTCAATTGAGAGCCACTGGTTGTCCCCTGCGTTCGTAAGCAAGTAAGTAGAGTTAGTAGAAAGGGATCAAGCACTAGTATCCCATGTTACTTACTTGCTTACTGACCTGTGTTTGAGCGGCAGTAGCTTTGAAGGCCAACAGTCGAATCGATGCATTTCGAGGCGGATTGATCCTGGCTTGTTGAAGTGCGGGTGGTGGACATCGCTGCAGAAACGCGAAGGCTGCTCGGGGATGGGCTGAGCGGTGGCGGTACAGGTGGCGTGAATGGCGCAGACGGCGTGGACGGTGGGGGAAACGATGGTGGTGGCGGATGTGATGGCGGCGCGGGCGGCGATGGTGGCGATGGTGGCGGTGCTGGTGTGTAGCCGAGCGCATGCGGCTCGATCTCAACGCCGCTCACATCCAACAGAGCCAGCGTTGAGACACCGCTTGCATGCGACAGCGATGAGGGGGCCACGCACTCAACGCTGGTTGTTGACACCGATGTGACCTCACATGCGTCGCCGCACACTCGAACGGCGGTTTCAGTAGCTGAGAAGCCAGTGCCAGCAATCGTGAGCGTCGCGCCACCAGCAAGCGTTGTGACAGTGGGCCTTAAGCTTGCGACAGTAAAATTGTTGCCCAATATTGTAGGGGCCCCGAGGCCAAAGCCCCACTCGGAGGAAAGGGTGATTAACTGATGACCCGCTCGTGGCGGTGGCGAGACGCATGTGAGTGCAGAGGAGCTAACGCTGCCCACCAGCACGCAGGCCGTGTCACCCACCTTGATCCGCGTAGATTCAAGTGGGAAAGAGCCACTGTCCCCAAAGGTGCCGTTGAGCATTATCGACCACTCAGTCGGGTCCTCGCTGGTAACTGTCGCTGCCGTGAGGATGGGCGTGACAGCGCGACTGTAGGTGTAATCACAAGGAGCTGCGGCGCTGCAGCTTGCAGTGGCGCCCCGAACCTTGAATACAACGGGAACATTCGAATCTTCGGACATGGATACGGCGGCAGGGGTTGTGCAGGCCACCTGCGTTGCGTTTGTTGAAAGGACGCGGCAGTTGCGTCCGCCAATGGTCACCTCAAGGTCGCTCGGTCGTGTGGTGAAGCCATCACCGTGGAGGGTAATCAACGTGCCACCGGCCACGGAGCCGGCTGCCGGCGAGATTGTGCGGAGCTGCGGAGAAGTTGTGAGCATGCTGTTTCCAACTAGGGTGGGCGACAGTCCACCTGCAGCTGTGGCGACCGTCACTTTGTGTGGCGCCATCGAATCCTGATGCGGCAGCCGACACGCCACCTGGACGACCGTCTGCATCTGTTGTGTACACGCAACCACAGGGCACACTGGTGGCGTATAAGTTGTCACCAGCTCTGCCGAGAGAACCTCACAGTTTTTTCCACCGACGAGGACCAGATTATCGGATGTGGTGAGGGAGAGCGCATGGCCCATTAGGGTGAGCGTGTTGCCTTCGTTTCCAATTGAGGGCGACATTGAGAGGAGCACCGGCGTGAGCGAGAGAGCGTAGCCGAATTGGCACTCGCTTCCTGGGGCGCACAAGACGGCACGAGTACCGTCGGAATTTGACAAGGTGCCTTGCACCGACACAGGTTGCTTGACTAGCTCATTTGGCGGAGGTGGGGCTGTTGGTGGCGCGGGCGGCGAAGGTGGTAGAGGCATCAGGGGTGCGGGTGGTGGAGGAACCAGTGGTGCAGGTGGCGGCGCGAACACAAATCGGGGGCCACAGTCGTCGCAGTCGGTTGACAGTGGGCAAAGGGCAAACTCAGAGCCACTGCCACCATCATCACAAATGCCGTCATCCGTCCAGCCCGAAGGAGTGCAGCTGTTGCTGCAAGTAAGTGGAGGGGGAGCAATAGGCGGCGGGTTGGGCAAAGGTGGTGGGGGCTTGGCGGGATCGTCGGGTGGCTTAGGTGGCGAGGGCGGCGAGGCCGGCAAGGGCGGTGGATGGATGGGGGCATATGCTGCGATGCAGTTGTAGCCGATCACAGCCAAGTTGTACCCGATGTAAAATGCGTGATCTGCTTCATCAGCGGCAACGTACTGAGATGGGTTGTTTGAGCATGGTGTGAGTGATCTCCCCTCGCATGCCTCAAGGTCGCGGCAGTAGCCCTGGCCTCCTGCCTGGCAGGCTAGGCACGTCTTCTGCTCATCCATCAGCGGGCCTGCAGGCGGCAGCGTGGGTGGGCCAGGCGGCGAAGGAAAGCCATAGGTTCTGACCTCGATGAGACTGAGGGCTCTCCCTGTGCCTGGCAAGTACACAGTGATGTGCGTTCCCACCAGTAATGGATCGCAGTAGTGAAAGATCTCTTGGTCAGTTGGGTTGGTTGGATTGGTTTGCGCGCCACACAGGATTGCTGGTGCTGCCACCTGGCCAGGTGCGAAGCCTACCCAAACCTCGTGATACTTGAGATTATGCCTCAGGTTGTGGTTCAATCCAAAGTTAAAGATTCCGACCATGCCCACACTCTGCGCAGATGCCATTTCGATCGACAGCCAAGGGTTCGTAGCAGTGCCGGTAAGACAGCCTCTAGAGTATATCGACGTTTGCCCATCGATGCAGTTGGCGGCCACAAATCGTGCGTCGTAATTCAAATAGATGTGGGAGAGCGACACGGAAGCTGCAGATATTTCTGGCAACGGCGGCGGTGACGGTGGCGGCGGGTGCGACGGCGGTTGCTGCGGCGGTGGCCGCGGCAACGGTGGCAGGCTCGGCGGCGGGGCAGGCGGCGGCGGCGGC
>Ga0209713_10000584_pt1 | contig 20724 bp, 7 predicted proteins | sample ArcOceMetagenome_3_FD_187444 | JGI IMG/M metagenome (GOLD analysis project Ga0209713, IMG submission 187444) | Marine eukaryotic phytoplankton communities from Arctic Ocean - Arctic Ocean- Svalbard ARC20M Metagenome (SPAdes) (version 2) | ecosystem: Environmental > Aquatic > Marine > Oceanic... | reverse complement strand
GCGCAGGAGCACCGTGAGGCGAGCAAGCGTGCGCGGGAGGCACGCAGCGCATGGGCGGAAGGCATCATGGACACCGGAGGAGGCGAGCTGCAGGTGTGCCCGTTGCTCGTGGACCAGGTCATAGGCGAGCCGCGTTACGCCGATGGGCTGCAGCCTTTGGGCTCGAAGCGGGCCCGGACAGGGGGGTCGACAGATGGCAACGACGCTGCACCGATGGACACGGAGAGCGTATCCCCCGCAGCAGATGCCGACGCCCTTCGGACGGTGCTCGACCTGGAGCCGGAGAGCAGGCCAGTCGATGTATGTAAGATAGGTGAAAGAGGCGGAGGCAAACTTACATTTGAAGGATGTAAAATAGGTGAAAGAGGCGGAGGCAAACTTACATGTGGTGGGAGGCGGCCGGGAGCGAGTCCTGGAGGGCTGAATGTATTTTAGATGTACTTAGATGTACGGCGACAGATGTACTTAGTTACAAACCTCAAACTTTATTCGCAATCGCGACTGATTGCTTTTGCAAGGCATTGTATGTAAAATAGGTGAAACAGGCGGAGGCAAACTTACATTTGGTGCGAGGCGGCCGGGAGCGAGTCCTGGGGGCTGGATCTTTAGGAATTCCCCATTGGGAGCGCGCCGTGTAGGTGAAGTAGCTCCTACGGCTTCTTGCGAGTCTTGTGTAAGTAAGTAAGGTAAAAGAGGCGGAGGCAAGTGGGAGGGGGAGCGAGTCCTGAAATTAAGTAAGTGCACGCAGCATGCAGAACAACAGACCTGGTGCTTGCTGTTTTTTTGACTTAGGTTTTTTCTCCGGGTAAGATCGGCGCACATCAGATGAGGACTGGCTAAGGATCGGATAAACTCGTCACAACGGTAAAGGCACTTGAAGTAAGAGGTGAGCGCGACCAAAGCGGGCGAAGGTCCGCGAAGGGGCTAGGTCCATACGCTACAACTGTATAATACCCTGGGCCGTGCGGTGCGCGGGTCGCGGCTCGCGACGGGTTGACTCAGCGTTCTGCACAAACGTTCGCAAATGGCGCCTCCCGTACCTGCGCTGCCGATCCAGGCGGCCTACCGCGGCCACCAGGACCGCACGAAGCTCAAGGCACGCGCCGCGTGGATGGGCGACCTCTCGCAGGGCGAGTCGCTCACACCACGAACGTTGGGCGACGTCAACGGTGAGGTCGCCTCGCGGCCGCGGTCACTGCTGGGCGTCGACACCAGCGCTGCGCGGCGCGACGCGCGCGCTCGGGCTGCCGCATCCTCCGCACGCGGCGCGGTGTCCGCAGCGGCCGCGGCCGCGCCGTCCTCGTCCTCGGCCAGGAGCGCCAGCAAGAGCAAGCCGGGCTCCAGGAGCCCGCCTCAAGGAGAGAGCAAGAAGGCGGCCGAGCTGCGCAAGAAGGGCACGGCCGAGCAGCGGCAGCTGAAGGACTTCCTGCTGAAGCTCGTCATCACGCCGATGGTCGACAAGGCGGCCAAGGAGGGCGAGGCCATCCTGGCGGCGCGGCAGCGGCAGCTCGACTTTGAGGAGCGGCCGCTGCAGAAGCCGGTGTTCACGGCGTCGCTCTTCGCGTCGCTGCCGACGCGCGGCGACGAGCACGCGCGCCTCGCCTTCGTCGCCGAGGGCGGCAGCGCCATCGTCTGCTCGACGGCCGAGCTGCCGCAGCTGCAGCTCGGCTCGGCCGACCTCGATGCGCTGCGGCTGCAGCCGCTCGTCAAGCCCGACGGGCAGGAGCTGCCGACGGCGGCGGCGCTGCACTCGGTGTGCTGCGACGCGGCGCAGGGCCGCCTCACCGCCCTCCACTGTGACGGGCAACTGCTGCTGTGGGGCGCGCGCCACGGCGAGCTGCGCCACGCGACGCCACTGCTGCAGCCCGACGAGGCGGCGACGGCGCCCACGCGGCCGCTGCTGTCCGTCGACCCGCGCTCGGGCTTCCTGCTGCTCGACACGACGTGGCTCGACGGCACGGCGAAGCTGCTCGAGCCGACGAGCGGCGACATCGTCGCGTCGACGCCGCTCGCGCCGCCCGGGCTGCCGGCGGGTGTCGTGCAGGCGTCCTCGCTGCTGTACGTGCAGCCGCTCGAGCTGATGCTCTGCGCCTTCGAGCAGGTGCCGCAGCTCTTCGCGTACGGCGCGACGTCGGGCGCGCTCGCCGCACAGCTGGGCGGCCACGGCGGCAGCCCACCGCTGCTGCGCATTCTACCGACGCCGCTCGACACGTCCGACGGGCAGCTCGTCGCGAGCGGCGGCAGGGGCACCGCCGCCGAGCCCGACTTTTCGGTGCGGCTGTGGCGCCTCGGCAAGCTCGACGGCGCTGGGATGGCGGACGCGATCGCCGCGGGCGCCGCGGGCGACGCGTCGGCGACGACGGCCGCCGCGTCCGAGCTCAAGATCGTGTGCGAGCGCGTGCTCACGGGGCACACCGGCCCGCTGACCGACGTCATCTACATGCCCGACACGCGGCTGCTCGTGACGTCGTCGCTCGACTGCTCGGTGCGCTTCTGGGACCCGACGGCGACGCCGCACCTGCTGACGGCGCCCGAGGGCGGCCGCCACGTGCGTGCGGCGCCCGGCCGCTACATCGAGATGCGGCCGGAGTGGACGCTAACCAACCCCGCGTACGTCAACTGCCTGCTCCTGCGCACCGAGGACGCGCCGGTGTCGCTGGCGGCCGCGACCGAGTGGTCCGGGCCCGAGGGCTTACTCGTGCTCACCGTGCACCAGCGCGACGAGGAGGAGGCGGCGATGGCGCGCGCGGCGGCGGCGGCGGGCATCGAGGCGCCGTCGGCGGGCAGTCTGAACCTGTGGGGCGTCAAGCGCGCGTCGACGCAGGTGGAGGCGGCGCGCTTCGACGAGCCGCTCGACAAGGAGGCGTACATGCAGGCGGAGGCGACTGCGGCGGCCGACTGGAGGGACGCGCTGCGCCGCCACTCGCGGCAGGGCGGCCACTTCTCGAAGGCGGCCAAGGACGAGGTGTCGACGCGCGGCCGCGCCACGCTGCGCGCCACCGAGCTCATCCGCGCCGGCGTGCTCGGCCGCGCCTCGCTCGACGAGCAGATGAGGCCGCACGTGCTGCGCGAGGCGTTCACGGAGGCGCTGCTTCACGCGCGGCGCGACGCGCCCAAGAAGGGCAAGGCGCAGGCCGACGTGAGCGACGCCGAGCTGCGCACGCAGCTCGCAGAGGCGCTCCTCCTCGAGAGGGGCAGCCTCCACCCCCAGCGGTCGGCCGCCTCCGCCTCGGCGTCCTCGGTGGGCGCGGTGGGCGCGGTTCGCGGCTGCAGGGGGGTCGGCGTCGGCGGGGCGGCGTCCAAGGTGGGCGGCGCCAAGGAGAAGGCCGAGCTAGCAACGACGCTCAAGCTGAGCGAGGCCTTCGCCTTCTGCCAGCACCACCGGCTGCTCGGCGGCGGCCTCTCGTCGCTCGACGACATGCGCGGCTGGCTGCACGCCCTCCTCGAGTTCAAGCCGGCGATGCTCGGCGCCTCGTCGTCCAAGGCCAAGGCTGACGCCGCGGCGCCCGCGCCGGCTCCCATCGTGCCACGCAGCGCGGCGGCGTCGACCGCGGCGGCGCGCGCCGCGGCGACCGCTACGGCGGGCGGCACGGGCGCGGGCGCGCCGGGCGCGGCGACGCTCCTCGCGCAGAAGCAGCGGCTCGAGTCGCTCGACGAGCGCGCCTTCGTGCGGCTGCTGAACGACGTCGACCCGATCGCGCGGATGCGCGACGGCTCGGACCGGCTGCTCGCGCTCATCGCGCAGCTGAGCGACCGGATGGCGGCGCCGCGCGGCGCGATGCGGTACAATGCCGAGACACACGCGCGGCAGTGGCGCGCCAAGACGGCGACCATCGACCGCGAGCTCTGCGCCATCGGCGCGCACGTGCGCGCGCACGCGTCGACGCTGGTGGCGCGGCAGCTGCTCGAGCTGCTGCCCGCGCCCGCCAAGCCGCCGTCGACGCCGGCGGCGATCGAGGCGGCGCCGATGGCGCTGCCGCACATGCGGCTCGAGCGCGACAAGCCGCTCGCCGACTGGGACGAGCCGCCGAGGAAGGTCTTCGCGGCGACCGACCTCACCGGCGCGATGGGCGCCGCCGCCGTCGGGCGTGGTGGGGTGGGTGGGCTGGCGTTCGGCGGCGCGGGCGGCGCGCTCCCGCTGGCGGGCGGCGTGGGCGGCGGCGGCGGCGCGGGCGGCGGCGCGGTCGACACGGGTGCGGTGCGGCGTTTGTGCGTCGCGGTGATCCCGCAGTCGCAGATGGGTCTGCAGCAGGCGATCGGCGGCTACGGCGCGTCGACAACGGTCGCATTGCTGGCACCCATGACCCTTGCGAGAGAGCGCGCCGTTTGGCTGCTGGGGGCTGCCTGGGCCACGCTCTCGGCCTCGCTCTCTCACACACCACTCTCGAACACCCTCTCGCGCTCTCACGCATCGACGCGTCGCCCCCGTCGCTTCCGCACACACAGGCGGCCGGCCACGCACCGACCACATCACAATGGAGCTGCAGATGGCACGGCTGCTCTCCGGCTCGGCGGGCAACTTCTTCTCCCGCTGCCTGGGCTACGCAACAGTGCCCCCGACGCTCACACAGCCCGACGCCGAGTGCCACATCGTGTACGAGCTGATGGCGGCGTCCAACGCGCGGCACGTGCACACGCTCCTCCACCTGCACCAGCCGCTGCGCACGGCCCCGCTGGTCTACGTGATCCGCTCGTGGGGCAGACAGCTCCTCCTCGCGCTCGGTGCCGCGCACAAGCAGCGGCTGCTGCTGCGCACGCTGAGGATGCGCCACCTCACCGTCTCGGCCGACGGCCAGCGGCTCAAGCTTGGACCGTCGGCGCTCGCCAACTGCGCACTCACCGACGGCGCCGGAAACGACGGCGGCGGCCGCGTCATGTGCGCAAACGACCTGCCGCCGCTGACGGGCCCAATCTCCAAGGAGATCACGGCACAGTCGCCCGCGCAGGCCAAGGCGGCGGCGGAGATGCGCGCAAAGCGCGGCGGCGACGCGGCGGGCTTGCTGGACGAGGAGATTCTCGCGCCCGAGCTGCTGCTGCCGACAGCGATCGCGCAGGGTGGCATGCCGATGCCGTCGCTCGCGCCGCAAAAGGCCAAGAAGGCCACGGCCGACCGCGTCGCGCGCGAGCAGCAGGCGCAGGCCGCCGCGCAGGCGCAGGCCGCCGCGCAGGCCGCCGCGGCGCGCGCCGCCGTCACCGGCGCCAGCCCGGCGCAGCAGCAGCAGGCGGCGGCCTCGGCCGCCGCCGCCGCCGCCGCCGCCGCCGCCGCGAGCGCGGCGAGCCTACTGCTCGATCCTCACCAGCTGCCGGAAAAGGCCGATGCGGCGCCGCCGCTCTCGGCGGCGTGCGACGTGTGGGTCTTCGGCCGCATCCTCTTCGAGATGCACCTGGGCGTGCCGCCCGACGGCTACGCGGCGTCAGTCGCGCGCCACTGCGTCGAGGCGGCGCAGCCCATCCGCACCGTGCTGACGCAGCTTTACCCGGAGGTGATGTCGCCGCTGCCGCTCGCCGGCCAGAGCACGTGCCCCGACGACCTGAGCGGGGGTGGCTTCGGTGGTGGAGGGAGCGCTCCAAACGTGGTGGGCGCGCCGTCGCACTCGTACGACCCATTCCGCAAGATCAAGCCGCCGCAGTCGGAGCACGCCAAGCTCACCGCGCTCGACCCCGACTACTACGACCCCGACCTCGCCGAGAAGGTGCTCGCCGCGCGCGCGCAGGCGAGCGCCGACCTCGCGCCCGCCGCGCGGCTGCCGTCGCGCGCGCGCTCGTGGATGCCCGCGGTCGAGCTGGCGACGGGCGACGCGCCCGACGCCAAGCCGCCGATGCTGCTCGACGTCATCGGCGCGTGCCTGCAGCCGCGCCCGTCGGCGCGCCCGTCGGTGGCGGCGCTGCTCGCGAGCCCGACGTTCTCGCTCGACGGCCGCACGCTGCTCACCGCCAAGCGCAACGCGGCTACGTACATGGCGACGCCCGCCGCGCCGGCGCTCGTGCGCCGCGACGTGTGCGCGCCGCTCATCGAGGCGCAGACGGCGATGCGGCTGAGCGGCCGCCTCCCCGCGCGCATCTTCGACGAGGCGCTGTCGGCGGCGCTGGCGTGCTGCACGCAGCCGCGCCGCGTGCTGCGCGCCGGCGGCGTCGCGACCGCCGACCGCCCGTGGCTCGCCGTCGAGGAGCTCGAGGCGCTCGGTGACCTCTCGTCGCACCCGGAGGAGGCGGAGGCGTGCGAGAAGCTCGTCGCGGAGGTGGTGGTGGCGCGCGACGTGTGGAGCTGCCTGCGCCGCCTCGCGCTCGCTGACTTCGCCGCCGCCGAGCGCGCCGGCCTGCCCGTCGGCAAGAACGACGCGCGCGCCAAGGCGCCGCTCGAGCTCGCGCGCGCGCTCCGCGTCATCATTGCCCACGCCGACGTGACCGACTCGTGCGTGCGGCCGCACCTGCCCGCGCTGCTCGCGCAGCTCGTTGACCTCTGCGCGGGAGAGCTGCGCCTCAAGTCGGCCGCCGCGCCGCTCGCCACGCCGCCGCCAGCCACGCCCGCCGAGGCCGCCGCCGCCGCCGAGGCCGCGCGGAGCGCCGCTGCTAAGGAGGTGGCCGCCGGCTCGCCGCCCGCGCTGCTCGCCGCCGCGCCCAAGGCCGCCGCCGCCGCCGCCGCCGCCACAACCGACCCCACCGCCATCGCCTCGGGGCTCGCCGCCACCGGCACCAAGCCGGCGCAGGCGACTGCGTCGGCGGGCGGCCCGCAGGCCGACCCGACGGGCGCGGCGATGGTGAAGCGCCTCGTCAACGGCGCTCCCGACGACGGCGGGCTCGCGCGGTACATGTCGTGGGTGCAGCCGGGCGTCGGCCAGCTGCAGGCGTGGCAGGCGTACTGCGCCGAGGGGTGCGGCTGCTGGAGCGTCGCGCTGTGGCGGCTGCTGCAGCCGGTACTGAGCGGCGTGTTGAGTGAGGAGGGCGGTGGGAGCCTCGCGATGCCCTCGCTGCGAGAGGCCATCCGCCAGCAGGGCCGCACGGGCGCCTCCTCCGCGACGCCGCCGTCGTCGTCGGCGTCGGCTGCCGCGGCCGCTGCAGCCGCGGCCGTCGGACGGAACCTGGGCGCCGCGGCCATCGCACAGGCAAAGGCAAAGGCGAAGGCGGCGGCCGACGCGCCGCCGCCTCCCGCGGCCGACGAGGTCCCGCTCAAGCACGAGGCCTTCCGCCACGGGCACGAGAAGCCGAGCTGGGCGCGCGCCAAGCCGCAGCCGAACGGCACGCACGCGGCCGCTCCGCCGCCACCGCCGCGCGTGCTCGGGCGCGAGTACTGCGCGGAGCTGCTCGGCGCACAGGCGAGCCTTCACCGGCTGACGCTGACCGACCAGCGGCGCGCGCGCGCGTCGGCGCTCACGCACCTCGCCGCGCTTCTCCGCCAGCCGACCACGCTGCCGCTGTGCGCCGAGCTGCGCGTGCCGCAGGCGGCGGCGGCGCTGTGCGGCGACCCGGAGGTCGAGGTGCGCGAGGCGGCGCTCTCGCTCTTCCTGCGGCTCGCGCAGCTGCACGCCAAGCGCGCGCCCGCCGGCACCGCCGCCGCGCACGCCGAGTCGGTGCTGCTCGGCGCCTTTGGTCAGCACGCGCTCATGCGCGGCCTCGCCGCGCCTCTCCTCGACTCGTCGGAGGCGGCGAGCTGCCGCAAGCTCTCGGTGGAGATCATGGCAGAGCTGGTGGCGTGGGGCGACGCCTCCGCGCTCCTCGCGATGCAGCGCTCCGACGCGTGGCGCGCGCTCGTGCAGCTGGTGCCACCCACGTTTGCGCACCACGACGGCGGCCGGCGCCGTGAGAAGATCGACCTGGGCGCGCGCGCCGTCTTCGAGCGGGTCATCAAGGATGGGCCGCCGCAGCCGCTCGCGTCGCTGGCGGCGCGCCCCGGGCTGCTGACGAGCCTGGCCGAAGAGGGCCTGCGCATGCCGCGCCCGGCGAGTCTGATCGAGCTCGGCGCCCAGGCGTACGCCGCGCTCGACAGCGACGGCTCCGGCGCGAGCGGGCTGCCGCCGCCGAGCGCCGCCGACGCCGACGCCGCGTCGCGTGCGCTGGAGGCCGACGACGGTAGCGCGCGCTCCGAGGCCGAGCTGGTGCGGCACGCCTCGTCGACGCTGCGGCTGCCGTGGCAGACGGCGGGCGAGCTGGCGCGCGCGTCGGGCGCGCTGCGCTGCCTGCTGGCGCTGGCGCGGCGGCGCGCCGAGCGCGCGGTGCGTTCGTTGCGCGCTCACGCCGAGGCGGTCGAGAAGAAGCAGGCCCTCGCCATCGGGCGGCGTGACGTGCTTCTCGACGCGTCGGGCGCGCCGTCCAAGGGGTCGATGGCGGCGGCGGCGGCGGTCGGCTCGGTCGAGGCGGCCGAGCGCGCGACCGAGAGCCTGCGTGACGCGCTCGCGCTGATGCACGACCTGTGGCAGCTGCCTCTGATGGTGGCGGAGCCCGACGACGCTGCTAACGCCAGTTCTGCCGACGCGGGGGCCGATGCGTTGCTGGGGCTCGTGGGCGCCGGCTCCGGCGCCTCCGGCCACGGCGCCATCGTCGTGGCGTCGGGCGAGGCGATGGTGCTCGGCTCGGGCGCGGCGCAGTGGCTGTGCGAGACGGCGCTTGACCCGATGGCGCCGCCGCCGCCCGTCCGCTCGTCGGCCGCCGCCGCCGCCGCCGCCGCCGTCGCGACCACCGCCGGGCTCTCGCGCGAGGAGGCCGAGGAGCAGGCTGTCGACCTGTCCGGCGCGGGCGCGCTGGTGGAGACGCCTGAGCCGCTCTCGGAGCCGGCGCGGCTGCCGCTGGTGCGCGCGCGGCTGATGGCGCTCGAGCTCGTGCGCCGCCACCTCCTCCCGAGCCGCGGCGGCGGCGCGGCGGCGCTGAGCGCCCGCCTGGCGCTGCCCACGGCGACGGTGGCGTGGCTGCACCGCGAGCTGCAGGAGGTGGCGGCGGCGCTCGCGCTGACGGACCTGCCGTCGCTCTTCATGAGAGAGTACGGCGTGCGGCGCGAGGCGCGGCTCGCCACGTGGCGCGCGCTGCTCGACGGGCCCTCGGCGACGCTCACGCAGCTGCAGCGCTCCGACGCCGTCGAGAAGCTCGTCGTGCTCGGCTCGCTGCCGCACACGCGCTCGTTTGCGGACGCGACGCAGCGGCTGCCGCCGTCGTTTGTGGCGCACAACGCGTCGCCCGCGCTGCGCCTCGAGGGCATCGAGATGGTACGCGCCATCCTGCTGCGGCGCGGCCGCTGCGAGGGCCTGTACGTGCAGCTGCAGGAGGGGCTGCGCCGCCACGCCACCGTCACGCGCGAGGTGGCTCGGCTGCGCGCCGAGGGCGCCGGCGCCGTGCGCGACGCAAGCAAGCAGCGGCTGCTCGCGAGCGGCGTCGTGCTGCTCGGGCTGCTCGACCAGGCTGCCGACGTGCGCCTGTGGCAGATGCTGCAGGAGGCGGGCGCCGCCGAGGCCATCCACGCGCTCCACCTCACCGACCGCGACGCGCCGCCCGCCGCGCCCGACAAGCTGCTCGTCGGCCTCGGCAAGGCGGAGCGCGTGCTCGGCCGCGCCGCCGCCGGCTTCCTGCAGGGGATGCGCGACTACGAGCACGCGGCACGCCGGCCGCACCCGCTGCTTACGGACGCGATGCGCGGCGGGCCGCCGCAGTACGCGCCCGCCGACGACGAGTGAGAGTGCCGCTGCAGCCCTTGGGGTACTTGGGGCGGAGCGGGAGAGTGACAGACCGCAGAGACTCGACGACGGGCCAAGGAGGCACCAGGGCATGGGCTCCAGAGACATAGGTTGTTGTGAGATGGTGGGGAGCCGTGGTGGATCCTCCATGAGCATGACGTGGGGACGGGAGGGGCGAGGGGTCAGGGTCTCAGGGGCTCATGATTCTTGATTCGGAGTTCGCAAATCGCAGCGTGACTTACGGTGCACTCTGCGGCCCTGGCCCCGGCCGTTGTGCAGCGTTCGAACACTCTTGTCACAATATCAATAAAGTCACAAAGATATTCAGCCTTGAGCGCTGTCTGTGTCTACGGTACGAAGTGAGTCTCGTCATGCTTCATGCGCAGCGTGTGCGTCTTCTGTCTCCGTCGGTTGCTAGGCGGTCTAACCTGTTTACTGTTTACTGCCTCATGCGCAGCGCGATCACTGCCACACGCTGCGGTGGCTGTGCATGGCGCGCACGCGCGCCGACGGAGGCGTTGCGCAGCGCGTCGGGGAGCCGACTCGTCGCGTGCAGCACGACGCCGTAGGATGTGTCGAGAAGGGCGCCGTGTCTACAAAGGGCAGCCGGCGCTCGGCGTGTGGACACCGCGTCCGGCCAGCCGCAGGGGCGGCACTCCAGAGCCAGAGCGTACATGCACATGCATGCACAGGGCCCAGTAACCGCGTCGATGGAGTCATGTGTGGATCTAGCTTCAATGATACAGTTTAATGTTGATCAACACTTTTATTGGATCTAAAGCCTCGGGTCAAAGCTGCGCGCTCTCCTCGATTCGCGCCGCCTCAGCGGAGGAGTTGGGGTCGCCGCTGCCGCCGCCGCCGCAGAGCGGCGCCTCGTCGGGCGGCAGCGCGCGGCTGCACCGCGCGCTCCTCATGCGCAGTGGCGACATCAAACTCGACGTGCGGCCGCGCGCGGCGTTGCTCACTGACGTCGGCGACCCGAGCGATCCTGCGCTCTCGCGCCGCTCGCGCAGCATTCCGCCCGCCGACAGACCGCCGCCGCCGCCCCCGCGTGCGCAGCTCGCGGACGTCGCCTCGCCGCCAGTGCCCCCGCAATCAGCCCCGCGCCGTCGTCGTCCTGCCCTCGGCACGCGGCCGAGGAGCTGATTGATCTGCTACGCCGCTCGCTCTCGGTGCTCACAACGCGTGCCGATGGGCAGGCGCATCGTGATCGCGGTGATCGTGGTGTCGACGACGCACCACCGCCATCATGGGGACGTCGCTGGCTTCAGCAGGTTGCCGCGAGGCTTCGGGACGCGTTGGAAGCGGGGGCCTCCAAGGTCCGCGGGATGCCACGTCCCTTTGGCTCCTCGCGCGTCGAGCCGCCGCCACAGGACACAGCAGGCACCGGCGAGCCGGGCAGAAGCGACCCACCGCCGCCACCACTGCCGACAGAGGCCCCCCCTCTCGTGATTGGCAAGAAGCGGCGGCTCTCGGAGGATCTGCAGGACAAGGCAGCGCAGAAGAAAAGCCACCTCGCCGAGCTCGAGACGCTCAAGGCCGAGAACGACGCGCTCCGGCTCTCGGGCCACGGCTCCGTCCTCTCTGGCCTCTCTGTCTCCGGCTCCGCCCTCTCCGGCTCCACTACCTCACTGGAGTTCTCCGCGCTGTCGCCTCGGCTGCTGCCGTTCAAGGGCCAGCTCTCGAGCAGCCAGAGCGCAATCGGCGCCGCAGCGCCGCCGCCGCTACCGACGGCCTCTCCGCAACCGCTACCATCTCTGGGCTCTCTGCGGGTCACCCCGCCACCGCTGCCGTCGCCCACGTCGTCACCGCTGTCATCGCCCACTTCCCGGGCCACTGGGCGGCCGCCTTTGCCGCCACTGCCAGGCCGGCGCGGCGCCTCTCCACCACCGCTGCCAGGCGCCTCTCCACCACCGCTGCCAGGTCGGTTGGTCGGGCTGAGTAGCCTGCGGCTGAGCACCCCACGCAGCGAGCTGTCGACGAGATCGAGTCTGAGCCCTTCGCCTCCCGGCTCGTCCAGGGGCTCGGCTCGAGACATGAGGCTAAACTCGCATTCCGACAAGATATGATTGACAGAGGGCGATTTTTGCCCTGCGTACCGTAGTAGGTGAGTTTTTACAGTACTGTCTATTGAGAAGCTCAACGGAGACTTTACTCATTAAAACTAAGCCACACACGTGGGCCGGTAGCAGCGGCTGGGGTTTTTTCGCACTCGTCAGAATAATCTCAGTTTTGTAAGAGCCAAAAATATGCGACTGCCTGTGGCGTGCCAGGCACACTGGCATACAATGCAAGCAAAATACTGAAAACGCGCTGTCCTGGCGAGCTGATCTCGCAGCCTGCACCGACTTCTTCGCATTGCAGAGGGGCATACTCAATCGCCTCAAAGACCGGCGCCCGATCGTCGAGACCGATGAACGCGACGAGCTCTCGCGTGCACACCGTCTTCAAGATGCAGGGGATGACCCCCCCCCCACACCCCTCCCCCCTCACACTCCCACACACACACACTCCCTCTCCCTCCCGCGACGCACACACACGCATTGCCGTCGCACACGCACCTAGCCCTGTATAAGGATTTCGCGAATACAAAATTTGCCATGCGCGCGCGCTAGAACAAAATTTCGCGAAATCTGCCTGCTATCTGAGGATTCTCTATGAATTTCTGCCTCACACCACAACGCTCACAACTGACGCACATACGCACTCAGAGCAGAGTCTGCAGCGACTCTGCAGCGTCCAATGAACCGCGCATCCCCGAGACCGAGCCGGAGACGCCCACGCCGGAGCATGGGTTGGCCTAGAAGTGGGCGGCCGGGGCAGCGTGGCGCTGCGGGGTCGATGCCTGCCAAGATATGCTCGGCTGCCGGGGCAAGGACCAGCTGCTTGTGCCGGCGGTGCTCGCGCCCGAGCTGCACTGCGTCTTCCGCGACCTGTCCGTCAGTGCCCAATCATGTGTAGCCTACTTTACAGTGTTGCGTGTAGGGTTACCGCATGCTATTTTAAAATATTAAATGAAGCTGGTTCGTACGACTTATACGCGTGCGCGGTGGCACCGCCGGCCTTCGAAAAAGATACGAGTAATTATTTGCAGGACCTGGAACTCAAACACAATAGTCTGGCGCCTCTGGCAATGCGCATCAAGCATCACGCGCTCACTCGGCCTCCGCCTCGGTGGCGCTCTCGACCCACGCGCGCGCGCGCTCCTTGACGTGCTCGACGAGCTCGTCGTCGGCGGCGACGCCGCGCGCGTACTCGAGGTAGCGCTTGAAGAAGAACTTCATCTTCTTGGACGAGAGGCGCAGGCTGGTGACGCGCTCGAAGAGGCGGCGCGTCACCGCCGCGTCGGCGGCCTTGATCTCCATGTCGAGGTAGACTGACCAGACGTCGACGCGCTTCGGGTAGTTGGAGAGGATGCCGTCGAAAACGGTGCGGCCACGCTCGGCGTCGCCGAATTTGAACTCGAGCTGCGCAAACTTGGAGATGAGCTCGACGTGCTGCGCCATCGGCATCGCATCGACGGCGCGCTGCAGCACGCGCCGCGCCTCTTCGTGCTCGGCGCTCGGCTGCCGCGCCATCAGCGCGCCAAGCCAAGCACCCCACACCTCGGGCATCCGGCGGAACTTCTTGCACGCGGCGTCGTACGCGGCGTCGGCGAGCGTGCGGTCGCCGGCGCGCTCGTGCAGCCCCGCCACGTGCAAGTGGACGCGGTGCGGCGCCGAGACGCCGGCGGTGGCGCGGCGGAAGGCGGCGACGAAGGCCTCGTCGGTGCCGTGCGCCTTCTCAAAGTTGAGCAGCGCCGCCCACAGGTTGAAGCGCTCGTCCTCGCGGCGCAGCTCGACCGTCTTGAGCGCGCGCTCGAGCAGCTCGCGTGCCTTGTCGAGCTCGGCCAGGCTCACCGTGAAGTCGACGTACCGCAGCCACAGGTAGCTCGAGTGCGGCGAGCCGAGCAGCAGCCGCTCAAAGTCGTCCGACGTCTGCGGCGTCGTGTCGCCGAGCAGCTCGGTCTCGCGCTCGACGATCGCCGCCTCCTTCTGCCGCATCGACACCTTCTCCTGCGCCTTCTTGCCGCGCCGCCCCCCCGCACCGCTCTTCTCCTCCACCGCCTCGGCCTCGGCCTCGGCCTCCTCCTCCTCCTCCTCCTTCTCGTCCACGGACTGTGACTTGGCTCCGTTCGTCGGCGAGCCAAAGTCGTCCCACGCGAAGCCACCGCCGCTCATTGCTACGCTGTCGCCACCCTCGCCGGCGTAGGCCGCGGCAGCAGCCGCCAGCGGGTCCGCCTCGTCCTCGTCCTCCTCGTCCTCGTCGTGCTCCTCTTCGCCCTCCTCCTCTTCGCCCTCCTGCACATCGTCGTCGTCGTGCATCAGTGCATCGCCCTCCTCGTCCTCGTCGAGCTCCAGCTCGTCGCCCTCGTCGCCCTCGTCGCCCTCGTCGCCATACTCCTCCTCGCCCTCGTCGTCGTCGTCATCCTCCTCCTCCTCCCCCTCCTCCTCCTCCCCCTCCTCCTCCTCGCTCTCCTCCTCCTCGTCCTCCTCCACATCCATCCCTAGCGCATCGACCTCCTCCTCCTCCTCCTCACCACCCTCTGCCTCGAGCTCCGGCTCCTCTCCCGCCTCACGCAGCCGCGACGCCTTCATCGACACGGCCACCTGCCGCTTCTCGCCGTCCACCTGCGTCACCATCACCTTGACGCGGTCGCCTGGCACAAACGCCGCCTCCAGGTCGCGCACCGTCGCGTCCGACACCTCGGAGCGGTGGCAGAGCCCGTCAATGCGCGAGCCGTCGATGCGGACAAAGACGCCAAAGTCACGCACGTTGCGCACGACGCCACGCACGATCAGGCCTGCATGCAGCTCGTCAAAGCGCAGCGTCGGCGTCGGTGCCACAAAGTGGCCGCCCTCGACGAGCGAGCGCTTCAGCGACAGCTCGACGCCGCGCTTCTTGCCCGCCTTGCCATTCTTGCCGTTGCCCTTGCCGCCACCCTCGCCGGCGAGGTCAGTCGAGAGCACGCGCGCCACGACGAGCGTGCCCACCGGCAGCGTGCTCGCCAGCTCGTCGAGCTTGAGGAAGTCGTCCGACAGGTTGCGCAGCCCGACGAAGCCGTCGAGCGTCTGCGAGAGCGCCACGAAGGCGCCGTGGGACGTCACCGAGGTCACGTAGCCACGCACCAGCTCGCCCGCGGCAATGTCCGACGGCTTTAGCGGCCGCAGCGCCGCGCCGCCGCCGCCCTTGGCAGCCGCCGCCGCGCCGAGGATCGCCTCGACACCGCCGTCGCCGTCGGCACCCGCGCCCGCGCCACCGCTGCTGCTGGCGGCGGCGGCGAGCGCAGCGGCGCGCAGCGAGACATCGACGCCGGCGCCGCGTGGGTTGGGTCCGAGCACGACGGCGGAGACGAGCTCACCCACCTTTCTCTTTTGGAGCGGGTCCTGCACCCACGCGTCGGTCACCTCGGTGATGTGCGCGCGGCCGAGCAGCTTGTCGCCCAGCCGCACCTCGAGGCCGACGCCAGGCAGCGCCTTGACAACCTTGGCGGGGAGCACCGTCCCCGGCGCCGGCAGCGCCTCCGCGCCATTCGCACCGCCGCCCATCGCCGCCGAGTCGCTGTTGGTCGTGCCGCCATCCTCGGCCGCTCCCTTGGCGGCCTTGGCCGCGGCGGTCGCCTCGGCCGCCGCCGCCTTTGCCTTGGCCGACGGCGGCTTCGCGTCGGCGGCACGGAACGACAGGCTGACGCTCGGCTTGGTCGCCAGCACGCGCGCCGTCACTGGCATGCCCGGCGAAAAGTGCGACGCAAGGTCGGCGATGACTCTTGGGTCGTTGGACGCGTCGATCGGAGCGACCCTGCCAGTGGCGCGGTACGAGAAGGCGACACGCACGCCGTCGCCGCTCGCGTCGCGCACCCACCCATCCAGCTCGACGCCCTCAATGAGGTCGGAAGGCGCCACGCGCGGCGGCACGGCCACGCCCGCCTCGGCCGCCGCGAGGGCGTCGGGGCGCGCGCTGACATGCAACGGCGCGTTGGGTGTGTCGCCCTCGGCGATGATGACGACGGCGAGGCCCTTGTTGCCGACGTCGCCGGGCATGATCGCCGCCTCGCCCGGCGCCGCCGTCTCGGTGAAGTGGAGGCGGCCCTTGACGATGTTCTTCTTGTCGAGGCGGAGCGTCACGTGCTGTCCCGTCGTGCCCGTCGGGTGCGCCTTGGCGCGTGCGCCCACGCTCGCCTGCGCGCGGCTGTGGAGCTGCGCGACGCCGCCGCCCTTCTTGCCCGCGGCGGCGGCGCTGTTGGTCTCCGCCGGCATCGACGCGACCAGCTCGGCCGCCGCAGTCGCGCCGGCGTCGCCTTCGTCGCCGCTCAGACGCAGCAGGATCGGCGACGCCTCGACTGCCGCGCCATTCTTGCCGCCGCCCTTGCCGCCCTTTTTGCCCGCCGCCGCTTCCGGCCGCTCCACCACCGCCTTGACCGCCTGTCCGACGCTGAAGCGGCGCGCGGCGGCGCGCGCGGTCGCGGCACTCGCGAGGCTCCAGTGCGGCTGCGGCGCCGCCACGCCAAGTGCGAGGCCATGCTTGGCGAGCGAGAGCACGAGCAGACCCTCGTCGCTCGAATGCTCGACGACGCACGCCACCTCGCGCCCCGCCTTGAGCTTGAGCGTCTTGGCAGCCGGCGACGCGCCGCCATTGGCCGCCGCACCATCACCACCCGCCGCCGCGTCGAGCGTCGCCACGAGTTGCTCGCGCAGACTCACCTTCAGCTCGCCGCTGAGCGGGTCGGCGTCGACCACTGCCGCGCGCACGCGCTGCCCCGCCGCAATCTCGGCCGACGCGAGCTGCGCCGCCGCGGCGCCGCGCGCGCACGTCGCCTTCTCTCCGTCGTCGCCGCTCAGCTCAATCGGACCGGTCGATGGCGGCACCCGCGTCACCGTCAGCTCGACCACAGTGCCGCGTGGGTGGGCGGCCACGATGGCCGCAGCCGCCTCGGCGTCGTCGGTGGCGTCGTCGGTCGCGGTCGCGCGGCGCGCGGCGGCGAGGGCGCGCCGCTCGCGTAGCAGCGCATCGGCCAGCGACGGCAGCGGCGATTGCTCAGGCGCGCCGGCGCCCTCGCCCTCGCCATCGTCTTCGTCGTCGGCGGCGTCGCACTGCGAGGGCTGCAGCGAGAGAGGCACGAGCGGCTGCTTGCGCGCGCCCTTTGGCGCGGCGGCCGAGGCGCCGCCCTCGAGCACGCGCCCTAGCACGGTCTGCCCCTCCTTGAGCATCGCGGAGGCGCGCGGCACAAAGGAGTCCGAGAGTCGCGCCGTGGAGCAGAAGCCGCCGCACTCGCCCAAGAAGGACACGTACGCGCCCTCCGCCGCCAGACGCGACACGTAGCCGCACAGCAGCGTGCCAGGCGCCACGGCGCCGCCGTCCGACGGCAGCGTGCCGGCGGCCGCGGCGGCGATGAGCGCCGGCTTGGCGGTGAGCACGACGCGGCCCAGCGTGCCGTGCTGCGCCGAGGGGCGCCGCACGCTCAGCGCCATCAGCGGCGGCAGCACGGCGCCCTCGGGATACGCCTTCTGCTGGCGCTGCCATGCCGCGGAGAGGGGCGCGTAGTCACCAAGGTGCGCCGTCGCCAGCCAGCCCAGCCCGCCCGCCGGCAGGGCGACCCAGATCCCGCCGCCCACGACCTCGTCGACTGTTGCGCCGTCGACCTTTTCGCCAGCACGCAGCGCCAGCGCCGCCTCACCCGCCTCGCGCGCGCCGTCGGCGTCAGCATCCTCGTTGTCAGCTGCACCGTTGGCGGCCGTCTTCTTGCCAGAGGAGGAGGAGGCCTTGGCGTCGGCGGCCTTGGCGTCGAGGACAAAGGAGAGGAGGAGGCGGCGCTTGTCCGGCACGCAGTTGGCGACGCGGCACTTGACCACCTGCCCGACGCGGTAGCACGATGCCGGGTCCGTCTCCCAGATGGCACCGAGCGTCGCGCGCAGCTCGGACGACGGCACGAGGCCGCGCGTCGCGCCGAGAAACGAGACGATCACGCCGGCGTCGCTCACCTTGGCGACGACGCCGTGGGCGAGGAGCGCACCGTCGTTGGCCGCCGCGACGGCGGTCGCGGCCGCCGAGGTGGAGACGGCATCGTCGAAGGAGGTGATGCGCAGCAGCAGCGACGAGACGAGCGTCGGTTTGAGCGAGAGCAGGAGCTTCTTCTCGCTCACGTAGTTGGCGAGGACGACGCACTCACGCTCCTCGCCCACCTTGAGCGTCCGGTGCGGCTTGGCGAGAACCGCCTCGGTCATGTGCGCCGGCGCCACCGTCCCCGTCACGCCCGGCGCCAAGCGCAGCCGCGCGCGCCCCTCGCTCGCCTCGACGACCGTCGCCTTGAGCACGCGCCCAATCGCCACGTCAGCGTACGAGAAGATCGGGACCTCGCCGTCCTTGTCGCCCTTGCCCGCCGCCTTGTCGCGCGTCGCGGTGCGGCCGTCGCACATCAGCCGCCCCTCGAGATACTGTGCGCCTGTGACGACCACCTCCACCTTATCGCCGACGCCCATCGCCTTGGAGAGCGGCTGCGCCTTGGCCTTCTTCTTGTCGGTCGCCACCGCCTTGGTCAAGAAACCACGCACTGGCACCACCGCCTCGGCATCGTCGCCGTCGCCGTCGCCGTCGTCGTCCATCGCATTCGCGGCGGCGGCCTTGCGAGCGTCGACGCCGTCGCACCTCACAATGACACCGTGCGCCGTCACGGCGTCGACGCTCGCGGCGAGCATCGCGCCAGGAGCGACGGAGCGCGGCGGCGCGTACGCCTCGCAAGCGCAGACGTGCGGCAGCAGCGAGAAGCCAAATCGCTTCTTGGACGGATCGAGCCACAGCAGACGCGCCGTCACCTTGGCCCCCTCGGCGTACGTGTCGGCCGCCGCCGCCGCGTCATCACGCTTGCCGCCGCCGCCCAGCTGCTGGCGGCGCTTCTTTGCCCTAGGGTCGGCCTCCTCGAGCCACGAGGCGAGCCCGCCCGGCAGGTGGTCGAAGCCGACCGTGCCGGAGAAGTAGGCGGCAAACGTGAGCCGGATGCCGTCGGGCAGCAGCGACGCCACCTTGGCGCCAAAGAGCATCCCGGGCGCCATCTCCTCCACCGCCACCGCCTCCGACGCAGGGAGCGCCTTAGGCGCCACCTGGTGCAGCGCCTGAAGCTGCGTGGGCTGACGCGGCGACGCCTCCGCCGCAGTCGAGCAAAGCACGGGCCGCCAACGCTTCGGGGCGCCGCCCGGCCACCGCTTGCGGTGCAGGAACGCCGAGCTTCCCGCACCGGTGCGCATCAGCCAGCCATACTCCTGCTCCGACTCGACCGACGCCCACACGAGCGCACCGGCGCCGAGCCCCGACGCGGTCGCGGCCTTGAGCGTCGCGCCCTGCACGAGAGAGAGCCGCAGCGACAGCTTGGCGGGAGCGCCCTGGCGGCTCTTGTCGACGTGTGGGACGGGCGGCGCCGTGACGACGCAGATGAGCAGCTCGCCAACCTTGAAGAGCTTGCGCAGGTCGGGTGCCTTCTCGAGCTCGCCCGACGCGAGCGCCGTGTGCAGCTCGTCCGAGACGTCGTCGGCCGCGACCGCGCCGCACAGCTGGCACGGCAGCTGAATGGTGAGCTTGCCGGAGCTCACGTCGCTCACCGCGCCGAGCACGCGCAGACCGACCGTCAGGTCGGCGGGGCGCAGCACGTCGGCACGCGAAATGTCGTCGCCCGCGTTGAGCGCGCTAATGACCACGTCCTCCTCCGCCTCGGGTGCGGCGGCTGCCTCCTTTTTGCGCTTGGCCGCCTTCCGCTCGCCATGCTGCTGCTCGGCCATAAAGTCGCGCCGCGCGTCGAGCTGCGCCTCGCGACGCTCGAGCGGCGTAATTGCCGAGCCGCCACCACGCGGGAAGGGCACGTCGTCGTCGTCGGCCCAGCCGGGCTTGGCGGCGGCGGCGGTGGCGGCCGGCGTGGCCGCCTGCTGTGACGCGCCCTTGATGAGCTTGTTTTTCTTGTCCGCGTTGGCCGCGGCCGCGGCAACTGCTCGCTTTCCCATGGTTGGTTGGGCTGGGGGATGGTCGCCAGGGTCGTTTTGTCCAAACGCGTCGCGCAAGTGGCCGGTCTACGCGACGGACTGGCCCTTGGACTGACATGACACTTTGCTTACAACACGGCGCGGCTGGGAACGCGACGCAGCGCGCAAAACGCGCCACGAAAGGCACCAAACCAAATGGCACGAGGGACATAATAAACCCTTGTGTTTTTCAACACGGCTGTGTCCTTATACGAGAGTCACTTTGAAGCACCCCCCCCCTCGTACAACGATTCGGGGTCCCGGGAGATCCAAGGTCCAAGGGACCCCCCCTTGGGGGGTCGGCTGGGCGGCCTAGCGGATCCATGGTCCAAGCCACCCCCCGTCAAGGGGTCCTTTGGAGGGCGCAGCAGATCCATCACCCAAGGGACCTCCCCTTGCCCCTCAGGGACTTGTTTGGCTCATCTGAGGAGTGGAAGTAGTGGCCCAAGGCGTGTACTGAATGGCTACGATGGCGATAGCGAAGAGATCAGAGCCTCCAGGTGCTAGTTCTGTGCGATGTGAGGTCATTTAGCCTTCTCATTCACTTCATCTGAAACGAGTCAGAGGCTGTCAGAGGAGGTCCTGGCGAATCCAAGATCCAAGGGACCCCCCTCCAGGATCTCCAGGGGGGTCGTTGGCCGGCGCAGCGGATCCAAGCCCCAACGGACCCCCCTCCAGGGGGGTCCTTGGGCACCGTGATGAATCCAACGCCCAACACAGGGGTCTTGGAGGCAATCGTTGTACGAGGGGGGGGGTGCTTCAAAGTGACTCTCGTATTACGGGGCCAGCACACGTGCTGCGAGGGGTTTGGTTAGATAGTGACCTTAACAACACTCCACAGCCTACCAGAGAGGTCCACAGTGTTGTTCTGAGGTGCGGCACGTTAGCCGAGCATGCAGCACTCGCAGTTCCGACGTGTCGGCAGCACTGGCACCGGTCATGACGGTAGTGCGCACAAGGCGCACACGGTCAGTGGCAGCATGTCGAACTTCGTCGAAGAGGAAGCCGGCGAGCATGCGGGC
>Ga0209713_10000581_pt1 | contig 20775 bp, 14 predicted proteins | sample ArcOceMetagenome_3_FD_187444 | JGI IMG/M metagenome (GOLD analysis project Ga0209713, IMG submission 187444) | Marine eukaryotic phytoplankton communities from Arctic Ocean - Arctic Ocean- Svalbard ARC20M Metagenome (SPAdes) (version 2) | ecosystem: Environmental > Aquatic > Marine > Oceanic... | reverse complement strand
AGGCTGTTTACGCTGTTTACGAGCGCAAAACGATGCTGTGCGCTCCAGAGTTTGTCCAACACGCTCGTCGCCGTCGAAAAGGCTGTGCGACACTCCGCCTTCTGTCCACATGGCGGACGCGGCGGACGCCGATCATAGTGAACCCGTGGATCATAGTGAACCCGTGGAGTGTGTGCGGTCCCTGATAAATGTGAAAGATGTCGGAGGCCAAGTACCCGAACACGCGGCGACGGACACCGAGAAGGCTGCTGGCGCCAAGGACGGTGAGAGGACCGCAGGCGACGGCGGCGGCGAGAAGACTGCTGCCGCCGGCTGCGAGGGTGGCGACGTATATCGAACCGAGGGCGCCAAGACGTACGTCGACCCGAGCAAGGTGCACGACCTGAAGAGTCTGCACAAGGACAAGGGCGGCGAGCAGTCGACGCTCGTGGAGGAGAAGAAGAAGGCCAAGGCCAAGCCGCTAGCCGTCACGACAAGGTGCCGGTGTGGCGAGGCAGAGTCGGAGCACCTGCTCCTCAAGATCACGCTGCCGGTCTCGTGGGACTCGCGCACCTGCACCGAGGCGATCGTCGAGCCGTTCATGAGGGCGTACGCCAAGAAGCGGCCGGCCGCCGCTCCGTCCACGGGCACTTTTGCGTATCTGCGCGTCGAGAGCTGGGGCGGCCCAAGGCCGTGCGCGTCCGACGCCCTGATGGAGCGGCCGCACGGGCGGGCCGAGCCGCAGCACGTGCTGCTGCCGTGCGGCGAGCCGGTCAGCGCGCTGCGTGACGTCGCGCGGATCTCGCAGGTCCTGTTCGACGTCAACGCCATCTCGGTTGAGCTCGTGCAGCCCACGGGCACGGCGCTGGCGCTGGCCGGCACGCCGACGCGCGCGCTGATGTGCGTGGGCGAGAAGCTGAACGCGATGCTGAGCGACATCGAGGCGGGGCTCGCCGAGATGCACTCGCTCGTCGACGCGACGCTCGCGCGCGGCGAGATGGCGTACCGCGCGCTCGTGACGGCGCGCGACGCGCTCGGGCGGACGCCGCTGCACAACTGCGTGACGCGCGGCGACATGACGCTGTGCCGGAAGCTCGCGCGCACCGAGGACGCCGCGCTCGCCGTCGACAACAACCGCGACTCGGCGCTCACGATCGCGGCGCTCGCGGGCCGCCAGCTGATCGTGCGCGAGCTGCTGCGCGGGCCGGCGGCGCGGCTGCTGCGCGAGAAGAACCGCGACCTGATGACGCCGCTGCAGATGGCGTGCGTCGACGAGGCGCAGGGCAACGGCGAGGTGGCGCGGCTGCTCGTCGAGGCGGGCGCGCCCGTCGACGAGGCGTGCTGGGACGTGTCGCCGCTGATGGCGGCGGCGGCGGGCGGCCACCACTGGGTGACGCAGACGCTCCTCGAGCTCGGCGCCGACGTCCACCGGACGAACGGCCTCCACCTCGCGGCGCTCGACTACGCGCGCGACGAGACGACGGCGGCGATCCTGTGCGACTACCTCGAGGAGCGGCTGCTGCCCGACGAGCAGCTGCTCCGCCGCGCGCGCGAGGCGCGCCACCACCACCACCACCACCACCACCGCCAACGCGGGCAGGCCGCGCGCGCGACCGGCGAGGAGGAGGACAGGGGGCCGCGCCTCTTCCAGAGCTTGCGGACGATGCCGCTCGAGGAGGCGTTCGCGCACCTGCTGCCCGACGGCGGCGCCGAGGGCCTCGCCGAGTTCCGCGCGCGCGGCGCGCACGTGGCGGCGCTGCGGCAGAGCTGGCGCACGCTCGTGCTGCGCAACCACCCCGACAAGCTCGGCCACCTCGAGCTGGGCGAGCAAGAGACGCAGCGCCGGGCCGCCGCCTTTGCCAACGCGATGGGAGCCTTCGAGGCCATCGACGCCTTCTACGCCGACCACCACGCGCCTCCGGCCCCAGAGGCGGCGCGCGACGCAGGGGCGACGCCTGCGGAGGCGTCTGTGGCTGCAGCCGCTGCGCAGGACCAGGAGTAGAGGAGAACGTAGAAATATTTGCCGCATACTCACGTAGTGAAGCGTGACTACGTACCGTAAACCCGTATTCTAAGTAACCGTAAAGTATTATCATGTGCTATGCAGATTGCGCACCGTCCTCCTCCGCCTGGTTCTGATCCTCGGGGCCGCGCGTGCGGAACAGGCCCGGCACCGTGAGCAGCCGCTCGGTCTCGCTCAGCTCCGGCAGCTTGCCGCGCGCACAGGGCGCCTGTGGGTTGATCTGGTAGACTGTGCCGTCGGTGCAGGACCACACGACCAGGACGTGCTGCCCGAGGCGCTCGCGCAGCGCATCGGGCATGGCATCGAGGCCCTTGAGGAGCAGCAGCTGGTGCATGAAGTCGGTCCTCACCTCGTGGCCGCTCCGCTCGCAGCCCATCAGGCACGATACCTCGCTCAGCAGCTCCGAGGGCGGCCCGTCAAAGCCGGGCGGCGGCGGCGGCACCACGTCCGCCTCACGCAGCAGCTGGAACAAAAAGTCGACGCAGCCGCGCGCCTCGAGCCGGAACGGGCAGCCGAAGAGGTGCAACGGCTTGTGCAGCAGCGCCTCGCGGCGGATTGCGTCCTCCTCGTGCTCGCGACCTGCGGGCAACCGCACCGGCGTCGCGCCGTGCGGGCCGTCGAGCCTCTCGGCGCTGTCGGCCTCGAAGACGATGCCCTGCTCCTGGTGCTCGTAGGCGTAGACGGCCTGGCGAAGGTACACGTGCCGCGGGCGTCGCGCCGCCCACGCGTCGTCGTCTGCCGCAAGCGCGTCATCGTCGCCGTCGTGCATCAACTCGCGCTCGATCTCGAGCAGCCGGTGGCAGCGCGACCATGAGCAGTGGCCCTCCGCGTGGTCGGCGACCGCCTCGGCCACCCAGCCGTCGGGGCGGCGCTGCGACGCGTGGTGGGGAGCGCGGGAGGGTGGTGGGGTGGGGGTTGGTGGAGGGCCGTGCGGAGGCGCATGCGGCACGGGCGGCGGCGCTCACGTAGTACTCGCTCGTCGACGGGTGGGTGCCCGCGGCCGGCAACTCGCCGTGCTCGCGATTCAGCATGAGTTGGCCCCACTGGAATTCCTCGTTGGGGATCCAGTCCCGGTCCGGCCGGGTCGCCAGCAAGAGACGGCGTCGGCCATGGGCGTCCGGCTTCATGCTCTGGAGCGGCTGGTGGAGACAGAGGGGAGAGCCGTCCTCGAGGTTCGACACGCCCATGACGTCCTCCTCCGAGAGCGGCAGTGGCCAGCGGAAGGTGAACGCGCCAAACTTGTGGGCGAAGCAGTCCATCGCGCTCTGAATTGCGTGGGCAATCGGCTTGGTCGGCCGGCTGGAGACCTCAAAGTCGATACCTCGGATGGTCACGACGACGCCGTCGCCGATGGTGCTGCGGCAGATCGGGCAGACGGGCTGAGGCAGCTCGCTGCGCTCGAGCCACGCGTCGAGGCAGCGCTTGTGGAAGGCGTGGTCGCACTCGGTGAGCGTCACCGCTCCGCCGTCGGCGAGCGACGAGAGGCAGATCGCGCAATCCTCCTCGTCGTGGCAGCGCCGTTGACGCTTGCGGCAGCCATCGACCGGGCCAGTGGCCACGTCACAGGAGGCACCTGCCACCGGCTCCTCTTCAGGGCGCGAGCGAGAGCCCGGTGATGGCGAGGTTGGCGGCACCTCGCTCATGTTCTTTACAGCTTGGCTTGTGCTTGGGCGCCACAGCACTCGGATACGCACCTCCGCGCGCGCGCGAGACTTGACAACTTGGAGACTGGGGGGTGATAACACGATGTCGGGAACGGCAGTCGGGATCAGTGTATCAACAACAACGACAACAACAGTGTATCCCTCCTGGGGCCCTCCTGACCGGCGGCTTGGGCAAAGCTAAGATCTAAAGTAATCTAAAGCTCAAGCGCAGTCTCGATCGAGCCGTGTCAAAAAAAGAAGAAGCAGTCTTCTCCTTTCTTCTTCTCGTCGCCCAATCACACAGCAGTCGTTTTTTTTCATCACGAGCAAACCGCAACCCGAAACCGTTCGCACGGCGCGTCGGCCGCGGCACACGCCCTCGCTCGCGTGCAGGCCCGCTGCTGCGCCGGCGCGGCGAGGCTCCACTGGACCGCCTCGGTCCCGGATGCCAGCGACGCCTCGCACTTGACAGGATGGTACACGCGGTCTGGACGGACGCTGCTGTTGCCGCTCGCCGCGGCTGCCGCGAGGCCGCGCAGCGTCATGCGACTCGAGTTGGCGCGCGCGAACTCGCCCCAGCCGCCGGTGGACGAGAAGCCGACGCGGTGCGCGGGCAGTGGCGCGAGCGCGCAGCTGGGCAGTGCCGCCGTGCAGAGCGGGCCCGTCAGCGCCTCCATGTGGCCGCGCGAGCCGTTGGCCGCCGAGAGCGTCGCCGCCATCCACCCGGCCATCCGCCGCGAGATTCGGATCACATTCCACAGAACCTTTGGGAAGCGCGGCGGCGGCGGCTGCGGCGGCGGCTCCGACTGCCGACCGCCTCTGCCACTGCCGCTGTCACCGTCGTCGTCGTCGCTGTGGTCGCGCACCGTCACCGACTCGCAGGCGAGCTGTCTGGCGTGAGGCGCCTTGCCAGAGGGGACATGGCAGCCCTGCAGCCACCAGCGAAGCGCGCCCGTGTCGGGAAGCCGGAGGTCGCGGTCCGGCTGCAGGTGGTGGATGACTGCCAGCACGTCGGCGCCGCCCGAGGTGGCAGCGGCTGGCGGCACCGCGTCGAAGAGGCTGTGCCACGCGCCTGCCACGGGGGCAGGGTTTTGTGTGAGGGCTAGTGCGAGACTCTTAGCCGGGGCTGTCGTGCCAACTTTGCTTGCAACCCCGGCAGTGGAGGCCCGTGTAGAAGACGTCGGGCTCGACCAGCCAGGCCGCCTGATACTCCCGCCTGCGCGCGAGCCACAGAAGGAAGGCCGCCTTCGAGCCGCCCGTCCGGGCGTCGTCGAAGGAGGACCAGCCTCCGCTGACCGACGGTCTAGGCTGCACACCGCGACGCAGCCCCAGCTCGGCAAAGAAGCCCGGAAGCGAGAGCGGGTGCGCGGGCTGGTCAAGTAGCCACACGTGGCGGCTCCCGCTGCTCAGCAGCAGCGATAGCAGCCGAGACGCCACGCAGGCGGCCAGCGCAGGCTCGGCCGCGCCAACGGCCATGACCACGGCCTCCTTGGTCTCGTGCCGTCGAGGCAGTGGTGACGGTGCGCCAGATAGCCTTCGGGTCAGCGGCGGTACGCGTGCGTCAGCCATCCGGGAGCTGCATGCAATTACGCATAGCAAACATAAAAACTACTTGACAGCAGACTCAATCCACAACCTACTTTTTTCGCAGCGAGAAACCCCGCCAATGCAGGCCCTCGCGCAGCCCCTCCTCACCCCGGAGACCCCCGAGAAGCGCCGCTCGTCGGCAGACCCCGTGGGAGAGGACGAGGAGCACTGGCGCCTCGATCAGGCCTGCTGGCACATCCAGGACGCCATGGACGGCGTGCGGCGGGTGCACCCGCAGCGTGCGGGCCGGGCGCGCCTCGCGTACACGCTGCACGTGCAGCTGATGCCGTGGCTGCCGTACGTCGCCGCCGCCTACCTCGGCATCTCCTTCTTCGAGGCGCCGCAGTGGTGCGTGGCGATCAAGGAGGACGGCGGTCCCGACCTGTGCGACGACCCCCGCTACCCGTCGTTCGACATGCCGCACCTGCCGTTCCGGGCCAACCTTGCGCTCGAGCTGCTCTGCCTGCTGCCGCTCGGTCTCGACGTCGTCCTCCGCGCGCTCAGCCAGGGCTCGCTCCGCTTCGTCGGCAGCCGCCGCCAGTGCTGCACGGCGCTGCTCGTGCTCGGCGCGCTCGGCGACATCGTGTGGGCGTACGTGACGCCGGTCGGCTGGGTGCGCGCCGCGCCGTACCTGCGCGCCGGGCTGATGGTCTCGCACTCGCTCGCCGTCCAGCAGCAGTTCTTCGTGCTGCAGCGCGCGACCCCGTCGTTCACGGCGGCCGCGGTGCTGCTGCTCTTCTTCCTGACGTTCGCCGCGTACATTGCGACGCTGCTCTTCCCGGCCGGCTCGGCCGAGGGCGACGCGATCCTGCCCGACCTGCCCGAGGCGATGTGGCAGCTGCTCATCCTGCTCACGACCGCCAACTTCCCCGACGTGATGATGCCCGCGTACACGCAGTGCCGCGAGGCCGCCCTCTTCTTCGCGGCGTTCGTGCTGCTCGGCGTCTTCTTCCTGATGAACTACCTGCTCGCCGTCGTCTACGGCTCGTACACCGACGCCGCCAAGGAGATCGCCGCCGCCGCCGCCGAGCGGCAGCGCGCCTCGCTCGACGCCGCCTTCGAGGCGCTCGACTGGGAGGGCGCCGGCTCGCTCGACCGCGCGCGCCTCTCGGCGATGCTCGACCACCTCCCGCACGCGACCTTCATCGCCCACCACGCCGGCGTGCGCAAGCCGCCGCCCGCCGCCGCCGCCGCCGCCGCCTCCGCCTCCGCCTCCGCCTCCGCGGCGTCGTCGCCGGGCAAGGCGCCGTTTTCGTTCGCCTTCCGACCGAAGCGCCCCTCGCCGCTCGGCCCCGGCGACGCGCCGTCGCTCGACTCGAGGATCACGCCGAGCCTCTCGAGGCTGCCGCTGCGCCACAAGGCGGAGGAGCGCGCCGCCGCCGCCGCCGCCGCAGGCACCGCCGCGCAGCAGCCGCCGCCGCCGCCGGTGGCGCGCGCGCAGAGCACCGCCCTCGCGCTGGGCGTGCAGCGCGCGCTCGTCTTCGCGACGCTCGACGCGTCGGGCGACGCCGAGATCGACAACGACGAGTTCTCGCGGCTCTGCCTCATCCTGCAGCTCCGCTTCCGCCGCCACGACACGCGCTCGCTCCTCGAGATTGGCAGCGAGGCGCTCGGCTTTCCACCCCCCTCCGTCCTCACATCCGGCGGCGGCGGCGGCGGCGGCGGCGGCGGCGGCGGCGGCGGCGGCGGCGGCGGCGGTGGCGGCGGCGGAAGCGGAACCGGCGGCGGCGCGGCGCGGCTGCGGGAGCTGCTGACGTCGCGCGCGTGCGAGAACGCCGTCGACGGCGCGCTCGTGCTCTCGGCGATCTCGCTCGCGCTCGAGGCGACGACGGCGCCGCAGAGGGGGCTCTCGCCGGCGCAGCTCTTCTTCTCGGCGCTCTTCCTGCTCGAGGTGGCGCTCAAGGCGGCGCTGCTGCCGTGGCGCGCCCACTCGCGCTCGGCGCTCTCGCGCTTCGACGCGCTCGTGACCGTCACGGCGTGCGCCACCTCCGTCGCCGTCTACCTGCCCAACGGCTTCGACAACGGCTCCGTCGTGCGCGCGGTCATCTCGCTGCGCATGCTGCGGCTGCTGCGGCTGCTGCGCAAGGTGGCCGCGTTCCGCGTCATCGTCGCCACCTTCCTCCGCGTGCTGCCCGCCGCCACCGTGCAGATCAAGTGCATCTCGCTGCTGATCTTCGTCTTCGCGTGCGTCGGCCTCCACCTCTTCGGCGGCATCATCACGACCGACGACGCGTCGGGCGCCGTCATCTCGCCACGGCAGGCGCGCGAGCTCGCCGCCTCCGACTTTGGCGCCGCCGGCTACTACGCCAACAACTTCAACGACCTGCCGTCGGGCTGCATGACGCTCTTCGAGCTGACTGTCGTCAACAACTGGTTTGTGATCGCCGACGGCTACGCGGCCGTGCGCGGCAAGGGCGCGCGCTGGTTCTTCATCGCCTACTACCTCCTCGGCGTCGTCGTCGGCCTCAACATCGTCGTCGCCTTCGTCCTCGACGCGTACACGACGCTCGAGGACCAGACCACCACGAGCGGCGGCGGCGGCGGCGGCGGCGGCGGCGCCAAGGGCGACGCGGACCTCGCCGCCGCCGCCGCCGACGGCGACGCGCTCGTCGTCGACGCGGCGCGCGTCACCGGCACCGCGACGGGCATCACCGGCATGATCGAGGTCTCGATGATGCGCACGACGTCGAGCGTCTTCGTCAACACGCTGAGCGAGTCGCGCCGCGCGCAGCTCGCCGCCCTCTTCGAGCGCCCCGCCACGGCGGGCTCCGCCGCGACCAGCTCGGCCACCGGCAACCCCGAGCACCTGTACAGCCTGCGCGCCGTCGAGGCGCGCGGCGCGTCGTGGCGCGACGCGCTCACGTCGACCTTCAAGAAGCCAAAGGACGACGAGGAGGCGAAATAAACTCATGCATTTGACCCAATAAAAGGTGACGCCCTAGCCACGTTGGGGTTGCTGTTGGCGCCGTCAGACCGCCCCTCGCCGTAGCGGGGATGGGACCTGCCGGCGCCCATCGCCGCGAGGTGGCCCGTGCCGATCCAATGGTCGACTAGAAAAAACGGTCTGTAGATAAGACGGGAAGAGTTATCTGTCTGTCAGGGTATGCAGGCATGCGGATGCACAGTTTCGAGTTTGAGATTACGCGGAGGACACCGCGCGTTGTTGATCGACAGTAATATGCTCCACGTTGCCGCCGCATCCCTCGGAGCGGTCCTAACCTCTGACCTGGCTCTACGGAGCATTCCGCTGACGGCCACCTCTCATCCAGCGAGAGCGCTCGTGAGCCAGGGCTGTGCTCGCGTCGACGGCGTGGTATCTCCAGCATTTGCCGCCCGCGTGAAGCAGCACATCTTGGATCACGCCGCGGCGCCGCCAGACGAGCTAGGGTCGGACCCTCGTCATGTGCCTGGGACTCGCATCCGCTTTCGCGAGGCCATCAACGTCCAGCTCGGTCGAGATCGCTCCGACGTCCTGCTGCCGACGGAGGACCCGCTTGTGGCCGAGACGCTGCGCCAGGTCCTGGGCGTGCTGCACACCACGCTGCAGGCGGGCGCGCTTCGGCTGCCACGGCTCGATCCGACAAGCGCTACAACCACGGCCGCGACTTCCGCGGTCGCAGAGACGAGCGGTGCCACCTTTGCCGCCGCTGCCGCGGCGCTGGCGGACGCCGGCGACCTCGACTATGCCGGCGACGAGCTGGAGCTGGAGCTCGTCGAGTGCGCGTGCCTAATCAACCGGCCCGGTTCGAGCCACCAGGAGCTGCACGCCGACTACCGGCGAGACCGCCCCGCGTCGATGACGCCGCGCATCGTCGCCTTCCTCTACCTGCAGGACACGCCTACCGTCGAGCACGGCGCGACCATCTTCCTGCCGGGCACCGCCGGCTCGGTCGCGCACGGTGACTTCTACGGCCGCGGCGACGACGACGACGACGACGCCGGTGGAGGTGGTGGCGAGGCCACGCACGACGGCCAGCGACGAAGCGGCCACGCGCAGGCGGTGGGCGCTGCCGGCTCGGCGTCGGCGCCGCGGTGCGCGACGCTCCGCGCGGGCGACGTCGCGCTGTACGACGCGTCGCTGCTCCACTTTGGCGCGGCCAACGTCGTGCCGGGCAACGTGCGCGCCGTCATGTACATGAGTATCGCGCGCGCCGGAGAGACGGCCGTGCTCGCCGCGAGCCAGCGGGTGGCGGCGCCCAAGGGGCTCGTCGCGGTGGCCGCGCCGCGCGTCCGGCAGATTTGTCGGGCGCCATGGTCGAGATGACGCGCCGCGGGCTGCAGGCAATTTTCGAGTGAAACGGCGTAGTTGTCGTGTCTTGCGTAGGACCACACGGGGCCTATACGCATATTTAAATCCCCCTCTCCGTTTTATTTACTATGGGAGTATCACTCACATCGTCACATGGATCCCCCCGTCAGGGCTCGGCGGCCTTGGCGGGAGGGCGCATCGCCTCCTGCATCCGCGACACGTCGGCCGCCCAGTGGTCGCCGCCGCCCGCGGTCGCCGCCGCCTCGCACAGCCCGGCCATCGCCTTCGGGAAGACGGGCGGGATGCCGTGCGCGTCGTAGTACGGCAGCCGCGACGCCCAGAACGCGTGGATCGTGCCGAGCGTCGCGACGGGCGACGCGAGGTACGCGGCGTCCGTGCGCTCGCCCGCGCAGCGGCCGTGCAGCAGCTTCAGCGCGCCGGGCACGGTCGACAGCCGCTTCGCGGCGTGCTCGTGCAGCTGGGACGCGTCGACGCCCTCGCGCTCGAGCATCTCCATGTTGGAGAAGAGCGAGGCGTACGTCACGAGCGCCAGGTCGACCACCGCGTAGTCGAGCGCGCGGCTCGCGCCGATCTTGGTGCCCGTGTAGCACAGCTCGCCGAGGACGCCGAGCGCCGGGCGCAGCCGATCGACCTCCGCCTCGGCCTCGCTCGAGAGGAAAAGGACGCCGGCACCCTGCCGTGCCTTGGCCGGTGGCCCACAGTAGGCACCGTCCATGTATGCCACGCCAGCCGGCAGCGCCGCAGCGGCCGCTCGACCGTCGTCGGGAGAGCCGCTTGTGAGGTTGATCACGGTCCGCCCACCGAGCACGTCGCGGATCGAATCGAGCGTCGCGAGGCATGCGGCCGTGTCAGAGAGCACGAGGACCACCATGCCGTCCGGAGCGGTCGCCGCGACCGCCGCGGCCGCGCTCTCGCTCACGACGCATGCGCCCGGCAGGTCTTCGGCCTTCACGGCCTCCGCCTTGGCGGCCGACCGGTTCCAGAGTGAGAGCGCGTGGCCCTGCTCGCGCAGACGTAGGGCCATCGCACCGCCCATCTTTCCTATGCCCAGGATCGAAATTCGAGCCAGCATGATCGCGTTCCTAACGGAGTCGCGGCTGCGTGAAAAGGAAGTCGGCCTCGCCGACCGAATCCTTGCATCTTGCATCTTGCATGCGGGATGCACTTGAAAACGCTTCAAATGTGTGCGGGATACCGAAGTTGAAACAAACTACAGCACTACTTCCTTGGATTCGCGTCTCTCGCAGCTGGGGCGGAGCATCGACGGCGGAAGCCGCATCGCCGTCACAGCTGTGGGCAGCGCGGGAGGCGCAGTGGCGTTCCCCGCGCTGCGTTTGGACTCGAGAAGGTCGAAGGAGCGCCGCGCATAGCTGCGCGCGGTGCGCACGACCGCGTCTCGCTCGAGCCGGAGCGCGGCGGCGAGAGGCGACGCGATCTCGTCGAGGCACTCGCCGTCGAAGCTGCCGTTCACCGCCAAGCGGTCCATCGGCATCGGCACCACCCTACCGGGCATGCAGCCGTCCACCCACGCACCAACACGCGCGTTAACATCGACGATGTAGCCGGCATAGCTCTCAAGCAGCGCCTCCTCGTCACCAGTGAGGGCCGCTGGGGGCGACTTGGACGCCCAGCGCTGACGAAACTGATCGAGATGGCCTGCCTCGCGTTGATTTATCAAGCCGAAAGACACGGCCTCGTGCGCGCGCGATTCCATTTGCGATGTGCCCTCGTCGTCGTGGGCGGTAAAGGCGTCCTTTTGCACGAGATCGCCCACGTCACGCGTGGCGTGCAGGTATAGCAGGCATGGGAAAAGGCAGCGCAGGATGTTGAGGTAGTAGGTAGAGGACGGGTTCTTAAAGCCCCAGCGGTATGGCCGTCGTGCGGCTGGCTCAATGTCGCCGACAATGCGCTCCAGCATCTGCAGCCTCGAGATGTTGCGCCACGACGGGAAGTCGTCGGTGCGGCCTGTGAAGGAGACGGCGCCCAGTGCGGCGTCGAGCTGGTCGTCGCCCAGATCTGCACACGTGCTTGGCTCGAGCGGAGCGCGATAGCGGCGCGCAAGCGATAGCGTGTCGGGCTGGACGTCTTGGTTCTCATCACGTGTATCCTTCGATTCCCGCGTATCCAGACGGAACCTGTGCAGTGCGGCAAAGTCGTGTGCATCGTTGCACAGCTCGTCGTACTTGTCGCGCTGCGACGCGCCAAAGAGCGCAGTGTTGTTGACACACGCCATCGATACGCCAAGCTCATCGAGCAACTCGACCACCGCGCGTGTCCCCGAGCCACCAACGCCGCCAACGACCACCGGCGCCTCCCACCATCGCGCAGCACTGCACGAGGCAGCCGTGGCGACCACGCAGGTGTTGCTGCCCGTCTGTTTGGCAGATGCCACAAGGTTCGCCTGGGTGGCGAAGCCGGGCTCGGCTACCTCGGTCGCCGTGGCTGCTGCGGCCGCTGCCGCCGCCGGATCGATGGCCGGCGCGTGGCTGCGGCTCCGCGATGCGAAGAGGTCTTTGGCGAAGTTGTAGAGCGCCACGTCATGCGCGTTCGCGTTGGCGAGGGCCGCGCGTGTCTCTTCGTCCAGAGGGACGCCTTCTTGGTCGCTGCTGCGCCGCCAGTGGCCGTCAGCGAGGGTCGCGAGTGCAAGCGGATCCGACTCCCAACCAAAGGCCTCGCCCAGAGCTGCAAAGGTGCCCTCAAGGTCTTCGGTGAGCCCAAACGCCGCCAGGCCATCCGTGAGCGTCGCCTTTGCCTTCCGCAGGTCGTCATCGGTCGTCGGCGCCCAGCCGCGTGCGCCAGCAAGCGCAGATAGCGCTGTGCTCACATTGGCTGCCGTGATGCTGCCGTTGGTCAGTGAGCCAGACGGCAGAAGAGCCACGCTCTCGAACTGTACCAGATGTCTTGAGATCGAGTTATCCTCGATCACGGCGCCCTGCCCGTGGTAGCCGGCGAGCATTCGAACCATGCGATTGTGTGCTGGAAGTCGAGTCTCCCGCGCCCATGAGCCGATGTCGAGCGCTCGCAGCCGCTTCAGTTCATCCTCGTCGAAGTGGCCGACGTAGCCCCACTGGTCTTGCCACCAGCACGAGTTTGCGCCTTCGCCACCAGCCCTGCAGTATTTGTGCTCCGACAGCGCGCGTGCGATCGGCTCGCGCAGGATGGTGAATGCGCGAAGCGGCGCTGGCCAAGAAGCTTGCAAGCGCCGCACCATATCCCAGTCGATGTGGGCATCCCACAGCACGCACGTGCCCGGCTTCATGCCTCGTAGCTCAGCGTACTGCTCCTCTCGTTGGCTTAGCTTGGTGCATGGTACTGCTCTGGCCGGATCAAGCGTGTTGGCTGCAGCGCAGACGGCTTCGCAAACATCGGTCAGTGTCGTTCCTGCAGTCTTTGGAACGCGCAAGAACACGGCGTTCCTTCGCCAATCACTCGCGTTTGTGTCCAGCGGCGCCGTGCGCTCGGACCTGAAGTCAGGAACGGCACCTTTGAGCGCGTCCTCGAAGTGCGCCCGCCAGCCCAGGGCCGGCTGCGCCGCCGCAGGAGTGGCGGCGCGCGCGGCGCTCATCCACGGCTTTGGCAGGCCGGGCAGAGCCGCTTCACGGAGCATCACGTCGCTGCGCAGCAGAGAGTCGCCCGTGAGCGCCATAAGCCGTTCACGCGCCACCTCCGGCAAGCGCTTTTGAATTTGGCTCCAGCGGCTAGAGAGCCTGCTCCCGCGGTGGGAGGCTGCTCCCGCGGTGGTCCCGACAGCGGACGACTCCTCGTCGGGCTGCGTGGCGCTCGGCACCGCTCCAATCCAGGGCGTCACTTGCGCGGCCTCCTGAGCGGCCCATTGCTCGCCACCATCGCTGAACGCGACGCGCACGTGCCGCAGCGCGAGCCAGCGCGGCAGCTGCAGGTGGTAGAGCCCGCTCGAGAGGATCGGCGGCAGCGAACACGAGACATTGGTACCGCTTTGCTGCGGCGCCACAGGAGCCACGCCTGCGGCCGCGTACACCGCCGCAAGGGGGCAGCGCTGCCTTACGGCCTCGCCCGCTTCGAGCAGCGCGTCAAGATCTGACGCACCGCCGGTCCACGCCGCCGCCGCCGCGGGCGCGCGAAGGTACGCGGCTCGCCAGGAGCGCTGGAGTCGCGCGACGGGCTCGGAGAGTACGAGCAGCACACGCAGCGCGGGAAGCTGCGCGGCGAAGAGCGCGGACGCAGCGGCGCTCGCCCAGACGTCACCGTCGCTCGCATCGCCAAGCAAGGTGAAGTCGCGCGGGTCGACGTGGGGCAGGGCGTCGAGGTACGAGCTGACCGACCCGCTGGAGGGCGGCAGCTGCACCGAGGCCTGCACAAAGAAGCCGGAGCCCTCGTCTGGCAACGTAGGCTCGACATCGACCGTGTTGTCGCGCAACGCGGCGAACAGCGCGTTGGTGGCCGCGCCGTCGACGCCCACCAGCGCAAAACGTGGCTCGCAGCGGCTCACCTGGAGAGGCCAGTCGATCTTTGCCTCGCCAGCTTTGTAGGCCGCCTTCAAGGAGACCCATGGTGCACACCGCGGATCGTGCACGCGCATCCCGCCGGCACGAGCCGAAGGCGCGACACGGTGGTAAGTCAGGAACGTCTCGGTGTCACCCGTCTCGGTCGAGTCATCTTCGTCGTCATCCACTGACTGCTCCGTGGTATTCCCATTGCGCAGACCCGCGGAGACCGCCGCGGCCATCCATGCGTCGTTTGGCGGAGTGACTGGGACCTCCAGCGTGGCCTCATGCGAGTCCGATGCTTGCGCCATAGCTGCCGTGTACGAGAGCATCCATGGCTGCACCCAGGGCGGGTGCGCGCGGAAGCCATCGATGCACACCTTGCTATAGTTGAGCAGCCCCTCTTTCTCCTGCTTTGCGAGGCAGCGCGCGATAAAGCCGTCACCGCCGACACCGCTTCCCTTCAGCTTGTGGTTGGCGAGGTACTCCAGCGCGCCGTCGCAGCGGTCGAAGTGCGGGCACGCGTCTTGTAGCAGCTTGCGAGAGAAGATAATGCCTGGCCCGCCTTTCATGTGTGAGCCTTCGCCACACAACCCCGCGTAGATGGCTGTGGTGGTCGGGTCAGGCATCGACTTGCGCAGGTATGTGCTCAGCCTGTGCCGCTCCACCGCCGTGTCGTCATCGACCATCATAAAGTACTGCAGCGGCGTGCCGCGCTCGAGCACCTCGCACTTGTGCCGCATCATCGCCAGGATCTTTGCGCGCAGGAAGAGATTCAGCTTTGCCATCTCGTCCGTCGCCGCTGCCTTGGTGTCATCCGCCGCCTTGAAAAAGCGCGGGTGCTTGCCGTTGGTAGCACGCTTCGCCTCCTGCTTTACGTCCATGCCAAAGCTCGCCGCCGACTCCATGCGGAGCACGTGCACATTCGAGCCGTTTGGCAACAACGCCGGCGCTTCCGACGGCGCAACGTCGAATGTCGCCCACGCGCCGTCCGCCCACGAGCGGCGCACGGCCAGCTCGGTCTCGACGGCGCTGTGCTCCGCTGTGATCACAAAGTAGCCGATTCGCTGCTGATGCGCTATGTGCGAACAGTGGGCTTGCCACAGCGCGGTGTCGTGAGAGTAGTAGGTGCGCACCCACAGCTTCTGCGCCTCGCTCAGAGCGTCTTCGCGCGTGGCCTCGTCCGCCTCGGCAGTATCCGCCTGCGCCGAGTGCGTCGAGTTATTCAGGAGCGCGACGCTGCGCAGCGAGCAGTTCGAGCCGAGCCGGCCCAGCGTGAACTCGAGGCGATCGATCAAGTCGTCCTTGTCGTAGCAGACGACATGCGTGCGCAGCGGGTCGCCTGTTAGCCACGCGGCCTGCTCGCGGAACTGCTGCCCACCCTCGCGATGCAAGAGCAGGTTCCAAGCTGCCGCCGCCTGCGGGTGCGTCTCGTTGCGCAGCGCGTCGATGAACACCGGCAGGCTGAAGGCCTGCGCCTGGCGCTGCATGTGTGTCGTCAGGTATATCTCGGTCCCGTTGCGCGCGTGCGCAAAGGCCGACGCGAAGCGTTCGAGCGGCTCACGCAGCACCACCAGAGTGTCGAGGCCTGCCGCCTGCCAGTCCTGCGTCGTCATGTCGTGGCCATTCTCGCATCGGAGGTCAGGACACGCGAGCTGCCGCTTGAGCGCCGTGCCACCCGTCTTGGTAATGTGCACGTAGCCAAGCGGGGAGGCCATACTCTGCCCTGGTAGCATGCCCGTCGAGTCGGAGCAGATCGGCTTGTCAGAGACTTCGCCCCCCTCGTCCTCTCTCTCCGCGAAAGAGAGTGTCCGGCGCCAATCGGCCGGTTGTGGGACAGCAATAGCAGCTACCACCCAATGGCAAAGGAGGACAGAGGTACGACGCCACGGCACCATGCTCAGCTCGCTGCCGGTGCTGGTTTCCACGGACTCCGAGCGCGCCGCAAAAGGCAGCTTGCGCGCAAACATGCGCGCAAAGGGGAGGGGGCAAACCACTCGACAAGAGAACCAGAGAAAGTGTAAATTACACCACGCACCTCCATTTTGGCTGGCCTCATTTTTCTTCTGCGCCGATATTCTGTGCGTTTATGGGTGTCGCGCATCGTGTGATGTGTGCGTATCTCAGATGCCGATAGACTAGACTCCATGGTGTCACGTGTTGTTTTCTATCATGCATGAGCCGCGTGTTAGGGCCACGGCGCTCAGAGGCCGGCGATTCCGATGCCGAGCATGCCATTCGGGCATTCGGTGCCCTGGAACTGCTTGGCCTTGGCCTTGCGCGACGCGAGGTCGTTGTACGACTGCGGGTACGACTCGTCGAATCGGAAGCCGTCGTGGAATTGATGGTAGGCCTCGGCGATGTAGAAGGGGTACTCCTGAGTGTCGTAGATCCACGCGAGCGCGACCGCGTCGGCGTCGTCGCCCTTGCCCACCGCAAAGTCGAGCTTGTCTCCCTGGCGCTGCGACGCCGCGACGAGCTCCTTGGCCAGCGGCGAGCTTTTGCCGCCCGGCAGGCCCACCAGGTTGCGGTACTCGGTGCCACGGTCACCGTTCTGGTCGGGCCGCCGCCCCTTCTCGTCGAACAGCTTGAAGTACTCGTCCGCCATCGCGCCAAACTTGGATTGCGGGATGCGCATCCCGACAACCTCGGCATGGCCCAGGTCACCGTAGTCGGAGATACTGCGCGCGTTGTGGTAGCACACCTGCTCACGCGCGGTCAGTGGCACAGCTTATGATGCAAGCGCACGGCGCTCACGCTCTCTGAGAGGCAGCTAGCGCTGCGCACCTTGCCCTCTTTGGCTCCAGCCTTTCCGCCGGCGTAACCTGCGTACGATGTCACCTCCATGTCGCCGCGTCCGAGCAGCTTCTTCTCCGCCTCCACGAACTCATGCTGCACGTGCCAGAAGCAGCCGCAGCCAAAGTAGACGTCGACCACCTCGTCGTCCGCAAGAGCGAGCTCCGGCTTGGCCAGCAGCGGGAGAGCAGCGCCAGCAGCGACAGAGAGCCCCGCCGCGAGGCAGCCGCGGCGCGTCAGCTGGCCCGTGGCGGAGGGGACGCGGAGCGCGGAGGCCGTGCCCACGAGGAGCACACAGACGCGCAGCATCCCGAGCCTTCAAGCCTGGCTACTTCACGGCAAGGGCTCGGGGTAGCATCTCCTCGCACCCTGGGGCGAGGGGCTGAACCACCACACGTTCACTTGATGACGCCCGCGGTTGAGAGATAACACCATAAGCGCTGGATTCAACCAACGCCGCCCGCCAGCTTGAGCGCGGCGGCGGAGGCGAGCACGACGCTCGACGCGGCGGCGAAGAGGGCGAGCGCGAGGCGGTCGCGCAGCTCGCGGAAGTAGACGATGCCCCACAGCGCCGACACGACGACACAGACCTGCGTGAGTGGGAAGCCGACCGCCTGTCCGAGGCGGAGGGTCGCGTGCACCGAGAGCACGTTGCCCGCCGCCCACAGCCCTCCACACGAGAGCCCCGGCACCGCCGCCGCCATCAGCTCGCGCCGCCGCGCCGCCCACGGCACGCGCCCGGCACCCCCACCGTCAACAGGGCCGCCCCCACCGCCACCACCGCCACCACCGGCGGCGCCGGCTGTGCCTGGCAGACCGGCGGCGCGCACGGCGAGCGCGACGACAATGGGCGGCAGCGCGACCACCGGCAGGCCGAGAGCGAAGGCGCCGAGGTAGCGCAGCGCCGCGTCGTCCGGCGAGAGCGCCACGCCGACGCCGCTGCGCCGGAACGCCGAGAACGGCGCCATCAGCGACCCGTCCAGCAGCCCGGTGCACACGGCGCACGCCACGCCGCCCGCAAGACCCCCCAGCGCCTTCGGGCCGCCGCCGCCGCCGCCGCCGCCGACGCCGCCGACGCCGCGGCCACCTGCGTCGACCCCAGCACCACCACCAGCGGGTGCGGCGCCGCCACCGCCACCGTCGGCAGAGGCCGTTCCAGCACTAGCGGAGAGGGTCGTCGACGCGCCCTCCACAGCGGAGACGGCGACCCCCGAAGTGGCGGCGGCGGGCGCGGCGCCGCCGCCCTCGACGTCCTCCTGCGCGGGCGTCAGCTCGACGGCCCACGCCGAGGACGCGACGCTGCGCCGCTGCGCGATCGCCTGCGAGCCGGCGACGGCGGCAACGCCGACGACGAGGCCGAGCAACGCCGCGGTCGCGAGCGAGGGCGAGCGCAGCGTCTCGCCGAATACCGCGACGCCCCACGCGAAGGACGATGTCATGCCGATGCCGCACCAGATGCCCGGGCCGGCCGCCGCGCCGAGCGCCTGGATCGCCGGCCACGCGAACACCTGCGTCGCCGTCAGCACCAGCGCGCCGGCGACCCCCCACCAGTCCCATCGCGCCGGCACGCGCAGCAGCACCAGCAGCAGCGCGTTGAGCCCAGCGTTGCCAAGCGTCACCCAGAGCTGGAAGCCGAGAGGGCCGGCCGCCGACGCGGCCGGGTGCTTGGCAGGGAGAGAGGACGCCCCGAAGACGAACATGGCGCCCACGGCGCCGACGAAGCCCTGCGCATGCTCGGGCACCGCTAGCAGCAGGGCGAGGGCACCAACAGCCAACACCCACGCGATGGCAGACGCGCGGCGAACGCGCTCGACCACCTCGCACTCCGCAAGCGGCGGCAGCGGCCTGCTCTCAGATGCCCACGCGCCGCCGGTCCTGGTGGAACCGGTGCTTCTGCTGGTGCTGCTGCGCAGGAGGAGGGCAGGCGGCGGTTTGAGCGGGCGGACAGCGCCGCCGCCGCTAAGGAGGAGGGCGGCAGGCACGAGGCGCATCCCCAACCAAAACTTAAACTTGCTGCACTTGCATTCTTTTATGCAATGTATCTAAACGCCCCCCGATCCCACCGCGGCGGCCGCATCGCTGCGGTCCACACGTCTGAAGCTCGGCTGGCCCGCCCAGGCCTCGAGGACGCCGGCGAGGTCGATGCGGTCGTCGAGCGTGCCCGAGTGGCCTGCGCCCTCGACGAAGTGCACCGCGCACGCCGCCTCGCCGCCCAGCAGCGCCTGCAGCCGCGGCGCCTCGGTCGCGCTGAGCGCGAGCCGGTCCACCGTGCCTGCGACGACGATGCACGGCACGCCGCCGAGCGCGCCACCGCTGCCGCCATCATCGCTGCCGCCGCCGCCGTCATCGCCGCTGTCGCGCCACGCCTCGAGCTGCACGTTGACGGCGTCGGCGGCGGCGCCGAGAGAGCCGAGCCGCGCGAGGAAGTACTCTCGCGGCGCCTGGAAGCCCTCGACAAAGGCGGGCAGCAGCGCCTTTAGGTAGGCAGCGAGCGGCGGCGGGCAGCGCTCCGGGTCGTCGAGCGGGTTGTCCCACAGCGTCGAGAGGATCGTGCGCAGCTGCGTCTCGTCGCCGACGCGCCCCGCGAACAGCGAGGCCGACATCAGGTAGAAGCGCCACGCCGGCGCCTCGAGCATCTCGTCGGCGAGAGGCGGCAGGTCGGTGCGAGGGTACGAGGTCGCCGGGTTCACGAGCACCAGGCCGCGCAGCGGCCGGCTCTCGCGCGTCCGGAGCGCCACGGCCAGCGCCTGCACGCCGCCAAACGACTCGCCCATCAGCCAGACCTCGCGCCCCGAGCTCGCCAGCGACTGCACCTCATCGGCCACCGCGGCGACGAGTCCGTCGTGGTCGCCGCCCGAAGCCGCGTCAGACCGATCCGCAAAAAGGACGCGCAGGTCGAAACTGGCACCCAAGGTGGGGAACTGAGCAAAAGCCGTGAAGGCATTGCCGTCGAGGCCTGGCAAATAGAGCATCACGGGCCTCGGCTGCGGACGCGACGCTGGCGGGCTGAAGCCACCAAACTCCGCCAGCGGGTCGAAGAGCGGGCCGAAGCGCTTACCGGCCCACGGCAGCGGTGCCGTGGGCCGCCAGACCATCGCGAGGGCGGGTTGGGTTGCGAGGTGCAGCAACATAATATGTAAGTTGACCGCGCTGTGTTCGCGCCGTCTTGGCGTCGTCTTGGCGCGTGTTTACATTAACAAGTGCGCTGCCGCCAGACCAGCTAGCCAATGGCCTCGGTCGCCGCCCTGGCCGGCCTCCTCTCGCTCGGCTCCTTCTGGGGCGGCGGCGCACGGGCTCCCAGCAAGTTGGACGCGGCGACCAGTCGCTTCTCCCAGCTCGCGGAGGACGGCAGCAGCAGCGTCGCCCTCGTCTACGCACGACAGGCCGAGTCGGCGCTGCAGGCCGAGGGCGTGCAGGCGACACGAGCCAAGAACGCAAACTCGGCCCTCAAGCCGTGGTTCTTCGTAGGTCGCGTGGCGGCGCCCTCGGCCGCCGACGTGCGCCGGGCCATCCACGCCCAGCGAGCGATCCTGGTCGAGACGGCCAAGCAGCAGCACAAGCCGCTGCGCTTCCTGGCGTCGCTGAGCCTCGCGTACGCCGACGGCACGCAGCAGCTGCCCGCCGACGGCGTGCGCCTCGGCTCCTTTCGCTGCGACAGCTGCGGCGCATTCAACGAGGCGCATTCAACGAGCTGCACCAACTGCGGCTCGCCGCGCTCGGCGGACGCGCCGCCGCCCGGCGGGCTAACGCTCGCCGTGGCGCCGCAGCGCGAGCGGCCACTCTCGCTGGAGAGTTGCGGCTTTGTGCCCGTCCAGGACGACGACGATGGTGGCGCCGGGTGAGCGGGCCTCGCGCCTTGCCTTTCGATTTTAGGCTGTTTAGGTTTGTGTTCAATAGAGCTCATACATTAAGTTTGCGTTCGGTGAGTTTACTTATAGACTTTTCCATGCAGCACGTATACGTATTCGAAAGATACAAGCGCCTCCCCACGAACTCACGCGACCACCGGACGCC
>Ga0209713_10000579_pt1 | contig 20784 bp, 30 predicted proteins | sample ArcOceMetagenome_3_FD_187444 | JGI IMG/M metagenome (GOLD analysis project Ga0209713, IMG submission 187444) | Marine eukaryotic phytoplankton communities from Arctic Ocean - Arctic Ocean- Svalbard ARC20M Metagenome (SPAdes) (version 2) | ecosystem: Environmental > Aquatic > Marine > Oceanic... | reverse complement strand
CTAATTGACGCATGCCAGATTTGGCAAGTGCCACATAAGCTTCTAATTCTTGGATGCGTTCATTGGCTTCATTCAATTCTGTTTCAAGCTTTCTGGCAAATTCAGCTTCAACTAATATGCCATATTTCGTATGCCGGAAACTGCTGCCTCCAAATTGATTTGGTCTGTAATCAAATGCCTCAATGTCTGTTCTTGGTGTTTTCATAATGTGTGCGCCCTACTGGGCTGTTGAACTTGCTATTGAACGGTGATCTCGTCCCTCGACACGTTAATTAGTGGTTCTCTAAGAGTTCAAAGAATGCGTCCATTTGGTATGCAAGCGTTTCGCCATTGTCGCCGTCACCACCCATCTCCCAATCAAAATAGCCTTGATAGTCATGGTGGTCATGGTCGCGCAGGAAGCGCATTAGCCGTTCTGACATCGGGTGATGGTCGGTCCCTTCCTCCCACCTGTCCTTGTGCGTTAGTCCTAGCTCTGTTGCTTTCTTGTAGTCTTTATTCATTTGATTGGTTTGGTTGTCCAGTATATTAATTAAAATGCTGGAATCATTTGCGCTGTGTTTTATTTGACTTGGTTTTAATTGAGCCAAGTTATTAATCATCCAAAACAATGCCAGTCCCGTTGCAGGCAGAGCAGGTTGGAAAGTCATTTGTGTTTGGGTTGCCGGGGAATTCGCCAATGCCATCGCATGCCGGGCATTCTTCTGCTTCTTCATCTTGAATCATCTGTAAACCTTCCCATGCCAAACTTGTTGCGCCATTGGCTGTATGTTGATGCATGCAAGCCAATTTCATTGCAGGCATTCTTGGCTGAAACACCTGCTTTGCGCAAATCATCAACGGCATCAATCATGCTGCGCTTCTGGTCGTCTGTTAGGCTGTGCGGCAAATGCGTTGATTCTTCCAAAACCGCACGTTCACCTGTAAGCTTTTCAAAAGCTTCATTGGCTTCAACTTCTTCTGCAATTTTTCGTTCTGCCCACTTCATGAAGCTGGAAATGCCCTGTGCTTGTGTTTCAATCATATTGCGCCCATCCTTTCCAGTTCTGCTTTGACCTTCACCCAATACTTTTCAGTTGCCTGCTTTTTGTATCCATTCAGACCGCCATTGTGGATGCGCGCAATGTCTTGTGCCGTCACTGGTCTGCCAAGCCTTTCTTCGGTCGCATAGCGCGCCATGTAAGCCAATGTGATCTTCATTGCAGTAATGCGGTCAAATGCATCTTCATGCACCCAATCTTCCCCGGCATGCTCTGCTGCGTCTTGAACATAAGCCGATTGCAATTGTAAGCAGCCCCAAGATGCGCCGTTGTCGCCAATGGCGTTGTCATTGCCAGATGACTCAACTTGAATCATGGCGAGTAGTAATGTGATTATTGATATTGTATTCATGATTATTATTATTGATGTGATGCAGTGTAAGATGCTGCGCCCTGTTTGGTTGGATTAGAATGTGACGATTGTCACCTTGCAGGTTTTCTTGAAGGCATCAAAAGCAACGCGAGATGCTGCCTTTGCTGCACTTGAGTGATATGGTGCTTTGGCGAACCACTTTGCCGTCCACCCTTCCTGAGAAAGAACGGAATCTTTCGTGATTAGTTTACCGCTATAACAAGGTGCGCAGATCTCTGTCAGTTTACCATTACGTTCAACTTGAAGGAATCCAGCTGAAACATAAAGTCTTGCGCTAGTGCGAGTGAAGGTGCTGCCATCTTCGAGTTTGATTTCGTAGAAATACTTTCCGTTGAGTTCACCTTTGCGGTTTTTAAGTTCTGTTCTTGTTGCGTTCATCGTGTGTGTTTTGTGGGTTATTGTTTAATATGGCTTATGCCAATATCAGTAACTTTGGGCATCAACCCACCAATGTCAATACATCTTTTAATAATAATTCAATTGCCTGTAAATGCGCGCCCTTGCTTGGCTTTGCCTCTGCAACATCGGATGGAAGCCATCCCGGAAGTCATGGATGATGCCACAAGCCTTTCCGTCATGCGGCCGCAACACTCTGCCAGTTGATTGGATTGCCTTGCGCTCTGAGCGCCCACAACCAGCCATGATAATCACATTGGCAACTGGCGCATCAAATCCTTCTTCAATGGCTGATGTGCCAATCATGCACTTTAAGCTGCCGTCCCGAAACCTAGCAATGACATCTGCGCGTCTCTTTGCGCCCATCTTGCTGTAAACCAACTCAGCACCTGGTATTGCAGCAGCCAAGCGTTTGCCATGCTCAATTGAGCCAATCAGCACAATGGTGTGGTTTCCTGCTTCCATGCTTTGTCTGGCAATCAATTCAATATGGGCATCTCGGTCTGGGTTTTCCCAAATGCCAAGCTTCTGCGCTGCCTGCCATTTGCACTGGCTGGTCTGCTTGCGCTCACCTTCTTCAGTTCTAAACATCCACGCCATCTTTCTGCGCCTGCTTGCAATCAATTCATCTGACAATTGCTGAATGGCATTTGCTGCTTGTGCGCTCTGCACATCATGCCAGACAACCTTTGCCTTTGCCAGATGCCCATTGTCAACCAAGGCAGCACGTTCAATGCAATGCACATTGCTGCCAAACAAATTGCGCACCAGACCATTGCGGTCTGCGTCACCAGTGAATGGTGTTGCGGACAATCCCCACCGGGCCAAACTTGCTTGGTTGATCTTTGCGCTCCATCCATCAGCACCTGCTCTGTGGCATTCATCCACAATCAACAAGTCTGGTTTGCTTCCCATTGGCGCACCTGCTGCGCAGTAAATTTGCAGATGCGCCTTTTCTTTTATTACTGGAAAGCGGTCACAAGCCGTCTGCATTTGATCAACTTGTTCTCTGGTGTTGACCATGATTTCCACATTAGCAACACCTTGCCTTTTATACAAACAAACGGCCAGAGCAGATGCCGCAATATGCGTCTTACCTGCTCCAGCCGGTGCTTGAATAATACCACGCTTCGACCGCGTTAAAAACGCAATTGCCTTTTGCTGGTATTCTCTTTGTTGCATTTAATTACCAAGGATTTTCAACAACTTGATCATCATCTGCAACTGGTGATGTGCCTTCTTTATACAGCACATGGTTCTGATCAAAAACAAAACCTCTGAAACCAATTTCAGCCCATGATTTGTTTGGATCGGTTTGGTCTGGTTTCATATCAACCTTGGCTGTGAATTTTTTATCTTTAACGATTTCATAAAATCCAGCTGCATCTTCTGTATCTAATTGATCGCGGAATATGTGAACACCGCATGCTTTTAAATACATGAAGATTAATGTTCGCGCTTTGTATTCAGATGCTGGTTTGCTTAGATCGCCCCAAAAGAATGTTTTGCGCATTGTTGCGCCATCCTTTGTTGCATATGTGCATTCAAACAAATCTGTGCCATCGCGCTGATTTACCTTATGAATTACGTTTGTGGTTTTAAATTCATATGTGCCAGCTTCTGTAATGTAACTGCCACCTGTTGAATTTACGTCTTCGTCTGTTGCTATATATTTAGCCATTATTTTTTGTCCTCGTTAATATGATTTTGATTCATCCCAAACTTTGATGCCGGGTATTGTTGTTGTGAGTTTTAGTGCTGCGCGGATTTTCCTATCATCCAAGCTGAACAAGTCTGGTCTTGCTTTGAGCGTTTCCGCTTCATCCACAATTTCAAACTTGGTTGTTGTGCGAACCTTAACACCTGCCACCGCTTCATGCTTTGCGGCCGCTTCTTGTCTCAATGCCACAATCTTATGCTGTGCGGATTGGTCAAGTTTCTGGATGTCTTGCCCGGTCTCCAATGCGTCTTGCGTTGCTTCAGCCAGGATATTTTGTTCTTCAACTCTGGCTTGGCGTTCTGCTTCAATCTTTTTGTCACGTTCCACCTTCTGGAATGCTCCAAGCAATTTGGCAATGCGCAGTTCTTCATCTTTAACTTCGTCAATGTAATCTTTGGCAATGGCATCGATCTCCCGTCCAATATCAAGAACTGGTGATTTAGCCGCCTTCCTTGATTCCTCAATGCCCTTGATTAGGTTACGCAATGCTGACTGTGCTTTGGCTGCAATTGTGGCTTCAAAGCCATCTGTGACTGATCCAATGCCCTTAGAAGACATCAACGCCTCAATCTTCATTTGCTCTGCTTCAGCAACAATTTCAATTAAAACGCCATTGATCTTTGGCTGTGTAATTAGGTCATTCATTTTGCCACCGCCTTTCTGAAAGCATCAAAACCAATTTCCATTTTTGATTGGATGTCTTGCGGCAGATCGCGCCAAGTCTGATCAAGGTCAATGTCGATGTTGCCCTTGTTTGACCAATACAAATTGGTCTTATATTCTAGATCATTTTCGGCAATCAATGAAGCCAAATTTGGTCTGTATTCCATTGGCGCATCTTTGACTTCAATTGATTCAACAATTGGTGAAGCCTTTTTCATTGGCTTTGGTTTAGATTTTGTAACTGGAACTGCATCAGCAACGTCAATTTCTTCTGTAACATAAACGCCCTGCACAATCTCTGGTGCAATCGCCCTAAGTGTTTCAGATATGCAACGCGCCCGGAGCATGGCTGCTGGTGTTTTGTCCCAAGCTGAACCCTTGCGGATCAATCCAGCACGTTGTGCATCATCCATTGAGAAACTGCCATTGGTCTTGATGCCTTCAAAATCAAAAATGGCAGATTGCACATTCTCATTCTTCAAGTCATCCCAAGTGACTTTGCCACCTGCTCTGCGGAAATCAGCCAACATCGCATCTGCGCGTTTGGTCAATTTTCCTTTTACCAAATGGTAATTCTTTGCCATTTCCAATGGCGGTTTGTTTTCAACAACGCATTGCAAAGCAAACACAATGCCTGCTTCTTTGCTTTCACATCCAAACATTCCAGATCGGCAAATTGCATTGCCCATCATTTCGATGCCTTGTGAATCATTGATTTTTTCGTATGCAGCAATTTGATTCATCGTTTGCCTCCCATCTCATCTATTACGATATTGACCTGTGGCGGCCTTTCTTTGTTGGCAAATACTTGCAAACGAAAGACCTTAATGCCTCGTTCCTCTAGTTCAGCCAAGATCGCCTCAATTGCTTCTTCAGCAACCGATTTAATACTTTTCATGTCATTGTTCATATATATTAGGCAAAATGCCCTTTGATTATTATTATTGATTCGCAGCGTTCTGCTACAATTCAGCATCCAAATTGTTTAATTTGTAATGACAATCTTTATAGAATAATAAGTTGAACAATATTTTTGATGCAGTTTTGAACGCCGCCAGCATCAAATTCCCAATCAATCAAATCATCTGGCAATGGCTGCTCGCTGCTGTGATCGCCCGTATATGTGATCCCATCCCGGATTAGCCGCACAACATCACCGCCCATTTTGCGCACCCATGCTGCTTCATTGGCAAACCTGCAATCATCAATGACAATCACCAAATCTTCTGGGTTGGCTGCTACATCAATCAGTTTCTGAATCTGTTGCCGCATTGCCCAAAGCCAAATTTCTTGATTCACCATTTGCCTGCCCCACTCAGTCCCAAGCGAACAAAGCAACTGCCGGGCAGACTTGCCCAGGCCGTCAATTGGTTCTTCTTTGGCAACATTCAGATTGTGCTGGTCAACGCCCATTGATTCAAGCATGGCCCGAATTGGCGTTGCAAATGATACAATGGCAACATCATCACTTAGTGCCGCCAAAGCATTTGCAATCGTTGATTTGCCAACAGTTTTTGCGCCGTTTAGCGCAATCAATTTTATCTTCTGCATTGTTTAAACTGGCTGGTAAAACCTAGTAATTAAACCTTTGGTCTTGTGGTATTCAAAAGCACTTGCGCCCTTCTGTGAACCAACAAATCCAGCGCCTGTATGCCAAGCATCTGTGGCGCAAAGTGCTTCCAAGTATTCAACCACCAAGCCCGATTGCTCATCAATGACAACTGGCGCAATGGTTTTCTTGTGGTGAATGTGACCGCATTTTAAATGTCTGTATTTAGTTGCACCCCACTCTTTGGCAAACTCTGCCGCAACGATCATTGGCCACTTCTGTGCGGCTATCTTGTCACCATGCGACCAGACCAATAAATTATCGCCCCAAATCATGTGCTTCCTTGGTGATGGCTCAGATTTGATTGTGATGTTGCTGCACTCTGAATAGTAAGCATCCAACACCCTAGCCAACCAAACCTCGCTGTGCCATGAATGGTTGCCTTCTAAAACCACAATTTCAACTTCTGCTGCCACTGTAGCAGCAATTGCAACAACGTCCCGGCATGCTCTGATTAAATATTCAACCACTCGATGGTATCGAGTATCAACATCCAGCACATGGCCACTGGCCTCTGTTTGATTGCTTCTGTTGTCGCTGTGCATCATGTCACCGCCAAACACTAAAACGCATTTTGCTGGTCTTTGTGATCTTGATGCTAATGCTTCAGCAACTTCAACCATCCTTCTGGCGGCAATGTCGCAATTGTAATCTTCGTCACGCGTTTCCTTTTCGTCGGCATACATGCCAACATGCGCATCAAAAATATCTAATTCAAATAAGATGTCATCTGTATCTGTTTTTTTGGCTTTGCGCTTTGGTGCATTGCCCTTGGCTTTTACTTGATCGCATAAACCATCAACGACATCTTGCATGGCTTGAACTTGTGGATACAGCCTGCGCCATTCTTGAACCACTTCACCATTTGCATTGTATTGAACTGTTCGCTTGCCAACTCCCAAATGCCCGGCACTTGGTGCTGGTGATTGCCAAGGAACATCACCTCTTGCTTCTAGCTTTTTGATTGTTCTAGTAACATATCTATTATCTACACCTAAGTTTCTAGCAGTCTCTCTATAAGATTGCGTCTCCAAATAATCTTGGAGTATGTCTTGCTGTTTTTTTGTAGCCATAAATTAACACATTCGAAATTATTCTGATGTGCTTTGTTGTATTTATTTAACTTGAGAACTGCCAAAGTAAAATCCCACTATTGCAAGCATTGCTTGTCTGACTTCTGGAAGCAAAACGAATCCTTCTAATGATTCCCAACCGCCTGCGCCCAATCCAATCAATTTAAAGAAACCACCCAACCCTTCTTTTTCAACTGTGACTGGTGTTGATGTTAGCGACAAAATGAATGGCGCGAGAATGACTGCAAACAATATGAACCCAACAAAGATTCTGCGCACCCAAACACCGCCACGCTGTGCGGCCTCGTTGGCTGATTGATCCGCAGAAACTTGCTTTTGAATCATCATTTCAAAGTTTCTTGATTGGGCTTCAGCTTGTGCCGCTATCATTTTCATGACAAATCCGCTGACACCACCACCCAACATTGCTATTAGTTCTAAACTCATAATTAATCCCTGTTTTGGAGTTCTTTGATTACCTTGACTGCCGAGGCAGTCATATAGACTAACGTAGCTAGACCCACGACTAGTCCTAGAAATTCGTTAACGTGTCCGAGTTCAATTGTGGCAATGAAGCCGCCTGTTCCTATTGTGGATTTATAAACTATATCCTCTGTCATGTTATGGAGCATTCGGAAAGGTTACCTCTCCATTTTCATCGATGTTGTCTGTAAGATCACGCAATTTTTTACGATATTTAGTCCAAGCAGACAGAGAGTTTTTTGATAAATTATTGTCCTTTAACTGTGTCCAATCGGATGCAGAGAGTAGACGATTACGCTCTGGACGTAGGGATGCTTTTACTCCCTCTAGATCTTTTGCCCAGCGTTTTGCTTTGAGAGAAAGTATCTCTCCTTCAATTAAGAACATTGGTTCAGTTGAAGCTTCAAACTGCTCTGCTTGTTCATCGGTGATTCCAACGACTTTACGTTGTAGTAGATTTAATTTCTTAAACGCTTCCTCCGATGTTCGGAGGATGCGTCCTCTTGGATTAATTAGTGCGTATTTCATAAGTTGTTTATCCAGCTAAATTTCTGATTGAGCTGTTCCGAAAGCGGACAACCTAATATATCGTTCCAATCTTTCTTTAAAGGTTTTACCTCTTGTCGAATGACGTGGTCTCCATAAGGGAATCCCACATCGTGTTCTTGCGTGTATTGCTCTACATTAGATGTATTGTGGATGAACGGTTCTTCGCCTAGATACTCCCATACCTTTTTCATTACGTCTTGAGGGTTCTCTGTTAAGTCCTCAGCGTGAACAAACATAAGCTTATCGCCAAAGCGTTCCTTGGCTTCGTGCAAGCGTTCGATAGCAATTCCGATAGGCGGGCTTTGTAGCCAGCCATTTACACGCTTATCAATCGTCGTCCAGTTCTGCGGATTTTGTTGCTCTGCACTGTTAAACACCTCTGGATGCTGTATGCGTTTCTTCTCCATACTTGAGAGGATGCCACGAATATCACGGACGGGGACAAGAACCTTAGCATCTGGCCATACCTTGAAGAGCTGGTCGAGGTGACCAACCCAAGAGCGGCTTTTGTCTACAATTACAGGTCGCTCTGTGATGCTGTTGAAAGCATTCTCACAGCCAGCCTTAACGTAGTCTAGAAACATAGGTTCAAGGACATTCTTCATATCCACAGCTTTTGCTTCTTCAGTCTGAAACACTTGACGAGCTATATATCCTATTTCGTGCAAGGCACTACTAGGCGTAGCGTGAACCCTTGCGTTCTGTGCAAGTAGATTGCAGAGCAGCGTAGAGCAAGCTCGGGGAAGACCAGATACGAAATGCAGTTGTTTACTCATATAGGTCTACAATCATTACAAGTCTGCGACAACCGTCAAGCCTCCATACGTAGCTCCGTATCCTGTTGATCCTACTGGAACGTGGATTTCACTTAAACCTGCGGTATAGTAAAACGCATTTGACCCAAGTGTAGGAGCTGCTGTGGCTAAACAATTAAGTGTAGACAGGCTGGGGCTATAATAGAATGCGTTCGACCCGATGCTGGTGACACCGCTTGGTATTGTGATGCTAGTAAGGGCAAAACACTTGGAGAAAGAACGCTCCCCGATGCTAGTAACGCTGTCTGGAATCGTGATGCTCGGCAGGGTGCTACAATAATAGAATGCGTTCGACCCGATGCTTGTGATATTACTACTGAGGGTTACGCTCGTTAAGACTTGGCAGTAATAAAATGCTTTAGACCCGAGGCTAGTGACGCTGTCGGCGATGGTTACGCTCGTCAATGCGCTGCAGGATCGAAATGCACTGTCTCCGATGCTAGTGACGCTATTAGACATATTAACGCCAGTTAGTAAACCGCAATATTGGAATGCTAGAGACCCGATGCTAGTAACATTACTACCAATGTAAATACTAGATAAGTTACTATTGTAGTATCCAGATGTTTGAAGAATAGTCGTAAGATCTCTAGTCTGCTGAACTCCAGAAATAAAGTCTGTTGTAAATGGATATTCAACTTTCGAAGTATTGGCAGTGATCTCATTTGCTTGAGCTGTCGTGATACCAACTTTAGCGTTGTTGGTTGTAATGTCCGCTGCTTGTGCTGTTGTGATTCCAACCTTAGCTGTATTCAGTGCAATGGCAGCTACATTTACAGGTATACCTAAATCATATTTCAAACTTGCAAAGGTATACGGCATGATTCCACTACTTGCAAACTTGCAAATATCACCACTGTGCGCCCAAGTTCCAGTGTTATCAATCTTAACCGCATTCGTGTTTGCTATGCCGAAAGTTAGGGTATCTTGCTTCCCGCTAATTGCGGATGTGTTGGTTGAAATGTCCGCTGTATTAGTTGCAATGTTAGCTGTATTGGAAGTAATAGCACTTGATTGACTACTTGTAATTCCAACCTTTGCCGTGTTAATAGCCACATCACTAGCACTTCCTTTTAGGGCTAATGCGGAAACCAAATCCGATTGGTTAGTTAGGGTTCCAGTTATTTGACCCCAAACTGCATAATTTTCTGGAGAACCTAAATCAGTCAGCCAATTTGACGCATTGAAATTGCCATTGGTGCTTGGATCATTTGCAAAATCATTCAAGTTGCTTGGCAATGTATGCGCTGGCAAACTGTTTGGTGCAGCGACCGCAGGCAATACAGCTATTGGCACTTGGCAAATTACATCATCATCTGCTTTGACTTCAAAAAATGCATCTTGCCCAGTTGCAATCAATTCCTGCACTCTGGCGGTGTTTGCGTTTAATTGACCGCTAAACTTGCTTGATCCAGTTGTCCATGTGCTAGTGTAAATCGCTGGCTGTTGGCTGATCTCAATGATCATTTGCGCCCGGATCGTTGATGATCCAACAACTGCCGTTGCAATTGTCACTTCAGATTCTGGCGCAAGATCAATTGATGTGCCGCCAAAATCAGTTCTTGCCCCAACATCTTTAAAAATGATTCGATATGATCCAGAATTTAGCTTTTTAACATCTACTTTGGAACCATAAGCACCAGAACCGCTATTTAACGCATTTAAAGCCCCTTCAACGGCCTCCGCTGATGCGTTCCATGCAAGTGGTGCTGTTGTCTCTGTGGATGCCGTCAGCGTAAATGTGCCAGATGTTGCGGCCACGCCTCTAGCTGAAACAGCAACAGCCAAAGAAACAGTTGCGTCACCACTCCTAGAATCATATCCACCGCCAGAATTAACCAATGACAACTCAACATCTAAAGTTTCGCCCTCAACGATTTGTGGCAACCGCACAACTTGTGTTGGTCTGTTTTTGTTAGCAACCGCATTGGCGGTTAAATCCTTCAAATCTGTATTGATGTAAATCTTCGTTGCCATATTTAATGTTTAGTCTGTTTTTTTAATTTTGGCAATACTCTACATTTTTAGGAAATGAAATTTTTGCCCCGGTTCTTTAATTGAATTAAATATTTCAATGTCTGTGGCGTAATACTCAGCCACTCTAGCTTTTTGGCTGTCGGTCAATACTAACTTTTTTGTGCTTTTATTTTCGTGCGGTATTTCTCCATCATATCCACCATCGCGCAGCATTTCCTCATAATGATCTGGAAATTTGTATAAGTGTATATCATCAAATAAAAAACAAGCGTTTCGTAAAATAGTTGCAACATCCATAAAATGCAGATTTCTAAAAGTATTCTGTTCTAGCATTTCAATTAGTTTATTAACACTATGTTTGGAATATTTCTTATTTTTTCTTACTGTATTAATCGCAGATGCAAAACGTTCAACTGGATCACGCACTGGTATAAACAAAGAACCACGGCCTTCATCTCTATCTATTTTTTGGCCTTTGATAAATAGTAGGTTAATTGGATTTCCAAAAATTAAAGATGTTGAAGAAAACCCACTTTTGTAAATGTAGGTTCCATGAATGCCGTTAGGGTATTTAAATACTTGTATTGGAAACATATTAGTAAGTATGAAAGGATAATGATGGCTGCGAAGTTGGCTCTGGCAAATAATATGGTGTTTGGCAAACAGCATTTCCACTGCCAATTGGATCATCAAATGAAAAACCTTGGAATTCTTTTCTAACAAATTTTACAAATGGCAAACCGCCTATGGTTACTGCGCTGACGCTGCTAGTTACTGCTGTTTTTACTTTTCCAAATGGATATGTGCCACCGGCTTGAGAAGATGCGTATGATGTTATGCATGTAGATTCATTGATAAGTGGGGAATAATATGAAGAAAACCAATTAACCTCTATTACGGACTGATTATCGTCTTCTATGCTTGTTTCACTTTGTTGATAATTAAAACGAATTCCGTGTATATAACCAATAACTCCGTTTTTAGTAAATTTGTTAGCAATTTGATGTCTAACATCATAATATGCGCTATCAGTTGGATCATAAGCAAAATCAGATCCACGATTTGCATTTTCATTACATAGTAAATCGACTGGCTGATTGTTTGGATTAAAAGTTGCAGCCCCAAAAGTTGCGCTGTCAAAATTCCAATATGCGTTCATTGTTTGCTCAAGTGTAGGCGCATTTAAAATTGTTTTGTCTGACCCATTTAAATCAATTTCACCTAGACATCGGTTAAAACCATTGCCTTTGCCTAATGCTGTAAATGATTGAGCCATTAATCAGCTTTAAATAAAATTTTACCAGTAACTTCTGTTCCATTTTGGCATAGTGTAACTGATGTTTCAACAAATCCATCGATCAATCCAGACTCCGGCACGCGTAAAACAACATTGTTGTCAGAATATTCAATTTCTAGTGGTTCATCTGCATCAACTTGATTAACTTCAATATTCAACAATGGATTTAATTTTTCAATGACTTCATTCAGCTTGTTATTTTTAGCAAGCGATCCTTCTGTAACTTTTTGAATGTCTGCCATAACTTTAAATTGCCCTTATGGATTTAACTGTTTGCCTAGTGATGTTCCCTTTCCACCGGGAAATGCCAGAATCTAACACTAAAAACCCGTCACCATCAACGATTGCATTATATTCAATAGCTGATGGCTGTGTGTAACTATTTAATGTTGAAACTGTATTGCCTTCTGAATATCTGTAAGCTTCAAATCTTTGCGGCAAATTTATATCTTGAGTTGTTGTAATGCCCGGAGAAACACCAGGCAAATAATATTGATATTCAAGTTGTGTTGATGATTTTCGAGAGACTTGTTTCCTGCCTCGACTTGAAAAAGGATCACAATATCCATCTGTAAATGTAAATGCGTCTGGCAAATAAGCATTGATTTTAAGTGTGCTGCCAGATGTTCCAGAAATGGCAGTTCCATTGCCATAAATATAGCCACCATAATTTCTTCCAAATATTGCAGTCGTCCCTCGAAAGTAAAACCTAAAATTGTCACCAGTAGACATTCCATGCGAACTACTAGTAATTAGAGTAATCACATTATTTGTGACGCTAGCAGTCGTTATTGTTAGTCTTGACCCAGTTCCAGATGTTGCTGGCAGCCCCGGAAATGTGAAAATTTCAGATCCAGCAGGATCAACTGTTGGTATCGGAATATTTGCAAACTGCCTATCAAAAGTAATTAAAACGCCATCACTAATTTGATGATCGTAATCACCAACAAAATAAGCATTTACGTCAGCAGCAAATGGAAGACTTGTCACGGCCGCATTAGTGGCTGATGCCATGGTTGTGTCCAATGCAACATCACTTGGATCATAGTCTGAACGCAACATAGTGCATCGTAGATGGTAAACCTTAGTTGTGCTGTCTCCTTTATTTATAAATGGGAATTCAATCCAAGAATCTATGTTTGGTCTGGCTGTATCAAATTCATTAGTTGATAAATATGGTATGCTCATGATGGATTTTTCTGTATTTCAGTTAAAATTTCTTTTGTGTTGTCCGCAGTATCTTTTGCGCTTTGTTCCATTGCTTTAGAATCTTTTTGATCTTTCGCTTTTTCGCCAGATGGTTTTTTGCTGTCACTGCCAGAACCTCCTTTGCCAGTATCAATGCCGTTGGCCTTTTCGCGTTCTCGCATTCTGGCTTCGCGTGCTTTGTCTCTCGCGCGTTGATCTGCGCCAACTTCGCCTGCACGTTCTTTGCGCTCTCTTTTTCTTCGCGCCTGGTCTTCTTTGCGCTGCTTGCGTTCAGCCGCTCTTTGTTCTCTCGGCGTAGTGTATCCAGATTGGTTTGTGTCTGCTCCTGCGCTTGCTTTTGCCAGATCCTTTGCAAGTTTAACTGCTTGCGCACGATCAACATTTGCTGACTTCATGATGCTTTGAATGGATTTTTCAAGATCAAGCTGCTGTTGTGCTTTATGCGTCAATGCATCATCTTCTGCTGCTTGCGCTTTAATTAACGCCAATTGTTTTTCTGCCAATGCAACTTTGTCTTTTTCGGCTTGAATTTGTTTTGGTGTAAGATTTTCAATTGTTTTTAATTCGCCAGCCGCATTAAGTAAATCCTGGTAAGCTTGCAACCTGTCTTTTAATGCCTTTTTTCTTTTTGGATCAACTTCTGTTTCTATTTGATCAGTTAAGGTTGCTGCCAAATCTTCAGATGTTTTTATTTCTTCCTCTTTGGCTTCAATTAAATCTTCAGATGATTCTTTTTGTGCAGCGTTACCTTGTAAAATTTCATCTGTTCTTTCTTTAATCAAACGCTTGTTTTCTTCTAATTTTTCAGACAATCCATCAGTCCAAAGCGTTCCCTCAAACATGCCTTGCTTGTAAAGTTTGCCCTGCTCCGTCAATTCTTTGGTTGCTTGCTTTTGTGCATCAAACAAAGAAATGGCTTCTTTTTGTTTTTCCAATGTTTCATCGGTTGGGCCGTAAACCATTTCACCCACTTTTGTCCCTGCAAAATCAGTAAATTCTTTTGTTTTTGAAAGCATCAAAGCCAATCCCTGGGTCAATGCCAAGATTGCCGGCAATGCAGTTGTGCCAATCTTTGTGCCTGTTTCCAATAATTCAGCACGTAAAAACTTTACTCTGTTGGCTGCGCTGTCTGCCGTTGCAGCAGCATCGCCATTGGCTTCACCTAAATTGCGAATCATGATTGATTGAACTGCCAAAGCTTTTTGTGCCGGGCCAAGTTGACCAGTGCCTTCATAAATTGCCAAATTCAATGCTTCCTGCTTGATTGTGGCTTCGTTTATAACGATGCCCAATTGCTTCATTGGTTCAAATTCACCACTGATTGCGGATCTTATTTTAGTGAACGCATCTTCAATTGGTAAATTGTGAAAGCTGGCAATGTCACCTGCAATCTTGACCATCTCAACAGAAAACATGCCAGCCGCTTCGCTATTCATGCCAAATGCTTTTGCCATTGCTGCAAAGGTTGCCAATGAATTCTGCATTTCAGCAGTTGTGCTTGGAATTGTTTTGCGCAATTCCTGCACCTTTTCATTCATTTCATCTGTTGCCGGGCCAAATACCGCTTTAAATTTGCTGGCAGTTTCACCAGCCGCCAAACCCAGGTTTGCAATTCCTTTTACCAAATTAATGCCAGCAAATGCAGCGCCAACCCTTACAAATGATGCCGTTGCGCTGCTTGCAAAGTTTTTGACCTTTGATTTGGCTTTCTCAATTCCTTTGCTAAATCCAGAAGAATCGAGATTGATTTTTGCTTTAAGTTCTGCCTTCTGTGCCATTATTAATTTCTGTTAAAATTTCTTGCTTTATCATTTTCACCAAACCTGGTTCAGCCAATTTGTAATCTGGAATGGTTGCCAATCTGATTGCTTTTTGAAGCTGAAAAATGCGGTTCATTGACCAACTTAATACATCTTGTGGATTTTGTCCATACCTTGCAGCCACCTCGTCAATTGCTCCAACAATGCCCTCAATTGCTGGCATTTTATTTTCACGGCTGAATGAATTGCTGCCAGAGTTCACGCGCTCTGGAATTTCAGCAAAGGCATCATTTAAATGCCTGTAAGCAATCATCTGCAATTCGTTGTCTTTTGATTTGCCTAATAAATAGCCAATGGCTTTTTTAGCTTTTTGAGTTTTGGCGTTTGCTTCTGGCCCGTAATGCTTGGAATTGCGCCACAAGTATTCCAGCACATCATCATCGGTTGGCTTGCCATCACAAACCATCTTGTTGCCCACCAGCTTTAAATCAACCCACGCCTTAGCCGTAAATGGCACTAGTGACATTTTGCCAATGGTTTCTTCCCCTGCATCAGAAGACCAAGCAAGCAGCCTATTTTCGACAATTCTGGCTTCTGCTTTCCTTAAATCATCTGCTAATTCATTAATCATGATGTGAAAAAAGCCTTGCCCACCGATGAGCAGACAAGGCTTTTAATTTAAAGCATTTGGTTTTTAATCTTCAGCTTTGGTCTTCTTTGGCTTTGAGCCAAATTTGACTGCTGCCCCGGAATCAATCAATGACTGAGCCACAAGGTCACCAACATCAACTGTTGTGCCTGCTTCGGTCAATTGACCGCGAATAAACTTTTCAACTTTAAGTGTGATTTTCACAATTAACCTTGGTAAGTTTTGCGAACTGCGACCATTTCAAAAGTATCAAATGAGTCTTTGTCTCGGTTGACTGTCACATCCTTAACAACAAGCGTTGATGCTGTTTCGCTGCGGTCATAGTCATGTGAAAACTCATCACCGATTGCTGGCAGAACTGTTGTTGCGACTGCGCGTTGCAATGTATAAGTGACCTCTACTTGATCGCTGCCCTCGCGAATCATAAAGTCTGCGCGATCACCAGACGCATCTGTGCGGCTGATGACTCGGTTTGCAAATGATGCGCCAGATACGGCATCAACAATATATGCAATGCTATTGATTGTGACTGTTTCAAAACCTTGTGGAAGGTTTGCTGTGGATGAATATGGTATTGCCATGATTTTTTAGTTGGTTGTGGCTGATTGCCGTTTGTTTAATTTATACAGTTGGAAAGGCATTTGTCAGTATTGAAATTTGCCCGTCATATGAAATTGTAGAAACGTCAAATACATCTTCTATGCTGTTTTCAGTTCCAGATGGATTGAGAAACTCAATTTGATAATATTGTAAATACGTTTCAAGTGCTGAACCTTTAGCTTTGAACATAGCCACGAAAGTGCGGATTAATGCCACAATTTCACGATGTCTTGATTTTACGTTTTCGGTTTGGCTGCCTTCTTCATTGTGCCGCCTGGTTTGCACCACAAAATCCAAATCAAAATCATATTGATCATATGTTGGATGCGTAGCACCGCCCGGTGATGGATTGTAATGCCCTGTAATGCCTCCAAGTTTGGCTGTGACCCCAATGTAGTCATCTGGCAATGTCTCAACGCTTAGCTGCTCCTGCACCTCTAGCATTTGATCTCCTAACCATTGCTTAAATGCAGACTCAATGTTGCCTTCAAAATTAAAGATTTCTGTGTATGATTGGGCTGGCATTTGTTATGTTTTACAATTTTGAACAGATTTTGTCAATCACCTCACTTTTAACTTAGATTCCTTGGCTGCTTTTTTAAAAAGAAATTTCAACCTTGTTTCCATCGCTTTCAATCTGCCGCGCCTAACAATATTGACAGTTCCCATTGATAAATGCTGCAACCCAAATGCCTTGGCAGTAAAGAATGCCGTCCAAGAATTGTTTACTTTTGCCATTCTTGCATTTCCAATTGCCTTGCCCATTTGATTGCGCACCCATTTTGGAATGCCTTTAATGTTTGGTTTTAACCTCAACACGCCTTTTGCCATTGATGCTTTAGCAATGCCAACATCGCGCTGCACGATGAATTTGTAAGTATCAAACATGGCTTCATCCACCCACATTTGCTGGAAACCTTTTAGCGATCTTGGCCGCCCATTTTTCAATCTGTTGGCATTGTGGAATCTGCGCATTTGACCAATTGATTTAATCACGCCAGCACCAATGACTTTTCTGCCTTTGTAAATTTCACCAGTTGGAAAAGTGCTTTCGGCCCAATTAAAAACCCTGCCCTCTGGCGCAAAAAACAATTTCTTCAAATCGTATTCAATCGCAAGCTTACCAGCCATTTGGTCTGCCTTGTTCCCAAGGGTTGTGCCTCTGCCTGGAAATGATTTGTATGGCGGAATAAATCGCGCAAGATCACGCCAATACATTGCGCCTTGATCTTGCACGAATTCTTTTTCGTCTATCTTCCATTTTTTAGCCATCTTTCTGATTTTTGACTGAAAAACGGCATCATCCAATTCAAAGTGTTTTTTAGACATTTAATTTGGTTTCATTTCTGGCTTTCATTTCAACATTGCCAGTGCTAATGCTAATTTCAGTGATGAAAAAAGTTTCACCTGTGGCAACTCTAATGAATCGTTCTTTCTTTTTTGGCACTGTGCGCACATCAAGCAACGCAACAACCAGCTTGGTTGCCGGGCTTTCATAATCGCCATGCTCGACCATGTCCCATTCGTTGACCTGCTCATCAAATACAGCGTTTACTCTCTGACCATTTAGGTCAATGGATTCGCCCATGATGTTTGCGGCATCATGGCATCCAATATTTAAGAAATCACTAAAATCTGACATGCCTTAGTTTTAAAGCTAAATGTGGATTTTGGCAAGATGCGAAAAAGCCGCCACCTGCAAATGCAAATGACGGCTTTAACGAGACAACAATAACCCCTTATTGCAAAATCTTAGTTTTCTTCTTTGCAGTCTTTTTAGCTGCCACGGGGTTGGCAACCTTTATGGAATCAATTTTTTTGAATTTATCCAAGTGACCTTTGCGCAAATAGGCGACCTCACCTGGCTCTGTGCATGCCTTAAATGCAACAAGGCATTCATTGGCATCTTCAGAGCATACTAAAACAGACAGAACGCCAGATGGCGCTTTGTGTAATGTGGCTGATGGTTTAAACATAATATTAAATTTTAAGTTAAGAAAAAAAAGCCGCCTTGGATTGACCAAGACGGCTTCAAGATTAATTAAGCAGAAACAACGCGAACGCCGTAATCAACACCCTTTGCAACTCCGTAAAGTAGTTGGCAGTTGTAGTAGAGAACGCCTTCATTGTCGTAGAATCGACGGAACTGAACTGGAAGTCCAAGACCAGGAATCACAACAGTTTCAACTTCAATTCCAGCTTGTTCAGCAAGCTCAGTATCAACACCACGACCAGCCATGAGAAGCGAATTGCGTTGGAATGCGAATGCCTCAAGGTTTTCGCCATTGCCATCAGCAAGATCAGTTTCATAAACGTCAAACTTAGCAACGCGAGGAACAAGTGCTTCACGCTTTTCTTCTGTGATGCCGGGAATCTCTGCGCTGTTAAGAGTCTTAACAAGTGATGCGTAGTAAGTAGGATTCATGAACACAGAACGACCGCCTTGTGGAGCCTTCTTAGTTCCAGTCAATGTAGCATTAAGATCAGCAAGATCATCACGATCAAAGTTTGCAGAAGTAATCGTGCTACTTGTTCCAAAGTTTGCGGCTGTGATGAGATTCCAGATATCACCAAAAACTTTGTCACCAAGTGCTTGAAGTGCTGGCTCAATGAAAAGGTTGTTTAGGTTGATGGAAGACTTGCTGCGCTCAACATCGGTGAATCCATAAGTGAAACCATAATGGCTGTTTAGCGATACAGTTGCAGAAGTCATGGCAACATCTTGCGATGCGCTCTTGATTCCTGCGGCCATGTCAGCAGCGACTGGTTTGGTTGGAAAACGAGTTGTGACGCTTTCACCTGCGCCTTGAACGTCAGCTGAAAAGTCAGTTGTTAGTGCGCTCAATGGAGCGAAAAGAGAACTTAGTCCAGCCAAGCTTTCCTGTGCGATTTCGGCAAGATTTGCCCCTGCGATTGTATTAGCCATAATATTTGGTTTTTATTTGTTTTTGTTAAGATTCACTTGGTTGTGAAATTATTTTTGTATGAGATGTTTGTTTTCAGAATACCACTTGTTCTTGGCTTCAAGACCTTGTGATTTTCCAATTGCTTTGTATTCGTCCCAAAAAGAGTCTGCACTCTTAGGTTGGTCAGATTCATTGGATGCTTCAGCAATTGCGTCAGCGGTTTGTAATGCCATCAATTCTGCGGCCGCAACTGCGACATCTTTTGTTTGAACTTCAGACGCTTCTTTCAAAGCAACTGCGGCATCATCCATTTCTTCTGTGTGAGAACTTTCCATATCTTCGATTTGAGTTGTATACTCTTTAACAGAATTTTGCAATTCTACAATTTGAGCCTTTTCTTGTTCTGCTGATTCAGTCATTTCTGTAATTTGGTTATTTAGAATGGTTATTTGTTTCTCGTTCTTTGTGACAAGTGAAGAAACAATCTTTTCAACTGGTAATGTTGCGCCAGCTTGTGCCGCAATTGCAGATAATTCCTTGACTGATGCGGCAGCCTTTAAGCCTTCAACTGTGCCATCAATGAAACCTGCTTCCATTGCTTCATCAGCAGTGAACCAGGTTGTTGCGTTCATTAATTCTTCCAGTTCTTCTGTGCTGTAATTGCTGCGGCTGTATGCGTTAATGATTGCAGACTTCATTTTGTCCATCAAGTCAGCTTCTTTGCGCAATTCTTCACTGTCACCAATTGCCACTGTCCAAGGGTTGTGAATCATAAGCAAAGCATTGTCTGCCATAAGCACTTCATCACCAGCCATTGCAATGACCGATGCCATGCTTGCTGCCATGCCGTCAATGTAAACTGTGACGTTTGCAGGATGGCGTTTGATTGCGTTGAATATTACATTGCCCTCAATGATTGAACCGCCCGGCGAACTGATGCGCAGGTCTATTTGTTCAACTTCTCCAAGTGCCTCAATGTCTTGGATGAATTGGTTGGCTTCGACTCCAAAGCCGCCAATTTCGTCATAAATAAAGATTTCGGCTTTAGAAGATTTAACACCTTCGGCGACAGTTTCTTGCTCCATTGCATACCATGTATTGGTTTGTGATTTTTTCATTTTGTTTTTCCCCTTTAGGTTTCTTCAGTTGATGTTTCTGCGGTTTCAATGTCAGCTTGTGACTCTGAACCGGATCTTAAAGTAATTGGCCGTCTGTAACCGCCATCTTGCGTCCATGCATCATTAACCGATTCAGACATTTCTGGCAATCCTGCTTCAGCCCTGAATGCGTCTTCGTCGCTTTTTTGCGGTGTAATTGATCCAGCGCGAACAGCTACACCATAAGAATCAAACTTTGCTTTTAATGTAGCAAAGTCCAAATCTGATTTCATTGCCAGCGTTGCTTCGCCATTGTCATCTGTAACAACTTCGCCTTCTTCATCTGTAACAACTTCACCCGTTTCGTCTTGAACAAGCTCAACTGGATCGCCCGGCATTCCCGTTGTTCCAAGCTCAACTGGATTCAATCCGTTTTCTTCAGCAATTTGTTTTTTCAATACCAAGTTGGCGGCACGTTTGCGCAGCAAGTCTTCATAATCCATGCCACGCGCTTCAACAATGTGGTCTTCAGTTGTTAAGCCTGCACGTAAATCTGCAATGTCTGCTG
>Ga0209713_10000578_pt1 | contig 20794 bp, 23 predicted proteins | sample ArcOceMetagenome_3_FD_187444 | JGI IMG/M metagenome (GOLD analysis project Ga0209713, IMG submission 187444) | Marine eukaryotic phytoplankton communities from Arctic Ocean - Arctic Ocean- Svalbard ARC20M Metagenome (SPAdes) (version 2) | ecosystem: Environmental > Aquatic > Marine > Oceanic... | reverse complement strand
TGGAAACTTGAGCGTGATATCTCACCCTTTGCGCGGTTTTTGGGCTATGCGGAGTGGAGGGCCGAAGATGGGCTAATGCACTACATCGAAAAGGGAAATCTGGAGATTGCAGGACAAACGCCGATGGTGGCGGAGCGGCGGTATTGCTGGGACGCTGATCTGAACATCTACTTTGACGATGGGCGGTTCTTTCATCAGGTGCCTGCACTGGGCGGGGACGCTGCGCATTGGTGTGACCCTGACCAATATGACGCGACCTATGATTTCACGCACTGGCCACAGTGGTCTTGTACATGGCGGGTCAGGGGACCGCGCAAGAACTATACGTTACACAGCCAGTACTCAAAAACTTGATTATAGACTTGCGAAAAATACGGTGTTTTGCAACAAGTGAGACAAGCAATAACTCTTCAAAGGAACGAAGAACATGAATTTAGCAACCAATAACAAAGTACTGACCGAGCTGTTCGGTGCTACTGAAGGCACCATGCGTTTGGCGAAACAAGCGGCGTTGGTCGTGGCTGGTATCGCGGTTCTCGCGATCGCTGCAAAGATCAAAATTCCAATGTGGCCAGTGCCTATCACCATGGGAACATTCGCAGTTTTGAGCATCGGCGCTGCATATGGTGCGCGTTTGGGTCTTGCTACAATCTTTGGTTACATGCTGATCGGCGCGCTTGGTTTTGATGTGTTCGCAGGGTCTTCTGCTGAGAAGTTCGGCCTTGAATATATAATGGGCGGCACAGGCGGCTATCTGGTTGGCTACGTTCTGGCTACTTTACTTTTGGGCACTTTGGCGCGCAAAGGCTGGGATCGCTCAGCACCTAAAATGGCTGGTGCTATGCTTTTGGGCAACGCACTGATTTACATCCCGGGCCTTATCTGGTTGGGCATGTTGTACGGTTGGGACAAGCCAATCTTGGCATGGGGCCTGATACCATTCTTGGTCGGTGATGTGGTTAAGCTGGCATTGGCCGCAGCCTTGTTCCCAGCGATCTGGAAGTTTGTAAGCCGCACACGCGACTAACATCTACTACCTACATTTTACAAAAAGGCGTGCCCCAAACGGGGTGCGCCTTTTTCGTTTTTGGACGGTTGAAGGGAAGGGCCAAGGGCGGAACAAGGCAAAGGTTAAGGCCGCGTACGGTGGGGTGAGTGGGGAAAACTGCACAGAAACGGGCGCGAACTGTACAGCCCCCACGGTAGAGCATGCGGGGGTTTGGGGGAGGAATGGGCAAACTGCACAGAACAGCGGATGATCTGTACAGTTTGGCGATTTTGGAGCGTTAACGAATTGGCAAGGCTCACCCGCACTGGTCAGCGTTGGCTCTGGCTCCTCGACGTTGGCATTCAGGCCGATAGGAAGAGTTAATGTCTTTTCGTTTGGTTGCACAAGAAAACTGGTGCCCGTGTCATATTGGGTGACGATACGATGGGGCAGATCGCTGCCATTGAAGACAAAATCACGATTGGCGTCCTCGCCGCTGTCAGGTCCTTTGCTGACCGCAAAGCTGGGATTATAAATGGTACCGTCATGGTTTTTCACTGCGGTGAGTTTGTAAACTTTCGGCAGTTCCTCGTATGCCTCTTGGATTTCCGCGATTTCTTCGGCCGTCTCAGTGCCCTCAGTTGCTTCAGTATCATCTGTGTCAACAGTAAACTTTACGTTCTCCAGAAGTTCAGTGGTCCCGTCTTTTGAGGCAGCTTCAAGTTCGTCTTTGGCGGTTTTGAGGAGCGCGTTGATTTGTGCTTCGTCTTCTTCAGGTGAAGGAAGCATGACTGTAGCAAGCCCCAGACCCATGAGAGATAAAAGTCCCAATAAAAGCATAATGTGCGTCCTCAAAAAATATTATGTGCCGTTCGACTAATTAATATTCTCCTTTTGCGTGTGCTTTTGGGCGTGAGTGAGGCGAACTGTGGCAAGTTTGCGAATAATTAGCGTCAAATTTGGAATCTGGGGAAGCATCCGGTTGAGAGTTGGCATTGGATGGTGCGCGGAATTCGCGCACCATCTTCGCTTAGTTGTTTAAAACCATCTGTGCTTGGCCGTTCGAGGTTTTGGCGCTTGATCGCCCGTCTGGTCCGACCGTGCAATTCATATGGCGGCGCAGGTTGCTGAAGTGCTCGGACTCTACCACATCCACCCCTTCATCATACACCACTGTCAGCGTCCAGTGTGTGCTGCTTATGCTGCGGGCAGCTTTGATTTGTTCGGCGAACCCGTGTCCCAGATAGTATCCTGAAACCCGTTGCCCCACCTGCCAATCGCGGTGGTTTGTGCGTGCCTCGTCAAAGGATCGTGCGTTAAGTGTATTCCAATCGCGTGCCCCGTAGGTTTGCACGATGGCCTCTAGGCTTTGTCCGTGGCTGATGGTTTTGCCTTGCTCGCTTAATGTCGTGCGCAGGCGTTTGGCCTGTGATTTCAGGGCCGTACGTGAGGGAATTGGGTTGTCCATTCCGTGATTTCCTTATGGTCGCTTAAGGGGCTGATCGGGTGTCCGCGTTGCCGAAGGTCCGTATGCGACGAGAAGGTCGAACAGGAACGTTTATCAGCGCTTCACCATTTGCGTCCAGCAGGGGACTGGACCCTATGGGCTGTTCATTGCGGTGGATGGTGTGTGGGCAATTACAGGTTTCGCTTGGTCAGGATTGCTTATAGTTTGGGTAGTAACGTTTTGCATCAAAAGGGTGGGTTCATTGACCACTGTTATTTCCAGCCCTACGTGGCAGCTGATCTTGGTCGTTTGGGGCACCAAATACGGTGTTGACGAGTTGAACCAGTTGATTGAGGCGGCTGTGGCCAATACCCCAAATCCGCCTCGTGTGGTGATGGTGTCCGATCGCGCCCGTCCGGGTCTGTTGCCTGAGGTTGAGGTGCGCATGATCCCTGAATTCTATTTGAACCCCGAACTGATGCAGGCGGGCTGTCAGACCAAGCTGGCAATTTTCGAAGAGGGCGTGTTGCCTGACGATTTGCCCGCAATCTTTGTGGACATCGATACGATGGTGATGGGCGATTTGGCGCAGATGTTGTCCCTTGCGGTTACACCGCAAAATATCGTGCTGTTTCAAAGTGCAGTCTTGCCGTTTGGTTCCTTTGCCCGTTGGTTGTGGACGGTTACAAAGACGCGGCGTTATGCGCGGGGCAATTCTTCGATTATTGTGTTTCACCCAGCTCATTGTGGCTATGTGGCAACGCGATTTCGGTCTTTGTTTGCTCAGCATGGCGGTTTGAATTACCGCCCGATGATTGCGGATGAGCGGTTCATTTCGTGGGTTGCTCAGCCTCATATGGCTGCGATCCCGCGCAGGTTAGCGGTGAAGTTCCCGACCGAGTTTATGTGGTCATGGCGTTGGTTTATCTATGTGCGCGGTGCTATGCCATGGAACCGCCGCCGCTGGTCTAGGTTGACGGCGCTAACGTTGCCGGGACTTGCATTTAAAGGCCAAGACCTTGTGTCATTGCCCGAGGGAACAGAGATGCAGGACCGCAAGGGCCGCCGCCTGATTTGGTCTGCGCGCGCCCTTGGTCCCATCAAACAGATGATCATCAACTATTACAGCCCCCTTGATGCAGATAAGAAAACTGGAGAGACATTATGATTCTTGGTCACATTGGAGCACGCAAAGGGTCGAAGGGCGTACCCAACAAGAACTTTGGCATGTTGTGCGGTAAGCATCTGATTGATTGGTCTTTGGATCACTTGTTTGACTCAGATCAGATTGATGCGGTTGTTGTCTCGACAGATGATGAGGCGATGTATGTCCACGCGGTCAAGCGCGGTGCATTAGATATTGGTTTACGTCCTGCCCATTTGGCCACGGACGCTGCCCCCAAATGGGGCGTGTGGCAGCATGCGCTGCAAGCTTCTCAAGGGGTGTTGGGCGCTAAGGTTGATACGTTCGTCGATTTGGATTGCACAGGTCCACTGCGCTTGCCTGAGGATGTGGTGAACGCGCTGCGTTTGTTTGATGAAGAACGCCCCGACATGGTGATGAGCGTTTGTGAGGCCAAGAAGAACCCATATTTCAATCTGGTTGAGACTGATGAAACGGGGGCTTTGCAGGTGTCAAAGCCATTGCCTGGTGGTGTTTGGTCCCGTCAGGTGGCCCCGCCGGTTTGGGAACATGCCGCGTCCACATACGTGATTGATCCGGCGTATCTGGCAAAAGCATCGACCATTTATGAGGGGCGCGTGATCCCCTATATCATGCCGCCAGAGCGCTGCATCGACATCGATAACCCAATTGATTTTCGCATTGTGGAAATCTTGATGAAAGAGCGTTTGGCCGCTGCGGAATAACGATTCAGCCCAGCCCCTGAGCGGTGTTGAGGGGTTGGCAATTCGCCGTATCTATTCGTGGTCTTGGAAGTTCTTTTGCAGGTTTTGTGTCCAAAACGTGGGCTCTTTGATCGCGCTCACAAAATGCTCTGCGGCACGCCCTTCGCCAAAGGCGGTGTGGGGCGTATATTTTTGTCCCCAGTATTGCGTCAGGTAGCCCAATATATCATCGGTGTTTTTTGCTGCACTGCTGAACAGGGATGGTGCTACAGCTCGGTTGGTTTGGCGCGTGCCGATGTCCAAGGAAGGTAGCCCCAAAAACGGTGCCTCGCGGACACCAGCCGACGAGTTACCAACCATAAAGTTGGCGTTCTTCATCAGTTCTGAGAAATGCGAGAACCGCATAGAGGGTAGGGTGCGAAACCGTTCAGAGGGCAGTTTTGCGATTTGATCAAAGATCTTATCAGACCCCGGATCATTGTTGGGCGCGATAACCACATAGTTGCGTCTGCTTTGAACTAGCGCGTCAAACAGGCTTACTGCCTGTTGACCCATCGTCTCTTGTTCTGAAGTGACGGGGTGGAAAATCACGATGCCAAAGTCATCGAACGGGATTTCGTAACGCTCAAGCACCTGATCAATTGTCACGCCAGATGGACCTGCGTGAAAATCCAGTTCGGGGGAACCAAGCACGTGAATGCTGTTTTCGGTTTCACCCAACCCCATGACCCGTCGCTTTGCATCCTGAGAAGAGACAAAGTGATAGGTCGCTAACTTGCTGTTACAGTGTCGGAACATTTCGTCAATCGTGCCTGATACCTCACCACCCTCGATGTGGGCGGAGGGGATGTAGTTGGTGGCGCAGACCAATGAGCAGGCCAAGGCTTCTAGCCGATCCCCGTGAATGACCACAAGGTCCGGTTTGTGTTCTAGGGCGAAGTCAGAGAAGGCGATGACCGTTTTGGCAAGTATCATATCCTGTGGATCACCAGCGCGCTGATTGAGGAATTCGTGAACTTCCACACCCTCCATCCGCCGCACTTCGATCTTGGTCAGACCGTATTGTTCCAGCATGTGCATGCCGGTTACAAAGAAAGAGACTGCAAAACCCTGATCGCGCGCGGCAACCGCCAGCGGTGCAAGCTTGCCGAAATCGGCACGGGTTCCAGTAACAAAAATGATAGATTTACTCATACTGGCTTGTACCTCTTAGCCAACGCCCCCCGCAAGTGGCCTTTGATGTTTTTGAGAGCTTAACCGTTGGTGGGAGGTTGTCGATGTCATTGGGCTGATAAAGTGCAGTGCTGTTCGGGTGGTTTGATTTGGTTGTAAGCTAAAGCGACATGGGCTAAATCCTTGCCAAAGAGGGATTAAGCGGCGTCGCTTTTTCTTGGGCCACGCAGTGGGGGCAACCCGTCGAACCGATCAAGGGACTGAATAAAGTCATGCGTTTTAACAGTGATGCTGCCATCGATTTAGTCTTGCGGGGGATAATCGGTTTTACGCGACTGTTTGGCTATTGCACGCGGGTCAAATTATTTGGCTTTATCGCCAGCTATGTCGTCGCTCCTGTGTTTGGGTATATCAAAAAAGCTGTTCGCAATTTGCAGCTGGTTCACCCTGACATGTCTACGCGCGAAGCCCGTAAGATCGCGCATGAGGTTGCCACTAACTTCGGTAAGAACATGATCGAGAACTATAACAAACATGATGTTGCCGCGGCCCTAAAACCTGAAAATATCGGTGGTGCGGGGTACGACCAAATGATGGTCGCCATTGCTGAGGGCCGGCCCGTGATGCTGGTTTCTGGCCATATCGGTAATTATGAGGCGATGCGTATTGCGCTTTATACACTGGGCCATCAATCGGCCTGCCTGTTTCGCCCTGCATCCAATCCGCATTTTGATGAGCATTACACCCAGAACTATGGCTATTTGACGGGGCCTGCATTTCCACAAAGCCGCAAAGGGTTTTTGGGGTTCATCCGTCATTTGCGCGAAGGCGGAATTGCGACAATGTTGTTTGATGTGCGTGCCACCCAATATCAAGACGTTGATTTTTTTGGAATTCCTGCGCCAACATCTGATGTGCCTGCTAAGATTGCGATGAAGACGGGCGCGTTGTTTGTGCCATGTTTCACCCACCGTGGACCAGATGGGATGACCCATCACATTGATTTCGAAACGCCTATTGAACACAGCACGTCTTATGAGATGATGGCTGAAATGTCGGATCGTCTTGAGGCACAGGTGCGCCGCTTTCCTGCGCAGTGGTTGTGGTTTCATGACCGTTGGGGCACGGCCGAGGTGCGCGCGCAACGCGTGGCGGCAAAGTTAGAGACCGCTGCCAGTGGCGGCGATGCGACAGGATTGAACACAACCAACAACAAGGACCACTAAGATGAAAATTGGCACACGCGAGATCGGCTATGTCCACGCGCCATTGGTAATTGCAGAGATTGGCATCAACCATGGTGGTTCATTGGATTTGGCCAAAGAAATGGTGCGCCTTGCTGCGGCCTCAGGCTGTGAATGCGTTAAGCACCAGACGCATATCATCGAAGATGAGATGACGGATGAAGCTAAGCAAATCTTCCCACCAAATGCTGATGTGTCCATCTGGGAAGTCATGGCGAACTGTGCATTGTCTTTGGACGATGAAATTGCGTTGAAAGATTATACCGAGAGCTTGGGGATGATTTACATCTCGACTCCGTTTTCCCGTGCGGCTGCGGATTTCCTGAATGAGATTGATGTGCCGGCGTTCAAGATTGGGTCGGGCGAGGCGGACAACCTTCCGCTGGTCCGTCACATCGCCCGTTTTGGAAAACCTGTGATTATGTCTACGGGGATGCAAAGCATCGAGACGATCAAATCCAGCGTAGACATTTTGGTTGAGTCTGGTGTGGAGTTCGCACTGCTGGAGTGCACCAACCTGTACCCAAGCCCGCCAGAAATTGTATCCTTGCAAGGTGTCAGCCAATTGCGTGCAGCCTTTCCTGGGGTACCTGTTGGTTTCTCTGATCACTCAATCGGCCCAGAAATGGCACTGGCATCGGTTGCTTTAGGGGCCTGTATCTTGGAGCGGCACTATACAGACAGCCGTTACAGAGCAGGGCCTGACATCATCAACTCAATGGACCCAAGTGAATTGCGTCACATCATTGATCGTTCGCGTGAAATCTGGATCGCTGCCAACAACCCAAAACAACGGGCCGAAGCAGAAGAAGCCGTTTACAAGTTTGCACGCGCTTCTGTGGTGGCTGACAAGGATCTACCAGCAGGTCACATTATTACAGAAGCCGACATCTGGGCGCGTCGCCCGGGATCGGGTGAAATTGCTGGGTATGAGTTCGACAAGGTCGTGGGCAAGCAAATCAACCGCGACATCACGCGCAACACGCAGTTAAAGTGGAGCGACTTCAAATAATACGGACAAGGACCCGTATCTCTCTAGTTTTTTGCCAAAACTGTACGTCTAGCGGGGGAATCTTTGCCCTAATACCGTTTCAAGGCCACGCGCCTCTTGCGCATGGCTTACCTGCCCAATAGAAGGGCACAAATTTTCTGCCAGCGCCCTACAAGGCGCCCTAATCCTATGGAGCTAACATGCAGGTCACCGAGACACTTAACGAAGGTCTAAAGCGCGCCTATTCAATCACCGTGACTGCGGCTGAATTGGATGCGACAGTGAACACCAAATTGGTTGAAGCGCAGCCAGAAGTCGAAATGAAGGGCTTCCGTAAGGGCAAAGTTCCTATGGCTATGCTTAAGAAGCAGTTTGGCGATCGTCTGATGGGCGAAGCTATGCAAGAGTCAATCGACGGCGCGATGAACAAGCATTTTGAAGAAACTGGTGATCGCCCTGCGATGCAGCCTGACGTTAAAATGATTAACGAAGACTGGAAAGCTGGCGACGACGTAAACGTCGACATGACTTATGAAAAGCTTCCTGAGATTCCTGAAGTTGACCTAAGCACCATCAAATTGGAAAAAATGGTTGTTAAGGCAGACGAGGCTTCCATCGACGAAGCTTTGGCTAACTTGGCTGAAACAGCTCAAGACTTCAAAGCACGCAAAGCGGGCTCAAAAGCAAAAGACGGTGACCAAGTGGTCATGGCCTTTCTTGGTAAAGTTGACGGCGAAGCGTTTGATGGCGGTTCTGCTGAAGATTACCCACTTGTTTTGGGTTCAAACTCATTCATCCCAGGTTTTGAAGAGCAATTGGTTGGCGTTAAAGCCGGCGAAGAAAAGGCTGTTACAGTTTCTTTCCCGGCTGAATATCAAGCTGAGCACCTTGCTGGCAAAGAAGCTATCTTCGATTGCACAATCTCTGAAGTTAAAGGGCCAGTTGCTGCTGAGATCAACGACGAGATGGCGAAGAAATTCGGCGCTGAAGATCTAGCTGCTTTGAAAACTCAAATCGGTGAGCGTCTTGAAGCTGAATATGGCGGTGCATCACGCGCAATCATGAAACGCGGTCTTTTGGATGCAATGGATACATTGGTCAGCTTTGACTTGCCACCGTCCTTGTTGGACGCTGAAGCGGGTCAAATCGCACACCAGCTATGGCACGAAGACAACCCAGAAGTTGAAGGTCACGATCACCCTGAGATCGAAACAACTGATGAGCATAAGAAATTGGCAGACCGCCGTGTGCGCCTAGGTTTGTTGTTGGCTGAATTGGGTCAAAAAGCTGCTGTTGAAGTAACAGACGCTGAAATGACACAAGCGATCATGAACCAAGCGCGCCAGTATTCTGGTCAAGAGCGTGAGTTCTTTGAATTTGTTCAAAAGAACCAACAAATGCAGCAGCAGCTTCGCGCACCATTGTTCGAAGACAAAGTTGTAGACCACGTGTTTGCACAAGCGACTGTGACAGAAAAAGAAGTTTCTAAAGATGAACTTCAAAAAGCTGTTGAAGCTCTCGAAATAGAATAAGTTCTGCGTCACCTATTGACGTAAATCTGGGGCCGCTTTCAATATTGGAAGCGGTCCTTTTTCTTTCGAGGTTCAAATTTCTAAAGGGGTAGGGCAGATGACCGTGTTTTCGTATCCAAACTTTAAAACCCAGCACGGGTATATGACCAAGACAGCGCAGACCGCCTATATGGGCAATGCTATGGATGCGGGGCTGTTGCCCCCTGACACGATGCGTCGTGCGGATCTGGTAACCCTGAAGGCCCCCAATGACCCAAGCCAGCCGATCCAGTTCTGGCAATTATTTTCTGTGCTAGGTCCTGATCCCATCGTTGCTATTGTCGAAAGCTTTTATTGGCGCGTGTTTGCGGACGAGCTGTGGTTCACCTCCGTATTTGAGCGGGTGGGTGGTGTCGAACACCACACCATGACCCAAGCGTCCATGTGGGCGGATGTGATGGGGGGTGGCCAGTATTATCACGGCGCTGACTTTCGCCTAAGCTTCCACCATACCCACAATGCAATTGCGCTGATGAATGACCGTGGTGCTGAGCGTTGGGTTGAGCTGATGAACGCGACCTTGGACGCCAATGGGGACCATATGACGGATGACACAAGGGTGCGGATTGCGATTAATACCTTCCTCACGCATTTCTTGGGCAAATACGCGCAGGAATTCAGCTTTGGCGATGTTGGTGCGTTTGGGAAAACCAACGCGGCTGTTGGTTAAAGTGGTTCAGCCTGTCACAATACGCTCGCTTATGCCCACAGATGGTGCTGTTGCGGCCGAAGTCTTCTTTGACGCGGTGCATCATGGTGCGGCGGATGTTTATACTCTTGAGCAACGCAAAGCATGGGCAGGTGATGCGCCTGATCCAGCCGCTTGGAGGCGTGTGCATATGGGCAAGTGCGTCTCACGCACAGGTGATCTGCATAATTGTGTTGGCTTGTGCGAAGCAAGCGGGGCGTTTAAACCAACCTCAACACATATTAATAGGGGCAAACCATATGACGACCGCTTTTGTATTTCCGGGCCAAGGGGCACAGACCATCGGTATGGGCCACGATCTGGCTGACGCATATCCTGCGGCACGTGCGGTTTTTGAAGAAGTCGATGACGCACTGGGCGAAAAGCTGTCAGATCTGATCTGGAACGGTGGGCAAGATGCGCTGACACTGACTCAAAACGCCCAACCTGCGTTGATGGCAACCTCTTTGGCAGCGATGCGCGCCCTTGAGGCAGAGGGCATCACGTTAGAGCGCGCAAGCTTTGTGGCCGGTCACTCGTTGGGTGAGTATTCTGCATTGGCTGCGGCGGGATCAATTTCGATCGCGGATACCGCGCGTTTGTTGCGCACCCGTGGCAAAGCCATGCAAGAGTCTGTGCCTGTTGGTATTGGCGCTATGGCTGCCTTGTTGGGTTTGGATTTTGCAGCAGCAACTGAAGTGGCTGCTGAAGCGGCACAAGGTGAAGTATGCCAAGCCGCCAATGACAATGACCCGGGTCAGGTTGTGATTTCGGGCCATAAGGACGCTGTTGAGCGTGCATTGATCATCGCAAAGGAAAAGGGTGCGAAACGCGCTGTTTTGTTGCCTGTATCCGCGCCGTTCCACTGTGCATTGATGGAACCAGCAGCGGCTGTAATGGCCGAAGCACTTAGCCACGTTGATATTGCATCCCCAGTGGTGCCTTTGGTTGCAAATGTGCAAGCCGAAGCTGTCAGCAGCGGCCAAGTGATCCGCAACTTGTTGGTGGATCAGGTGACGGGTTCTGTGCGCTGGCGTGAAAGCGTATCTTGGATGGCGACAAATGGCGTCACTGAGATTTGGGAAATCGGTGCAGGCAAAGCCCTGTGTGGCATGATCCGTCGCATCGATAAATCTATCGCGACGCGCAACATTGGTTCCTCTGCTGATATCGCGGCGGCACTGGAAGGTTAATCATGACCCATGAGGACTCAATGGCATTACAACCTGCATGGGTTGGGATTTGGCTGAATTTCTTATTGGCAGGGGCCTTTGTTGCGCCCCTTCTTTTGCTGATTTGGAAATTCAGCTGCAAAGCGGGGATCGTGACCCTGCTGTCCAGTGTCATTGCTGCCTTTTGTGTCCAGTACATGTTTGACGCGATGGGCTATGTTAATTTGCTTGGCCTGCCGCATCTGGTCTTTTGGATCCCGACGGTAGTGTTCTTGATCGCACAGCAATCGCGTGGAGATATGACAATTTGGCCCCGTCGGATTATTTGGCTTATTATGACTGTCATCTGCATTTCATTGGCGTTTGATATTGTTGATGTTGTCCGCTGGGTCTTGGGTGAACGCGCACCATTGGTGTAAAGAATTGAAGAATAAGGAAGAATAAATGTTTGATCTTACAGGTAAAAACGCATTGGTCACTGGTGCATCTGGTGGCATCGGTGCGGACATCGCGCGTGGTTTACACGCCGCTGGCGCATCTGTGGGCCTAAGTGGCACACGGGTTGAGCCACTTGAGGCATTGGCTGCAGAACTGGGTGAGCGCGCTTATGTGCTTCCATGTAATCTAAGCGACATGGAAGCTGTTGAAGCGCTGCCAAAGCAAGCTGCCGAAGCTATGGGATCTGTTGATATCTTGGTCAACAACGCGGGTATCACACGCGATAACCTGTTCATGCGTATGTCTGACGACGAATGGAATTCAGTCATCAACGTGAACATGACGGCAACGTTCAAGCTGTGCAAAGGCGTCATGCGTAGCATGATGAAGGCGCGTTGGGGCCGGATCGTTAACATCTCAAGCATCGTTGGTACGACAGGTAACCCAGGGCAGGCGAACTATGCAGCATCTAAGGCTGGTATGATAGGCATGTCCAAATCATTGGCCTATGAGGTGGCGTCACGTGGAATCACGGTAAACGCTGTTGCACCGGGTTTCATTACCACTGCGATGACCGATAAGCTGAATGATGACCAAAAGGGTGCGATTATGACGCAAATTCCCGCTGGTCGCATGGGCAACCCAGAAGAAATTGCGAGCGCTGTCTTGTACTTAGCATCAACTGAAGCAGGTTATGTTACGGGTACTACCTTGCATGTGAACGGTGGCATGGCCATGTTGTAAGCATGGGTTAACGCTGCTGCCTCTCATTGAGGAGCGCAAATCGTTTGCCAACTGCGCCGACTGTGTTATAGGCGGCGCAGAATTGATCACAGCGGCTACCGCTGCTTGGTTCGCTGCGTTTAAGTTACGTAGTTTTAGCGCCTCTAGGGGCAAGACATCGGGTCCCTAACGGGAACCACCAATATCTGGGACAACCTGTCTCAAACGAATGAGGACTTTTAATATGAGCGACATCGCAGACCGCGTTAAGAAGATCGTTGTAGAACACCTTGGTGTTGAAGAAGCTAAAGTTGTTGAAGGCGCGTCTTTCATCGACGATCTAGGCGCTGATAGCCTTGACACAGTTGAGCTGGTTATGGCGTTCGAAGAAGAGTTCGGCATTGAAATTCCTGATGACGCAGCAGAAACAATCCAAAGCTTCGGCGACGCGGTTGGCTTCATCACTAAAGCTTCCTAATTTCTCTTGGGCTGTTTGCCTGCTAGAATTGGTTGAAAGATTTAAAACGGCGTCCTTTGAAGAAAAGGGCGCCGTTTTTTCGTTGGGCTGGAGCAGGGCCCACGGGTCTGATTGTTGATGTGACGGGCTGTGGCCTGAATGCGCAATGCGTATATCCCTTTGCATAGTCACGGATGCCCTTGCGCCACTGGAAAATCCGTGTATACGCAGCATTTCCTTTGCACGATTTTCTAACCGCGCAGTCTCTCGTGGCAGGCCCGCAAAGGATCATATGGCCCGCCTTTGAAATGCGCCTTGATATAAGTGGAGCAAACATGCCGTTATATGAGCATGTCATGATCGCACGCCAAGACTTGTCTAATACACAAGCCGAAGCACTGATCGAACATTTTGGTACCGTACTTTCGGACAACGAAGGTAAACTCGTAGACAGCGAGTATTGGGGTGTCAAAACTATGGCCTATAAGATCAACAAGAACCGCAAGGGCCACTACGCCTTTTTGCGTTCTGATGCGCCAGCATCTGCGATCCACGAGATGGAACGCCTGATGCGCCTGCACGAAGATGTAATGCGTGTGCTGACCATCAAAATGGACGAGCACAAAGAATTGCCATCCGTACAAATGCAGAAACGCGATGAACGTAGCGACCGTGGCGAACGCCGCGAGCGCCGCTGATCTGAAGCTTAGGAAAAGGACGTAACCCATGGCTGCAAAACCATTTTTCCGTCGCCGCAAAGTGTGCCCATTCTCGGGCGATAACGCACCAGCGATCGACTATAAAGACACACGTTTGCTACAACGCTACATCTCTGAGCGTGGCAAAATTGTGCCTTCCCGTATCACCGCAGTATCTGCGAAAAAGCAGCGTGAGTTGGCTCGTGCCATCAAACGCGCTCGCTTCCTCGCCCTACTGCCATATGCTGTTAAGTAAGGAGATCTGACATGAAAGTTATCCTACTTGAACGCGTAGCAAAGCTAGGCCAAATGGGTGACGTTGTAGACGTCAAACCAGGTTTCGCACGCAACTTCTTGTTGCCGCAGAAGAAAGGCCTCACAGCCTCTGCAGCAAACGTTGCAAGCTTTGAAGCACGCAAAGTTCAGCTTGAAGCACAAAACCTAGAGTCCAAAGCCGAAGCAGAAGCAATGGCAGTGAAACTAGACGGACAGAAGTTCGTTGTGATTCGCTCCGCGTCTGATGCTGGCGCTTTGTACGGTTCTGTTACCACACGTGACGCTGCAGAAGCTGCTACAGCTGAAGGCTTCACAGTGGATCGCAAACAAGTCGTTTTGATCACACCGATCAAATATCTTGGCGTTCACAACGTATCAGTTGTTCTGCACCCTGAAGTCACCGCAACTATCGCTATGAACGTTGCACGTTCTGCGGAAGAAGCTGAACTTCAAGCAGCAGGCAAATCGATCCAAGAATTGGCGGCTGAAGAAGAAGCAGAAGCAGAATTCGAAATCTCTGAGTTGTTTGAAGACATCGGTGCTGCCGCATCTGACGACGACGATCTTGCTGAGAGCGCGGGCATCCCGAACGCTGCAGAAGACGACGCAGAAGAAGCATAAGCTTCCTAAGTATCGCTTAGATTATTTATTTAGAAAGGCCGCTCAGCAATGGGTGGCCTTTTTTGTTTGGGGCCTTCTATGCACGATGCAACCTTGGTCGACATAAATGGTTATATGTGACCGAAACGTTGTTGTTGTTCTCCGTTTTGCTAACATGTCAAAACTAAGTGATGTCCAACAATCAACGCACTGGTCGCAATAATTGGGTAAATTAACTCCAGTAGATACGCCCTTCTTTGCGGTTAATCGAAACGAGGCACTTGAAAATGCAAATGGTGCGGTCGTGAAGCACACAAAAAATTGCGGCCAAAATGCCTGCGTGAATCATTGAGCGGTTCTTGAACTTGTGCTAACGGCTTTCTCGAATACGTCGAACGGCGCATATACCGAGGAAAAAAAATGTCTAATAACAATTTTGATGCGGATCACCTTGATACGCTAGACCGCGACTTAGGTCGTTTGGCGAATCTAGAAGCGGCGACGGCCTTTGCTTCACGCCCGATGGTTGGTCTTGGTATCTCATTTGTGTTTGTGGTGCTTGCCAGTCTTTTGGCAACTGTCTTCTTTGGTCAGTCCAATAACACCTTCATCGTAATTATTGCCGCTGGTATTGGTGCCTACATGGCGTTGAACATTGGTGCGAACGATGTGGCTAACAATATGGGTCCAGCCGTTGGGGCGAACGCCCTGTCGATGGGTGCCGCAATTGCGATTGCTGCTGTGTTTGAAAGCATGGGCGCATTGTTGGCGGGGGGCGATGTTGTGTCGACCATCGCTAAAGGCATCATTGCACCTGAAAGCATGCAAACCTCAGCGATCTTTATCTGGGCAATGTTAGCAGCGCTTTTATCAGCTGCCCTTTGGGTGAACTTAGCAACATGGGTTGGCGCACCGGTTTCCACGACGCACTCTGTTGTGGGCGGTGTGATGGGTGCTGGTATCGCTGCTGCAGGTTTTGCAGCTGTGAACTGGCCGACCATGTCCAAGATCGCTGCCAGCTGGGTGATTTCCCCAGTACTTGGCGGCGCAATCGCCGCTGGTTTCTTGTGGTTTATTAAATCTCGCATCGTTTACCAAGACGACAAAATCTCTGCGGCGAAACGCTGGGTTCCAGTTTTGGTTGGCATCATGGGTGGTGCTTTCTCAACGTACCTTGCGATGAAAGGTCTGAAGAAGATCATCAAGATCGATCTATCAACTGCCCTGACTGTTGGCCTCGTGCTTGGCATCATTATTTGGTTGGTCATGATCCCGGTAATCCGCAAACAGGCTGAAGGCCTTGAAAACCGTAACAAATCGTTAAAGGTTTTGTTTGGTATTCCACTCGTTGTTTCTGCTGCTTTGCTTAGCTTTGCACACGGTGCCAACGATGTTGCGAATGCAGTTGGTCCATTGGCTGCGATCGTTCAAGCATCTCAATCAGGCGATTTCACGGCTGATGTTTCTATCCCGCTTTGGGTTATGGTTATTGGTGCGATGGGTATTTCCTTTGGTTTGTTCCTATTTGGTCCAAAACTGATCCGTATGGTTGGTGGCCAGATTACCAAACTAAATCCGATGCGCGCTTACTGTGTGGCCTTGTCTGCTGCGATTACTGTTATCGTTGCCAGTTGGTTGGGCCTGCCAGTTAGCTCGACCCACATTGCTGTTGGTGGTGTGTTTGGTGTTGGCTTCTTCCGTGAGTGGGACGCATCACGCCGCATGAAACGTGCACGTGTTGAAGCAAACCTTCCAGAGCTAAGCTCAGATGAGCGCAGCCGCCGTAAACTTGTGCGTCGTTCGCACTTCCTGACAATCATCGCTGCATGGGTCATCACAGTGCCTGCTGCTGCGATCTTATCGGCGGCATTATTCTTGGTGGTTAGCACAATCGCTGGCTAATCACCTTAGGTTAAATGACAAAACGGGCAGGGGATCAAATGATCTGCTGCCCGGTTTCGTTTGTCTGGAGGGGCGGTTACTTGTTCGCCCTATCCTCTGCGGCCAGTGCATCGCGACGACGCTGACGGCGCAGCATATGCCCCACACGGACCGACATAACGTGGCCTGCGCGTGTGCGGGTTTTCAGCACGGGTGTGTTCTCTGATGCATCGCTCGTAGCTTCGCGTTTCAGAATGTAGATACCGGATAGCACAATCACGGCTGTACCGAGATAGGTTTGCCACTCCGGCGTCTCTGCAAAGATGAAAAACCCAAACAAGGTGGCCCAGATAATTTGTGAATACTGCATTGGCGCCACGATGATCGCGTCTGTGCGCGTATAGGCGGCCACGAGCAGCCACATAGCCGTCAGCACCAGCAAAGTATCAATGGCGAACAGCCCAAGGTCTGCCAACGGGATTTGAACGTAGACAAAGGGCAGCAACAGTGCGGTGATGAACAGGTTGGACATCATGGGATAGATCATCATCACAACTCCGCGTTCGTCCGCGCCGATCTTGCGGGTGATGATGGATACAAATGCACCTGCACAGGCCGCCGTGATCGCCGCGATATGGCCCGTTGAAAATTCAGCAGAGCCCGGGCGGATCACGATCAGGACCCCGATCAATCCTACCACAATAGCCAGTCCACGGCGCAGTCGCACCACTTCGCCTAGCATAGGGATCGCCAGAACGGTGATGATGAGTGGAGAGGCAAAGATGAACGCGTAAAATTGCGACAGCGGCAGAGCGGTCACAGCGTAAAACGCACAGAGTGCTGCAGCCACGCCAACAATGCTGCGGATGGTCATCCAGTAGGGGTGTTTGGGGTGGATTGTGTCAGGTTTTTGATCACTCATCATCACAAGTGTGAGGATTGGAAAGCTAAGAAGGGCTGTAATAAACACCACTTGGAACGGGGAATAGGTGGCCCCTAATTTCTTGACAATCACGTCATGGGTGGAAAAGACAGCAAAAGCGGCCAGTGCCATCAAGGCACCTGCTGCGTTGTTTGAAAGGGTAGGAAAGCGCATCAGGTTTGTCCTGTTTAGGTGTGTTATTTCATCGGTAGCACAGGCTCAGACAGGATCAAGGTGCAGAATGGGCAATAGCTTGTCTTGGTCCTCCAACCTACCCTTGAAATGAGGGGGCAAGCCAAGGTATGAGCAAGGCAACAAATTCTTAAAGGGCAGAGCATATGCGCAGAGTCGTCGTAACAGGTTTAGGTTTGGTCACACCGCTGGCTGATGGTGTCGAAGAAAGCTGGAGCCGCATTCTAGACGGCAAATCCGGCGCTGGACCGATTACCGGTTTTGACACAACGGGCCTTGTCACAACGTATGCCTGCGAAGTTCCTTTGGGCGACGGCACGGACGGCACATTTAATGCTGACACTTACATGTTGCCAAAAGAGCAGCGCAAAGTTGATACATTTATTCAATTCGGTTTGGCTGCGGCCCAACAAGCGGTTGAAGACTCTGGCTGGACGCCGACAGAAAATGACGATCTAGAGCGCACAGGCGTTTTGATCGGTTCTGGTATCGGTGGATTGAACTCTATCGCCAACACAGCTGTGTTGATGGAAGAAAAAGGCCCACGCCGCGTCAGCCCGTTTTTTGTACCCGGTGCATTGATCAATCTGATCTCTGGCCAAGTGTCTATCAAATACGGCTTCAAGGGTCCGAACCACTCAGTTGTGACCGCATGTTCCACTGGTGCGCATGCGATTGGTGATGCGTCCCGTTTGATCATGTTCGGTGATGCGGATGTTATGGTTGCTGGTGGTGCCGAAGCTGCGATTTGTAAAATTGGTATCGCGGGCTTTAACGCCTGTAAGGCGCTGTCCACTAAGGGTGTGGATGATCCGCAAAAAGCCAGCCGTCCATATGACTCTGACCGTGATGGTTTCGTCATGGGCGAAGGTGCGGGTGTTGTTATTCTTGAAGAATACGAACATGCTAAAGCGCGTGGCGCGAAAATCTATGCCGAAGTTCTGGGTTACGGCCTTTCAGGCGATGCATACCACATCACAGCCCCATCAGAGACCGGTGAGGGCGGCGAGCGCTCCATGCGCGCAGCATTGCGCAATGCGGGCCTAGAGCCATCAGATATCGACTATATCAATGCACACGGCACCTCCACGATGGCTGATACTATTGAGCTGGGCGCGGTTGAACGGATGTTGGGCGATCACGCTGAAAACGTGACCATGTCCTCCACCAAGTCCTCAACAGGTCACTTGTTGGGTGCGGCTGGCGCGATCGAAGCGATCTTTAGCGTTCTTGCAATCCGCGACTCTGTTTGCCCACCAACGATTAACTTGGACAATCCAGAGGTTGAGACCAAGATCGATCTAGCAGCCAACAAAAAGGTCAAGCGCGAAGTTAAAGTCGCCTTGTCCAACTCCTTCGGCTTTGGTGGCACGAACGCTTCTGTTATCTTTGGGAAAGTCGACTGATGTGGCGAAATATTGCGTCTAACGCAGTAACATTCTTGGTGGTTGCCCTGTTCTTGCTGGGCGGCCTGATAGCATGGGGCAAAACCCAATACACGACTGCAGGTCCATTGGATGAGGCGATCTGCCTGCAAGTTGATCGTGGATCAAACATGAAGCGCGTTAGCGTTGATTTGGCTGAGCAAGGGGCTGTGTCCTCTGCTGGGATGTTCCGCGTGGGTGCTGATTACGCCGATAAAACAGGCTTATTGAAGGCTGGCAGCTATTTGGTTGAGGGCGGCACCTCTATGGAGCAGATCGTTGATCTGGTCACCAAAGGCGGTGCAAGCACCTGTGGCACCGAGGTTGTGTACCGTATCGGGATCAACCGTGTTGGCGTGCAAGTGCGCGAACTTGATCCAGCAACGGGTCGTTACGTTGAAAAAGTACAGTTCAACCCTGCAACGGATGACGCCCCAAGCGCATATGCAGCTGTCAAAGACAAAGCTGACACACGTTTCCGCGTGGCATTGGCTGAGGGCGTGACCAGCTGGCAGGTTGTGGTCAGCCTCAAAAGCATGGACGTTTTGAAGGGTAATGTGGCTGAAGTTCCGGCCGAGGGCACATTGGGTCCAGACAGCTATGAAGTGAAACTGGGCGATGATCGTGCGGGCCTATTGGCGCGTATGCAAGATCAACAGGCACGGTGGATTGCCGATGCATGGGAAGGGCGCAACAGCGCTGTTCCGGTTGATAGCCCTGAGGAATTGCTGATCCTTGCGTCGTTGATCGAAAAAGAGACTGGCGTGGCCCGTGAACGTGAACAGGTCGCCAGCGTCTTTGTGAACCGTTTAAACAAGAACATGCGCCTACAAACCGACCCGACTGTGATCTATGGGATCACAAAGGGCGAGGGCAACTTGGGCCGTGGTTTGCGCCGCTCTGAACTGCGCGCGGAGACGCCGTGGAACACCTATGTGATCCCTGCGTTGCCACCAACGCCAATCGCCAACCCTGGCCGCGCCAGCTTGCTTGCTGCAGCCAACCCTGATGAAACGCCCTATATCTTCTTCGTCGCAGACGGCACAGGCGGCCACGCCTTTGCGGTCACGCTGGAAGAGCACAATCGAAACGTCGCCAAGTGGCGCAAGATTGAAGCTGAGAAGAAGGCGGCGGAGGGCAATTGATAATGCTAGGTAAAGGTGTGGGGTGATCCGGTGCCTTGCCCAGCTTTTGACTACTATGCTGTTCATCCTGTTGGGGACGGGATTTGCAATCGCCAAGTCCCAAACTCTACTCGACCTCATCTTTTTGCATGCCCAGATCGACATTGTCGCGCAGTACGCCATGAGTGAGTTTGATACACGCGCACCCCCGAGTGCAGCGCAATATGTTGCGACCACAGGTGGTTTCACTGTCATGCAAGGCAGTTCACTGGTTGTGCATGGGCAAGAAGCGGTAGCGGTGTCCTTTGGGTTTGGTGCGGATTTAAACGCTACAAATACGGGAGTGATACCGACTGCAACTGCTTGGACGCAAAATTTGAGAACCAATATGAACCGCGAAGGTATACGGTTCGATCCTGGTGCGGAAGCGCACCACATTGTAACCAAAAATGATACTCGTGCTGCACGGTCAAGAGAACTGTTGGGAGAAGCCGGGATGAACATAAGCAGCCCCGAAAATGGGGTTCCACTGCCTGGAACAAGAACGACAGCTAATCCGAACAACAAGGCTGTTCATCGTGGTGTTGTCATTCATTCAGAGGGTTATTATCGATATGTCGAGCAGGAGTTTCTGGATGCGCCAGTGACACAAAGACTTGCGGTCATTCGTAGAATCGTGGCTGAACTGGATCGCTGCGACATTAACTGGACTGACTGATGAATTTCTATTGCCTTGGATATGGAAGCTTTAACGGCTGGATAGCAACGCTTGGGCAAACACCCGAACAAAAGCTTGATGAGAAGACCGGCAAAGAGGACTTGACAGAGCAACGCCAAGTTGGCGCGTATTTTAGGTCTTGGCGGCCATATGAAGTATGGTCCACCCAACCAATCTGACTACATTTCAAGGCTAGAGGCCGAAAACGTCATAATACTG
>Ga0209713_10000577_pt1 | contig 20801 bp, 11 predicted proteins | sample ArcOceMetagenome_3_FD_187444 | JGI IMG/M metagenome (GOLD analysis project Ga0209713, IMG submission 187444) | Marine eukaryotic phytoplankton communities from Arctic Ocean - Arctic Ocean- Svalbard ARC20M Metagenome (SPAdes) (version 2) | ecosystem: Environmental > Aquatic > Marine > Oceanic... | reverse complement strand
ACGCCGTCTCGCCGCCGCCTGGCTGGGTCGGAACCGCCGACCGACCGACCCTCTCAGAAGCCGCCCGCGGACGCGAAGTGTACTTTCAACTTCGCTTCGCCCGGGTCGGCGCCCGCTCGTAGCGGTCGTGAGGTTGAGCTCGGAGAGGTAGGTGTGGAGTCGCCGCGAGGTTGCCCGTTCTGATCCGAAGGCACAGTCACGCGGATAGATAGATTTTTGGTATCACGACTGGATCTATCTATTGTATCTATCTCACGCGAAAGGACTCCTTGCGGTGGGGGGGGGGGATATCACTGTCGGCCGGGCATTTGCCGCGTTCGCTCACGACGACAACGACCCGTCCCAAAGGCACGATAGCAGTGGCGAAGCGTGCAAAGCTTCCGAGCATGTCAAAGTTCAGCAACACGCCGCTCTGCACGATCGACGTGCTGGCACTGAAGCCGTCTCGTTTCCTGCTTCCGGACGAGCTCGAGCTGCCCTACCGCGACGAGGCTGGCCTTGTCAACGTCGAGCTCCTCCGTCGCAGCACGGAGCAAGTGTCGGCTGGCACGGTGGCATGCTCCGACGTCGTCAGGAGCACGCTGTCAAAGTGGACCAAGCACGCCGAGGCATGGCTCGGCTCCACAGGTGCCGACACGACGACGTGGCTTCGCGGCGACGACGGCGTCTGGAGATGCGGCGGCGAGGAGCGCCGCGGTCTCGAGCCATCGCGGTGGGACGTTCTCAAAGGGAGCGGCGCCCTCCCGATGCCCACGCCCGGTTCCGCCGCCAAGTCGGCTCGGCGCGAGCCGTCGCCCACCACGTCCAACAAGCGTCCCACGAACGCCGCCGCGCCGACGGCAGTCCCGCTGCCCATGGCGGGACTGCTGCAGAGCCCGCCACCCGCGGCAGCCGTCGAAGCGCCCGACTTCAAGGTCGAGTACGCGAAGAGCGGCCGCTCGTCGTGCAAGCGCTGCAAGGAGGGCATCGAGAAGGACGAGCTGCGCTTCTCACGCTGCGTGCAGAGCCCGCACTTTGATGGAAAGATGGACACATGGCACCACATGGGGTGCTTCTTCGACGCCAAGTGGGCGCCCAAGAGCCACACCGAGATCGTCGGCGTCGGCACGCTGCGGCCGGCCGACCAGCGGCTGATCAAGCAGCGCGCGCCCTCTTCGGCGCCAAGTGCGGGCGGCCCGGCCGCCATCGACGGTGACATGCAGGCCGAGTATGCGGCGTCGGGGCGCGCGGTGTGCCGGCATTGTAACGAGAAGATCGACAAGGGCGAGCCGCGCGTCGCGTACCCGGGCGCCTCCGAGTCGCGGCCGGGCATGATCGTCCCCAAGTGGCACCACCTCGGGTGCTTCTTCGAGAGCGAGGGCTCGCGCCCCTTTTGGCAGGGCCGCTCTGTGAGCGACTTTGTCGGCGCGGCGTCGCTCTCCAAGGCGCACCGCGCCGAGCTGAGTGCCGGCCTCGGCAGCTCGGCAGCGGCGGGCGAGAAGCGCAAGGGCGGCGGCGGCGACAGCGGCGGCGCCGGCGTGTCGGGAGCGGAGCACGAGTCCTCGGAGGCCAAGAGGGCGCGCGTCGAGGCAGCGCAGCAGCTCGAGGCGAAGCTCGAGAAGCAGGCAGGCTCGGAGTGGGCGGTGGTCGACAACCTGCACAAGACGCTCGAGCCCAAGGAGCTCAAGGCGATGCTCGCCGCCAACGGCGCGCCAACCGGCGGTGGCGAGGCCGCTGTCGAGCAGCGGTGCGTCGACGGGCTGCTTTACGGGAGTATGGGGCCGTGCCCCGAGTGCGGTGGCGACCTGGGCCTCGCGTCCGACGGCAGCGCGTACCGCTGCAGCGGCGACTTCTCCGACTTCACAAAGTGCACCCACCGCACGCAGGCGCCGCCGCGCAAGCCGTGGGCCATCCCACCGCAGCTGCTCAGCAGCGTGCCGTGGCTCGCCAAGCACGACGCCAAGTACAAGCACAAGCCGCGCACCAAGCTCTTCGCCGCGCCGCTCGCTCCGCGCGCCGCCGCCGCCGCCGCCGCCGCCGCAGCCAGCAGCAGCGGTGGTGCCAGCCTGCCGAGCAAGTCGACGCTGCAAAAGTCGCAGTACGCGGCCAAGGAGACGTCGATGACGATCAAGGTGTCGGGGATGGGCGCGGTGCACGAGGCGTCTGGGCTGCAGGAGCGCGGCGTAGTGCTGCAGGAGAAGGGGCGCGTCTACTCGGAGACGATGAGCCTCGCCGACGTCGCGTCAGACACCAACTCGTATTACGTACTGCAGGTCGTCCACGAGCGCGGCCCCGAGGAGTTCAAGGGGCAGAATCGCCACCACGTGTTCCGCAAGTGGGGGCGCGTTGGCACGACCATCGGCGGCCAAAAGCTCGAGCGGATGAGCAAGCGCGACGCGATCGCCGAGTTCGAGCGGCTCTTCCTCGACAAGACCGGCTCCGAGTTTGCGCAACGCGACGCGATGCGCAACGACCCGACGGCCTTCAAGCGCGCCGGCAAGTTCCTCCCCGTGCAGCTCGACCACGGCGCCGACGGTGACATACTCGAGCTCGCCGCGAACGCGGGCGATGGCTCGGCGCTGCCGCGCCCGACGCAGCAGCTCGTGCGCACGCTCTTCGACGTCAAGCTCATGCGCAAGCTGCTGCTCGAGTTCGAGGTCGACACGCAGAAGCTGCCGCTCGGCAAGCTCTCCAAGGCGCAGCTCGCCGCCGCGTACGGCGTGCTCACGCAGCTGCATGCGGCGCTCGACGAGGCTGCGCCGGTGGAGCGGCTGGTGCTGGTCGACCTCAGCAACCAATTCTACACGTTGTTGCCGTCCCTCGCGCCGGCGGTGCTCGACACGACCGATAAGGTGCGGCAGAAGATAGAGCTCGTCGACGCGCTGCGCCAGCTCGAGGTCGCGACGAGCCTGCTGCGCTCGCCGCGCGCCGAGCGGCTGCAGCAGCGCTCGCTCGACGTGCTCGACGCGCACTACGCCAAGCTGCGCTGCGAGCTCGCGCTGCTCGAGGCGGGCGGCGCCGAGCGCGCGATGGTCGCGTCGTACCTCGCCAACACGCACGCGCCGACGCACCGCGAGTACCGGCTCGAGCTCGAGCACGCGTGGCGCGTCGAGCGCGACGGCGACGCCGAGCGCTTCGCGCCGTTCGCCGCCGACGCCAACCGGCAGCTGCTGTGGCACGGCTCGCGCACGACCAACTTCGCCGGCATCCTCTCGCAGGGGCTGCGCATCGCGCCAAAAGAGGCGCCCACGACCGGATACATGTTTGGCAAGGGCGTCTACTTTGCCGACATGTCCTCGAAGAGCGCCAACTACTGCGCGGCCAATCGCGCGGAGCGGGCGACGGGCTACCTGCTCCTCGCCGAGGTGGCACTCGGCGGCGTGCACGAGCGCACGCGCGCCGAGTTCATCGAGCCGGCACGCGACCTGCCGCCCGGCAAGGCGTCGGTCAAGGGGCTCGGCAAGATGGCGCCCGACCCCGCCGCCGCCGTCAGCACCGAAAGCGGCGCGCTCGTGCCGCTCGGCGCGCCCAAGCCGAGCGGTGTCGAGGACACGGCGCTGCTGTACAACGAGTACATCGTCTACGATCCTTCGCGCGTCGCCTTCCGCTACCTGCTGCAGGTCAAATTTGTCTTCGAGTGAAAACAGGGGCCCCGGGGGGTGGGACGCGGTTGGGCCGTGGGTTGGCACCGAGGGGTCTAGGGTAAACTTCCGTATGTTTCGAGACGATTCGGTCCAATACGAACACCTTCGTTACTCCTCCGTGGCCCACCTCCGTGGCCCAGAGCGCAGAGGCGCACCTGCCCCGGGCCACGCACGCGCTCCACAGCGCGCCTCGCCCGGCCCCCCACCGGAAACATGGAGGGCTGACGGCCACGCGACTTTACCACTGGATCCGCTGCTCCTTGACGTAGCCCAGCTTGTCGAGGTTCGCTTCGCACGCGAACTTGATCATGGGCGGCGGGCCGCACATGATGACGAGGGAGTCCTCCTTGGGGCCCGGCAGGTGCTCGGCGATCATCGTGTCGGTGATGAAGCCGCTCGAGTACTTCCAGCGCGCTGGCGGGCGGTCGAGCGTGTACCAGACCTTGAACTGCTTCGGATACTTGGCGGCGTACTCCTCGAGCAGGTCGCGCACGAGGATGTCGTCCTCGGTCTGGTTGGCGTACAGCAGCGAGATCTCGGTCTTGTCATCCGGGTCGTCGAGGATCGCCGCCGCCACCTGCAGCATCGGCGTGATGCCCGTGCCGCCCGCAATCATGCCGAGCTTCTTGCACGTCGCCGTCGTGAACTTGTCCTTGCCCTTCTGCACCTTGAAGGTGCCCTTGCCCTCGTACGTCTTCATCCCCGTCGGACCCATGACAGTGATCTCGTCGCCCTCCTCGAGCGTGTCCAGGTACTGCGACATCTTGCCGCCGTCGACAAACTTCTCATTGACACCGCCCTTGTACACCTTGATCACAAGCTCGACCTTGCCAGCGACCGGGTCGACGGAGGCGGGCGTGTAGGGCCTCAGGATCTCGGGCTCGTCCGCAGAGAGGTCGTCCCTGCCATTCCACTCGCCGGCCACCTTGCCCTTGGCGTTCGGACAGTAGATCTTGATGTGCTTGCCCGTCGGCAGGCCAAAGTCGGGCGTGCCCTTGGGCATGTTGAAGGTGAATTTGACCGTGTCGTGCGAGACGTACTCCTTCTTGCTGATCGGTAGCTGCTGCCTGGTGCCGTTGAGGAACTTTGGTGTCCTCTTAATAAGCATGAAGAAGGCGAGCGCCGCGAGCACCGCCGCGGCCACGCCCGCTGCGATGAGGATTTGCTGGTCCATGCGACTCACGCGTGCGAGGTGGTGCGGCTCCGGGGAGAGAAGTATGACGCGGTGCCGTCGGGAGTCAAATCACCCGAAATCCCACAAATGAGAAATTCTGGGAAACGCACAAAAGTTAGCAACATTTGTGTGCAAATAAAAGAGTGGAGACTAGAGGAACTAGGAATCCTAGACGGTTGACAACGCACAAGGCGCATGTGCACCTTACAACCAAACGGTTTAGCCTCGGCGCTTGGCTGTGATAGTCGCGGGAGCGCATCAATTAGCACTTCGTCAAACTCGAACGTGTCGCCCCAAACACACCTCGCCGATCACCGCGTCCGACAAACCCATTTACCATGCTCTACCGCATCATCGCCATCGCGTACGTCGCCATCGTGTCGGCCGGCTCGGTCGAGCTTGTGAGCGGCGACCTCGGAAAGAGCGGGTGCAACCTCGACAACATCAAGGGCAAGGTCAGCCAGGCGGTCAAACTCTTCGGCAGGCGAGTTAACCCAGCGGACACGCCTAGGCTTTAACACTATCATGCATAGAGTCCATCGCTCCCATCCAACGCGAGCGAACCACCTTCGGCAGGGATACGACTCTCGAGGCCTCGTATGACCGCAGCGAGAAGGAGGACGGCTTGAACGAGCTGTCGGTGAGCGGTGACAGCGGTCCACTCAAGTATCGCCTCGCGTCTCGTATGAGTTCGTCCGTGGCGTACGAGCTGTCGAGCAAGATGTCGGACGGCACCACCCTGGAGGCCGAGGGCAGCTTCGACGGCATGGAGAAGGGGCTCCAGATGAGCAAGGTCAAGGCCTCGAAGGCGGTCAACGTCCGCAACACCGACTGCGACGTCGAGCTCGAGCACGACTTCGGCAGCTCTGAGTCCAAGGTCTCCCTGAGCTCGGTCCTCGGCGGCGGCATCAAGGCCACGGGCACCCTCACTGCCAAGGACGGCAAGGGCACGGCCGCGTACGAGGTGGGCTACGACGCGTCGCTCTCGGAGGGCCGCACGATCAGCGCGACCGTCAGCCCGGCCGACGGCAGCGGCGAGGTCGAGTACGAGGACTCGGCGACGCTGGATGCCACGATCAAGGCGACGTTCCCTCTTGGCGGCACGCCGAAGGTCAACATTCGCCGCGCGTTCGCCTTCTGAGCGTCGGACGCCGGCGCCCTCGCAATCGTCCACACAGCCCCGCAGAACGCTGCGCTGTACGCGGATCCCGCTGTGTGCGAAGGAGGGATGCGTCTTTGCATGGACCCGTGTTTTCATGCATTTATTTGTGCTGTGCGCAAGCGCACGGTGCGTGTGTATGTGTTGTTCAAAAACGGCGAACTGTGCCTGATTTGAAACCCAACAGACACACACGGACTTCACCTTTGCCACTGCGAGCGGCGGGTGGTCTGCAGCCTCAGGATCGCGGTGCTCGCACGCACGACGTCGTCCTTGCGCACGGGCAGCCCCTTGGCGACCTGCTCATCTGCGGGACGGGCCGGCCGGCCCTCGGCGCGCACAAAGTCGCCTGACAGCAGCGGCGGCGACGCCCGCTTGCAGACGTCCACGACGTCTCCCGCCGTCGTGCACGGCTTGAGCAGCAAGCAGTCGTGCAGAGGCGCCGGCGCCGAGCCGCCAGCTGTGCCGCCGCCCGCGTCAGGGGCGCGCAGCGGCTCGAGGCCGCTGAGCGAGGCCACAGGAAAGACGATGGTTGGTGGCCTCAGCGCCACCGCCGCCGACACCACCTCGAGCGTGCCAGTGCGGCCGCACCGCTCGAGCACCGACAGCGCCGCCGCGACTGTCGCGTCACCCGCCGCGTCACCCGCCGCGCCACTCGCCTTGCCGCTCAGGGCGGCGGTGCCTCCGCCCTCGACGTAGGCGCACCGCCCCGCGGCGCGCGCCTCGAGCAGCGCCACCTCGCTCCGCGCCGAGACGCAGACCATCGTGCGCGCTGGGTGGCGGCGCATCGCTGCCTCGGCGTGGCGCACGCCATTCCTGGCGTCGCACTTGTTGAGCGCCGCCGCAGTCGGCCAGCGCGCCGCGACAAAGTGCGCGACCAGCCTGTGCAGGCTCGCGTCGTCGGCGCCGCATGCCATCGCGAGGCTTGCCGCGTCGCTCACGAGCGGCGTGCTCTGCCGTCCCAAGGCCGCGTCGGTGGCAGCACGCGCGCGCGATAGCACGCCCACGATCAGCGCCGGAGAGCATCCGTAACCCGAGAACATGCCCGCGAGCCGCTGCGGCCGGCGGCGCCAGCCGCGGCGCTTGTGCCGCAGATTTTCGTAGACCCAATTGTGGATCTCGGCGGCGACCCACAAGACCTCGGCCGACACGGCGTCGTCGGCCGCGGCGGCAGCGGTGCCGTCGAGGCTCTCCGCGAAGGCCGCGTCGTTCTTGTTGCCGCCCTCGTCGGTCTCGCCCGACGCGTCGACCACATGGATAAGAACGTCAGCCGTCGTCAGGTCGTTGAGGAATTGGTTGCCGCGGCCGCGCCCCTGGTAGGCGCCCGGCACGAGCCCGGCCACGTCGATGATGCTGCACGGCAGAAGCCGCCGTCCATCGGCCGCGCGGCCGTGCGCAGTCGCCGCCCGGCTCGCGATCGTCTGCTCGGGCTCGGAGCTTGCAGGGGCCGCCCACCACCCGGCGCCGATGTTGGGCGTTATCGTGGTGAAAGGCGCCGCCGACACCTTGGCGGGCGCGGCGCTTGCTGCGGCGGTACCGGCCTGGGTGAGCGCGTTGAAGAGAGTCGACTTGCCCGCCGACGGCTTGCCCACCAGCCCAATCCGGTAGTGCCACGCGCCACGGAGGGCGTTGCTCGCCTGCTGCGCATCGCCCTGCGCTCCGGCGCCGCTGCCCAGCAGCGCTGCCGGATCGAGCCGCGACGCACACACCAGCGCCTCCTCGGTCGCCGCCGCCACCATCGCATGGCGCGTCGCCTCGTCCACCGCCCCACCGTCGTCGTCGCTGCCGCCATCGTCGTCGCCCTCGTCGTCGTCGCCGCCCTCGCCCTCGCCCTCGGCCGCGCTGCCCGCCGCGGTGCCGCCGCCGCGCCACGCCCCGTCCGCCATCGCCTCATTCGCGGCAGTCACCACTCCATACACGCAGCTCTCCTCGCCCGCCGCCGCCGCCTCCGCCGCCGCCGCGCGCGCTGCCTCGAGCACCGCCGCCGCGCCATCGGGCGGCAGCTCATGCGCGAGCATCGAGTGGTGCAGCGTCAGCCGCGGTGGCGTGCCGCCAAATGGCCACGTGGCCGGGAACGACACGCAGAGCCGCAGCTGGCCCGGCGGGAGCGCCGACGCCTCGACGCCGCCGCCGTCAAGCAGAATCGACAGCGCGACGCGGAGCTCTGCGAGCTCGTCGAAAGAGGCGGCCGCCGCCTTCTCGGCCGCCGCCTCGAGCGTGGCAGCGTCGGCACATCCCTCCTCGTGGCCCAGATCGTCGCCGTAGATGCTCTCGAGTGCGGCCAGCTCCGCCGCCCACGCCGCCACTGTGGTGGGCGAGGGCGGCCGCGCCACCGGCGGAGCCGAGGGCTTCGCCGGTGCGGGCGCCGGTGCGGGCGCTGGTGCGGGCGCCGGCTGTTTTGCCGGTGCGGGCGCTGGCGTCGCACTGAGTCCGGGCGGCAGGCTTGGCGTCTGGGTGGGTCGCACGGCTGCAGCTGGCCCGTCTGCGCTCTGGGGCTGTGGCGGCGGCTGCTGCCGCAGTCGCAGCTGCTGACGACTCAGAAAGTCGATGTATGCGTCGACGTCGCGCTGCCGACACGGCATCGCGTGGCCCTTGTCGTGCTCGTACACCTCCGCCGTACACGCATCAAAGGCGCCTTTCAGGACGATCGACTCGGACGCGGGCACGAGGGCGTCGGCGGCCGACCACACATGCAGCGAGGCCACCTGCGCGGGCAGCATGACGGCACCGTCGTCCCAGGCCGCCGCATCCGGCAGCGGCGCAGCCGGACCGCACGCGAGGATCGCCACGCGCAGGCCTGGAAAACGCGAGGGCCTCGCGGCCAGCGCAGCGGCGGCAGAGGCGCCATTGGAGAAGCCGACCACGCCGTCAAACGGAGGCGATGCGGCCTGCCATAGCTCCTCCAGGTATTTCAGCGTCGTGGGCAGGCTCCCCACCTCGTCAGTCGTCCAGCCGTTGGTGGCCACAGTGTCCTCTGGTGTGGCAACGAGCTGGTGTGGCCCATCCACAAAGGTCAGCTGGGCTGGGCCGCCCTGCTTGCACCGGCGGCAAAGGCCGTCCAGGCGGTCTTTGAATATATCGCCCGTCTGACGGCCGCCATGCAGGCACAGCAGTCGCAGCGGTGGCGTGCTACTGCTGCCCTTGCCGCCCTTGCCACCGCTGCCACGGCCACGGCCCTTGCCGCTGCCCTTGCCGCCACCGCCACCCTTGCTGCTAGCACGGCCTGTGCCGAGGCGCGCGCTGTTGGGCCGAGAACCACCGCGGCCGTCCGTCATAATAGAACACCTTCCGACTCGCACCACGAACCAGCCGCAAACCTCTACATTTGTCAAACTTCGTTCGCATACATTTATGCATCGGACCTGGTGCTTCTCGTCTGTGTTCTCCCGAATGGTAGCCACCAGGCAGTGTGCACGGAAGAGCGGGACCAGCAAGGTTGCCCTCCAAGTTGCTATCAAGGCCAGCAGCAAGCCTGCTAGGTCCACCGGCTCTAGCTCTGCCAATTCGCCCGCCGCCGCGCCGGTCTCCACCGCTTCCGCCGGCGGGAAGGCCTGGTTCGAGCAGCTCTACAGCGGCGCGATGTCCGACGAGTACAAGGCGTACATGCGCGACGAGTGGGCCCACGAGAAGCGAGGCGACGTCGCACTCTTCGAAAAGCTATCGCTCGAGGGCGCCCAGGCGGGCCTATCCTGGTCGACCATCCTGGCCAAGCGCGAGGCCTACCGCCGCGCCTTCCACGGCTTCGATCTGCAGGCCTGCGCTGCGATGACTGAAGCCGACGTCGACGCACTGGTGGCCTCGGCCACTGGAAGCGGACGTGACAGCATCGTGCGGCACCGCCAGAAGGTTGCGTCCGTGCCGAACAACGCGCGCGCCGTGCTCCGGATCATCGCCGAGGCCGAGGGCCGTGGCGTGCCACGGCCACCGCATGGGCACTTCGACGCGTTCCTGTGGGCATATGTGGGTGACGTTCCACAGCTCAACCGGTGGCCGACTATCAAGGACATACCAGCCACGTCCGAGCTGTCGGAGAAGATGTCGAAGGAGCTCAAGAAGCTGGGCTTCAGCTTCGTCGGCCCCACGATCTGCTACTCGCTGCTGCAGAGCTGCGGCCTCATCGTCGACCACCCGGCGGGCACGCAAGAGTGGGAGGCGGCGCGGGTGCGGCTTGCTCAGCCCGGCCTAAGTTGAGAGATGCAGCGACCTTCAGGGGCGACAGAGTCAGAGTCGGACGGTCAGAGCGAGGTGTCACGGAGTCTTTTGTCTCCGTACCCCCTTCATTAGACACATACCACGTTACTGCCCTGCTACGCCTAAGCCTCTGACCTCGCTCTAACCTCGCTCCCGACCATGCACTATCTAAGCATCAGCCGCCTCGACGACAGCCTCGTGCGCCGCTACGCCGCCCGCCTCGTTTGGCGGCAGCGCGTCGTCGGCACGGTCGTCGGGCAGCACGAGTGCGCCGCGCACCGCGGCGTCGATGTCGGCAATGCGGGCCGTGACAGTCGAAAGTTGCGAGCCGCGCCGCGTGTCGAAGTCGGCGTCTCCGGCGTCAAACCAGTCCCAACAGCCTATGCCGGTGGCGTTGTTGCCCGCGGCCTGGGGGTAGACGACGACGAGGTCGTTGGATTCGGCGTACTCGTTCAGATCGATGTGCCGCACCCACTCGCGCCGCTGCTTCCAGTCGTTGGCGGTACAGCCGTGATAGTTGACGTGCAGGCGACAACGGGACGGCTCCCGCTCACAGCCGGAGGAGGGGCTTCGCGTGTTCTCGTTCGCGTGTTCCCTAGTTAGGATAGGTTGAGCAGCGCAGCAGAAGCTGCGAAGTGCGTGGTTATCGCTTTCTAACTTTTGAGCCTCGAGCTAAGGGAATGGTCGATTCCTGAGAGAAGTTGCTCAAGCTGCGCGGTGGGTTTCAATGATCAATGAGCAATAAAAAATGTAAACAAAGAATAACGCACGCCTACGTCTCGGCGAACGAGCAACCCTCGAGTTGATCGTCCGACACGCAGGCAGTCAGCCCCAGGCCGTTGTCATGCTCAGCGGCGTGCACGCGCGACGCGTCGTGCTCCGGCGACGCTTGCTCGCCGTTCATGGGGGCGGCGGCGTGCTGCGCGCTCGGTGCGACCTTGGTCGGCCGTGGCGTCGCGAGGTAGCGTGAGAGCAGCCGCGTCGTCGACGGGTTGAGCCCGTCGGGCGGCGAGCCGTCGCGGCGGTTGTGCTGGATCTTGCGGCGGAGGTCGGTGGCGAGCGTCTTGCCGAGCTCGACGCCCCACTGGTCGAAGGAGTTGATCCCCCACACGAAGCCCTGCACGGCGGTGCGGTGCTCGTACAGCGCGAGGATCTGCCCCGCCGAGTACGGCGTCAGCTTCTGCACGAGCAGGCAGGTGCTCGGCCGGTTGCCCGGGAAGATTCGGTGCGGCACGAGCGCCGGGTCGATGCCGTTCTGCTCGAGCTGCTCCTCGGTGAGGCCGCACGCGAGCGCGTCGGGCTGCGCGAAGAAGTTCGCCATCAGCTCGTCGTGGTGCGAGACGGCCGCGCCCTCCATCAGGACGGTCTCGTGGTAGAGCTCGGGCAGCGGCGACTCGACGAAGCCGATGAAGTCGGCGGGCACGGTCTGGCCCATGTGCACCAGCTGGAAGAACGAGTGCTGGCCGGTGGTGCCCGCCTCGCCAAAGTCGACCTCGCCCACAAAGTAGTCGAGCGGCTCGCCGTGCACCGTGACGCGCTTGCCGTTGGACTCCATGTCCACCTGCTGGATGTGCGCCGGCAGCCGCCAGAGCGCCTCGCAGTACGGGAAGATGCCGCGCGAGCGGTAGCCGAGGAAGTTGGAGTTCCAAACGCCGAGCATGCCGAGCATCACCGGCAGGTTGGCCTCCATCGGCGCCGTCGTAAAGTGCTCGTCCATCGCGTGGCAGCCGGCGAGGAAGTCGTCGAAGACGCCCGGCCCGAAGGCGAGCGCCACCGGCAGCTGCCCCACGCACGACGTCACCGAGTAGCGGCCGCCCACCCAGTCCCAGAACGGGAAGGCGAGCTCCGGGTTGACGCCCCAGCACTCGGCGGCCTCGACGTCGCCCGTGCACGCGACGATGTGCTGCCGCGTAATGTGCGACGCCAGCGCGCCGCCCTCCCACCCCATCTGCTCGACGAGCCACTGCCGCAGCGTGCACGCGTTGATCAGCGTCTCGCGCGTCGTGAACGACTTGGACGTGACGACGACGAGGGTCTCGGCCGCGTCGAGCTGCGCGATCGCGCGCGCGGTGTCGACCTCGTCGATGTTGGCGAGGAAGCGCACCTGCCGGTCGCCCACCTTCTCGAAGAGCGGCGTCGCCTTGAGCGCCTCGAAGACAAACGCCGGCCCGAGCGACGAGCCGCCGATGCCGACGACCACGACGTTCTTGAGCAGCTTGCCCGTCGCGCCGCGGTGCTCGCCGGAGCGCACGCGCTCGGCAAACGCGTCGACGCGCCGGCGCACCGCGTGCACCTGCTCGACGACGTCGACGCCGCCCACCTCGACGACCTCGCCGGCGGGCTTGCGCAGCGCCATGTGCAGCGCGGGGCGGCGCTCCGTCAGGTTGATCTCGTCGCCGCGCGCCATCGCCTGAATCTTGGCCGGCAGGTCGGCCGCGCGCGCCAGCTCGAGCAGCAGCTGCACCGTCTCGGCCGTCGCGCGCTGTCGGCTGTAGTCGAGCAGCATGCCCTCGTGCTCGACCAGCATCGCCTCCGACCGCTGCTCGTCGGCGAGCAGGTCGCGCAGGTGCAGCGGCTCGATGTCGCGCCAGTGCGCCCTGAGCGCCTCCCACTCGGGCAGCCGACTCGCCAGCTCGCTCGACACGCCCGCCTGCTCGTGCGGCCGCGCCTCCTCCTCCTTCCGACGCCGCCGACGCTCCCTCCGCTTGCTTGGATTGCGGTGCACGCGGGCGACGACTCCCTCGTCCTGATGCCCGTTGTGATCGCCGAGCCGCTCGACCTGCAGTTCGTGCGCGTGCGCGTGCGTGTCCGTGGCACCCCTCTTTCGGAACGACCGGAGTCCCCTCTCCGCGTTGCGGATCAGGCGGATCGCCGAGTCGATGACCCGCCGATCCGTCCCGGCGAAGAGCGAGAACAGCTTGTTCTCGTCCTCTCTGCTCTCCAGCAGCTTGGCGAGGAACTCGTCGGCTTCGTCAGTCGCGGATGGCTTGTGATCGGCCGTTGTGGAGCGTTCGGGCTGCGCTGACTTTGCCGACTTTCGCCGCCGGGGGCCGACGACCATCTGGATGGCGCTAGCGCCCACACGACCCTCCTCCAACCACCGCTCTGATGGTCGGACGTGCCACGCAGCAGGTGCAGGGGTCAGCCGTGACGTCGGGCGACCCAAAGACGCGGCCGAGGGCTGAAACCCGTTGACCGCCGACAGCGCGAGCATGAGCAGCGTTTCTCGCCTCTGCGAAGCTTGTCGAATGAGATTTCATTGAGAGTTGGCGAGACTTGCTCGTGGAATGCTCGTCTCCTTGTTCACGGCGAACATCCTCGGCCTCGTCCCCAAAATGACTGCCAGCACGCTGCGCGCCCAGATTGCCGCGACCAAGAAAGCAGCCGGTGCCGCGACACCGTTCGACGATGCGGAGCTGGACCGGTCGATTCGTTCGCTGCAAGCGGCCGCCTCCGGGGCCCCGCAGCAGCTCGACAGTGCCGCTTATCGCAAGCTGCTTTCGAAATCGGCCCACATGCCGCACAAGGACTGGGCAAGGACCGAGTCAGCGGCCGACGAGCTTGCCTCTCTGATCGCCTCCCCGGACGACGAGACGTTCGGCCACACCTTTCAGCGGGTGCTGGAGGACGGAGGCTGGGTGGGTGCCTCGCGGGCTGCGGCTGAACGCGCCGAATCGACGAAGCCGTGGGTCGTCCTAGTGACCGGCGTGAACGGCATCCGCAAGACCTCGACCATCTACCAGCCGTGGTTCAGGGACGCGCTCGGGCAGGCGCTCGCAGGGTCTGGCATCTGCCCGACGGACGAGCTGCCCGATGGCAACAACTCGTACTTCCGGCAGCTCGACTATATGATTGCCACGGTGGCCTCCGAGGAGTTCAAAGAGTTGTACGAGCTCGAAGACATCGAGGAGTACGCCAGCAAGAAGGACTCGATCTTTTCGAGGTACCGCACGCTCGCGGAGATGCTCGGCGTGCTGCTGGTCAAGGCGAGCAAGGCCAAGCGGATGAACCTCCTGGTCGAGACGTCAGGTCGCGATATTGCGATGTTCAAGTACATCGACTTCTTCTTCCCGGACGACGCGTACCGCAAGCTCGTCGTGCACTTCACCATCAACGACATCGGCTTCGCCGAGAGGTCGGTGGACCGGCGCATGCAGGGCGAGATGCAGAAGGGTCGTGCGGCGCTGGCAGGCGGCAACGTGCGCGAGATCATCCAGGCGAATGCGGGCGGCCCATACGGCTCGGCGGTGCTGCGTGGCGTCCAGGCCGACTCGGACGCTGTGTGGGAAAGCGTGCGAAGCGGTGAGGCGGAGGGCGGCGCCGCGCTCGACTGGTGCAAGGCGCGGATTGCCATCTCCGCGCACGAGACCGAGCCGTGGTCGGCGTGCGCCGTGCCGCCACCCGGCGCCGCAGACACGGCGGTCGATAGCTTCGTCTTCGGCCCGCCACGATAGTAGTCTACTAGGGTTGTGTCGGCAAATGCTACTAAGTGGGCAAGCGACCAAAAACACAACCAGAGCATTTGTTACCTACTACTGGTGGCCCTCGAAATGGTACTGGCTACTCCGGTCCCATTGGCCAGGCTCGTGGGCGCCGCGGTGCCATTGATGGCGCGCGGCGCAACAGTGGTGCGATTCGACGAGGGCAGCGCCTGCGACTCGTGAGTCGTGCTGTTCGAAGACGCTGCGATCTGGACTCGAGGCGCACCGGTGCTATTTGCCCATCGGATGTCCTCCCGTCGTACCGGCTCACGAGTGCCATTGGCGAGCAACACCGAAAAGAACTCGGTGCCTGGCTCGAGCCGACCTGCGCGTAGAGAGGAGGGGGGTGTTCAAATGGCCACGCGGGCAAACTGATTGGATGGGGTGGGTGCACGCACCGTCGCCGGACCGCTCCTGGGGCCTGACGTTGCTCAGCAACGCCATCATCGGAGACGCCGGCATCGGGTTGTCCGCGCTCGAGACATACGGGTCGTAGACGTCGACCGTGCTCCGAACATGATATCTTTGCTGGCAGCCGCAGACGTACATGGCCGCGGCGCCCACTGGCGTCAGCTCGCCCATGATCTTGAACTCCTCCGTCTGCTTGGGTCCGCAGAAGCGGTGGTACCACGGACGTGTGTACATGATCTCCCGACCGAGCGAGTCGAGGCCGACGGAGTACGTCTGGTACTCGACGTAATCGTCGTCACAAACGCACTTTTCGTTGGCCCACCCGTCCTTTGACGGGTTGTTCTGCCTTCTGGCGGCGGTGTTCCGCTGGCTCCAGCACGGCGAGGGGCTGCGAGCGCTGCCCAGCGGCAGGTTGGAGGTGTACTGCAAACCCATGTCAGCGTCGTCGTCCTTGTAGCAGGGCGGGGTCGTGCACGGCATGCACTGGTCGCAGGCGACCTCCGACCGACAGCCAGGCGCGAGCAGCAGCGCGCCGGCGAGCGCGAGGCGGCGCGCCATATGTTTTGCGACGTGCGCTGCCCTTTTTGGGAGCGAGAGCTGGCGGTGAGCTGACGTGCTTACGCATCGTTACATGCTTGCCCCGCAAGACGCGGTGCCGGCGGTGAGCTGGCGGCTACCCCGCGACCTCCAACACGCAATACCATGCTGTCCGTGAGCTAGGGCTTGAGACTTGAGAGTCGTTTCGCCACCAGTGACAAACCTCAATTCCACGACTATAATAGTGACACTGTTTACGCTTTACTATGGTAACTAGTAGCTGTGAACGAGAGCGCACCGGCCCACATACGCAATGGCCTGTGTCGATGTCGGCACGACCGACATTCCGGGCACGCCTGACAACTGCCCCCTGCTCAGCGCGATCCCGCAGCTGTGCGAGGGCGAGGCGGTCGCGGCGGCATGCCAGTTTTCGTGCGGCTTGTGCCCGCCTCCGTCGCCTCCGCCACCCTACTTGCCGCCTCCTGCTGCGCCGCCGTCGCCGTCGCCGCCGCCGCCACCCCCTCTGCCCCCGGCTCCGCCCGGTGGCTACTCGCCTCCGCCGTCGGTCCCACCCACCCTCCAGGGCCTGCTGCAGACGTCCGCAGCCGAGGTGCTCTCGGCGCCGCTCGACGATCTGGTCGCGCTCGACGTGGAGCACGAGCCCGTGGAGGCGGCCAAGATGGTCGGTCTGGTGGTCGCGGGCATGCTGGCCGCGGCGCTGATCATCAAGCTCCTCGAGCTGCTCGGCCGCCTCCTCCAGGCCACGTGCTGCCGCTACTGCAGCAAGGACCACACGCTGCTGTCCGCGAGCATGGTGCGCAGCGACGACGTCGAGAGCGCCGACCCGGCGACGATGATGGCCAACCTCACGACCGCGACCGTCGGGCGCGCGGGCGGCCCGCGCAAGAACAAGGCGCGCTGCACGTCCAAAGCGACGACGGCGTCGACGGGGCAGGGGAGCGAGAGCACCAAGTACAAGTCGAAGATGGAGATGTGGCTCGATGCGCGCGGCCTCGGCGATTGTGCGGTCGGCCTCAAGGAGGCGGGCTTCGAGTTTGTGCAGGAGCTGCTCGAGCTCGACATGGACGATCTGACCGCGCTCGAGCTCGGCGTACCCTCAAAGGAGCTCAAGCGGCTCGACACCGAGATCAAGGAGGAGAAGCTGCGGCGCAAGCAGTTCTCGACGTGCGAGCGCGACCGGCGCACGAGCCACGAGTCGGCCAACCTGGCGATGAACGCGAGCATCTAGCGCCGTCGCTCCATTCACCGACATGCCCGCCGGCCGCGCTGCGATCGCCATGCGGAGGGACGCGATCTTCATAATGGGCACGCGCAGACCGAGGGGCCTCGTGCATTTGTCGTTGAACGCGATGTGCTTTTTGCGTGCTTGCCACTGCCCAGAATATTGTCATCACTCATCAGTCGCACAGTACTGGCATAAATCTCAAGCCACTAGCACTACATCATCTTACTTACCTAGTCATCTCGCCGCCGCCGCTTGCTGCTTGCGCCCTCCTCCTCCTCGGTATCGGTGTCCTCGCTCTCAGATTCCCAACTGCGCTTGGCTCCCGCCATCGGCGCCTCTGCCTCCGCCTCGTCGCTTGGCGCGGGGCTCGCCACGCCGGCGGTCGCCGCTGCGGTCGCTGGCGCTGGCGCCGCCACCGGCGTGCCCTGACCCGGGCCGCTTAGCGTCGCCGCCAGCAACACATTCGGCGGACTGCAGCCGCCGCCGCCGCCGCCGCCGCCGCCGCCGCCGCCGCCGCCGCCGCCGCCGCCCGCTGGCTGCACACGCAGCACGCGGACGCGGAGCAGGTCGCCCACGCTGAGCAGGGCACGCAGGTCGGCCGTGGCGGCTGCGCCCTGCACATTTGCGGCGCGCAGCACGGCGGTGTGCGGCAACTCGACGGAGACGATCGCGCGCGCCTCGTCCACGTCGAGCACGCGGCCCCACAGCGCGTCGCCCGCGAGCAGCTGCGCCGCCGAGGTGAGCGACGGGTTGAGCCGCCCGCCGTGCTGCGAGAGCGACACGCGCAGCACGCCGCTGCTAGTGCCGCCGACGCCGACAGAGTCGCCCTGCTCGATCCCGACCACGCGAACCGTCACGCGCTCTGCCACGTGCGGCAGCCAGGGGGCGTGCGGCGCCGCGCGCAGGATGCCAGCAGCAGAGGCATCTGCGGTGGCCGGCGACGGTGCTGCCGCACCGCGCAGCTCTGCGGGGGCGATCAGCCCATGCACGCCGCCGCCGAGGCGAACGAAGACGCCGTGAGCGGTCACGTTGGCGACGACGCCGGCACGCGCCTCGTGCATGCACAGCGGTGTATCCGCAGGGAGGGCCGCCTCCGCCGCACTCGCCTCGACGTAGGCGGCCGAGCCGGCCGCCACCACGCCCTCCAGCCGCGCGAGTTCGGCAGCAGCGGCGCTGCCACTGGACGTCGCATCCGGGCTAGCGGCGGGCTCTGCGGATGCAGGTAGCGCCGCGAGCAGCTCGAGCTCGATACGAAGCCGGGCGTGGAGCGGCAGCAGCAGCGCTGCTTCACGCGCCGCCTCGCGCAGCAGGTGCGTTGCGGGCGGCCGCAGCCCCCAGTCGGCGGCGGAGTCGGCCGGCCCATGTTGGCCATGCTCGCCGAGAAAGCGTCGGTGAAGCTGCGAGAGGGCAGCGCACTCGCCCTTGGTGGCCAGGGCGTCGGCGGGTGCCGTGACCGCAGCCGCCCCTGCCGCCTGCCGACGCAGCACCGCATGCGCCAGCTGCACGTCAAAGACGGGGTGCATGCCACTCACGCCGTGGCTACGCCGCAGGTCGTCCACCAGCACGCGGCAGTCGTGCGTGATCTTGACCACGCCCGGCGACTGCAGCAGCGGCATCAGGCAGGCCACGAGCGCTGTGCCATCGGCGCACCTGAGGTCGATGGCGTAGGCCTGATGAGCGCTCACGACAAACACCCAGCTCGCACCACCGCCCTCGCCGCCACCACCGCCCCCACCGCCGACGTCGCGCGCTGCTGCTCCAGGTACCAGCGGCGGCAACGGCGGAGGCGCGGCACGGTAAGAGACGGCGAGTACCGACTTCTGCTTCAGTGACGCCTCGAGCTCCGCCACCATCGCTGCGCCGCCCGCCGCATTGGCCACGACGGAGACATCCCCCGTGCCTGCCGCACGCAGCTGGTCCACATCCGCCGCGTACGCGGCGAGTCTCGCCTCGCCCAACACGGCGCGGTGCTCGTCGAGGCGCCAATCAGACGGGTGCAGCAACGCTGCCACAGAGCTGCTGTCGCCACCACCGTGTCCTTCCGCCTCATCGGCCATGGCTAGGATGGCGCGCGCTGCGGCGAGGCGCATTGCATGCACCGCCGAGCTCGAGACGAGACGCGCGAGGTCCCGCTCCGTCTCGATCGGGTCCTCGACCATCAATGCCGCCTCGTTGCGGCGCGACCACCCCTTGCGCTGCTTGGTCGCTTCGGCGTCGCGCAGCGAGACGACTCGCCGACGGTACGAGTGGCCGCTCGCCAGCAGCATGTAGGTGCTCCACAGCAGAGCGCCACAGCCCGCCGCCTCGACAGCCGCAGACGCAGCTGCCGCGTCCATCGGTTCCGCTCCAGACGCGCCGTCTCCTCCTGGCGTGGGCGACGCAGCGGGCGACGCGACCGACGCGCCTCGAAGGATGTCGGCGATGCTGCTCACACGCACGGGCGCGTCGCCGAGGCTGCTAGCCGCCAGCTGCCGCCACGCTGCGTCCTCGCCGCCACCTCCCCCGCCGCTGCCCTCGCCACCACTGACTGCGCTCGGCTGGAGCAGCAGCGCCGCAAAGGCGTCGGAGCTCGGCCGGGCCAGCGGAAGCATTCCTGCCTGCTGCGCGGAGTGCGCGACGACAACCGACCAGGTCCACGCGCTGGGCGTGCCGTGCGGGCCGCACAGCTGCTGCCGTCGCGCCCACAGCCGGGCGAAGCGGCACGCCACGCGGACGGGCGGCGCGCGCGCCATCAGGGCTCCCATCACGTGGCAGTTGGCGACGCCGTCCGAGTTGTTGAACGAAAGCTCCACCGAAATCGTGGTGGAGCTGGAGGCGCCTCCTCCGACCTCGCAGCGGAAGGCGAGCAGAGGCACCTTGGCCTCGCTCAGCACCTCGATGTCACCGACGGCGATGCCGCCGCCGCCGCCGCCGCCGCCGCCGCCGCCGCCGCCGCCTCCGCCTCCGCCGCCGCCGCCGCCGCCGCCGCCGCCTCCACTGCCCGCGGGCGGTGCGCCATAGTGCTGTCGTACCAGGGCCTCGGCTCGGCGGAGTATGGGCAACAGTGCCTCGCGACCCGGCTTGGAGCGCGGGTGGGCGTGCGCCGCCGCGGACGGCAGCACCGCGCACAAGTCGACATCCGACGCCGCGTGCGCCGTGCCGAGGCGCGCCGAGCCGAACACAAGCACGCGCGCATCGGGCCACGCGCCATGCAGCGCTGTCTCGATCGATGCACGCGCCAACTCCACCGCCGGCGCTTCCACCGCCGGCGCTTCCACTGCCGGCACGCCGACGCCGCTGCCGACGCCGCTTGCGAGCGTCAGCAGCGCCGCCTCCGCCTGCGATCCGAGCGCTGAGCACGCGCCCGTGTCGGGGACAGGCAGCTGCTGGAGCGAGGGCAGAAAGTGAGCGGCGTGCGCGAGGCAGCGCGAGTGCGTGAGCATCCGACGGATAATCGACAGGTGCAGCGCGCCGTCGCCCACCACCAGCTCGCGCACCGCCTCGCAGAGCCCGCGCGCCTCGAGCGCGCGCAGAACGAGTTCAGGCATGTCGACGCGGTCGGTGGCACCGAGCCCGCGCGCGAGCGCCGCCGCGCTCTCGAAGAGGCCCGCCGCCGCCGCCTGCTGCACGAGCGGCTCGAGCGCCACCGCCGAAACCGTCTGCGCGACGCGACGGCCAAAGTGGGTCACCTGTCGAGGCCGCGCGAGCCGCACCAGCTGACCGCCGACAAACTCGAGCGCGAGCGGGAGCGACTCGCCGCCCAGCGCGGCCGCGCGATCCCAGTCGCCCGCCGCCACGTGGCTGAGGAGCGCCGCACGCCGCGATGCGAACGCGTCGCCGTGCTGCTCGTCGACGCTCGCCGCCGTTTGCCGCGCCTCGCGCCGCGCCTCGCGCTCGGCCTTGGTCAGGCGCGCGCCCCTGCTCTTCTTCTTCTTGGCGGCAGCTTCTGGCTCCATCGACGTGTTCTTGATGCATGGCGTTTTGCATACTTCGCAATCTT
>Ga0209713_10000576_pt1 | contig 20813 bp, 9 predicted proteins | sample ArcOceMetagenome_3_FD_187444 | JGI IMG/M metagenome (GOLD analysis project Ga0209713, IMG submission 187444) | Marine eukaryotic phytoplankton communities from Arctic Ocean - Arctic Ocean- Svalbard ARC20M Metagenome (SPAdes) (version 2) | ecosystem: Environmental > Aquatic > Marine > Oceanic... | reverse complement strand
TCGTTAAGGTTGAACGTCTTCTCGAAGTAAAGTATGCAAAATAGCTTCTTTGGTCCGCGGATCAACTCAAGCGCCGGATTACAGGCGCGGATGCGACGACTCGAGGCACAGGCGCTCCTGGGCGTTGAGCCCGACGCCACGCCCGAGGAGATCCGCAGGGCCTACAAACGCGCAGCCCTCCGATGGCACCCGGACAAGAACCAAGCTAACGAGGCCGCGGCTAACGAGAAGTTCAGGCAGGTCCATGCGGCCTATCTGGAGCTCACGTCGTCCAGGCGGGACTCGATGGACTCGTCGAGGGGCTCAATGGACGCCGCTCACGTCCCACCCTTCCACGAGGCGGCGACCTTCTTCAACAAGATGTTCGGTTCGGCAGCCAAGGCCGCCGCCAGCGCAGCCGGGCACAGCAAGGCCGCCGTCGAGAGCGCCGCCGATAGCGCAGCGGATCGGGCACGCGCGGCTGCTGACCGCGCGGCCTCGGCGACGCGTGCGGTGGGCGACGCGGTGGAGAAGGCGTTTGACGCGGCGGGCGCCAAGAAGGCGTTTGACGCAGTGGGCGGCGCGCCCGCAGCTCGAGCGGCGCAGCTCGCGACCGAGAAGGAGGAGGCTCTGCAAGCTGCGCGCGCTCGTGCCGACGAGCAGCGCGCGGAGGCGCAGCAGCGCGAGCGCGCCGCCGACGAGGGGCGCCGGTGCGCCCGCGAGCAGCAGCAGCGTGCCGACGAGGCGCAGCAGAGCCACGAGCAAGCGCTTGCGAGGCAGCTCCGGCGCGAGCGCGCACGCACGCGCGCCGAGGCGGCGGCGGCGCGCGTGTGGCGGCGGCGCGTGATGTGCGTGGCCGCGCCGGTGGCGTGCGCGCTGGCGTGGGCGCGCAGCGGCGCCGGTGACGGTGGCATGGACGGCGGCATGGACGGCGGCGTGGACGGCGGCGGCGAGAGCAGCGCTCTGCTCGCAGGTGCCGTGCCGCCCGCCTGGGACGCTGCGGGCCAGGAGGTCCTTCAGCACGAGCAGCAGCAGCTCCGGCTCCAACTGCAGCTCCAGCGGCAGCACACGCACGAGCAGCGATGGTGTTGGTGGTGGTGGGGGTGTGCGACGGGAGGGGAGGCGGCCGGCATGATGCTGGTGTTGCTGCTAGCTCTTGAGCTGTGGTCATGGCTGCGAGTGCGCGTGGCGGCGGCGGCGGCGCGGCGTGACGACGCGCGCGAGTCCGCACCGAGCCTCTACCTGCGCGGCCGCCAGGAGGAGGAGCTGCAGCGGCGGCGGCGCGAGGCGAGCGAGCTGGCGTCGCGTCGCGACGAGGCGGCGGCCGCGCTCGAGGCGGCGGCGCGGGAGGTGGCGGCGTGCGAACAGGAGTGGAGGGCGGCGGCGCGCGCGGCGCGCCGGCCGTCGCTGATCGCCGACAACGTCGCGGAGCGCGCGGCGGAGCTCAGCAAGAAGATGAGCGCCAAGATAAGCGTCGGCGAGGCTCGCGACGGGAATGGGACGCTCAGCAAGCCCTCTTCTCAGGGCGCGCTCCTCAGCACGTTCACTCCGTTCAGGACGAGCACCCGCCGGGCGCGCGAGGGCTGTTTTTAGGATACAATCGAGCCATATTTGTACGAAGAGTTAGCGTGCGCACGGCTAAACCAGCCTCTTGCACCGGCCCTAGTGCACCTAGCCAGGCCATGTTACCACGCTCGCTCGACCTCGGGCTGTCCTCCGTATCGTCCACCATCTCCTCCTGCCTTCGCTGCTTCCAGCGCACCGTCCACGTCTCGCCGGCCGTCTTCACGGCGGCGGCGGTGCCTCCTGACGTGGCGGCGCTCAACCGGAAGTTGGAGGCTGCGGCCAGCGGCACGCCGCTGGTGAGCTCCACCACGCCGCAGGCCGCGCGCGTCAAACGTGCCGCTCAGTTCAAGCACGAGCCGCGCCGCATCGACGAGAGCATACCCGGCTTGAGCGAGGGCGCGCCGCCCGTGGGCATCTCCATCTTCAAGCCTCGCGCCGGCGCCGTCCGAGCCAGCTACCTCCACTTTCATGGCGGCGGCTTCATCCTCGGCTCGGCTTACGGCCAGAGCGACACTCGGCTGCAGCGCATGGCGGACGAGCTGCAGCTCGCGGTCGTCTCGGTTGAGTACCGCCTCGCTCCCGAGGCGCAGTGGCCCTTGCCGGTCGACGACTGCGTCGCGGCGGCGCTGTGGCTGGCGGAGCACGGGCGCGAGCGGCTGGGCACGCCGGTGCACACGATCGGCGGCGAGTCGGCGGGCGCGCACCTGGCGCTCTGCACGCTGCTCCGGCTTCGCGACGAGCACCGGTCGACGGTGCCGCCGCCGGACGAGATATTCCGCTGCGCCAACCTGGTGTACGGATGGTACGATCTGGGCGGCACGCCGTCGATGCGCGCCTTCGATCGACGGCTCGTCTTCTGCTCGGAGGAGCTGGCGTGGATGGCGTCGCAGCTCGTGCCCGACGCGGCGCGACGCGACGCGCGCGCGGGGCCGGAGGCGGGCGGCGCCTCGCCGCTGTACTCGCCGCTGCACCGGCTGCCGCCCGCGCTCTTCACCGTGGGCACCGACGACGCGCTGAGGGACGACACGCTCTTCATGGCGAGTCGCTGGGCGGCGCACGGCATCCCGTGCGAGCTCGAGGCCTACCCGGGCGCCGCGCACGGCGTCGGCCACTTTGGGCCGCACGAGCACTCGTCGCAGGGCGCGCAGATCAACGCGCGCGTCGACGCGTACCTGAGCGCGGCCCTGGCGAATTCGTGAAACCCTTTTGGATTACTTTAGATCTCTTTGCGGTGCTACGCGCTATTGAGGCTATTGAGGCTATTGAGGCGAACCCCGTGGCCCGGTCCGCGTATTTTAAGGGAGGGGGCAAATCAAGACACGAAATGCTCCTCCCGCCTCGCGACTTGCGCTTCGCGTCGGAAAAGTGTACCAGTGGCGGAGCAAAATGACTTCGCGGACTAAGAGAAATGTGCCGGTCAACTCGAAGTTTGCGGCGCTCGCTCAGCTCAAGGCGCTCAAGCAGGATGGCCTCAAGCGCTCGGAGCAGTTCCAGGTGCGCCGCCCGCCTAACCACCCAGCCGCGGCCGCCGCGCCATCTGCTAAGCCCGCCCCCGCACGCAGGTCAAAGAGGAGGGCGACATCTACGACGATGTCGACGAGGACACCTACCAGGAGCTCCTGAAGAAGCGTCGCGAGGACGAGTTCATCGAGGATGACGGTACGGCTCGCCCGGAGCCCAGCAGCTCCCACGCACGCCGACCGTGTGGCCCCTTGCGTGGCGGCAGACGGCGCGGGCTACGTCGACTTTGGGCAGGAGGACTGGGACGAAGGGGAGTACTCCGGCGACGAGTCGAATCCCAACAAGCGAGCCAAGGCTACGGGCAAGACCAAGGGGGTCTTCAACAACCTCGCGCCCAAGGGCAAGAAGAAGCCGACCGAGCGCGTGTCCAACATGTTCCTTGGCGGTGGCCGCGGCGACGTGCTGGGCGGCTCCAAGATCAAGGTGGGGCAGGACCAGGGCGGCGACGCGCTGCTCGACACGCTGCTCGGCGACCTGCAGCACGACCCGATGGGCGTCTCGTCGTCGCTCAACCGCAAGCGGCCGCTCGCTGGCGGCAACGCGGCGCGTCCGGCGATGCCCTCGTACAGGCCGAGCCTGGGCGGCTCGGCCGGCAGCAGCGCGCCCGTCTCCATCAACACCGACGACTACTCGCGCGCGCCGCCGCGCCTCTCGGCGATGGACCTGTGCGAGGCGCCCGACGAGGGCGGCGGCTTTGCCGCGGCCGGCACCGAGCCCGAGCCGCAGGCGCAGTTTGCCGACGACACCCCGTACGACTTCTCGACGGGCGGCGCCGCCGAGGAGGGTGGCGCGGCGGCGGCGGCGGCGGCGGCGGCGGCGCCCGAGCACGACGCGCCGGCGGAGGCGCCGGTGCCGTTCATGAAGACCGAGGAGAAGCGCGGCGGCCTCGACTGGTTCACGGTGTGCGAGGAGGAGCAGCAGCCCGAGGCGCCGCCCGCCGCGGAGGCGGCGGCGGCGGCGGCGTCGGCGAGCAGCGGCAAGGACGGCGTGCCCGCGCTCGCCGACGACGGCTCGCTGCACATGTACTGGATCGACGCGTACGAGGACAACTTCAACGCGCCGGGGACGGTCTACCTGTTTGGCAAGGTGCGCTCGGCCGAGGCGAGCGGCGGCTACGCCTCGTGCGCGGTCGTGCTCAAGGGGCTCGAGCGCAACGTCTTCGTGCTGCCGCGCGAGCGCGCGCTCGTCAACGGGCGCGAGGAGGGCGAGGAGGTCACCTTCGTGCAGGTGTACCAGGAGATGCAGGCGCTCTGCCGCAAGCACAAGATCACCAAGTTCGGCTGCAAGCGCGTCGACCGCGCGTACGCCTTCGAGGAGGAGGGCGTGCCCGCGTCGTCGCAGTACCTCAAGCTCGTCTACTCGGCCGACCTGCCGGCGCTGCCGACCGACCTCGAGGGCGAGACCTTCCGGCGCGTCTTCGGCGCCAAGACGTCGTGCCTCGAGCGGCTGCTGCTCAAGCGCAAGGTGATGGGGCCGTGCTGGCTGCGCCTCGAGGGCGTCGCGCCGATCCACGGCGCGCCGACGACGTGGTGCAAGCACGAGGTGGCGCTGCCGCAGGGCAAGAAGGCGCTCACCATCCTGCCCGACCCGCCGCCCGCGCCGCCGCTCGTCGTTGCGAGCGTGCACGTGCAGACGGTCCTCAACGCCAAGCACGTCCCCGAGATCGTGCTCGCGTCGGTCATCACGCACAACGCCGTCTCGATCGAGGCCCAGACGCCCAACCCGACGGCGCTGCAGTCCTTCTCGGTCGTGCGCAAGCTCGACGGCCGCGCGTGGCCGTGGGACCTGCAGCGCACCGTCAACGCCAACAAGCGGATGAAGCTCGAGGTCTGCCCGTCGGAGCGCGCGCTGCTCAACTTCCTGATCGCGCGGCTGCACAACCTCGACGCCGACGTGCTCGTCGGCCACAACATCGCCGCGTACGACATGGCGGTGCTGCTGCAGCGCATCCAGCAGTGCAAGATCCTCCACTGGTCCAAGGTGGGGCGGATGCGCATGCGCACGATGCCCAAGCTGAGCGGCGGCACCTCGGCCTACTCGGGCAACACGTTCGCGCAGTGGGCGGTGGTCGCGGGGCGGCTGATGTGCGACACCTTCCTGTCGGCGCAGGAGCTGCTCGGCTCGCAGCGCTCGTACGCGCTCAAGGAGCTCGCCGCGTCGCACCTCAACACGACGAAGCTCGACATCGACCCGGCGTCGGTGGCGCCGCGCTTCGAGGAGACGGCGTCGCTGCTCGAGCTGGTGCGCTCGTGCGAGAACGACGCCTTCCTCTCGATGCAGCTCATGTTCAAGATGATGGTGCTGCCGCTCACCAAGCAGCTCACCAACCTCGCGGGCAACCTGTGGTGCAAGTCGCTGCAGGGCAAGCGCGCCGAGCGGATCGAGTACCTGCTGCTGCACGAGTTCCACCGGCTCAAGTACGTCTGCCCCGACAAGGAGACCTTCGCGATGAAGCAGGCCAAGAACGAGAAGAAGAAGGCGGCGGCCGAGGAGGCGGGCGAGGACTTCGTCGACGACGACGACGGCAACGACCGCCGCGGCGGCACCGGCCAGACGGGGCGCAAGAAGGCGGCGTACGCGGGCGGCCTCGTGCTCGAGCCGAAGCGCGGCTTCTACGACCACTTCGTGCTGCTGCTCGACTTCAACTCGCTCTACCCGTCGATCGTGCAGGAGTACAACATCTGCTTCACGACCGTGACGCGGCCGCAGCCCGACGAGGAGGGCAACTTCCCGCTCGCGGCGCTGCCGCCGCAGTCGGCCGAGACGGGCGTGCTGCCGCGCATGATCGGCAACCTGGTGGCGCGCCGCCGCGAGGTCAAGAACATGCTCAAGGCCGAGCGCGAGGCGGCGCGCAAGCAGCAGCTCGACATCCGCCAGAAGGCGCTCAAGATCATGGCCAACTCGATGTACGGCTGCCTCGGCTTCTCGGGCTCGCGCTTCCACTGCCGCGCGCTCGCCGAGCTGATCACGGCGCGCGGCCGCGACGCGCTGCAGCACGCGGTCGAGATCGCGCAGAGCAACAACGCCGAGGTGATCTACGGCGACACCGACTCGGTGATGATCCACTCGGGGACGCTCGACCTGCAGGAGGCCAAGCGGATGGCCGACGCGCTCAAGCGCGAGGTGAACAAGCACTACAAGTGCATGGAGATCGACATCGACGGCGTGATGAAGTCGATGCTGCTGCTCAAGAAGAAGAAGTACGCCGCGCTGATGGTCGAGGAGAAGGGCGGCGAGCTGGTGACGACGCGCGAGACCAAGGGCCTCGACCTCGTGCGCCGCGACTGGTGCACGCTCTCGCGCGTCGCCGGCTCGGCGGTGCTCGACTTCATCCTGTCGGGCAAGCCGCGCGACGAGGTCGTCTCCGAGATCCAGGCGTACCTGCACGGCATCGCCGACAAGGTCAACAAGAACGAGCTCGGCATCGAGCAGTACATCATCACGAAGCAGCTCACCAAGGCGCCGCAGGACTACCCCGACGCCAAGAGCCAGCCGCACGTGCAGGTCGCCAAGGCGATGATCGAGCAGGGCGAGCAGGTCGGGCCGGGCGCCGTCATCGAGTACGTCGTGTGCGTCGACCAGTCGAAGCCGTCGGTCTCGGAGCGCTCGTACCACCCCAAGACGGTGCTCAAGGCGGAGGGCATGCTGCAGGTCGACACGCACTGGTACATGGCGTCGCAGCTGCACCCGCCCATCTGGCGGCTGTGCGAGCCGATCGACGGCATCGAGTCGTCGCAGATCGCCGAGTGCCTCGGCCTCGACCCCTCCAAGTTCACGCAGGCCGAGGTGAACCTCGGCGCGGGCAACGACCGCGACTCGTACTCGGCCAACACGGCGCGCGAGCTGCAGCGCTTCGCGGGCACGACGCCGCTGCAGGTCAAGTGCGCCTCGTGCGGCACGAAGGGCGCGCTGCCCGGGCTGCTCGGCCACGGCCTCGAGGGGCAGAGCGCGAGCAACAAGTACGAGTGGGCGGGCGGCGGCGCCGTCAAGTGCGAGAGCTGCGGCAAGCCGCACGACGAGACGCGCCTCTCGAACGCGCTGGCGCTCGCGATGCGGCGCGAGGTCAAGTCGTACTACACGGGCGGGCTGCAGTGCGACGAGAACTCGTGCCGCGACCTGCGCCACTCGCTCTCGACGCACGTCTCGCTCGACGAGGCGGGCATGCCGCTCTTCCCCGTCTGCACGACGCCGCGCTGCAGCGGCAAGATGCACAAGGTCGTGCGCGACCAGCAGCTGCACACGCAGCTGCTCTTCCTCAAGTCGCTCTTCGACGAGGACTGGGCGCGCAACAAGGTCGAGCAGGACAACAAGCGCCGCCCCGTCAAGCTCGACGCGGGCGAGATCGGGCCGACCGCCAAGGGCACGTGCGAGCGGCTCAAGGCGCAGGTCGACCGCCAGCTCGAGACCTCGGCCTACCACACCGTCGACCTCTCGACCCTCTTCAATGCGTGCGTGCCGTGCACGTGAGCGCACGTGCCGCCTCCCCCGCGTCTTCTTCTTGCGGGCGGCCCCGTCTCGATGCTCGACGCCTGTCAGGCGTCTCCACCCGTCTGCCGCGCATGTCGCGCCCCATCCGACACTCACACCTCTCCACATGTTGGTCGCACGCTGCACATTGAAGGTCCTTGGTATTGCCACACTATTTTCACAAGAAACGTATTTGGGCTCTTGACCTTATCGTGCACAGCGAGGGCGACGCGCCCTCGGCGCAGGGCCCGGGGTGAAAGCAGCGCAGCCGAAACTCCCACGACGACGGAACTTTCCGATCTCCAACCTTGGTTGCACTTGGCATTGCACGATGCTGGCGTCGGTGATCCAGTCGCTGGCGCTCGCGCCTTTTTCGCTCGCGTCGCCGACGCGCTCGCCATCTGCCGTGCCGCTGGCACGCTCGCCACCGCCGCTGCGCTCCCGCACTCGGCCGGCCAGAGCCATCGCGGGGGGGCTCTGGCCGCCACCGGAGGACGGCGGCGACAGCAAGGCAGTATCAGGCCTTCTCCGCCTCGTATCCGGGCAGACTGTCTCTGACGACGAGCTCTTCGACAGCTACGACGCCGACAGCGGCGGTACGATCGATCGCGAGGAGTTCAAAGAGATCGCCAGAACGATGCGAACGGATGCCACGCGACGCACGATCTTGGCCGCCTTCTCCTCGGCTGCCGCAGCGGCTGCGGTCGCCAAGTACTCCGAGGAGTATGCGTTCGTGCAAAAGTACTCGCGTGGCTTGTTCATCGAGTCGGAGGCCGAGCGCGCGATGAACAATGCCTTCCCGACCGCCATGCTGTCGTCAGACGCCAACGAGGCCATCGCCAAGGTGCTGCAGAGCAGGGGCTTCACCGCAGACAATTCGCTCTTCGCACACAGCGTGTGCCCTGACGAGGTCAACGCCAAGAGTGAGGAGCTCGTCTCGCTCCTCATCCGCCAGTGGGGCGAGGCTTTCACCCTGGGTGGGCTTGGCGGCGTGCCCTTTGCGGGCAAGACCGGCGTGCGCGCCTACCTGCATCACGTCCCCGACCGAGGCCGCCTCGTCATCTTCTTTGCGCCGCACGTCGGCATCGATAGCCGCGGCAAGGTCGGTGGGCTGCAGCGCTTCGGTCAGACGAGCTTTGCGGTGGCGTGCGGCGCCGCCGTCGGCGCGTACAAGGCCCTGAAGGGCAAGAGCAGCGCGGCTGTCGCGGAGCTGGAGCGCATGGGGTCGCTGACCAACGACGATCAGGGCTTCTCACCCTTTGACCCGGAGATCAAGTACATCAAGCAGAAGCTCGGTCCGAGGCTCGCCGGTCTGCGCGAGCAACTCGCAGCCGCTGCCACTGGCGAGCAACCTCTGGAGACCGACACGTATCTGTACAACCTCGAGCTCTCGTTCGTGACCTACCAGATGTACGAGATCGTGCGCGACCTGCTGTACAAGGAGCTGCGCGACACCGAGGACTTGTGGGACTACGCGACGGAGGTCGCCCTCGTCGGTGGCATCCTGATCAACCGCGACACGGGCGGCGACTTCTTCCAGCCGATGCGCCTGGAGGTGCACTCACGATTCGGGACCCAGTCCGAGGACCTGTATGAGACGGCCTTCGGCCCGCGGCCCGACCTGAGCAGAGTGCTGGGGTCCAAGGAGGAGGCTGAGAAGCTGCGTCGGTACACGACGTTCGGCGAGTTTGCGCGAGAGACCGTGTGAGAGCTTTATTGCTTCGCTTGGGGACAAGCGGGCTGCACGGGTGATGATATTGGATTTTATGTGTGCAATACACTTGTGACGCGAGATTTGCCTGCGGCGCAGAGCCATAACGACAGGCGCGCGGATTGCCCCGTTCCACGCGAGCTTCACGCAGCTGCAGAGGATGGTGGTGCGAGCTTAAAATCCGTGAGCAACCGGTGGCGCAGCTGCGGAGATGGCCGGCTTTTTCGTCATTGCCGCCCACACGGCTGCCTTCCCGGCTAACCGGACGTTGCTGGAGCGGCGTGCCCCGCCACCGTTGGCGCCGCCGTCGCCCTCCTCTCCGCCGACGCTGTTCGACGCCGGTGACCAGCCGCTCGGCACCGCCATCGCCGTTAGCCTGGTCGAGGACCACTGGTGGCATGCCAGCTTCCCGACGACCCTACACCCACTTCTGGTGTCCGTCCGCGTGCAGCGGGCGTCCGGTTGCTCCGAGGGCGCCGCGTCGGACGGGACGTGTACGTTTGGGCTGAAGCTGTTCGGCAGCCATTTCGGACCGCCGCGCGCCGACAGCTTCGAGCACTCCTACGAGGGCGCGCATCGCGCCGGCGACCAGTACAGCTTGAGGGTGCCGGCGTGCGCGACTCGAGGTGCCAGCGGCCGCTACCACATCGGGCTGCTCGGCTGGGACGGCACCAACCAGCTGGTGGTGAGGGTCGACGAGGCTCGCTTTCGTCACAGCCAGGCAGTCTGTCCTCGCGTCGCAGACGTCGAGCAGCAGCCACTGCCGGTGCCGATGCCCCGCAGTTCACACGCGGCCGCGCTGCTCGGTGACGTGATGCTTGTATTCGGCGGTCAGCTCGCCGAAGCTCCCGCAGATGATGCGAATGAGCCGCAATCAGCCGACGCCGTGTCCACGCCCGCCACCGATGAGCTGTGGGCATTCCACCTGCCCTCGAGGACGTGGAGTGCGTTTGCCAAGGACGAGGACAACGACGAGCTCGAGCCAGTACCGGCCTCCGAAGCGACGGCGGTCGAGGCGACGGCGGCGGTCGAGGCGGAGGAAACGGTGGCGGAGGACGCAGCGGCGGCTGCCGTAGCGGCCCGGCTGCTGGCGCCCTGGCCAGCGGCGCGGAGCGGTCACTCGTTGACGGGCGCATCGGCGACGGTCGCCGGTGCCGTGCTGCTCTTTGGTGGGCAGGTGTCCTCCCAGTCGGGGCAAGGCGAGCTGCTCAACGACCTTTGGCTGTTCAACTGCTCGGGCTGCGACAAGCCCGGGGCGGGCCGCGGTGGCGTGTGGCGCCAGCTCCACGTCACGGACAGCAACACGGCGTCTCCCGTCGAGGGCGGGCTCACCGGCGTGCCCTCGGCGCGCGTCAACCACGCGGCGGTGGCCCCGCCGTCGGCCGAGGACGGCGCGCTCGTCATCTTCGGCGGGCTCGGCAGGACGCGACTGCCGGACACCACCGTGCGGGTCGCGGAGGAGCTGGAGAGCCTCGCGCTGCGGCTGCCGCTCTCGCGGCTGCGCGAGCAGTCGGCGGGCCGCGCGCAGCAGCCGACTGCTGTGCACGGCAGGCGCTCCGACGAGGCGGCGGTGGCGTACGCGACGGCGCAGCGCGAGCTGCTGAGCGACGTGTGGCGGCTGTCGCTGTCGCCACCGCGATGGGAGCGCCTCGAGAGCCGCGACGCGGTCAGCGGCGCGTACCCGGCGCGCCGCTACGGCGCGAGCATCTGCGCCTGCGCGAGCCTCGCGGCCTGCGGCACACAGATGCCGATGTACCTGTTTGGCGGGATGAGCCGCGGCAGCGGCGCGCGGCTGAGCTCGTTGCGCGCCGCGCTGCGCCCGTCGGACGAGCTGTGGGCGTTCACGCCCGAGGGGGGTGGGCGGTGGGAGGAGGTGGTGCGGCGCAGCTTCGGCGCGTGGCCGGAGGCGCGCGCCTTCCACACGGCGCTCGTGCGCGCCGACGCGCTGCTGCTGTACGGCGGCGTCAACGTCGGCGGCCACACGCTCTCCGACGTGTGGATCTTCACGCTGCCGAGCCGCGCATGGTCGCTGCTGCGCGCCGTCGTCGACACCAACGCGGCGCCCTTTGTGCGGCGCGCGTGGCACACCGTCGTGCCCACCGACGCCTTCTCGAGCGACGCCCTCGTGTACGGCGGCCTCGAGGGCGGGCTGGCGGCGCAGGTGCACGCCGACCTGATCCGGCTCACGCCGCCGAGCTGCAGCCCCGCATCGCCGCAGGCCGAGCGCGCCGCGGCGTGCATCAACTGCCCGGCGGGCACGGCAGCCCTGCCGCGGCCGCCCGCGCGCGCCAACGGCACCGCCACGGCTGCAGCGAGCCAGCGGGCGACGGACGACTCCGGAGACGACGACGACGACGACGACGACGACGACGACGACGACGACGACGACGACGACGACGACGACGACGACGACGACGCCTCGCGTGGCCAGTGTCGGCCGTGCCCGAAGGGGTGGCTGTCCACGAGGCCGGGCACCGGCGCGTGCCAGCCGTGCCCGCGCGGCACCTTCAGCGGCGCCTACGGCCTCTCGAGCTGGTCGGGCTGCGCGCTCTGCCCCGAGGGCACCGCCTCGTCGCGGTTCGGCGCGTCCAACTGCACGCCCTGCGCCGGGTCCACATGCCCGGCGGGCACGATCGTCGCGGGCAGCACCGCCGCCTGGCCGCGGCTGCACCCGAAGTGGGCGCTGTCCGAGCTCCGCTCCGACAGCTACCCCGAGGTGAGCCAGAGCCAGCAGGAGCGCGAGCTGAGGTCGTCACGGACGCAGACGACCATCACGCTGCTCGGCCTCTTCGGCCTGCTGGGCTTCGGCGCGGCGCTCGCCGCGGCCGGCCTCTTCCGCCCCAAGGCGGCCGAGCACCTGCTCCGCCACGCCGACGTGCCGCCCATCTCGGGCGGGCCGGGCAAGTCGCGCGTCGGCGGCTTCTTCACGATCCTGTACGTGTTCACGTACGTGACGCTCGCCGTCGAGCTGCTGCTGCAGTTCCTCTTCTTCAACTACCAGGTGGCGGGCTTCCTCAGCCCCACCGCCAACAGCCACCTCGAGTCGACGCCGTCGACGCTGCGCGTCAACATGCGGCTGCTCGGCCTCGCGCCCGAGCACTGCCTCAGCAGCGCCGCTTTCGCGCGGCTGCTCCCCAAAGGCGCCGCCGCCGCCGCGGCATCCACCTCGTACGAGGCGTCCGCGCTGCTGGGCGCGAGGGACGGCGCGAAGCTCGAGGTGCACGGCAGCGGCTGCGCCCCGGGCCTCACGCTGCGCAGCGGCGGCGTCGAGCCTGAGCTGGGCGGCGCGCCGCCGCAGCTCAACTGCTCGGCCGCGCCCGACGGCGCGTCGTGCGACGTGCGGTGGGAGTGCTCCGAGTGCTCGATGGCGGGCTCGCAGATCGAGCTGCACCTCGCGCTCGCGTCGCGCTTCGCGATGGCGCACGCGGTCTCGTGGGACGCCGCCGTGACGTGGACGCACAGGCAGCCCGCCTACGGCCGCTCCGAGCTGCGCGGGCTGCTCGTGCCGACCTGCCCCGGCTGCCTGCTGCGCGGCGACGACCCGTCGCGCGTCCAGCTCTCGCTCGTGCCCACCGTGTACGCCAACTCGATCAACGCCACGACGGGGCGCGGCTTCCGGCTGCAGTACGTCTCGTCCAACGTCGGCTCCGAGACGGCGGCCGCCGCCTTCCACGAGGCCGAGCCGGCGATGCACGTCCGCTTCGAGCTGCAGCCCTTCGCGCAGGAGTACGACATCACGGTGACGCAGCTGCAGTCGTTCCTCCAGTTCGTGACCAACCTGATGTCGCTCGGCGCCGGCCTCGCCTTCCTCTGCCGCTTCCTGCTGTGGCTCTACCTGCGCGTCGCGCACACGCACGCGATGAAGATCGGCGTCTCCGCCAAGGGCATGATCGAGACGCAGCGCCAGCGCCGACGCAGCCGCGCCGGCTCGCGCTACCGCCAGGGAGGCAGCTCGTGCTCCGATCTCTCCGCCACCGCGGTCGAGCACTCGGACACGGAGTCGCAGTGCTCGATCCCCGACTCGTGCGTCGTCACCGCGACGGCCTCGCCCTTCGGTCGCTGGTTTGGCGGCCACGCCTCGCGCGGCAGCACCAGCATGAGCAGCGGCCGCCTGCGGTCGCGCGCCGGGGGTGGCCGCGGCTTCCTCGGGCTGTCGCGCGACACGCACACGCTCGGGTTCACCAAGCTCATCGAGGCCGGTTGCGAGGTGGACGACGACAGGGAGGCGATGCACACGCCGCCCGCTGCGAGAGGCCCGCCGCCACCTCGCAACCGCGGCACGGCCCTCCCGTCCCTCCTTCCGACGAGCCCGAGCAGAGGCAACGCGAGCGCGGACCCGGCGACGCGGGCCGATGCCGCCGACACCGCGCAGCCGGCCGCCCAGCGTGCCTCGTCCCAAGAGTCACCCTCCGACCACTGCGCGCGGAGCGACGGCCGGCGCCGCATCTCTGCGCGCGCGCTCGGGGGCGTCGTGCATCATCGCAACCACCGGCGCAACCACACCTGGGGCGGCAACAACTCGTCGCGCCACGTCTGCAACCTCTCGGAGCTGCGAAAGTCGCTCGAGCAGGGTGACCCAGCCCTCCTCCAGGGGGCATCGGCCGATGCCGCCGGCGCACGGCCTCCCGTCGTGCGAAAACGTGTGGCGTCGCGCCCCTCGCCCAGCGCAGCGCCGACCTCCGGGTACGACGGCACAGGCGGCGATGGCGCCGCCTGCAGCGGCGCGCTTCCTGCGTTTGCGGTTCCACCTCCGCTCCTGACGCCAGAGGACGGAGGAGAGCCGTCCTTCGAATGCCCCGGCACGCCACAAGCGTCGTGCTGGTACACCTCCCCGGCGCCCGAGTCGCGCCACGAGCCGCGATTCTCGGCCGCGGCTGACGACGATCTGGGCCACAGAGCCAAGGTGCACCGTCCAGCGCGCGCTTCGCCGCTCTCGTCCTGCAATGCACTGGAGGCGTTGGGTGCCGCGGCAACGGCAGCCGCGCTGCAGAAGGGAAGCGTCTCCCAGCCCGCGCGTTCGCCACTACCGCTCAGCCCACCTTTGCCGAGCACGTCCTTGAAGCGACCCGGGGCAATCCAGCAAGGCGGCGCGACCGACGCGGCTGCGGCCAACATGAGCTGCGTTGGACAGGCGGCGCGACGCTCACTGCTGACTCACCAGCTGGGCGCGATCACGGTGGGCTCCACGCCACCACGGTCGGCCTCGCACCCCGCGTCGCCAATCAGGGGAGCCAAGGGGTCCGCGGAGCGGCCCGCGCCGAACACGCCCGTCGCGCCTGCTGATGTGGGCGCTGCGCTGATTGGGCTCACCGCTTCGGAGGAGGCGGAGCTGCGTGCGCTGCGGCAGCGCGAGGGCGTCGAGGCCATCCGCTTCATCGAGGGCTGCCCACCAAGTAGCACGCCTGCCGTCTCGGCTCCAGCGACACCCGCACGGGGCGTGCTGCCACTGGGTGCATGCTCCGGGCCCGCCACGTGCGCAGCAGCGGCCTTGCCGGCCGCGCCCGTTGCTTCCGCTGCCCGCGCCGCACTCACCGCTCCGGCCGTGCCAGCCACGCTTGCCGCATCAGCTGCCTCTTCAGCGCCGGTCGGTCCTTGCGCAGTGGCTGCCCCGAGCGCGCCTGTTACTCGTGGCGCTGATCAGGCGAGCCAGCCGCCTGCGCAGCAGCAGGGTGGCGTGCCGCCACCCCATCGGAATCTGCAGCTGCCGAGTCTCGGCACAGCGAGAATGCTGGAGGCGATGGTGGAGATGAGCGACGAGGCATCGCAGAGCTCCACCCCCGGCCCGTCTTCGTTCACTGACGGCGTCACTCCGTCCTCGCTTGGCTGCTGCACTCCGACATTCGCCTGCGGTGCTTCTGCGCCGGGCTTGTATCCTCCGCCGCGCACGGAGGGCTTTGACGTGCCGCATGGTGGCACTGTGGGCCCACAACGGCCGTCGAGCTCGGATTCCGGGGAATCTCCGCGGCCGCACAGCCCATCGGAGAGCAGCGTGCCGTCGTCCAGCATCAATGCGCCTGCAGGGCCTCGAGACTGAGGCCGGCCTCGCTCCAAATTCCAATCATCTTCCTGTTCTCCTTCCGTGTACATACGGTACCATTGGCTTGTGCACATGAGGCTGTTTGTTCTAATCTTGGCTTGAGCCGTTTACTAATAAGAAGAGAGAGGGGGTATAGTTGTGAGGCATGAGTTGAGGAAAGCGTGGCCGCCTTTAAATAGCCTAATTGCGCCAAACACAATGGCCTACCGTACCGTCCTACAGGGCGATCGCGCCCTCAGTTTCCAAGCAAGTCGTGAGATTCCGATTGCACCCTTCGCCAAAGTCGACGCCAGCGTATTCGATGGGCACCTGCGTGCCGAAGGAGTCGACTTGGCCAAAGAAGCGAGCCGCCTCGGAGAAGGAGCTGTAAAAGGAGCCGAGGATGCGCCGCGTGCGCGCCAGGTTGAGCATGTCGACCTGCGCAGGCGCACCGAGGCGCGGAGGGCATAGGATCGCAAGCTGAGTCGCGTGGCTGCGTGCGGCGCGTGGGCGGAGCGCAGCAGCGCACCAGCGCCATCTGGATCGAGGCCGCGTCGCGAAAGTCGCAGCGCTCGGCGGCGCACGGGCGCGGCGTGCGCACGATGCGGCCGGGGAACGCCTTCATCAGCCCTGCGTAGGCCTCCTCGGCGTCCGCTGACAGGTAGAAGCGAGCCTCGGCCGGCTCGCGGCGGATGCGCCGCACAAAGTTTGGCCACGAGCCGCGCAGTCGCCACTGCAGTAGGGCCGCCGACTCGTTCGAGCCGTACTCGCGGCTGGCGATCTGGAGCGCGGACTGGCTCGTCACGCCGCTGCTGGCTGGGCGCGGCGCGTCGAAGATCGCGCGCACGTGCAGCCCAAGCATCGAGGTGTCGGCCACCAGCTTCGACTTCACCGCCTTGACCGGCACGAGCGAGCGCAGCTGCGCGCGCGCAAACTCCCAGCCGCCACGGTGGTGGTTGAGCACGAACGCGCTGCGGACGAACAGGTGCCTGTCCATGTCGATGTTGATCCGCGCGTTCTTCTCGCTGCTGTCGTCGCTCTTCATGTACGAGAACGCCTGGAAGAGCGGGTCGTCCATCGCCTCGCCCACAGGCACGGCGTCCTCGAGCAGCGCAAAGGGCAGCGGCTCGGCGAAGAGATTGCGGAACGAGCAGTTGCAGTGCTCGTCCAGCGGCCACACGACGAGCAGCTTTCGCTGCGCCGCCGCCGCGACGGCCATCGCCGACGCCAAAGCACGCAGCCGGTTGCCCAGCCCAAACGCCACGCTGATCACGACGTACTTGTGCTCGCTCTGCCGCACCGCGTTCAGCGCGGAGCTCCAGCCCTGGAGTGCCGCGTCCTGCACCGCCGTGTCTGGAATCGGCAGCCGCTGCCTATACTTGAGGCCGTTGATGTGCCTTCTGACGCGGTGGCACAGCTGGTAGAATGGCAGCATCAGCAGCGCGCAGACAAACATGAAGACCCGTGGCCGCAGCAGCGCCGTCGGTGGGCAGCGAACCACGCCCATTGCCGTGCGAGCTACCGACGAGACGATCCTCAGTTCACGCGCTACCGGTCCGCGTCGGCGACGGGCGCGGCTCAACTCGCGCTGGTCGCTGTAAGGGAGTATCAATACCCAGCGGGGACGCGCACCATAATACCCAACCTCTCGAATAGTTAGCTTACTTCATTACACGCATGTGTGCGGTGGTATGAGCCTTCGGCTATGCACATCCATCTAGACGGTATGTACGTTCTGTCTAGAGGAACGAGGGGAACATTACGTGTAACAACATCGGTATCTTCAGGCGAAGCAACACCAGGGGAGCACACGCCAAGCGCGCGCCTCCACGCTCAAACAACTGCGGAAGCAAACGATGGCCAGTGAGTATCTCGAGTCGATCGTGTCCTCGGCGAGCGCGCTGATCTACGGAGAGGAGCCGGTGCCTCTGCCGTGGTATCTGGGCTGGCAGGTCTTCTTCGTCTTCCACGTATCCAAGATCTTCTGGCAGCCGATGGTCGGCATGCCCAAGTGGTCGCTGCCGCTGCTGTTCACCTTCTTCGTGGTGTCCGGCTTGTATGAGCACTCTCCGGAGCCCGTCGAGTGGGTCGAGCTGCTCGGCCCCGCCATCGTGCCCATCACCGTGGCGGCAAACGTTTCCTTCTGGGTGTCCGCCTTCATGCAGAAGACGCTCAAGTACGTCGTGCCCTGCTTCGTGCTCTTCCTGGCTCACATGTACGTGGGCACGACCGACCTGCTCGTCGAGTCGATGCCGAAGGACCTGCCTACCGCGCATCTCGAGGCGACCAAGACGCTCGTCAACCACGTCGGCGTCTTTGCGGTGCGACGCCCGTCCGCACCTGTGCCTCGCTCCCTCGCCCCGCTGCCATGCGCCTGCTTTGAGCCTGCTCCGCCATGCGCTCCACCAGATGCTCGGCCTCACGGCCTTCGCGCCGTCGGCGGGTGCCAAGTCGAAGGCGGACTGAGGAGCCCACACCCCATCTTCGACGTGGTAGGCGCTCGTCGCGGTCCCTGCCGCCCGCGTCCATTGCTCCAAGATGGAAGCACTCAGCACACCTGGCCGCTGCGGTGTGGCGTATGCTGTGGTCGGAGGGACGCACACTGTATAGTATGAACACGTTTCCCCGGATGAGTAAGATGACGCTAATTTGACGCTGACACGGTGCGGGACAGGCGCATGATGTACTCGTACGCGAGCAGCGTGATCGACGACTGCGGCGTCGATCGGAGGATGTGGGGCAGGATCCCGCGGTAGAAGCCGCGTGCGCCCTCGCCGCGCCAGATGCGCGCGACCGTCGCGGCCGTGCCCTCGACCTGCACGCGGTCGTAGCCGACGACCGGGCTCTGCTGCATGCACGAGCGGACCACCTGGTACGGGTACGTGCCGAGCGTCGCGATCACCTTCGAGCACGTGCCGGCCGCGAGCAGCTCGTGCGAGCCCAGCTGGTTGGTGCCGCCGCCGCTGCCACCACCTCCAGTGCCAGAGCCACCGCCACTGCCGCCACCGCCGTCGTGCTGCCGCGAGCCCTGTCGGCGCACGAGCAGCAGCTTCAGGTTCTCGTAAGAGACAAACTGGATCGAGCTGTGGGAGACCAGCAGGAGGGAGGGGCCGATGCCACGGTACAGCGAGAGCACGCCCTCCTCGCGCACCATGCGCGCCACCGCGTCGAAGCTGCCGCGGTAGTTGTTGCGCATTGCGACCGGCACCAGCTTGCCGGGCAGCGCCTGGCCGGGCAGCGCCTGGCCGCTGGCGCCTCCAGCGGCGGCGACGGACGCCTCGGCAGCGGCGTCGCGCAGCTGCAGCTGCAGCCGCGTCTTGACGGTGAAGATCGGGTGCACCAGCAGCGTCACCACCGTGCCCGCCGCCGTGGCTGCGCCGAGGTAGAGCGCTGAGCCCTCAGCGTGCGGCGCCAGGAGGTCCTTGCACCGCGCGTAAAAGTGCATGTACAGGCCCCACGAGGTCATGTTGCCGAAGATGTTGGGACCCATGCCCTGGTACAGACCGAGCCATCCCTCGAGCGAGACGATGCTGCGGGCCGCGTCGAGCAGTCCGCGGTACACGGGCAGCCTGCGGCTGCTTGCGGCGCTCGCCGCGTCCTGCACCTGCAGCCGCGTCTTGATCAGGTCGAGCGGGTGCAGCAGCGCCGTCGCGATGAAGCCGGCGCCGGCGCCTGCCAGCAGCGTGCCGTCGGAGGCCGAGGGAGGCTTCTGCCTGGTGCTCATCAGAGCAAGAATCGCGCATGCAGATGGAAACTTCTCGGTTGCAGCCTATTTGCGGCGTGCTGATTGCTACAAGCATCGTACTATGTACTAAGGCTGCCTATTCTATGGACAATACAACGTTAGCCCTCGTGGTCGCCGGCTCCACCGTCGGCGCGCTGCTCTGCTGCTGCTGCTGCGGTGTCTGCTGCGTGTGGGGGCGTGCCTTCTCCCGCGGGTGCCGGCACAAGCGCCACGGCAACCCTGACGCGCCGTGCGTGCTGCTCCTCGGCGACTCCATCACCCAAGCCACGATCTCGGCCTCTTTTGGGGACGAGCTGGCCAGGCGATTCCCGTCTCTGAGCTTCGTCAACACGGGCATCAACGGAGACCCCTCGTACCAGGTCCTCTCTCGGCTTCCCGCGTGCTTCGAGCGGCCCGAGGCGAAGAACCTGAAGCTGGCCATCATCCTGGTCGGCACCAACGACACGATCGCCATGCTCCACCCCAAGCTGGCTGGGGCCCTGTACCAGGGCAAGCTCGGACCGTGGGACCCCACGGTCGACATCTACGAGCGCCAGGTGATCGACATGATCGCTATGCTGCAGCAGCGGGGCGCTGAGCAGGTCATCGTCGTGTCGCCGCCACCTCTCGGCGACGTCTTGCCTCCCGCGCCGCCGCCCTCGCACCCGCAGTACGGGCCGCTTTCCCACTTGCCGAATGGTCTGCTCACCGAGCTGGCCGCAGCCGCGAAGCGCGCAGTGGAGACGCCGCGCTGGACGACGCGCGTCACTTACGTCCCGCTCTTCGAGGAGCTCACGGGCCGCATTCCGGCCGCGCTGGCGAGCAGCGGGCGCGAGGCCGAGGCCTTCAACGCCAGGATGGGGCAGCTCGCGAAGGCCGCGGGGTCCGTGCTGCGCCACGCGTGTGGGACGCCGTGGGACGCGCTCTCGAGCAGCGTCTTCACGCACGACGCCATCCATCTGAACGAGCGTGGCTGCGGGGTGCTCGTCGAGCTGCTCTCGCCGCTGCTGGCGCCGCTCAGCGCGACCGCGTCGAGCGCGCAGCCCGGCAGCCAGTCGCTGCCAGACCCTCTTCTGCGGTGATGCTGCATGGTCAAGGGGGATTTTTCGGGGGCCTGTTTTTGTCATATTCAGCTCTTTTTTTGACGATCTATTATAACGTATCATGTCATGCATCTGGCGTGTGGTATCGTAAACGTAATATTGACAAGAGTACACACACAGGCCCGTCACAACGTGGCAGACATCAGAAAATGATTCCTTCCACTTCTCGCGCACATGCGAAACTTCAGGAATAGTGCAGACGCGGCTAAATAGCCTAAATAGCAATTTAATGAGCTGGTCACGCATGGAACCCATGCGTGGGCCACAGCCGCGGATGGCCCGCTGTCCCTCTCTGAGGCGGGAGCAGGGGGGGAAATTGAGGCTTCCGCTTCTTTGTCAGCCAGATGGCGGAAAATTGACGTTTTTGTGTTTCAGGGGGGAAACAAATCTAATGGCCTTCGCGCCCGGGCCCGGACGGGGTCGCCATGTGAGGACCTCGAAGTGATCGACCACCACGGGTGCTGCGGACGCCTCGCGGCTGCAGCGGGAGTGGGCTAGCAGGCTGCGCACGGCGAGTTGCGAAAACGAATAAGCGGTTGTGGAAACGAAGCTGAGACTGTACTGTACTCGTCTTCTCACGTTTCTCTCGTCTTGTTTGTTTACTCGTCTGTCCCTGCAAACCAGCCTTGCACTCGTGGCTGAGCCGTACAGCCCGGGTCAGGTGCGAACGGGAGCTCTACAGGCCGTCTTATACTCCGAAAACCGCGTACCGCGTGCTGGCGCGGC
>Ga0209713_10000575_pt1 | contig 20818 bp, 5 predicted proteins | sample ArcOceMetagenome_3_FD_187444 | JGI IMG/M metagenome (GOLD analysis project Ga0209713, IMG submission 187444) | Marine eukaryotic phytoplankton communities from Arctic Ocean - Arctic Ocean- Svalbard ARC20M Metagenome (SPAdes) (version 2) | ecosystem: Environmental > Aquatic > Marine > Oceanic... | reverse complement strand
GTGTGTGTGTGTGTGTGTGTGTGTGTGTGTGTGTGTGTTTGTATGTGTGTGCGTGTGTGCGTGTGTGTGGGTGTGTGTGCACCTCCATAGATGCGTGCTCCAAGCGCCCGAAAAGTATAGGTGTGTGTGTGTGTGTGTGTGTGTGTGTGTGTGTTTGTATGTGTGTAATGACACAGGGCGTAAAGTCGCCCCATAAACCCGCGCGCGATCCTTCGCAGACAGAAAAATAAGTATTGTGCTAGTAACGCCAGCAAAGACAAAGACAAAGGATATGTTGAATATGGCAGACGAGAACAACAGAGGGCGCAGTCGCACTCCACGAACCTGCGCGCGCTCCTCCGCAGAGAGGTCCATTCCGCGCAAGTCCGAGCAGGATGCGGGCATGCCATTTTCCAGCACATCCTTCTTGAACTTTTTCACAAACTCCTTGGATTTGGTGCTTTTCCGCGCGCGTAGGCGCTTCTCGAGCTCCTCGCGCTGCGCCCTCTCCTGCTGTGAGACGGCCATGGCGTGCAACCGCTTGTTCTGCTCGTGCTCTTCGAAGAGATCTTGCACTTCTGGCGTCTGCTCGCGTCTCGACGGGGTATTGCGGCGATCGAGGGGAATGTCGAGAGAGTCTTGTCCCATCTGCTGGCGGCGTGCGGCGGCGCGCGTTGAAATTTCCAGACGCTTGAGGTCATACTCTTCGCGCTCCTTGCGCAATTGTTCCTCGAGCTCTTCCTGCCAGAAATTCTCAAAAAGTCAGCGCTCTACAAGATTTGCAACAACAACTCTCTATGGAAGGTACGTTTGAGAATCTGTGCCTCCATGCGCTGCAGCTCCGCATCCATCTGCGCCTTGACCTGCTGTGCATGGAGCATAATCTTCTCTGCGCGCTTGGCCTTCTCCTCCTCTGCCTTGCGAACCTTATCCTCGGGCTCATCAAAAGGCAACTTCGAGCCTTCCTGCAACGCCATTACCTCCTGCTCCTGCTGCGTCTCAAGAGCAGCGAGCTCAGTCTTCTGGTTGGCCGAGAGCTGCGCTTCAGCCTCGGCCGTGTCAGCGTCGGCGGGCAGCGAGACCATCTCCCGCGAGAATTCACGCGTTTGGCGGGCGCGCATTTCAACCATCTCCTGCTCGTGCATGGTGCGGAGCAGGCCCACCGCCTCCTCAATTTTGCCGTCGGCCACCATGCTGCGCAGCTCGGCAAATGCCGACGCCTTCTTCTTTCGCGACATTACCTCTTCCAAGTCGTGCCCTGATTTCTCAGCCTGTGAGAGCTCCTCGCGCTGCCGCTGCCGCACCTGCGCCTGTTTCTTGCGCTTTCGCGCCTCGAGCTTCTTCCGCAGAATCTCCTCGTCTGCCGACTTGCGGTTTTTCGCCTCCTGCTCACAACCTCCTGTTAGCTCCGCACAGGCACAACACGGCACAGAAAGCATGCCAGGCAGCGAAGGCGGATGCGCACAGATCCAAGATGATGGATACCAAACGCCAGCCACCAGACACATCTACACACCTTTTCCATCTGGTTCATCTTGGTCTCGTGCATGTCAAGAAGCATCTTCCGCTCGTCCTCCGATGATGCCTGCGTCTTGAGCAACATCTCCTGCTCCATCTTCTGTTTTTGCTTTTCAAGCTGCTGCATCTTACGATCTTGCTCAGCCTTTATCTTTGCCTCAAATGCCTCAGCGTCGCGCTTCATCTCGACCTCCAGCCTCAGCCGTTCTTCCTCTTGCTTTGCAATCAGCTCATGCTTCAGCTGCTCCTGCGCCTCAACAGCCGCTTTCAGTTCCTCCTCAAACTTTGCGTTCTGCCCTTCGAGCTTGTGGCTGAAATCTTCGGCAGCCGCCTTTGTGCTGGCGTCATTCATGTCTTCGTCCTCTCCCTCCTCATTTGGCGCCGCGCCGATAGCGAGATCAACCTCGTTGACCTGCTCAAGCATCTGGCAAATATTCTCACAAGTCAGTGCACTAGTACATAGACCGTATAACGCCACTATAGAGCTGACTTTTCATAATGTGTGCCTTGCTCTGCAGCGCGAGATCGTGCTTCTGCTGCAGCCCCTTGGCGCGTTTCGCCTTCTTCTTCAACAGCTTGTCCTGCAGCAGCTGCTCCTGTCGCATCTTCTCCATTTCGGCATTCTGTTGCATGCTTCGAATCCTGTCCTCGGCATCATTAATCAGCCGCTCCCTTTCGGCCGCGCTATTCGACGATTTCGCCGCGGCCTGCTCTGCCGCTTTCCGCTCTTCCATCTGCTTACGCTCGAGCTCGGCGGCAATGTCCTGCTCGATGCGCGCCAGCTCGCGCTCCCTTTCAGCCTCAAGTTCCATTTTTATCCGAGCCTCCTCTTTCGAGCGCTCAGCTTGCTGCTCCTCTTCAAACTTGGCCAGTTCTTCCACTTTCTCTTTCTCCAGCTGCTCTGCCTTCTCCTTGTGCTCTTTCTTTGCCTTGAGTCGCTCCGCCTTTTTGCCCTTACGCTTTTCCAATTGCGCCTTGAGATCCAGCTCCTGCTTCTCCTTTTCCTTGCCCATATATCCTTCAAGTCTCTTGACGCTTTCCTCATGCTGCCGAATCATCTCTTCTCTGTCTGCGGTGCCGACCTCGACGGATACCGCCGCCCTGAGAGATGCAAGTTACAAAAAAACCCTTTCCATTGGCAAAAGAGACCCAATGTAAACATGCAGCGACAAAAAAGAGACCAACTGCCAGCACGCAACTTCAGCACACCTGAGCTTGTCCTGAAGCCGGTCAGCCTCCTCTGCCAGCAGCTTGTCCGTCTGTGCCTGCATTTGCGCGCGCAGTGCCTCCAGCTCCTCCTCTTCCTTTTGCTTGAAGTGCTCCTCCAGCGCGCGGGCTTGGTCCTCGAACGAGGGCTTGGCCTTTTCGACGGATTTGTTGTCGCCTGCTTGAACTCCCCATCCTGCATCAATTGCGCTGCCCTGCTCTCCGCCTCCGCCGCGCGACGGTGCAGACTTGGCTAGCAGCTCTCGTTCCTGCCAAGACCCCCATGTCTCAGCTGCAGTGTGAGTTTGCTGCCAAAATCAAGCATTGTGACCGCAGGCACCAACGGGGTTCGTGCTGCGATGCAAGACAATCGCACAGCATCGCACGCAGCAGGGAATCCTGCGGCGACCTTTGCGTTGTCTTTTTCGACTTTGTGCAGCTTTTTCGCGCGCCGTGCTGAGAGCTGCTGTTCCAGCATTGACTGCTGTCGCGCGGCTCCCATCGATAGCTGATCGCGTGGTCACAGGAAACGAGGGTCAGTCGCCACTCTACAAGCATCATGGAATGAATATATTAAGTTAGAGGGCACTTGGTACCTGAGCTTCAATCGCTTTTAACTTCAGCTCGTGCTGTTTCGAAGTGAGGCAAACCAAGTCAGCATGGTGGTGCAATGAACCTGAGCCAACAAAATCGACAATTCAACAGTGCAGCACAAACCAGACCTTTTCGATCATGGCTGCCCGGTCTTCAGGGGTCAGCGCGTCGTCGCTAAGCTTTTCCCTACAACAATCAGAAATCAAAGTCAAAATTGCACGCCTGCATCCATATATACACACACTTACATGTACATTTAGCACGCACACGTACATGTAGATATGAGAACCTGAAACGATCCTCCTGAGAAGCTTTTAGCGCCTGCAGGCGATCTGAATGCTCCTCTTGAATAGCTTGATTGAGATCCTGAGCTTCCTCTGCGAGTTCTTCCGCAACCTGTATGATCCTCAACACGTTAGCGGTACGTGACAGATGATATTGGTTCGGAGATTCGCATTGAGGGTTTTGAGAGCAGTCAGCACACGCCAATGCTTCATTGGTTTGAGATTTAGGGATTAGAGTCGAGGCTGATTGGCACGCGACGTCCCACAAAAAGCAAAATGGCAGACTGCAAGGATACACTAATCCGTCATTCTTTTTCGAACGTCAGCCTGTTTGCTGTTTCACGAACTTGACGAACCTCTGCCGCATCCTCCTCCTGCCGAATCATGAGATTCAATTGCTGCTTGATCATCGCCAGCTCTTTGTCAGCTGCGTTCCGGTCCTCCTGTGCCGACGCTATGGTTGCCACCTGCACAAAAGGCGTTTTCCCATAAGCGTCAAAATGCAAGGGTAAGTGAAGGAAGAGCTGCTCTGAGAATATGCGTGCCTTGATCACGCACGCTTTCAGTGCGCGTGACATGGCGACGGTCCCATGGATGCGGGAGCGAGCGTCAGGCACAATAAGAGCTCGGCCAGCACAGCACGCGCGCCATGGAGCACAGCCTCACTTGCTCCTTGTGCAGCTTTTGTTGCGCTTTCTTTCGGCCGTTTCGGCGGTCCTCGAGCCTTTTCTCGAGGTCTTGGTCGGCCTTACATTTGTCTATCGCCTGGCGTGCCGTGATCGCAGCCATGCTGAGCTCGTGCTGCTGAAGCAGCTTGTCACGCGCTGCCCTGTCGTTGCCACTCACCTTTAGACTCTCCTTCAGCGCAGCTTCCTGCAATTTTGAGTCCGACTCAAGCAGCATGGCGTATTCGGCGCGCAACTCTACTGCTGCCGAGCTGGCTTCTTGTTGCGCCTCAAGTTCGAGCGCTGCTGCCGCTGCAGAGTGCTCGACCTTGAGCTGCATCTCAACAGCGATTTTGAGCGCATTATCTGTTTGTGCGGGATCCGCTAGAAGGGCCAACTCCTTGGCCATCATGTCTGCATGCTCACCTTCGAGACGCTTCTTCTTGCGCGCGGCCATCTGCTCCTTGAGCTGCCGCATCTGGCGTTCCTTGTCAACATGTTGCTTCTTTTCTAGCTCGCGCTGCGCACGCTGGTGCGCCTCGAGAATGACTTTCCGCTGCGCCTCATCAGAGGTGCCATCGAGCTTCGTCAGGAGCTCCTCATGCAGGGCGGCGTCTTGCATGGCATTGGATTGCAAGATTTCCTTCTGAATCTTGACCTTCTCTGCCGCCTCCTCATCGTCGAGGGCCTGGGACAGGCGCCTGGTCAGCGCAGCATGACGCTGCAACGCGCTGTTCTTCATATCCTCAGCACTCGCCGCTCCGTCGAGGCGCACGGAGTCTGCCATGAGCAACGCATCACCCTGCGCCCTTTGTGCGTTGAGCAAAGCCAGCTTGTTTGCACGGCGTTCCTCAAGGCGCTTTTGCAGATCAGCATCTGCTTTGCCTTTGGCAGCGGCACTCCTCGCCGCCGTCTCCGCCATCTTGACTTCGTGTTCCTTGATGAGGCGCTCACGAGCCGCTGGATCGTCCACTTCGAGAAGGGCCCTGGCGAAGGCTTCTTCTCCTTGCAAGCGCTCAGAGTCGGCGTGCGCCTTGTGCTGGACGTTTCTTGCTGCAATATCAGCGGCATCCTGCATCCGCAGAGCCATCTCCATACGCCCTTGCTCAAAGTCATGATGCACCTGTGCTGTAGCTGACTCCCCGACTTTCTGTGCAGCTTTATGCTGCTTAGGGTCGTCGAGCAGGCCCAGTTCCCGCTCAGCGCTCTTCGCTTGTTCACGTCTGCGGTGAATTTTCCTGGCGGCCAGCTTCCCCTCAAGCTCGCGTGCCGCTCGCTGCCTCTCAGTCTCCTGGCGCCTTCGCAGATCCTCCATGAGCTTGCTGTGATGGTCAAGCAGCCGCGAACGCTCTCTCTCGTCCGTTGCCAAGTCCAGCTTTGCCAAAAAATCCTCTTCAAGCACTGCGACCTGCTTGCCATGCACCATTTCGAGGGCATGCTGCTGCGCTAACCTCTCGGCTGCGGCCTGGTCTTGCTGGGCCTTGGCTAGGCGTGCTGCATCTTTTTCGTGTCGGTCTTTTGCGAGAGACTTGAGTTCTGCAACACTTTTTGGTGGATCTAAGATCAAGTTACCCTTCGTCCCCATCTTCCTCAAGGTAGCAATCCTGCCGAGCTTATTCTTTGCATCACCCCATGCTTTCTTGGCCTTGAGCTTCGACGCGGTTTCGCGCAGCGTCTGCACCTTGCGTGACTTTGCGTCATCATTGTGCCTCTCCATCTCTGCCGCCTTGTGATTCAGCTCCTGTTGTATCTTGGCGTCGATGCGGTGAACCTTGAGATCATACTGCGCCAGCATCTGGTCCTCAGCATCGGGGCCGAGTACCTCCTTCTGTGCAAGCATATCATCCAAAAAGCACTGTTGTTCTTGCGTCACAGCATCAATGCTCTTTTGCATATACTCCATCTTCAGTTTCTGCAGGATTGCTTCCAGCTCTTCCTCCATGCCAGCCTGCAGCTGATGAACGGTGCGGTCTAAGGAGGTGGCGTCGCCACTCTCAATGAGGGAATGAAGAGTCCTCTCGCGCCGTTGCTTCTGCTTCATTTTGCGCATGCAGCGATTGACACTCTCAAGTTGCACAGCTTCGAAGTGCTTCCGCTGACGCGTCTGCTCCTGTTCTAGCAGTTGCATGATTAACGCCTCTTTTTGTCCTAAAGCTTCGAGCAAGAGCGCTTTACCGTTTTGACTTAGCGCTTCGTCATTGAAGATTTCTTCGGCGCTCGTCTTGATCCTAGCAGCTGTTTGATCGCGTGATTTTCGTATGCTGCTGACAGTATCCCTATACTGTTGCTCTGCTGCTTTCGTGAGCGCATCGAACGCTTGCGTCGTCTCTTCTTCGTCATCCTTGCGGTGGTTCTCTGATAACTTGTGCAGCCTGTCGCAATGCTTCTGCACCTCGTCTGCTGATTCAATCTTTCGCTTTTCATCTCTTTCGGCACTGTCGGCCTTGATTACTGCTTTGACGATTTTTTCTTCTGGTCCTGCAACATCTTCATCGTCAGAAGGCGTCTCTTCTACTAAGATCTCCTGAGTACCAGCCGTTCTCTGGACATGATTTTCGTCGATAGCAGTGGCGGGCTTTGGGTTGGTGTTCAAATTCTGCTCGGATGGCACAGCCCCGGCTACAAATGGTACAGCGCCGGCTGGGGCTGCAGAAGAATTCGCGGAAAGCACATTTTCTATCGCACCAGACACTGATGTGGCACTCAAGAGCTGCTTCAAGAGATCGGCGACCAGCTTGCTGTCAAGGTGGCCGATGAGGGCTGGGTTGTCATTCGAAAGGACGCGCAGATTCGTTTCGGCGTGCGCGTGATACGTGCCAGCATCCCGGCGAACGCCTGAGATCGGAACAATATTGCCACTGAAAGGATCTTTCATCTGCCCGCAGATGGTAGCAGACACTTGGCGACCAGACAAAGGATCGATTACAGTACAGCCCAACGGCTCGTACAGGCCCGTTTCTTCGTCGAGTTCCAGATCGAGAATCTGAACATCAGATTTGGAACTTTCCTCATACATGAAGCACCCAATCAAAATAGGCAACACGCGCTCAGTGATTGGGTCAATCATTTCACCCTTTTTGCCTCCGGTTGCTGCCAAATCATACATGGCATGGTGTTGATCACGGACGAGAATGTACCGATCTAGTGTGACCTGATTGAGAGCAGATCGAACTTGCTGAAAAGCTTCAAATTTTTCCTGAGCGTCCCTTCCTATGGATTGCATTTTGCGGCCAAAATCTGCAGTTGCTGCTTCTTGACGCAGGCTGGGCGTTGACCTTACGCTGGAGTCTTTCAGTAAAATCGCTTGCTGCTCCAAAGTATCGAGCACTTGAAGTAGTCTTGCATCTTCAGCTTCTCGAAGGATGGTATCATAGTCATCGCCTACCGCAAGCGTGCGGGATGGATTGAACGGATCAGCGATACACCGAGATACCTTGCATGGAGAACCACTGAACTCATTTCTCAATGGCGCTCCAAACACCATGGCAATCTCACTTCCATCGTTATCATCCAAATATTTTGCCCCGATCGGGACGAGCAATCCCGATTCCTCATCAATTCTGACCCCCAGTATCACTAAAACGTCCCTGGATTCAGGGTCATGCATGATGTCGCCGATTCGAATGGGTTTCATTAGTCGCGTCTCAGGATCAAGCATACTGCCACCAACCGCAACAATCTCGTTTGTTCTGAGATCATGTGTGACGCCGAGGACGGGAACACACAGACCCGTATGATGGTCGAGCATATCTCTGTTTTTGGTCAGAGGCAGCCCTTTTTCCTCCTCCGGCACCAAGCGCGCATACAAGGCTTCCGCTGACGGATAGCAATTTCCTCCCTCAGACATGCGATTCACGATATACGGCACGGCTGCACTTAATACGTCGGCGGAAATCGCCTGGTTCCAGACGAAGAGTTCTCCATCTGGATGGAAAAACACGTTGCCTTCCATCGGCAATATCTTACCGGAGGTAGGATGGACGCAGCAAAACGGCGGCACCGAAACAGTGTGGTGCCCGCCATACATCATTTCAGCTCCGAGCGTTGGAACCATAAGACCCGTCAAATTATCGACTTGAACAAGGCCCTCTGCACACTTCAAGATGGCGTTGTCGTCAAAGATTACCTTGCGCTCAACTGGTTTCCGCGATCTGTCAAGTAGAATTGCACCATCGCCGAATGTCAGCTGGGACCGCTGCTCACGATGTTCGTCAACGCTTGCGCGAAGTTTTCTAATGCACTCTTGCGCATCTGACAAGCTGTTTTCATCTATCAAGGACGCCGACGGCGCATCTGCATTGTGTGCTAGTGCAGTGATTGCATTCCAAGCCTGGTCTAGCACAGCAGCCTCCTCCACCCTCCACCTTGAACCCTCTTCCGTCAGATCCAAACACCATTCAAACATGGGCAGGGCATTTGCGCCCAACTCTTTGCGACGAATGAGCTCGCGCTCAATTTCTCGCTGCCTCCGCTCGGCGCGCTTGACGTTTTCGGTTGAGAACCCACTTTTGCTGTGCTTGTCGACCAGGGTGCGCAGAGTGACAGTCTCCCGGGTCACCTTGTCGTAGAATTCCCTTACGTCATGCTTCTGCTGCGTGAGCTGCTCAGCCATCAAATGCGTCTGATCCTGAAGCTTATCAAACAGCATTTGCACGTTGAACCCCTCAAGGTCCACGTAACCGGCACCCAGGTCATCTGCATCGTCCAAACCCAAGCCGCCAAGCCCATCTTCGACGCCAGATTCCAAGCCCTTTCTTACCTTCTCTTGCTGGTGTGCAAGGCCGTGGAAGTCTTCGAATTGCCCGAGCTTCCGATACGTGGGCCTGGCTGCCGAGCCTTTGCCCCATCCTTGGGTTCTTCGGACGTATAAACCAAGCAAAATCAAGAAAAACGAACCACCCATTGAAACACCTATCCCCATGATCAGGCCGTAATTAGGGGCAATCATTTGAGCCTGCTCCTCATTGGAGGCGGGAAATGACTTGAGAAGATCAGCTGTCAATGGTTGGATTGAATTGGTTGCGAAGGCCCTTGGGCAATCCACGATGGGATCAACAACACCGATAACGGTTTCTTTCGTCTTGTCTCCGGCGTCTCTGAAGGTATAAACGCCAGGCTGGTCGAATATATGGTAAAAGGAGGTGACAGGATAACCCTTCTTGACGTTCTGTGCCAGGGCGGCAAAAGCGCCAAAATCAAAAGTCGGATTGGTGTTAAAGAGAGAATCCGTCACAAATTCTGGATAGTGATCAACGCCGTTTGCAGATGTGATACTCCACATGATGCCTTGCCCCTCCTTGATACACACAAGAGGAGACTGAACACCCACCACCTCGGAATCGTCCACAACTGCGGCGCGCAAGCGAGATTTTCGGCGACCAAAACTGTGAGTTTGGGCGTTGGTCTCAGACGCAGAATTGTCACGGTGGTGGAATGCCGTTGGTCCAGCCAGTAAGGCACCGGTTAGTGCAGCATTTCTCAACTCGAACTTGTCAAGATGATGGTTTGCAGAGCGTCTAGACGTGGAAGCAGTATCTTTGACACATAACCCATCAGCGTCGTTGGTACACGGCAGCATGCCCATTTCATCGAAGAGTGCGGCTGGCGCATCCAAGACACCACTGAACCCGTCAGGCGAACTTCCAATGAATTGCGCGTCGGCACTCTCAGACGGAACCGACGCCATGCCGGGCACCAGATAGGTTTTTGAGCCCTCGGAATCGGTGATCGTGAGCACGGTGTTGTCTGCAGCGTCCGATCCAAGCTTGTACGTCTTCTCAGCTGAGATCTGATTTGGATCTGCGCATTTGGGGTTTTTGCTACCGACAGGACATTCGCAACTGCACACCACAGCTGATCCAATCACATCATCAATCTGTATTCTTTCCGCTTTCGGGGTCTGGAAGGCGGGGCAACTGGCATTACATACATCTACCCCATTCAGGCAATAGCATGGCGGAGACAGACATGAGGAATCGCCGCAAGCGTCAACGCAATCCCCCAATTGACTGCGAAATTGTATGTCGCTACAGCGCTTCATGACTCGAGGCTCGCAATCGAGAATGCCATCCAAAGCGGCCTCGTCTGGATTCGGCGCGCCGACCCCATTATATATTGTGAAGCCTGCTTTGCATCGGCAGGCACTGTCAAAAGAATGGAAGACACGATTCGCTCCCTTGCACTGACACGCCAGACTGTCTTCGGTTGATACTGCACTCCCGCCACATGGGAGGCAGGAAGGTTGCCCTGCGAGATCGTTGAAAGAGTTGCGAGGGCAGGTTGCGCAAGCCTGGATGCTTGCTTGACCAGCGTCCGGATTGAAAGTTCCAGCGGGACACTGCGATGGCGCGTAGCTTCCGTTACTGGCGTATGATCCTGCAGGGCATACTTCGCCGCGGTCGACACTTACATTCTGGGGGTCGCCTCTCGTTGTGTTTCCGTAGCAAAGGTAGCCCGAAAAGCAAACTCCGCACGACAGGCGCCTTGGATCCGCGCCGAAAGTGCCCCTTGGGCAGGGCGTGCACGCTACTGCAATGCTCGTGCGATCGATGGTCATGTTCTCGTATGCATACATGCCGATTGGGCAAAGCTTTGGCATAGTCGATCTATTAGGTGACCAAGTGCCTGCCGGGCTCTGGGAAGGGAATCTGCTGCCACCAGCACACCACGTCCCTGCGGGACACGGGGTACCAGACGTTGAGTTGCCTGCACAATAAAAACCTCCTTCGCACAATTTTGGGAATGCTGAGCCGGTACTGCATTCAAAACCCGGCGGACACGGTAATGGGACCGTGGTCCCATTAGGGCAGTACCGTCCAGCATCGCACGACGAGCAGCCGGATGCGTCATATCCACCAACCGTATCACGGTAGGTGCCACCAGGGCACGGGATGGCTGGTCCAAATCCTGGAAGGCAAAAATGGCCTGCAGGACATATTGTTTGGCGTTCTGAGTGCTTGTCAGGGCAGTGATACCCTCGAAACGTTGCATCTCCCGTCTGCAAGTCCTCTCCACACGCAATGCACGCGGAGGATGACGTTTGAGATTCAACTGGCTGGTAGGTACCAGGAGGGCACGGGACCGGCAAGGAGTACACTCCACACTCTGATGCTGGTGTGCAGTTCCTCAGAGGATTATCGGCCGAAGGCCGCTGGCCCGGACAGTAAAAGCCTTTTCCGCAAGGTTTCGCTATGATGCTTCCAGCTGCACACATCTGGCCTGCAGAGCAGTGGATGCAATCACAGATGTGTTTTGCCGGAAAGGTAGAATCTGTTTTGGACAGTCTCGTGCCCGCGGGACAGGCAATCGGCATTGGCGTGCCCTCGGGGCAGTACGAGCCCTCGGGGCAAAACCCGTTCGGCACAGACTGACCGCCACTGACAATCACAGTCTGGTTGGGGCACGCCGACATTGATCCAGGACTGGCACAGTTGGAACGGAGACTGCATATGTATCCGGCCAAACACTTCCCCTTGATTCTACCGTTCGAACAGTATCTGCCAGCGGGGCACGGCATGCAATCTTGAGGACCGGCCAAATTCACTGAATTTCCGTAATGACCGATGCCACACGGCTTCGGAAGTTGGCCCTCCTCGCAGTAGTAGTTTTCGGGGCATGGTGCGGTCGCACTTGAATACCCTGCGCCTGCAAAGGGCTGGGCACACGAAAACCCGGAGGGGCACAAGAAGCATTCAGACGACATTTCGTTAGGCTGATAGAGAGCACAGGATTGAGGGTGCCCTTGAAGGGCTACGCCGTCTGGCTGCTCAATGTAACAGCATGCTTTAGGATTCGTTGTGCCCTCTTCACACTTGTGGCCGCGAGGGCACCTGAATTCATCTGGTTCCGCAACGACAGAGCCCACGCTGATAGACGTTGTCTTGATATCGCTGACGATGGCGCACCAGCCGGGCTTTTGGAATTTTAAAAGGACTTCAACAACATCTCGAGTTCCAGAAGGTGACGGACAATAGTAGCCCTTTGCGCACATAAATGCATCGCCAGCTGACATGGCCTCATCAGGGCAAAACCTCCCTGCTGGACACGGCAGACAATTTGACAGGCTGCCCGCCATTGTTGCTGTCGAGTAGGTCCCATATGGGCAGGGTTGCGGCTTGGCCGACCCTTCAGGGCAGAAATGGCCTTGAAAACACGTGGTAGACTCTGGTGCTGACACGACATTCCCACCAGCGCAAAAGTAGCCGGCGAGACACAGACCCGTCGGTTGATCGATACCCGGTGATCCACAGTACATTCCCGGGGGACAGGAGTAGCATTGTGCCTCCGTCCACAGCCCTGTCAAATTCCCGAATGTTGAACGTGGGCATGGGATGGGCGCATGCGCATCTGCAAGAGGGCAAAAAAACCCCTTGGGGCATTTTCTGACCGTTGATCTAGGTGCGTCAGCATAGTAACCTTTAGGCACTGGCACGCAGAAGTCTTTTCCCTTGTCAGGCTGGTAAGTCCCCGCGCTGCAATTTATTGACTGATTGGTCCCGGCAGGGCAGAACGTACCCCGAGGACACAGGTCTCCTTGACCAGAGCCAGCAAGCGGCCGCGGGGTGCTTGAACCGCCGGAGCAGTAGTAGCCCTGTTCGCACATGCCAAAAACTGCATCCGTCGCTGCCTCACAGATACTGAAGTCTGTCGAGTCTTTGCAGATAATTCTGGACCGATGATATTCGACAGACGTCAGAACGGTGCCGTTGGCATCGACTTCACTTGTGTAAATTCCCGAGCCCAAAGAAACGAGCCCTGTGACGGTGCTGTAAAAGCCAGGTCGCACCAGTGTGCAAGCAGGAGCGCCGAGAGATCTCGAGTAAGTGCCTGCCCGACAAGGTGTGGGCCAAGGGGAGCCCTCAGGACACGAATGACCTTTTGGGCAGATCGTTTCTGGCGGATCCCTTCGCTCGGCTCCAGCGAGACAATAGAACCCTGGACTGCACGGGCCACTTGGTGAGGCAAGGTAGGTGGCATTACAATGGAATCCTCGCGGACAGATCAAACAATCAGATATGTTGATGGACCCATTGCGCGGGTTGTAATAACCAGGCATACAAGGATATGGTGCCGCCAAACCAGGACTGCAGTAGCCGCCTGCTTCACACATAACAGCACCACCATCCGGCCTGTCGGTAAAACCAGGCGGATCTACTTGACGATCGAATGTGGAAACACCGGGACAGAAAATACCCTCCAAACAATCTTTGCACGACGTCTTCCCATGATTATCTTGGTACTGTGTCGGAGGGCACGGAGTGGGCTGAACACTCCCTTCAAGGCAAAAATGCCCTCTCGGACAGATGCGATTTGGATCAGTGCCTCTGTAGCTTGAAGCAGGACAGAAGTACCCAGCAGGACACATGATCTGACTCCCGAGACACGATGTTCCAATACTCCCCGTGCAAGCACCCCCTGCAGCAGCGGGACAAAACACACCGGCCGGGCACTGTATACAATCTTCCGCGCTCTTGTATCCGGAGCTGTCGCTCGAAGACCCTTTCGGACACCGTGTGGGCTGTATGGATGCCTCAGCACAGTAGTCGCCTAACGGGCACTCACGTGCCCTCAAATCTGTGTTGCCATATCCCTCACAGTAGTACCCTGCCTCACATGGGCCTGCGATTGCCGATAATCCAGGCTGATCGCAGTAGTGGCCCGGCGGACAAGAGATGGGCGCACTCGAACCTTCCGGACAGTAAGCGCCAGCAGGACATGTGCCGCCACAGGGGCCTGGGACTCTGGCCTGTTCACTCTGACAGTCACTGGTTTGACACTCTACCGTTCGCGCATCGCATGTCGAGGCAGAGGCATCTCCAGCACCACCGCTGCACCACGAGCCCGCAGCGCATGCACCGCTTGGCTGGCTCAAGCCCACATCGCCGCAGTACATGCCGGCTGGACAGTGCTGGCACTGGGCGATGCTGGCCAGTCCAGTGTTGTTGCTGAATGTGCCTCGCGGGCAGCGTGCATCACCGAGACTGACAACACCCGCTGTGCAATAATGACCCACAGGACATGATAAATCTAGACCATCACTCACTCCTTGACAAGCAGGCATTAACCCAACCATAAATATGTCCCAATCGCCCGCGGACGAGAGACCGGCCAGAGCGCCGGCTGTAGATCCCACGACTGAAATGTCGAGAACTGATGCGCTGATCCCGGCGTTGTCCTCTATTTCTGTTGACCCTATCATGCGAGTCCACATATGGGTCCCGGATGGCGAGTACATCGACACAAAAAGGTCGTGCAATCCCATGCCAGCATGATCAGAGCGCGGCAATCGAACTTCTGACACCCCAACCACGTATACATTTCCCAGCTCATCAGTATCCACAGACTGGCCTCGATCCTCCCGTGACGTACCCCACACCCGGGTCCACAGCAACTCGCCGCTCGGACTAAACTTGACCAGGAAAGCATCGTAATCTCCGTTTGAGATGGCGCCCATGAACGAGACTTTGCTTGTCGGCGAATCTTCATAACCAAGGAACCCTGTCAGATAGACATATCCAAAGGGATCGACGGTGATTCCCCGGACCATGTCGCGTGCCTGCGATCCTAGCATTCTTGTCCACAGCTTTTGTCCTGTGTGATCGAACTTGATGACGAAAACGTCCTCCTCTTTCACCCACTTTTTGTCGTCGAGGGAACTCAGAGCGAATCCGGTAACATATCCTTCACCGCTACCGCTTACGGCGATGCCTCGAGGAGCTTCATACGGTTTCAAACCTAGATCCATTGGACTGGGCCAAAGTTCTGTTTTATTATTAGTATCTAGTTTTGACACAATTGAAAACCCCAGCTCGGAGGTTTGAGCGAGGTAAAGGTAGTTCGAAGTTGCCGAAATCGACATTGTACCATGTACTGCTTGACTGCCGACGTCTTGAAACCAAAATTGGGTGCCACGACCATCAAGCTTGATCACCTTGCCAAACGCGACATCGTGCCCATATCCATTTGCTTGCATCATGCGCAGGGCAACAAAAATGTTTCCCGACTCATCGATGGTGATGTCATCTGCATAATCATCACCTGATGCCCCGAACATCTTGACCCACAGAATTTCGCCATAAGGATCGGTCTTCATCACGAACGCGTCGGATCCTCCAGCATTCGCTACGTCAGGGTCTAAGGAGCCATACGTGTGACCCGCAATCAAATGATTTCCAGCAAAATCTCGGACGAGGTTGTGCGACCCTTCGTGCGAAACACGCTCCTCCCTGTTAGATCCATACATGGACTGAAACTTTTGGCAGCCATCTTCCAGACTAGCACATGGATGCAGGCCTGCAGTGGCATAGAAACTGCCATTTGCAAAGTCTACCACACCTCCCGGCAAGCAAGCGAATCCATCCGGACATGTCTGACATATGGACTGCGCGGACTCGATGTTGTACGTTCCGGGACCACAAGGCTGTGGTACGGAATCACCTCCAGCGCAGTATGTTCCCGGTGGACAGGGAACAGGAAGTTGAGTTCCCTCGATGCAGTAATGACCTCGGGGACATGACATGACCTTCCTTTGACCTGTCAAAGATGCTACATCCACGAGATCCGAGGGAGAAACTGCCCCGCTCTGGCAAACGACGCCTGGAGAGCACTTTCCAGTCGGAAATTTCAATCCAATCGACGCGCAATAGGCGCCAGGGGCACATGAAATGCACTCCTTTGCTTCTCTTAGGCCCATTCCATCGTTGTATGTCCCCGCTGGGCATGGCTCTGGGGACAAAGCATTTTCAGGACAGAAATGACCTGACGGGCAAGGTGGCGCAATGCTAGTCCCGGGCTGATGGCAAGATGTACCCTCTGGACATCCAGAGCACGTGACCACGCCCTCTACTGGAGCATGCGTTCCACGGGGACAAGGGGTCGGAAGATGTTGGCCTGACGAGCAGTAGTGTCCAACAGGACAAGGCACGGCAACGTCTTGTGATACAGCGAGTGTAAAGTCGAAGCGGCAATAGTAACCCTCAGGGCACGCCTTACAAGACACTTGGCCACGTTGGTCCTGATAGAATCCAGGAAGACAACGTATAGGAACAGGATTGTTTCCATCACAGGAATGAGACTTGGGGCAGATATACGCAGACGGCAGACCGTCCGACATGCCAGCAGGGCAGTAGTATCCCGCAGCACACGCATGCACGTTACCCTCCGTCATGTTCTCAACCGGGCAATAGTACCCCGCCGTGCAAGGGAGGCAATTCGAGATGTTTCTGTTCCTCGTCTCCCCCGAAAAGGTGCCGCGCGGACACGCGCGCGGTTCAATCGTCCCCTCCGGACAGAAGAAGCCCGCCGGACACGGCCCCCGCCCCGGGTAGCTCCCATCCGGTCTGGCAACGCCTCCGCTTGCTCCGCCGTCTGCGCTTGAGCAGTAGTACCCTGCGCTGCAAGCCCCAGACACTTGATACAGCCCTTCCACCCCACAATAGTACCCCGGAGGGCACGGCGTCGGTGAGCCCGAGGCCTCGGGACAAAACGACCCCATCGGACACCTCCCCCCACAGCTCTGACCCGGCACACGTGCCCGCAGATGCTCGCAGCTCGGCGTGTCACAGGCTGCCGTCCTCGTATCGCACATCGCAGCCTGCGAATCCGCCGCCCCCCCACTGCAATAGTACCCTTCATCGCAAGCCCCCGTGGGTTCCGTCAGCCCCACGTCGGCGCAATACATTCCCGCTGGACAGCTCAAGCACTGCGAGATGTTGGCAAACCCTGTGTGGTTGCTGTACGTCCCACCTGGACACCTGCCGTCCTCCAGATTCACCAGCCCCTCCGGGCAAAAGTGCCCAACAGGACATACAAAGTCCGCACCGTCACTCACCACCTCACACGCTACCACCGTGCCCCCCGCTGCCACAAACTCCGCTAATCTCTCTGCACTGGATTGGAGCAAGCTTGAGGAGTAATGCTCTAGAACCTGATCCCGAGAACATCCGGATAGCCCCATCGATGCATAAAACGTCCCGTTTGCGTAGTCCACCACCCCCGATGGGCTGCAAATGAACCCCGCCGGACACGGTGCACAACTCGACTGCATCGCCTCAAGGTTGTACGTCCCAGGCTTGCACGGCCACGGCAGAGAGTTGTTCCCGCTGCAATACGTCCCAGGGGGACACGGCATCGGCACGTGCGTGCCCTCAATACAGTAGTGCCCACCCGGACACAGAATCACCCGACGCGTCCCTGCCGCAATCACCTCCTCCACCTCCCCAAACGAATCCGTCGCACCAGCCTCGCAGAAGTACCCCGCCAGACACTCCCCCGTCGGTTCCTGCAGCCCCACTGTCGCGCAGTACTTGCCAGGTGCGCACAGCACACACTCGGACGCGTCGCGTAGACCCGTCTGGTTGCCGTAGGTGCCCATCGGACAGGGCTCCGGCGATGAGTTGTTGGCCCCGCAAAAGAACCCCGCTGGGCAGATGCTCGACGCCACTGTCCCGGGCTGCTCGCATGTATATCGCTCAGGGCAGGCCTGACAGTAAGGCAGACCTTGGTGCCCAGCAAGCAACCCCCTGGGACATGGCTCAGGGTGAGCAGAGCCAAGCTCGCAGTAATGCCCCAGCGGGCACACCACCGTGCCGTTGGGATCCGACGCTGAAAGGGTTCCTGGGCAGTAGAATCCTGCAACACACGTCTTGCAATTCGCATGTCCAATCTCATCCTGATATAGCCCCGCAGCGCATGGCACGGGCTCGGCATTGCTACCTGGGCACGAGTGACCAATCCAACACTGATGTTCGGCTGGCGATGCTGATACCATTCCAGCAGGGCAGTAGCATCCCGCAGCACACGCATGCACGTTACCCTCCGTCATGTTCTCAACCGGGCAATAGTACCCCGCCGTGCAAGGGAGGCAATTCGAGATGTTTCTGTTCCTCGTCTCCCCCGAAAAGGTGCCGCGCGGACACGCGCGCGGTTCAATCGTCCCCTCCGGACAGAAGAAGCCCGCCGGACACGGCCCCCGCCCCGGGTAGCTCCCATCCGGTCTGGCAACGCCTCCGCTTGCTCCGCCGTCTGCGCTTGAGCAGTAGTACCCTGCGCTGCAAGCCCCAGACACTTGATACAGCCCTTCCACCCCACAATAGTACCCCGGAGGGCACGGCGTCGGTGAGCCCGAGGCCTCGGGACAAAACGACCCCATCGGACACCTCCCCCCACAGCTCTGACCCGGCACACGTGCCCGCAGATGCTCGCAGCTCGGCGTGTCACAGGCTGCCGTCCTCGTATCGCACATCGCAGCCTGCGAATCCGCCGCCCCCCCACTGCAATAGTACCCTTCATCGCAAGCCCCCGTGGGTTCCGTCAGCCCCACGTCGGCGCAATACATTCCCGCTGGACAGCTCAAGCACTGCGAGATGTTGGCAAACCCTGTGTGGTTGCTGTACGTCCCACCTGGACACCTGCCGTCCTCCAGATTCACCAGCCCCTCCGGGCAAAAGTGCCCAACAGGACATACAAAGTCCGCACCGTCACTCACCACCTCACACGCTACCACCGTGCCCCCCGCTGCCACAAACTCCGCTAATCTCTCTGCACTGGATTGGAGCAAGCTTGAGGAGTAATGCTCTAGAACCTGATCCCGAGAACATCCGGATAGCCCCATCGATGCATAAAACGTCCCGTTTGCGTAGTCCACCACCCCCGATGGGCTGCAAATGAACCCCGCCGGACACGGTGCACAACTCGACTGCATCGCCTCAAGGTTGTACGTCCCAGGCTTGCACGGCCACGGCAGAGAGTTGTTCCCGCTGCAATACGTCCCAGGGGGACACGGCATCGGCACGTGCGTGCCCTCAATACAGTAGTGCCCACCCGGACACAGAATCACCCGACGCGTCCCTGCCGCAATCACCTCCTCCACCTCCCCAAACGAATCCGTCGCACCAGCCTCGCAGAAGTACCCCGCCAGACACTCCCCCGTCGGTTCCTGCAGCCCCACTGTCGCGCAGTACTTGCCAGGTGCGCACAGCACACACTCGGACGCGTCGCGTAGACCCGTCTGGTTGCCGTAGGTGCCCATCGGACAGGGCTCCGGCGATGAGTTGTTGGCCCCGCAAAAGAACCCCGCTGGGCAGACCTTCGGATGAACAGTGCCTGTGAGATCACACGTGAAACGTTCCAAGCATGCCTCGCACGAAGATCTCCCTGTCTCGTCTTGGAATGTGCCCACGTCGCAAGAAACTGGATGAGGATCAGACCCATCGCAAAAATGACCATGGGTACACGTCAACGAGTGATCCTCCCACATGCCAGCAGGGCAGTAGTATCCCGCAGCACACGCATGCACGTTACCCTCCGTCATGTTCTCAACCGGGCAATAGTACCCCGCCGTGCAAGGGAGGCAATTCGAGATGTTTCTGTTCCTCGTCTCCCCCGAAAAGGTGCCGCGCGGACACGCGCGCGGTTCAATCGTCCCCTCCGGACAGAAGAAGCCCGCCGGACACGGCCCCCGCCCCGGGTAGCTCCCATCCGGTCTGGCAACGCCTCCGCTTGCTCCGCCGTCTGCGCTTGAGCAGTAGTACCCTGCGCTGCAAGCCCCAGACACTTGATACAGCCCTTCCACCCCACAATAGTACCCCGGAGGGCACGGCGTCGGTGAGCCCGAGGCCTCGGGACAAAACGACCCCATCGGACACCTCCCCCCACAGCTCTGACCCGGCACACGTGCCCGCAGATGCTCGCAGCTCGGCGTGTCACAGGCTGCCGTCCTCGTATCGCACATCGCAGCCTGCGAATCCGCCGCCCCCCCACTGCAATAGTACCCTTCATCGCAAGCCCCCGTGGGTTCCGTCAGCCCCACGTCGGCGCAATACATTCCCGCTGGACAGCTCAAGCACTGCGAGATGTTGGCAAACCCTGTGTGGTTGCTGTACGTCCCACCTGGACACCTGCCGTCCTCCAGATTCACCAGCCCCTCCGGGCAAAAGTGCCCAACAGGACATACAAAGTCCGCACCGTCACTCACCACCTCACACGCTACCACCGTGCCCCCCGCTGCCACAAACTCCGCTAATCTCTCTGCACTGGATTGGAGCAAGCTTGAGGAGTAATGCTCTAGAACCTGATCCCGAGAACATCCGGATAGCCCCATCGATGCATAAAACGTCCCGTTTGCGTAGTCCACCACCCCCGATGGGCTGCAAATGAACCCCGCCGGACACGGTGCACAACTCGACTGCATCGCCTCAAGGTTGTACGTCCCAGGCTTGCACGGCCACGGCAGAGAGTTGTTCCCGCTGCAATACGTCCCAGGGGGACACGGCATCGGCACGTGCGTGCCCTCAATACAGTAGTGCCCACCCGGACACAGAATCACCCGACGCGTCCCTGCCGCAATCACCTCCTCCACCTCCCCAAACGAATCCGTCGCACCAGCCTCGCAGAAGTACCCCGCCAGACACTCCCCCGTCGGTTCCTGCAGCCCCACTGTCGCGCAGTACTTGCCAGGTGCGCACAGCACACACTCGGACGCGTCGCGTAGACCCGTCTGGTTGCCGTAGGTGCCCATCGGACAGGGCTCCGGCGATGAGTTGTTGGCCCCGCAAAAGAACCCCGCTGGGCAGA
>Ga0209713_10000574_pt1 | contig 20827 bp, 2 predicted proteins | sample ArcOceMetagenome_3_FD_187444 | JGI IMG/M metagenome (GOLD analysis project Ga0209713, IMG submission 187444) | Marine eukaryotic phytoplankton communities from Arctic Ocean - Arctic Ocean- Svalbard ARC20M Metagenome (SPAdes) (version 2) | ecosystem: Environmental > Aquatic > Marine > Oceanic... | reverse complement strand
GGTGATAAGCTGATAACTTGCACCCGCGAGCGCTCGTCATTGACCTAACTCTCAGCCCGCCTTTCTTGACCCCACATCAAAAGAATGACAACAAGCAAGCAGGGAAGGAACGAACCAGCATCCCGCTGCGCTCACGCGGGCGGCGCGGGGGAAAACCACCGCAGGGTGCAGAAATAGCAGAGGCGTTGACGCTGTTGAGCCGGTTGCTCATCGCCATCGTCGGAGCTGAACAATGCAGCCGAACCGCCCGGCGTCGGCATCGCTTCACCCGGCGAACGCGACGCGTGGTCGTATCCGACCCGAGTCGGCGGGCCGCGTGCGTCCGCAGTCGGCTGGCATCAACCCGGAGCCGCCGCCGCCCGGGATGGGCATGGACGTGTCGGAGCGTGTCGAGTATGTCAGTGGCGGCGGCAGCCAGCAGCCCTTCCAGCCGAGCGGCAGCGGCAGCTTCGCTGGCACGGGCGACCTGGTGCGCAACGTGCGTGGCCGGCCCACCTCCGCCCGCTCCAACCTGTCGGAGCTCTCCGAGCGAGGCGTCAACTCGGAGAACACCAAGGCCTTCAAGGGCCTGCACGAGGCCAGGAGCGAGGGCGCGTGGCTCGAGGCCAAGTTCCAGCGCTCGGGCCACGCGGCGCCCGCCGAGGGCGAGATGACCATCGTCATCGAGTACTGCTACAACAGCCGCGAGACGCAGATCTCGACGTGGCACAGCGAGCAGCGCTACCACGAGGAGGCCGAGCTGGTGCGGCAGTACGTGCTGCACTACTGCCCGGAGGCGCGCATCTTCATCGTGCCGTCCGACTTTCGCACGGCCACCTCCTTCCACCGCGGCGGCGAGGCGCGTCTCGGCGCCTTCGAGATCGACGCGCGCATCCGCGTCGACGGCGAGCTCGTCAGCGTCAACCTCTGGTCCAAGCTCAACACGAGGCTGTGGCCCGTGTGGCCCGACTGGCAGGACAACCTGCGGCAGCTGCTGCCCGTGTTCGAGCTGCTGATCCGGCCGTGCGCCGAGTACGACGACGGCTCGATCAAGTACATCGAGGGCGTGAGCGCGACGCTGCTCAACTACGACGGCTCGAAGCAGGTCGCGCACGGCCCCGTCGGCGCGAGCGGGCTGCACGTGCGGCTGATGCGCGGCACGTACACGATCAAGATCCCCGAGACGACCAACTACTTTGCCGAGAGCGCCAAGCTTGAGCTGGCGCGTGTGCCCGCGCCGAGCAGCGAGGGGGCCGTCGAGCTGAAGGTGCCTCTGTTCGCCAAGCCCAAGCTGACGGCCAAGGTGGCGCTCGGCATCGACGCGAGTGGCGTGCTGCGGTACACCGACGCGACGCTCGACGACGTGGTGATCACCGCCAAGGACCAGAAGACGGGCGAGCTCCTCTACCAGGGGCCGCCGCCTCGGCCGGGCGAGCCGCTCAACATCGACCTCATGACGTACAAGGGCCGCATCGGCCTGCCCAAGGACGGCCTCGCCGCCTCGCTGAAGCCGCGGCCGGCGCTCGGCGGGCCGAGCCGCACGTCGCTCCCGCCCCAGGCGTGGGTCGAGGCGGAGGGCGAGGAGGCCGACGCGGTGGCGGCCGCCGCCGCGGCCGAGGCCAGCGCGCTGGGCGACGGCTGGCTGATCAACGTCGAGGCGTCGCTGCCGCGCCACCCCAACGCCCCGCTCGACCCGGCGCTCGCGTCGCACACGGTGCGGCTGCTCAAGGGCGGCGCGCCCGAGGTGCCGCTGCAGCTCGCGCGCGAGACGCGGCCGGTGCTCGTGAGCGTCTCGACGCCCGAGGCCTTCACCGACCGCTGGTGCCGCGGGCTGCGCATCCCGCCCGTGCCGATCACGGTGCGGCACGTCAAGGACCCGAACAACGTCGTCTGCGTCGGCGAGGCCGTCGTGTCGCCCCTCCGCTCGCCGGACGACCCGGTGGCGGCGGTGCTGAGGCTGCCGCAGCCGCTCGTGCTCAACGAGACGTATGCAATCCTGGCCGCCGCGACGGCGATGACGCGGCAGGCGGCCGAGACGCTGACGGTGCGCGGCGGCGACGGCGAGCTCAAGCTGGTGCTGATGCCCGAGCGCGCCGTCGCCGGCGTGAGCCTGCGCTGGTCGGTGGCGAGCGTCGGGCAGGGCCACTGGGCCGACCGGCTGCCGCTGCCCGAGGGCTTCGTGTACAACATCTACCACCGCGAGACGGAGGCGCTCGTGCTGACGGGCACCTTCAACCCGACGCTCGGCCAGGGCAGCGGCGGCGGCGCCAACTCCAAGGAGGGCGTGACCGAGCTCAACGGCGAGGGCGCGCTCTTCGTCGGCGAGGCGTACCTGCTCGAGGTGCTCGCCGAGGCGGGCGTGCAGGCGACGCAGCAGGTCTTCACGCTCGACGGCGAGGCGGGCGCGCGCGTCACGATCGACGTGCCGCTGCGCCGCGCCGTCACGACCGTCCAGCTCAAGGCGCGCTCCGACCTGGCCAACTCGGGCCACTGGGCGGCGCCGCTGCTGCTGCCGCCGTCGATCGCCTTCACGATCGTGCACGCCGGGATGGACGTGCCGGTCGGCGACCCGACCTACTACACCGACGGCCAGGGCAACGCGCTGCTCGCCGGGCAGGACGCGCTCTTCGTCAACCAGCGCTACAAGGTGCGCGTCGCCGGCTCGGCGACGGTGCAGGCGGGCGAGTACGAGTTCGTCGCGACGGAGGGCGTCACCAACGTCGAGCTGACGCTGCGCCGCCAGACGGTCGACGTGCGCGTGCAGCTGCGCTCGGCGTACGGCGGCACCGAGCACTGGGCGAGCTCGCTCTCGCTGCCGACGGGCGTCACGCTGCGCGTCAAGCACAAGAAGCTCGGCGCGATGGTGCTCTCGTGCGCCGCCGACGGGCAGGGCGGCGCGACGCTCGGCGGGCCGGCGGGCCTCTTCGTCGGCGAGACGTACACGCTCGAGGCGCCCGCGGCGGCGCAGCTCAAGGCGGCGTCGGTCGACTTCACCATCGCCGCGGCGGCCGCGCAGACGCAGACGCAGACGCAGGTGGTGCCGCTCGTCGTCGAGCGCGCGACGGCCGACGTGACGCTCGCGATGCGCATCCAGCAGCCGTCGGGCTCGGCGCACGCTTACGCCGCGCTGCTCGCCGCGCCGGCGGGCGTGCGCTACGCCGTGACGCACAAGCGGCTGCAGCGCGAGGTGGCGTCGGGCTACACCGACCAGGTCGCCAAGGCGGTGCTGCGCCGCAAGGGCACCCTCTTCGTCGGCGAGGAGTACGAGGTGAGCGCCGAGGGCGGCAACGGCATCCAGGCGGCGACGCGCGGCTTCGTCGTCGCCGCGCACCACACCGAGGTGGCGCTCGCCGTCGCGCGCTCGCGCGCCCACCTCGAGTTCGAGATGGTCTCGGCGCTCGCCGGCTCGGCGCACTGGGGCGCGTCGCTGCCGCTGCCCAACGACATCGGCTACGAGGTGCGCCACACGGGCTCCGGCTCGCTCATCTTCTCGGGCGTCGCCAACCCGGCGCCGCCGATCGACAGCCAGGTCCTCGCGTCGTTCAACCGGCACGACCGCGACGCGTCGGGCGAGCTCGACCGGCGCGAGGTGCTGCTCGCGCTGCACGACCTCGGCGTGCGCGCGTCCGAGGCGCACGTCAGCGAGGCCATCCGCCAGTTCGACGCGTCGGCCGACGGCATGCTGCAGAAGAGCGAGTTCAACCAGCTCTACGCCGCGCTGCGCGCCTTCAACGAGGCGGGCGGCGGCGAGGTGGGCGCCTTCGCCGTCGGCGGCGGCGCGCACACGTCGGTGCGCGGCACCGTCGACGGCGAGAAGGCGGGGCTGTACGTGGGCGAGGGGTACACGCTGGTCGTGCCGTCGACCGAGCTCTTCGACGAGAGCAGCGTCGACTTTGTCGTGGCCGAGGCGGGCCGGCAGACGGCGTCGATCCTGCAGCTGCGCCGCGCGGCCGCCGACGTCGACGTGGCGCTGCGCTCGTCGCACGCCGGCACGCCGCACTGGTCGGCGCCGCTGCCGCTGCCGGGCGGCGTCCCGTTCCGCATCGTCCACTCGCGCCTTGGCCTCGTCGTGACGGGCGGCACCACCGACGGCGAGTCGCGCGCCGCGCTGCCGGCGGCGAGCGGCGCGCTGCTCGTCTCCGAGCTGTACACGATCCAGGTCGACACGACCGACGCCTACCGGATGGACAGCGCCGACGGCGCCACCTTCAGGGTGAGCGGCCGCAAGTCGACCGTCTCGCTGCCGATGGCGCGGCAGACGGGCGTCGTCGAGCTCGCGTGCCGCTCCGCCAAGAGCGGCACCGCGCACTGGTCGGCGCCGCTGCCGATCCCCGACGGCATCTCCTTCAACGTCTACCACAAGCAGCTCGCGTGCGTCGTCGCCAACGGCGCCACGGCGGCGCGCGGCGGCTGCGTCATCGACGCGGCCGAGGCGCTCTTCGTCGGCGAGGCGTACGTGCTCGAGGTGCCCGCGTCGGCGCACGTGCGCGCCACCAGCCGCGAGTTTGTCGTGAGCGCGGCGCCGCAGCAGCTGCCGGTGCTCATCGAGCGCGCGAGCGGGCAGGTGATGGTGCACATCGCCTCGAGCGAGGCGTCGCTCGCGACGCTGCCCGGGCTGCAGATCTCGCTCCGCCACAAGGAGCTCGGGCTGCTCGTGGCGCCGCCGCTCGCGCTCGGCGGCGACCGCGCCGAGCTGCTCGGCGACGACGCGCTGCTCGTCGGGCAGACGTACGTCCTCGAGGTGAGCGACCACCCCGCCATCAACCCGTGCGCGACCGAGTTCACCGTGCAGTCGCACCCGGTGCGCGTCGAGCTGATGCTCGAGCGCGCCGCCGCCGCCGTCACGCTCGTCTTCCGCGCCGCCTCCGGCGACGGCCGCCCCGCGCCGATCGGCTTCGAGAACGAGCCGCCCACGGCGCAGCGGCCGGGCAGCGCCGCGGCGGCGCGCACGCCGGGCACGCCGAGCCGCCGCAAGGGCGGCAGCGGCAGCACCAAGAGCCTCGGCAAGTTTGGCAGCACGGCCGACCTCGCCGCCAGCCGCGGCGGACACGACGCCGGCATCACGCCGCACTGGGCGGCGGGGCTCAGCCTGCCCGCCGGCATCCGCTTCGAGGTGCGCCACAAGCAGACCGACCAGCTCGTCGCGAGCGGCCAGACGCGCACGGCGGAGGAGGCGCCCAAGGTGGCGCTGCAGAGCGGCCGCCTCTTCGCCGAGGAGGCCTACGTGCTGCACGTGCTGCCGGGCGACTTTGTCGATGCGTCGAGCTGCGAGTTCCTCGCGCGCGGCGACGGCGAGTCGCAGGAGGTGACGCTGATGGTCAGGCGCGTCGCCGGCGCCGTCTCGGCCTCGTTCGTCTCGTACGAGTTTGGCTCCAACCACTGGGCGTCGTCGCTGCAGCTGCCGCCCGACGTGCGCTTCGAGGTGCGCCACAAGGCGACGTCCGCCCTCGCCTTCAGCGGCGGCGGCGGCCCGACCAACAAGGTCGCGCTGCCGTCGGCGGGCGTGCTCTTCGTCGGCGAGACCTTCGTGCTGCAGGCGCTCTCGTCGCGGCTGCTGCGCGGCGCCGCGTGCGAGTTCACGGCGCGCTCGGTGCCGCAGCAGATCGAGCTGGCGCTCGAGCGCGGCATCGGCGACGTCTCGCTCTCGCTGCGCGCCGCCGACGCGCGGCCGCTCCCGCCGGGCATCCCGTTCCAGGTGTGGCACCAGCAGCTGCAGTGCGTCGTGTGCGAGGGGCGCACGACGCTCGCCGCCTCGGAGGTGCCGTGCGACCCGTGGTTTGTCAACCAGGGCGCGCTGTACGTCGGCGAGAGCTACGTGCTCGCGGTGCCGGCCGGCCACGGCTGGAAGACGACGGCGGTCTCCTTCACGGTGGGCGACGTCGGCCTCGTGCAGCTCGAGCTGGCGCGCGAGGAGGGGCGCGCCACGCTGCACCTCACCAACGCCAAGAGCGGCACCGGCCACTGGTCGGAGCAGCTGGCGCTGCCGCGCGAGCTGCTCGTCCTCGTGCGCCGCGCCGGCGAGGACGAGAAGGCGGGCCGCGCGCTCGTGCCAGAGGTGGCCGAGAAGGCGGTGCGCGCGTCGGTCGACGTCGCGGCGGGCGGCACGGTGCTGCTCGCGCACGAGCGCTACGTGCTCGAGCTGCAGCCGTCGGACGCGGTGCTGCGCGCGGCGGCCGAGCTGAAGCTCGGCTCGAGCTCGTCGCCCGGCTCCGTCGAGCTGCGCGTGCCGCGCGCGTGGAAGCCGGCGGTCGTCGTCCTCCTCTCGACGGCCGACGGCATCGCGCTGCCGAGCGGGCTGCACGTGCGCGCCGTGCACGCGGCGCTGCAGGTGTCGGTCGCCGCCGAGACGACGCGCGTCTCCGACATCGAGGTGCGCTGCACGCTGCAGACGCCCGAGGCCTTCTTCGTCGGCGAGGAGTACGAGATCCGCGTCGACGCCGGCCACGGCGTCGCCGAGGCCTTCCAGCTCTTCACGGTCGCCACGTCGATCGTCGGCAAGTCGGCCGACGTCGTGCTCAACCTCGGCCGCGCCACCGGCGAGCTGAGCGTGCGCCTCTTCCCCGCGCGCCTCGGCACCGACCACTGGGCGGCCAACCTGCCGCTGCCGCCGCAGCAGCTCGAGGTGCTGCAGACCGGCCAGCTCGTCGCGTCGACGACCGTCACGTGGCTCGCCAACCAGCCCAACGTCGTCTCGAAGCTGTCGGCGCTCGCGAGCCTCTTCGTCGGCCAGCAGTACACGGTGCGCGTCATCGAGTCAGAGTCGGTGCTGCCCGTCACGCTGCCCGTCGCCGTCGAGCACTACGCGCAGGAGCTGCCGCTGCCGCTCTCGCGCGTGTGGAAGCGCGCGCGCGTCACGCTGCGCTCGCGGCAGGAGCTGCCGATCCCCTTTGGCGTGCGCGTGCAGGTGCGCCACAAGGGGCTCGGCTGCATCGTCGCGTCCGCCACCACCGGCGAGGAGGAGGCGCAGGAGTACGAGCGGCAGCTCGAGTCGGCGCAGGCGGCGCAGCGCGCCGCCGCGTCGACGGCGCAGGCCGACCAGGCCGTCGGCAAGATCGCGACCTTCATGCAGGGCAGGGAGGTCTACTTTGCGGGCGCCGGCGACGACGACGGCGCGGCGCCGGCGCAGCTCTCGTGGTCGGTCGACCACCCCAAGCCCGCGTACGCCGCGCAGAACGCCGCGACGCTCGACGGCATCGCTGCCATCCTCACCGAGTTCGACACCATCGTGCTCGAGGTGCGCGGCGAGACGGGCCACGCCGACCACGCGCCCGAGAAGGTGGCCAAGTACTATGGGATGCACGCGACCAAGGACGTCCAGGCCATCATGGACCGGCTCGCCAAGCAGCGCGCCACCGCGTGCGTCGCGGCGCTCGTCGAGCGCGGCGTGCCGCAGGAGCGGCTGTACGTCACGTACCAGGGCCGCGCCGGCGGCGTGCGCACCGACTTCATCCCGCGCTCGATGAAGGACTCGGCGGCGCGCGCGGCGGGCGCGGCGGCGCGGCTCGAGGCGCTCAAGGCCGAGCTGGGCGGCGTGCGCTTCCACGCGGCCAACGAGCTCGGCATGCCGTCGGCGACGCAGTTCTGGTCGGTCGACCACCTCGACGCGGGCGCGCGCGCCGCCAACTACGCCGTGCTGCGCGCCGTCGTGGCGATCATGCTCGACCACCCCGAGCTGCGGCTCGAGGTGAACGCCGCGACGAACGCGCGCGCCGAGATGCCGCCGGCGACGCCGGGCGACGCGATCCGCGCGCCCGACGCGCTGTGCTCGCGCTTCAACCTGCACGCGCTCGAGGCGGAGCTCGTCGTCGACCGCCTCGCGCAGATGCGCGTCGAGTCGCTGATGCGCTCGCTCATCGAGCTCGGCCTGCCGGAGCCGCAGGTGCTCGGCACCTTTGACGGCAGCGCCGACGAGGCGCGCACCACCTTCGGCGCGCGCACCACCTCGTGGCGCGACGCGCAGCAGGAGGCGGCGCGCCGCGCCGAGGAGGTGCCGCGCTCGGGCACCGAGGCGGCGGCGCACGACCTGCGCCCCGGGCAGGAGCGGCTGCGCGCGCTGCTCGCGCCGGGCTCGCTCGCGTGGAACACGCCGGCCGAGGCGGCCAAGGCGATCGAGCAGAGCTGGGAGGTCGCGCACCGCTCGCCCGACGCGTCGGCGGCCAACGCGTCGCTGCTCGACGGCCTGGCGGCGCTGCTCTTCGAGTTCCCGCACGCGATGCTCGTCGTGCACGTCGAGACGCCCAAGAGCAGCGCCGCGCCGCCCGTGCTCGCCAGCCACTTTGGGCTCAGCGCCAAGAAGGAGGCGGTCGCCATCTACGACGAGCTCGCGCGCCGCCGCGGCGCCGCGGTCGTCGGCGCGCTCGCGCAGCGCGGCGTGCCGGCGGCGCGCGTCTCGCACACCGCCCGGGGCGCCGGCGGCGCCGTCCACGCCGAGTTCGACCTGGTGCCGCTGCCCGCCGGGCCGCCCGCGCTGCAGCGGCGCGCGACGTCGATGCTGCTCGAGGGGCAGAAGCTGGCGCGCATCACGCGCTCGACGTCGGTGATGCTCGGCCGCGGCGCGCGCGGCTCGCAGTACGTCAACGTCAACAAGCCGACGTCGACGTCGGCGTGGATCAGCACGCCCGACGCGCTCTTCGTCGGCGAGAAGTACGTGCTCGAGTCGGTGCCGCAGCCGGCCATCGGCGTGCCGCGCTGCACGCTCGACTTCCAGATGCCCGCCCACGACGAGGAGCTCGAGCTGTTCCTCGAGCGGCCGACGGGCGACATCAACCTGCAGCTCGTCTACCGCAAGGCCAACACGCCGCACTGGTCGGCGCCGCTCCAGCTGCCGAGGTCGGCGACGATCCGCGTCCGCCACGCGACCGTCGGCGTCGTGCTGCCCGAGACGCCGCTCGAGGCGGGCGCCGAGGGCGGCGCGCTCACGCTCGGCAACGCGTCGCACCTCTCGCTCGCCGTGCTGCGCTACTCGCTGCGCTCGCAGCTCTTCGTCGGCGAGACGTACACGCTCGAGGTGCTCGAGAGCGCCGAGCTGCACGCGGCGACGGTCGAGTTCACCGTCGACGAGCCCAAGGGGCCGCAGACGGTGCAGGTCCTCGTCGACCGCAAGTGGCGCGACGTGACGGTGCGGCTGCGCCACGCGCGCGGCGCGGCGGGCGAGGTGCACGAGCTGCCCGCCGGCATCTCGGTGCGCGCGCGCCACGACGTCGTCGGCGTCGAGACGACGAGCGGCGTGACGCCGGCGGGCGGCGTGCAGGCCACGTGCCACCTCAACGGCGCCGAGGCGCTCTACGTCGGCCAGCCGTACACGCTGCTCGTCGAGGCGGGCTCGGGCCTCACCGTCATCTCCGACGGCAGCCTCGTCGTCAAGAGCGGCACGACCGACGACGTCGTCGACCTCATCGTCGACCGCGCGTGCGGCGAGGTCGAGATCCGGCTGCACAACGCGCTCGACGGCTCGGGCCACTGGGCGGAGGCGCTGCCGCTCCCCGAGAAGGTCTCGATGGTCATCCGCGACAAGCTGTCGCTCTCGACGGTCAAGGTGCGCACCGCCTCCGCCGAGATCAGGGACGCGACGCAGCAGGCGCAGCAGGCGCAGCAGCGCACCGTCGCCGCGCAGACCTTCAACCTCACGACGGGCGTCGCGCCGTGGGTGCTCGCCGCGACGCACGGCCGCTTCAAGGCGGGCCGCGCGCCCACGTGCGGCGGCCACGCGCTCTGGTACAAGGCGCAGGCGCCCGCCAGGTGGCTCGGCTCCGACAAGAACGACTGGCCGCCGGGCGACACGACCTTCGAGCTGAGCTTCGAGGTGAGCGACCCCAGCGCCGCCCACTTCGAGCTGCCGTACTGCGTCGACAACTCGGTCAAGCTGGCGACGCTCAACGGGCGGCCGATCGACCACGGCACGTCGCAGGCCTTCCAGAAGTTTGGCGGCGCGTCCACGATCCGCGCGAGCGGCGCGTCGGTCTTCGTGCTCGGCAGCAACGTGCTGCGCGTCACGATCGCCAACGGCGGCACGTCGCCCAACCCGATGGGCTTCTACGCCAAGGGCGTCGCCACCGTCGCCTCGCCGACGACCGTCGCGGCGGGGCCGGTCAAGATCATGGGCGCCGTCATCAAGCGCGAGTCGCAGCTGTACGTGCAGCGCACGTACGTCGTCGAGCTCGAGGACACCGAGCTGCTGCTGCCCGCCTCGCTCGAGTTCACCGTGCAGGACGGCCGCTCGGTCGTCGTGCTGCCCGTGCAGCGCGCCGTCGGCCCCGCCAACGCGCTGCTGCGCACCTTGGGCGCCGGCACCAGCCACTGGGCCGCGACGCTGCCGCTGCCCGAGGCCTTCTCGTTCCGCGTCGTGCACAAGCAGCTCGGCGCGGTCGTGCACGAGGCCGAGGTGCGCCAGCCCACCAACGCGCGCACCAACAGCGAGTCGGTCGAGCTGCCGATGCCGCGCAACCTCTTCGTCGGCGAGACGTACACGCTCGAGGCGGGCTACCAGGGCGCCGCGGCGGCCGCCGCGGCGCAGGCCGAGGTCAAGCGCTTCATGGTGGGCAAGAGGGTGGAGTTCAACGGCGCGGGCGACCGCAACCTGCCCAACATCGAGCAGTCGTGGAGCATCTCGATCCTCAACGAGCCCTCCAAGCTGCAGATGAACATGGACATCCTCGACGGCATCGTCCAGATCATGGGGCAGTTCCAGCTGGTGCGCTTCCGCATCCACGGCGAGACGGGCACCGCCGACCGCGCGCCCGAGCGGCTCGCGCGCTTCTACGGCCTGCACGAGACCAACGACGTGCAGGCCATCATGGACCACCTCGCCGAGAACCGCGCCAAGGCGTGCATGGACGCGCTCATCCAGCGCGGCATCGACCCGTCGCGGCTGTACGTCACCTTCAAGGCGCGCACCGGCAACATCATCACCGACTTTGTGCCCGAGGTGACGCCCGACCCTATCTCCGGCCTCGTGCACTGCCACACCGACTGGGTGGTGCGCAAGCTGCGCACGAGCCCCGAGCTGCGCCTCGAGCGCGCGTCGACCGACGTGCGCGTCCAGTTCCGCGGCCTGCACCCCGAGCCGTCGCACTGGTCCAACCACCTCAAGATGCCGTCGGGGCTGCGCGTCGCGCTGCGCCACGTCGGCCTCGACGTCGAGGTGGCGGCGGGCGTCGTCGCCGACGGCCAGTGCTTCCTCTCGGGCTCGGGCCACATCATCGCGCGCGAGGAGTACCACCTGTCCGTCGAGCGCGGCGCGTACACCGACGCCGCCGAGGAGCTGGTCGTGCCGCCGCCCGGCGCGATGGCGGCGATCCTGCGCGTCGGCTGGCAGGCGCGGCTGGTGCGCTTCGCGCTCGTCGCCGTCGACAAGCAGGTCTCCAAGGCGGCGCAGGCCGCCGAGGCGCTCGCGCGCGTGCGCGCCTTCATGGAGGAGAACGACGTCTTCTTCAACGGCGCGGGCGAGCCCAACCTGCCGACGGTCGCGCAGGCGTGGGCCATCGACCACCTCGACGCCCCCAAGCGCGAGGCCAACTACAACACGATCCGCGGCCTCGCCTCGATCCTCAAGGAGTACCCCGAGCTGCACTGCGAGGTGCACGGCGAGACGGGCGCCGCCGACACGGCGCCGCGGCCGCTCGCCGAGTACCTCGGGCTGCACTACCTGCGCGACGTGCAGCCCATCATGGACAAGCTCGCCGAGCAGCGCGCGCAGGCGTGCATGCAGGCGCTCGCGCAGGCCGGCGTGCCCGCGTCGCAGCTCTTCGTCACGTACAAGGGGCGCGGCGGCAACATCCGCGTCGACTTCATCCCGCGCGACGCCTCGCACAGCACGGGCTACGGCAGCGGCGCCGACGTCGACGAGGGCGACCTGCGCGTCGAGCTGCCGGCGGGCATCCCCTTCCACGTGCGGCACGTCGCGTCCGACCAGGTCATCGTGACGGGGCGCACCGAGGAGCGCGGCCTCGAGGTGCTCTGCCCGCTGCCGCCGTCGGCGGCGCTCTTCGTCGCGCACGACTACGCGCTCGAGGCGCTCGCGGGCCCCGGCACCGAGCCCAACAAGGCGACCTTCCACATGGCGGCCGACCTCACCGAGGACGACACGCTCGAGGTCAAGCTGCCGATCAAGCGCTGCGCCATCGGCGACGTCGTGCTCAAGATGGAGAGCGCGGCGCCGCCCGCGGCGCGCGAGTGGTCGCGCGTGCTGCTGCTGCCGAGCAACGTCGGCTACCATGTCTTCGACCGCGTGGGCGGCGTCGCGTCGACGGGCCTCGTGCCCGACCCGCTCGCGGGCGCGCCGATCAACACGTTCGAGCTGCGCTTCGGCGAGACGTACCGCGTCGGCGTGCCCGAGACGGCGATGCTGCTCGCGGCCGACGCCGGCGAGATCACGCTCGAGGGCAAGCGCAAGGAGCTGCTCGTGCAGGTGGGGCGCAAGACCAACGACGTCGCGCTGCTCGTGCGCACCGACAAGGCCGACACCGACCACTGGGCGGCGCGGCTGCCGCTGCCCGAGCTCTTCGACGTCGTCGTCAAGCACAAGGCGCTCGACGCGGTCGTGCAGACGCTCACCGTCGAGGGGTGCACCTCCAGCCGCTACCGCACGCCGCTCAACCGCGAGCAGCTCATCGTGGGCGAGACCTACTCGGTGCGCATCGGCTGCTCGGGCCGCGCGCAGGCCGAGCTCGCGATGAAGCAGGTGGCCAAGTTCATGGAGGGCAAGACGGTCCACTTCAACGGCGCGGGCGACTCGAAGCTGCCGACCATCGAGCAGTCGTGGAACGTCGACTTCATGTCCTTTGGCGACGAGACCGGCGAGGCGAAGCGCGCGATGAACCTGGCGGTGCTCGACGGCGTCGCCGACATCCTGCGCCGCTTCCCGGCCGTGCGGATGCAGATCCACGGCGAGACGGGCAACTCGGACGTCGCGCCCACCGAGCTGGCGCGCTACTTCAAGCTGCGGCCCAAGGAGGACGTGCAGCGGATCTGCGACGGCCTCGCCGAGAACCGCGCCAGCGCGTGCATGCAGGCGCTCGTCGCGCGCGGCATCGAGCCGTCGCGGCTGTACATCACGTACAAGTCGCGCACCGGCAACCTCAAGACCGACTTCATCGCGCACCCGGCCGAGCTGACGGGCGCCGAGGCCGACGCGCTGATGGGCGTCATCGTCGCGGTGGGCGAGTTCACCGTGCAGCCGCAGAACGCGACGCCGCCGCAGGAGCTCGAGCTGGTGCTCGCGCGCACGACGGGCTCGCTCGTGGTGCGGCTGCGCAACCCGCAGTACAACTCGGGCCACTGGTCGGGCTGCCTCGCGCTGGCCAACGGCGTGCCGCTCTTCGTCCGCCACGTCGGGCTCGGCATCGAGTCCGACCTGCTCACCGCCGAGGTCTACGACAACGAGGCGCTGCTCAGCGGCGCCGACACGCTCTTCGTCGGCGAGCGCTACCTCGTGTACGCGCCCGACACGATCCGCTCGACGGCGGCGAGCGCCGAGGTGGTGGTGGTGGCGGGCACGTCGGTGCTCGAGCTCGCGATGCTGCGGCCGGCGCGGCGCATCCACCTCGAGGTGCAGACGATGCGGCCGAGCGCCGAGCTGCTCGAGCGCGTCGAGCGCGCCAGGAAGGCGGTGGAGGCGTACGTCGAGGACCACGACGTCTTCTTCAACGGCGCCGCCGAGCGCGCCACCAAGGAGTCGAAGCTCGGCATCCCGCAGGCGTGGAACATCGAGCACCTCGACGCCGAGTACACGCGCAACAACATGGAGACCATCGAGGGCATCGCCTCCATCCTCAACCACCCCGACTACAAGGACATCTCGTGCGAGGTCTTCGGCCAGACGGGCGAGGCCGAGGCGGCGCCGGCGGCGCTCGCCGAGTACCACAAGCTCGACCGGCGCGCCGACGTGCAGGAGATCATGGACCGCCTCGCGCGCTCGCGCGCCGACGCGTGCCGGGAGGCGCTCGTGCGCAAGGGCGTGCAGGCGTCGCGGCTGTACACCAAGTTCGCGGGGCGCAACGGCCACCTGAAGGTCGACTTCATCCCGCGCGTCCACCGCGAGGACAACGACCTCGTGCTGCCCGCCGGCATCCCCTTCCGCGTGCTGCACCACCGCACCTCGCAGGAGGACGCCGCGCTGCTGCGCGAGGCGCTCAAGCGCATCAAGGACTTCATGGAGCTCAACGACATCTTCTTCAACGGCGCGGGCGAGCCGTCGCTGCCGTCGACCGAGCAGGCGTGGGCCATCGACCACCTCGACACGTCGGTGCGCGCGGCCAACTGGAAGACGATCGAGGGCATCGCGCAGATCATGAACTACTACCCGCACCTGTGCCTCGAGGTGCACGGCGAGACGGGCGCCGCCAAGCAGGCGCCGCAGCGCCTCGCCGAGTACTTCCGCCTCGCCGACCGCGTCACCGACGTGCAGGAGGCCATGGACCGGCTCGCCGAGTACCGCGCGCAGGCGTGCCTCGGCGCGCTCATCCACAAGGGCGTCGACGGCCACCGCCTCTTCGTCACGTACAAGGGGCGCGGCGGCAACATCCGCGTCGACTTCATCCCGCGCTCGGTCAACCCGTACGCCGCGCCGCCCGGCGGCGACTGCTGCAAGGAGCCGCTCGCGCTCGTGCACGAGGGCCACACGGCGACGCACGGCCAGGACGTCGTCTGCCCGCTGCCCGAGGGCGCCGCGCTGTACGTCGACGAGGAGTACGTGCTGCAGGTGCCGCACCGGCCCGAGGTGCTCTCGCTCGACGCGGGCGGCAGCGTGGCGGTGGCCGACGTCTGCCTCGAGAGCGCGTACATCCCCTTCGCCGTCTCGTCCGAGAGCGACGTCTCGTCGGTCGTGCGCGCCTCGCTGCCGCTGCGGCGCATCCAGGGCGCCGGCCTCAACCTGCTCGCGCGCTACGTCATGCACAACACCGTCGACTGGTCGGCGCAGCTGCCGCTGCCACGCGGCATCCACTTCGCCGTCCACCCCAAGGGCGCCGACCCGCGCGCCATGCCCGTGCAGAAGGGCCAGCTCGAGCAGTCGGGCGCCGCGCAGTCGAGCGCGCAGCTGCCGCCGACGGGCCTCGTGCCCGGCCGCGAGATGGAGGTGCGCGTGCGGCAGTCGGCGGCGATCGTCGAGGCGGCGCAGCTCTTCGTGCCGACGTCCGAGGCGCAGGAGGTCATCATCATGCTCGACCGCGTCAAGGTCGACGTGATGGTGCGGTGGGGCTGGGCGGTCGGCGCGTGGTACGAGCACCTGCCGCTGCCGAGCGCCGTGCCGTACACGCTGCTGCACCACGAGCTGCAGATCGAGGCGGGGATGGGCGTGCTGCGCCGCAGCTCGATGGCGGCGCCGTCGGAGGCGGATGTGCTCCGGAACGCGACGGCGCGCGTGAAGGACTTCATCGACAAGAACGACGTCTTCTTCAACGGCGCGAGCCAGAAGGACCTGCCGCAGATCGGCCAGTCGTGGTCGATCAACCACATGGACGGCGGGAAGCGCGACAAGAACTGGGCGACGATCCAGGGCATCGCGCAGATCATGAACGACTTCCCGACGCTCGGCCTCGAGATCCACGGCCAGAGCGCGAGCAAGGCGGGGCAGTCCGCGCCCCAGCCGCTCGCCGACCGGTACGGCCTGCGGCCGAGCGAGGACCACCGCGAGCTGATGGAGCACCTCGCGCGCAACCGCGCCGCCGCGTGCCGCGACGCGCTGGTGCAGCGCGGCGTCGCGTCGCACCGGATGGTGGTGACGGCGCAGGCGCTCGGCACGGAGATGAAGACCGACTTTGTGCCGCTGCTCGAGACCGACCTGCGCTCGAAGCGGCGCGTCGAGCGCGCGGCGGCGGCCAAGCGGCGCGAGGCGGAGGCGGCGGTGGCGCGCAAGCAGGTGATGGACTTCATGGAAGTCAACGACGTCTTCTTCAACGGCGCGCGCGAGCGCAAGACGAAGGAGTCGGCGCTCGGCATCGCGCAGGCGTGGAACATCAACCACCTCGACGCCGAGAAGCGCCAGAAGAACTGGACGACCATCGAGGGCATCGCGCAGCGCCTCAACACCTTCCCCGAGATCGCGTGCGAGGTGCGCGGCGAGACGACCGAGGCCAAGAAGGCCGAGCCGCTGCTCGCCCAGCACTTCGGGCTCGACGCGGAGCGCGACGTGCAGGCCATCATGGACAAGCTGGGCGAGCAGCGCGCCATCGCGTGCCGCGACGCGCTCATCGAGCGCGGCGTCGACGCGCGCCGCTTCTTCGTGAGCTACCAGGGCCGCGCCGGCCAGATGAAGGTCGACTTCATCCCGTCGGCCAGCAAGCTGCCCGGCCAGAAGGACGACGACGACGACCCGCCGCCGCGGCCGGCGCCGCCGCCGGTGGCGACGCTCGGCGAGCCTCTCGACGCCGTCAAGGGGCTCCTCGTGCAGGAGGGCTTCGAGCTGCGCGTCGGCGCGCCGTCGGACGCCAACTGGGCGCCCGTCTCGGCGGCGCAGATCGTGCCGTGCGTCTTCGACGTGCCGGCGCAGCCGACGGAGGTGCGGCTCGAGCTCGCGCCCGCCTCGGGCAACGTGGCCGTCACCATCGTGAGCGAGCTGCAGGGCACCGACCACTGGGCGGCCGCGCTGCCGCTGCCCGAGCAGGTGCGGTACGAGGTGCTCCACAGGCGCATCAGCACGCGCGTCATCGGCGCGGGCGGCGAGGCGCTCGCGCCGCCGCGCACGGTGCTGCCGTCGGAGGGCGCGCTGCTCGCGGGCGAGGAGTACGTGCTGACCGTGAAGGACAGGGCCGTCGAGCCGGCGTCGGTCACCTTCAAGGTGCGCGGCGCGACCGAGTGGACGGACGTCGCGCTGCGGCTGCGGCCGCGCGAGTGCGCGGCGCTCTCGCTCGTCTTCGACATCGCGCACGGCCTCCTGCCGCGCGGCGTGCGCTACCGGATCTCGTCGGTGCGGCGCGCGCCGCCGGCCGACGCGGCGGAGCTCGAGCGCGCCGCCTCCGCGCTGGCGCGCGTCAAGGCCTTCATGGAGCAGAACGACGTCTTCTTCAACGGCGTCGCCGACAAGAGCCTCCCGACGATTGCGCAGTCGTGGTCGGTCGGCCACACCGACGCGGCCAAGTCGGCGCAGAACCGGCGCACGCTCGACGGCATCGCGGCCATCCTCGCCGAGTACCCGTCGCTCGGGCTGCAGGTGCACGGCCAGACGGGCGCGTCGAACACGGCGCCCGAGGAGCTGGCGCGCTACTACCAGATGCGCGCCAAGGAGGACGTCGCGCCGCTGTACGAGCACCTCGCGCGCAACCGCGCGACGGCGTGCCGCGACTACTTCGTGGCGGCGGGCATCGACCCGACGCGGCTGCACGTCACGTCGGAGGGGCGCGCCTCGTCGCCCAAGACCGACTTCATCCCGCGGCCGCTCGCCGAGATCGTGGCGCAGGCGGCGCGCGACCTGCCCGAGGCCGAGCAGGGCGCCGCCGCGCAGCCCGACCGCACCATCCTCGAGGGCGTCACCGACCGCGACGGCACCGAGGTGCCCGTGGCGATCACGGCGCAGCAGGCGTCGCGCTTCCTGCTCGGCCACCGCTACGTGCTCGAGGTGCTCGACGGCGGCGCGGGCGGCGTCGCGCCGCACGTGCAGGTCTTCCGCCTCGACGAGGCGCGCGCCGAGGTGCGCGCCCACCTGCACCTGCAGGGCGACCTCACCTTCAACTGGAGCGGCCCGCGCGCCGAGCGCCCCGAGGTCGAGCAGACGGGCGACGGCGACGACGGCAGCGACGACGACGGCGACACGCCCGTCGTCGGCATCATCCCGCTGACGATCACGCACCGCCAGACGGGCGTGATCAAGGTGCGCGACACCAAGCTCGAGCCGCCCGACCCGACGGTCGTGCGCGGCAAGGGGCTGCTGCTGCAGGGCGAGGAGTACGTCCTCACGACCGAGCACACGGCCGCCACGCCGACGGCGTCGGGCTGGAACCCGATCTCGGTGCCGTTTGTGCTCACGTCGGGCCTCGACACGTACGTCATCCCAATGACGCCGTCGACGACCGCGCCGCCGCCGCCCAACGCGCAGCCGGGCGCGCGCATCGTCGTGTCCGTCGGCCAGGTCGCGCAGTGGGCGCGCGGCCTGCCGCTGCCGTCGCCGCTCGGCTACGTCGTCTCGCGCGAGGCCGACGGCGTCGTCGTGGCGCAGGGGCCGCTCAGCGCCGACGGCGCCGGCGCGCTGCGCGCCAACACGCTGCGGGTCGGCGAGCGGTACACGCTGGCGCTCGCGACCGACGCGCACGTCGACCCGACGCGGATGGACGAGGCGGCGCTGCGCGCGACCTTCGCGGCGGCCGACCTCGACGGCTCGGGCGACGTCTCGGCGGCCGAGCTCGCCACCTTCCGCCAGCGGCGGCAGGCCGAGTCGCGCAACGCGATGTGCTTCCTCAGCGGCGCGCTGCGCTTCGCCGCCGCCGACGGCAGCACGAGGCAGGAGCTGCGCCTCAACGTGGGCCGCCGCACGCGCGACGTGCGCGTCACGCTGCTCGGGCCCAACGGCGCGCCGCCCGCCGACGCCCTCCAGCTGCAGGCGTCGCACGTCGCGGTGCCGCACGTCGCGGCGTGCGGCGCGCGCACCGAGGCCGGCGGCGCCAAGACGACGCTGCCGGGCATCGACGCGCTCTTCGTCGGCGAGCAGTACGTGCTGCAGGTCGGCGGCGGCGCCTCGACGGCGCCGACGACGATCCGCTTCTCGCCGGCGGCCGCCCTCGAGGGCGTCGTCGACGCCGTGCAGGAGCTGCCGCCCACCACGCTGCCGGCGCTCTCGTCGGGATGGCCCGACGAGCGGCCGCCGGCGGAGAACGCGCAGAGCGTCGCGGTGGCCAACGCGGCGCTGCTGCGCGCGGCGCTCAAGGGGCTGCGCACCGACAACAAGGCCATCCTCGCGGCGCTCGCGGGCAAGTCGCCGGCGGAGCTGCAGATGCTGCGCGAGGCGTACAAGGCGCAGCAGGCGGGCTCCGACCTGCGCGAGGACGTCAAGAAGCGCGGCAGCCTGCTCAAGGGGAAGGCGTCGAAGCTCGAGCAGCTGATCGTGCGCGACAAGGCGGAGCTCGACGCCATCATGATCAACTTTGGCATCAAGGCCGCCGCGAAGGGCACCGGCAAGCTCGAGCCGATCTCGGAGCTGCTCGAGGTGCTCTGCACGTCGATGCCGCATTCGCTCGTCGCGCTGCGCGCCATGTACACCTCGATGTACGCCAAGGACCCCGTCGCCGCCATCCGCGAGGCATTCGGCGCCGCCGCGTCGACGTCGGCCACCGACTCGGCCGTCATGCTGCTCTCGGGCCTCCTCGAGAACGCCGCGGCGGCCGCCGACTACTCGACGAGCGACGCGGTGCCGTCCGACGCCGAGCAGCTGCGCGCCGGGCTCGCCGACGCGTCGAGCGAGGGCGCGGTGCGCATCATGGCGCTCTTCGCGTCGCGCTCGCGCAGCCACATGCGCGCCGTCGCCGTCGCCGCCGCCGCCGCCGCCGCCACCGGTGGGACGCCGGCCGACGTGACCGCGCAGCTCAAGGCGCGCTTCAGCGGCGCGCTGCAGCGGGCGCTGGTGCTGCTCATCGAGCCGGCCGAGACGCACTACGCGCGCAAGCTGCACGCCGCCTTCTTCGGCCTCAAGAAGACGCCCGAGCTCGAGGGCGGCAGGACGCTCGCCGCCGGCGCCAAGTCCACGTCGGCTCTCGAGCGGCAGCAGAGCAAGTCGGGCTTCATGACGCACGACGACACGCTCGTCACCGTCGTCGCGAGCCGGCACGGCCGCGACCTCGCCGGTATCAAGCACGCGTACGTGCAGCAGTACCAGAAGCCGCTCGTCGACGTGCTGGGCTCCGAGACGCACGGCGACCTCAAGACGCTCCTCGTCGGCCTCGTGCGCGAAACGGTGCCCTTCTCTGGCGAGTACAGCTGATCTGAGAGAGAGAGAGAGAGAGAGACTCCACCCAGTTCAGTTGATTGTATCGACTGTCCCGCCCTCGCGATGACATACCCCAGGGGCCTTCATAGGAGTTAGGAGTTTGCCATAGACAATTTGGTCGGAGAGAGAGAGAGAGAGTCACTGGCGTCATGTGTAATTATTCAATCTTGTCTTACCGGCACTTTTCACGCGGCAGAGGTCAGGCCTGCGCTGCGCACGCTGTCGCCGTCGACGAAGATCCCGACTTCATTCCGCCTCAGGAAGTTGGGCGTCATGAACGGATCGTGATATCCCAGGACGAGAGTCTCCGCATCACCCTCCGGTCTGAGGCTGCGATCTCCGAGGGCCTGCAGGACCTTCTCGCGCTCGCGCTGCACGCGGGCCTCGCCAGGCGGCGGGCCGCTGAAGGTGCGTGCGGCCATGAAGTGCGGCTTGACTTGGCGCAGGCGCACAGCGCGGTCGATGGGCCGGGGTGCGGTGCGCATGCTGTACTTGGACGGCATGACGAAGGAGATCTTGGTCTTGTCGCCTCCGCTGCTGCGCACGGGCGCGGTCATCGACATCTTCTCGCTGCCACTGCCCCGCGCCTTGTTCTTACCGAAGAGGTACGCCGCCACCGTGCGGAACCCCTTGCCGGTGCTCTCGCGCATCGGTCCGGATGCGACCTCCGTCTCCGCGATCAGGTATGGCTCGTACTGCCGCAGCTCAACGCCTCCGGGCAGCTTGCACAGGACGCTAAAATTAGGTTGCTCAAGCCTGTTCGCAGTATCCCACGCATAGAGGCCGATGCCCAGGCGGAGCGAGACGAGCACCGCGAGGACGTAGGCCACGGCCTTGCCTGCGAAGGTGCCGATGCGCATGATCGTCGCGCTTCGCGTCGTCAAAACTTCCGAGACTTCAACTTGTCGAGGAGGGGCTGAAGCACGTGAGACGGATGCA